>Ga0316205_10002612_pt1 | contig 18387 bp, 11 predicted proteins | sample 3monthpyrite_MG_FD_204941 | JGI IMG/M metagenome (GOLD analysis project Ga0316205, IMG submission 204941) | Microbial mat bacterial communities from mineral coupon in-situ incubated in ocean water Damariscotta River, Maine, United States -... | ecosystem: Environmental > Aquatic > Marine >... | reverse complement strand
ACCGACAGGCCCGAAGTGGTGTGGGGGCTTATTGCCTCACTGCTGATCGCCAATGTGGTGCTTTTGTTATTGAACGTGCCGATGGTGAAGATCTTTGTGAAAATCTTGCAGGTGCCGCCCGCAATTTTGATGCCCGGCGTCACCATGGTTTCTTTCGTCGGCATTTACTCCCTCACCGGCTCCTATTTTGATCTCGTGCTGATGATCGGTTTTGGCATCATGGGCTATGTGTTTCGCAAGCTCGACATTCCGACAGTGCCCATCATCATGGGCATTCTGCTCGGCGGCTCGATGGAAAACAAGCTGCGTGACGCGATGGTGCTTTCGGGCGGAGACTGGACATACCTGTTCAGCTCCACTATCTCCACCAGCCTGATTGTTGCCGCGGTGCTTGGCTTTATCGCCCCCATTTTCCTGCGCCGCTACCTGACCAAACCGCAAAGGGTAAGCGATTGAAAACCGTAAAAATCCTCGTTCCCTCCGGCGCGCTCGGCCTTGGTTATGACCCGGTGGCGCTCGCGCGTGGCATTGCGCTCAAGCCCGACCTGATCGCCATTGATGGCGGCTCTACCGATAGCGGGCCGTCTTATTTGGGGCGCGGGGTTTCAAAATATGCGCGGGCTTCCACCAAAGCCGAATGGGCCGGGCTGGTAGTGGCGCGGGCCGAGGCTGGCTGCCCGCTGGTCATTGGCACAGCGGGCACCTGCGGCACCGATAGTATGGTGGACTGGCTTTATGATATCACCCTCGAAATACTGGCCGAACACGGGATCACCGCCAAAATCTCCACGCTAAAATCAGGGCAACCTGCGGCGCGGGTGCAAAAGGCGCTGGCCGAGGACAAGGTTTCCGCCCTTTCTGCCGCACCAGATATTAGCGATGAAGTGCTGGCTTCCTGCACCAATATCGTCGCCCTTGCCGGTGCCGAGCAAATTGCCGCTGCGCTCAAAACCGGTGCCGATATCATCATTGCCGGCCGCACCACCGATACCGCGATTATTGCAGCATTGCCCATCATGCGCGGGCTGGCCGCCGGCCCGGCATGGCACGGTGCCAAAATCGGTGAATGCGGTGCGCTTTGTGCCACCAACCCGCAATCCGGCGTGATTTGCGTTGATTTTGATGATAACGGCTTCACCATCACCCCGATGGCCGACGGGGCCCACGCCACCCCGCACACCGTTTCAGCCCATATGCTTTATGAAAACTCGAACCCGTTTATCCTTTACGAACCCGGTGGCCATCTGGATGTGACAAATGCCACCTATACCGCGCTCGATGCAAGCAGGGTGCGGGTGACCGGCTCAAAATGGCATGTGGGTGAGCATTACACCGTCAAGCTCGAAGGGGCGCTCATCGCGGGTTATCAAACCATCATTTTCGCGCTGGTGCGTGACCCGCGCTATATCGAAAACATCAGCGACTGGTGCGATGATATTCTGACCAAACACCGCGCCAAAGCCTGCGCGCGGCTGGGGCTGGAGGTGGATGATTTCACCACCGAGCTGCGGATTATCGGCAAGAATGCCACCTTGGGCGATATGGAATCCGCTACTGAAACGATGAGCGAGGCAGGCATAATGGGTATTGTCACCGCGAGCGACCAGCAAACCGCCAATTCTATCGCCAAACTGCTCAACCCCTACCTGCTGCACCACCCGCTGACCCAGGCTGAGGAGCAACCGACCTTTGCCTTCCCGTTTTCCCCCGCCGAAATTGACCGTGGTGCCAATTATGCCTTTGCACTCAATCATGTGATGGTGCTGGATAACCCGATGGACGCCTTCACGCTGGAGGTGCACCCATGAGCACGGTAGGCGAAATTGTGGAAAAGGTGCGCAGCAAAAATGCCGGGCCGTTTTGGCTCACCCTCGACATTTTTTGCGGCAGCCCCGCCGCCTTTACGCAACTCAGCACCGGCCTCTCCACCGAGCGGGTGGCGGCATTGTTCAAAGCGGAACCCGACAAAGTGCTGCGCTTTGATATTCCCGCGCTCAACGTTGTGAAATTCAGCCTGCCCCGCCCCCAAATTCAGGGCGCGGTGGCTGACCGAGATATGCACGGCGCTTCCTTCGCGCCACTGCTGGCGGAACTCGAGCTGAATTAGCCACGGCAATTCGGGCCGTTGGCCCGGCACGCCTCAGTTTTCATTAGCGAGCTTGATGGCAGGAAGGCCATAAAACAAAGGATGATTTCGGGTATGGGTAGCCAATCTCTTGTAGCGATCCTTGCGGTGCGCCTTGTATTTTTGCCCGGCGTCCATCGGGCCGAAACCCTATTTTCCGGTTGTCGGCTAGCCGACAAACAGAATTATTCAAGTAATTTCAAATCAATAAGTTTCTTGCTCTAACCACACCCCTCGCTTACGCTCCTGTAAAAACTGCGCGGAAATTTATGCCGCAGCACATAAAGTTCGGGGAAAAGCATGTCTGATTTACAAGTAGAAGGTCCGGGCCTTAAGAAGCTATTCAAGCTTGCCAAGAAGAATCCGCTGCCCTTTGCGTTCAACCCGAGCACCAGCATTCCTGAATGTTATTTGGCGATGCACCGCAAAAAGCCGGCCAAGATGCTTGGAAAAGATGCGAAGGCCGAAGGCCCCGGGGGCAAGGCGGCCTTTGGCACCGTCAAGGTCGAGAAAAAGCTGCTGATTCTGGAATGCGAGCGGGTGGTGCCCAATCTGGCCAAAACCCTCAAAAAATATCTGAAATTGCAAAAAATCATGCTCAATATCGAAGTGCGTGATGAAAACGGCAATGCGCTGGAATCCGACATTGAGGAGGGCCTGCCAGATGACCCGGAACTCGATGGCGATGATGACGAAGCTGTCGAGATCGACAAAGCCGCGCTTGGCAAACGCCTGGCGGAGCTGCGCAAACGCATTCAGGCGCTGGACCCGAAAACCGCCGAAAGGTTTTCCGGCCCTTATGCTCAGGTTGTCGGGCTGTTCAAGAAGGATGAGCTGGAGAAATGTGAACAGGGCGCAGACCAGATCGAGGCCGCCCTGCCCAAGCCCGGCGCCCAGAAAGCACCTGACCCGGGATTGGCCAAACTTGTCGAGCTTTATAAGCAGTTTGCGGCGCAAGCCGCGACGATTGTCGATGATGGCAAACGGGCCAATATTGAAAAAGCACTGGCGCAGGCGGGCGCTTTTCTGAAAGCCCAAAAAGCCCCCGAAGCCACCGCGCTGTTGACCAAAATCCGCGATGCGCTCAAAAAAGCGCTGGCCAATAACATCCCCGAAGCACCTACTGCGCCCGAGGCTGCTGATCCGAAGGCGATCAAACTGCTGCAAATGCTGAATAACTATCAAAGCCAGCTCGGAAGGGTGACCAATGACACCGCGCGCAAAGCCATTGAGGCCGATTTAACGCTGGCGGCAGGCCAGATAAAAGCCGGTGACCTTGATAAAGCCACCGCTTCGCTGATCAAGGCACGTGATGCGATGAAAGCAACCATCGCCGCCGCCAAACAGGCCGAAGATATTGCCAAGGAAAAACAGCGCGAGGAAGACCGCCCCGAAGCGCCGGAAGACCCCCTGACAGGCGCGCAGGCCAAGGCCTTTGAAGCCTGGACAAAAGTGCACAAGGAACTGTCGGATAAAGTGGATAATGCGCTGACCAAGGGTCTTGTGGCAGATGTGGACGGGCTGCGCAAGGAGTGGAACTGGGCCGTGGGCAATGCGGCAGACAAACGCTATGCCGAGGCGCTCGAAAATATCCCCGCTGTCCGCAAGATGCTGGAAGCGGGCACGCCCGACGGCAAAAGCGCCTTTACCGAGGATATTCCCGCCGACGTCAAGCCCTTTGCGGAATCTCGCGTGCGCTGGAGCTTTGCGCGCCGCAAAATGCAATCCGAACTGGGCAAGCTTTCATCGGCGATCATCGCCGCGGTCAAGGATGACGCCGAGCTCAGTCAGGGCGTGGCCGGCAGCGTGGGCTTGTTGACCCGAAACCTCGAAAAGCTCGACAGCCGACTGGAAGACAAGCTCGACCAGATTGTGAACGAAAAAGCCGGGCAAAAGCGCGACGGATTCAAAGACGAAGCGCGCAAACTTATCGGCGAATACCGTAAAGAACTGACAGCCGATTTCTTTCAGGATGTCGATACAAACAGCGGTTTTGGCAATGTGGCGGTGATGGCAACCGCCCAAACCGCGCTCGGCGCGATAGAAAATGTTTTGAAATAATCTTCAGCAAAAACCTCATTTTTTCGGAAGCAACCCATGCCTGACCTCACAACCCAGCAAATCAAGTTTTTGTCCAAATACCTTAAAGTTGTCCCCTCCGGTCTTTTAACGCGCAAAAGCACGCTGAACAAGGCGATCGAGTTCAATGATCTGGTGAAAGTCAACTTTGCCAATTACGAGGCCAAAAAGAAAGAGGCCGACGCGCTGGCAGCGGATGTGAAGGAACTTGTGGGCGAGTTGGCGGTGTTGCTCGGGGCGATTTCCGGGCGGCAAGGCGGCAAGCCGCTGCAAAAATTCCGCGCTGACCTTTCTGCGGCGCAAGGGCATGTCGAACGCTTGACACAAGAAATTGCGGCCAAGCATGTAGAGGTGATGAACGCACCCAAGGGCAAACCGATATTCGGAGTCGGCGAGACCGCCCTTAAAAGCATCATGGTGAACCTGAGCGCGATCAAAAGCAAACTGCCAACACCGCCACCCCTGTTGAAAGACGGCATTGCCGGCGTGCTATACACGGCACGGGCCAAAATTGCGCCGCTCAAAACCTTTGAGGATAACGGGTTTTTGACGGTGGGCCTGTCGGAGGCCCCGCTGCCCGAAAAGCAAGCCGACAAGACCCGTGAAGCCAACAGAAAAGCCCACACCAGGCTGTGCCACGCCGCCTATGTTGAATTTTGCGAGTTGATCAATCCGGTGTTGAACCACAAATCGACCCTCACCGCTGACACCGCCGCCAGCGAATCCGCGCGGGTTTTGGCGAGCCTGTTGACTGATCGGAATCTGCCGATTAAGGCGATGATTGATGTTATCAAAGCCAATGCCAAAAAGAAAATCAACGCCCTCGCAGATGGTGGCCACGAGGTTGCCCTACGTGAAAACAAGCGCTCGGAAGAAATTGAGGGCAAACTTGACAAGCTGCAAGACCAACTCGCCGCCCTAAAGCTGAGCGTGCAAAAGCTGCATGCAGCGCGTGAAAAGGCCACCGGCTTTAAGGAAAAACAGGCGGCGACCAAAAAATATGATGATGCCGTCAGCCGGATGGAATCCATGCAGGGCTATATCGCGCAACTGGGCGCTTATGACGATGACCTCGCCTTGCGGGTTGATCGTATGACCTGCGCGGCGGAGGATAACCTCAAAGGCCAGTCAATGGTGGCGGACCCGGATGAGTATATCGAGGCCGCCGGGGTCACGCTTGAGCCGATGATGGGCGAAAATGTTGATATGTTGTTGCTCGGGGGCGAAGACCTGGAAGGGAAAGAAGTAAACGGCGTTTACGATAACCTTCTGGAGCAATTCACCCGGGCTTCCAAACGGGTGACGGTGGACGTAAAGCTGTTCCCCGGCGAGCCGGACCTGACGGATATCAGCCAGGCGCAATTCGCGACGCTGAAAGCCATGATTGACGCCGCCAAACTGGTAGCCGAGGCCGGTAAAAAGCTGGCGGGCGAGGCCAAGGCCATCAAATCCAGCAAAAAGAAGGAAAAAGCGTCCAAGGCCAAAGAGGCGGGGGCGGCTTTTGGCAAGGCCAAATTCATGTTTGACGAGGCCAACAAGATTTTTCAGGTCTTTAATGCTTCCAACAAGTTCCCGCTGCCCGATGTGCCGGAAGCGCCGGTGCCCGACAAAGAGCGGATTGCCAAACTCCTGAGCGCTGGCGCGGTTGAGCTTGATCGCTTCTGGGGCATTGGCGGCGACGAAGGTGACACCATTCGCGGCATGCTTGCCGCTGCGGGCGATGCTTTCGAGCAAGCCACCAAGGGCGCGGCCCCGCAGGATTATACCGGCACCGATGCGTTGATCGAGCGCTTCCAGAAAGCGCTGGACGAGGCACGCAAAGCCTTCCAGCCTTCTCCGAAGGATACCAAGGCCAAGGAAAAAGCCGCCAGTGCCCGCGATGATGTGGTCAATGGTTTGCTCAAGCTTTACAAAACCAAGGAAGTGCAGGAAGCCGAAATCGGTGACATTCCGATTGATCATTTGCTGGTGATCGAACGGGGTGGCAAGAAGGAATATCACCAGATCCTGACCAAGGGCAATGGCGACGAGATCAACCGGCGTGACGATAAAGACATCCCGCGTGAGTCGATCAACCTGCTACTGGAACAGGCCACTATGCTGGAATTGCTCGCGCAAAGCGATGCTCCGGATACCGCCGCCGCCATCGAAAAAGCCATCGAGGACAGCAATAAAAAGCTAGATGGCATTACCCAGGGCGGCGAACATTTCAAGAGCATCAAAGCGATCATTGCCGAATGCGACACGCTGCTGACCAAAAGCACGCTGGAAAAATGGATACCGGCCAACCTGCAAGCCACCAAGGTGAATTTGGAGAGTTTCAAAACCGAGTATCCAACCAGATATCTGCCGGAAAAAGGCGAGGAGAAGGCCAAGGAATTCCGCACAGCAATCAACAAATTGATCGAGGAATCCGACAAGGTCCGCATTGCTTATACAGTGGCAGACCCGATCGTGCTGGAAGTCGAAAAAGACTTTGCCAATAAAAATGGTGCCCATGCCGAAAACCTGACAACCCGCCTCGCGGAGATCATCAAGGCTGGGCCACAGGCGCTTTCCGGCGGCTATACCGCACAGCCGGGCGAGGAGCTTGAAATGGCCGAACTGATGGCCAAAATGAAGAACAGCCTGACCGAACTGACAGATATTGGCAAAAAAGCCAGCATGGACGGCCCACTCAAACCAAGGATAAAAACGGCCCGCCAGTCACTTGAAACCAGATCAGCGGACGGTATTGCCAAGGGCAAACGCGAGGCCGAAGCCATTCGCGATGAAATGGCGGCCGAACTGGGCAAGCTCGACCCTTCCAAAGGGCTGCAATATCTGAAAGACCTTGCCGCCTTCCTCAAGGGCCAAGCGACAGCGGCCAGCGAAACCAAAGCCGAGCTGGAGAAAATGGCCGAGGTCAAGCTGGAGGTAAAAACCAAACTGGGCGAATGCTCCGATTTCCTGAAAGCCGAGAGCAAGGCGACCCTGAAATCCTACAAAGAATACAAAACCATCTATGACTCGCTGAAAACCCAGTATGAGACCGCGAAAAAGGGGTATGACAAAGACAAAGACGCCAAAAGCGCGCTTTCCGAATATAAAAACATTCTGCCCAACGCCAAACAGCTTGCCAAAGATCTGGCATCGATAAAAACCATTTGGGAACCCGGGCAAAAGGCGGTTAATTTCAAAACCTTCCAGAACACGCTGGATACCAAGATCAAAAGTGTGCGGGACGGGGCCATGGCCGCGGCCAAGAAGCTCATTGATGAGGCCGCGGATGACCTGCCAAAAGGAGGGCCGAAAAACGAAGCGCTTTCCAAACTGGAGGATGCCGTTGCCGCCGCAGAAATTACCTTGAAGCTGGCCGGAGCTGCCGAGATTTCGGCCTTGGTTCACCTGAAAGGCAAACTTCAGGATGAAGCCGATGATGCGCTGAAAATTACCGTTGAAAAAGACCGGATAAAGGCGCTGGGCACTGTGCGTGAAAAGGCGCTGGCCGAGGTGCGCCGCATTCGCACCGAAACCGAAAAACACCCGGCGCTCAAGATCTACCGCGATAATCCTTTTGTTAAAGACATTTCATGGCCCGCATTTGCCGCAACCCTGCACGAACTTGACGTGCAGGTTCTCACAACTTTGCAACCACGCTAAAAGTATAGGAGGGGCAGATGGCTCTTACAGATTATAAAAAAGACTGGGTTGCATATGTTTCCGGCAAGGAAATCACGGCTGCCTCGGTCAAGGATGAAAGCGACCGCAACAAGGAAAAAGACGCGTTTCTGAAAGGCGTGGTTGGCGAACAGCTCGATAAGTCCCGCGTAGAAATCGAAAATTCCCAAGCGTTGATGGTCGAACGCTCCGAGGATGCCGGTATCTTGACAGCCGCATGGCGCAAACTCACGAAATCTGATGCTGAGTCTTCTTCCAAAATGCCGTGGCGCGCCGATGATTCCGACACCAACAAAGGCATTTTGACGAATTACGAAATGCGGGCCGATGTTGAAGTTGATACCGATGACGATATCGACGAGCGCACCAAGTTGATTGACAAAAAGGATATTGATGCGCTCACCCAGTCGTTCGAGCGCATAAAGGAACTGGAAAAAGCCATGCGGCTCCAGTTTGATGACAAGGGTGACCCGCTGTTTTCAGACGAGGATATCCGCAACGAGCTCTGGACGCCACTGGTGCGCTCGGGGCTTATTCCCGACAACATGGTGCCGGATGCCTATAGCGAGCAGGCCATTGCCATGAAGGGCGCGCAAGAACTTTATGCCGGCAAGCTGGAAGAATATACCGCAACCCATGATAAAACTGCGGAAAAGTGGAAAAAGGGCCTGCGAATTGCCAAGGCAACCGCCACGGTTGTCGGCGCGGTTGTCTCGAATTCCGTGACCATTGCCAATGCCAATGAAGTAGCGGCCACCAACAAGGGCATCAGTGATAAAAGCAAAGAAAATGTTGATCTGAAGGCCGAGGCGGCCAAGCCGGAAACCACACCGGCGCGCCAAATAGAGATCACCGATAAAATGGCTGCCAACAAAACCGCCATCGACGCTGACAAGCTCCAGCTTCAAATGCTGGCCAACCAGTCCAAAAATATTGATCTGGGCACCACACTGGTGACCGGCGGGCTCTCGCTTAGCGAAGTGGTGGTTGACCATGTTTACGCCGATAAAGAGCAGGATAACTGGACCAAATGGGCCGCGACCATAGAAAAAGGCATTTCGCTGGCGCAAACCATGGCGGTAAAATCGGTTGAAATGGGCATTCGCAATGGTTCCAGCTCGGGCGGTAAAAACGAAGCCAGCATGATCACCGGCATCACCTGCGCCATGAATGCCTCGTTTAGCGGCGCCAAGCTAATTCCGAAAATGGTGCTGGTGATCAAGGAGCCGGATGCCTCAAAACGCGCCAGCATCATTTCCGGCATGGTGAGCGATTTGGCCGATATTGTCGCCAACAGCATCAATTCTGCGGCCGCAAACGTGAATTATGGTGATACCGACGAGCAAAAAGCCGCGACCGCCGCCGAAAAGGCGCAGATGAAGCAAATCGCGGCGTATCTGAATATCGCGATCAAGGAATGTGGCAATGTGCCCGCCATTGTTGCGGCCTATAAAAAGGGCGATTATAAAGCCATCGCCATGCTGCTCGGCGGCACCGCCTGCACCATTGCTTTTGCCGCCAGTGCCGACGCGATTTATGATGCGGTCCACGAAGAGCGCACCCCCGAAGAAAAGCTCGAAATGTCAAAATTCGAGGCGCAATATGTGCAAACATCAGATGGAACGGATGTAGGCAACACAAAAATGGAAGCGGCCGAAGATGCCGCCATTGCCAAAAGCCTCGACAGCGTCACCAAGGGCATGAAGGCCATCAATATGGCCACCATTGGCAGCGTTGCCCCGCCAAAAGGTGCCAAAGCACCCGACAAAACCGCCAAAGAGCTTGAAGCCGAAATCGCCGGAAAAGTCGCTGCCTCGGAAAAAGAGGCCGCCGACAAGCAGCTCGCCGAGTTGCTGAACAGCGAAGAAGGCGCGCAAGCGATTATGGACGATGCCGAAGCCGTGCTGGTCGGCTTTGAAAAAATGTATCAAGACGCCTACCCGGATACGGACATCACCAACCGTGACCCCGAAGTGATTTTGCGCGCGCAGGAGGCGATTGACCGGGCGATGGCCAACACCAACGCGCTACGCCAGCGCGTTGCCCTGATCAACGGAATAACCGGTGGTGCTGCCGGTGTGCTGGCCGCCCTGGTGCCCGGCACCGGCGCGGTTGTTGCCATTCAAAAAGTGTTGGCCGATATTTATACACTGGTGAAATGTGTCGAGGTCCATAATGCCTGGGTTGACAGCATGGATGTGGCCATGGCCGGCCAGGGCGGCAGCACCGCCGCCATTGAAAACATTCTGGTAAACGCCAAAATCCACCTCTCGAAAGCCTCGATTGATCTGATTTTGCACACCCTGAAAGCCGGTGCCGAAGTCGGCAAAATGTTTGACCCGACCGGCGGTGCCGCGATCACTTCCGCCAGCGCCAGCATGGCCAGCGCCGTGGTTGATTTCGGCTACCAGATGCAAAAAGAGGTGGCGATTGTGCAGGGCTGGAACGCTTATAAAGAAGCCCGCGCCAACCCCAAAAACCGCAAAAAAGCCCGCAAAGCCCTGCGGCTTAACAGCACCTTGGCCAAATGCTGCATTGCTTACGGTGCCGCCATCATGAACGACACCGCCGCCAAGCAGGCCATAAAGGCCACCGGGCTTTCCATTGCCGCCCTGCAGGATGACAAAGACATCTGCAAAAGGCTGGTCAGCTATCTCGAAAACGAGCTGCAGGATGACCCTGTGGTGCTGATGGTGGATTACCAGAAGGGCGTGAAATGGATGCCGGGCACCCCGGGGCTGACGCTGGTTGTCTGGACATCGTTTAAGGCAGCCTGCCACAAAACCGCACAACCGGCACTCGCGGCGGCCTCTCTGTCGACACCGGGCATTGACCGGTTGCTTGCCCTGCATGAGGGCTCGACCCTGTGGTCAGACAGTGCCAAATTCAAGAAAGCCAAAGCGCAAAAAGCCACGGATGATGAAAGCGTGCTGACGGGGGGCACCATCCCGCCCGCGCCGAGAAAATCCAAAAAAGCCGTGGGGATGATTAGTGAACTGACCAAATCAATTGATTATCTTGAGCGTTTGAACGCCGCTTTTCTGGCTTATCAGCCGCTAAAAGATGGCGATGGCGGCGCGGTGCATGACGAAATGCTGCCGGTGGCCAAAACCTTTGCCACGCTCGCGCGCGGGTCAAAAAAGGTGGCGGAAGCGAACCTCGCAATCATGGTTGAATACCATCATGTTGTCGCCCCCGCCAAGAAAAAGAAGAAAAGGAAAAAGAAGCCAAAACCGCCTAAAAAGCCGCGGACCGGCTCGAACTAGGTAGGTGGGCGGAAGCACCCGCGCTAACAGCAGGCCAGCATGACGTTCGAAAAAAGTATTTTCGCGATGTGCGCCTAGGTGACACGATCATGGCAGTTTACCGATTCGGTAACCCCGAATGGTTGGTGCAAATGGACACCGATGCGGCGATCAGTGCTTAGCCGTTGGACATAATGGGTTTGAGTAACAACCCGGGTTTCTCCTGCCGCAAAACCGAAATGGGTGGCAGCGTGAGCTCGTCAACTCGCACTTCCTGCGCATTATAGTTAAACCAGAAGCGCTCCATACCGGTATCGCGGATACGCACACCCTCGGGCAGGTCCAGCACCTCAACCCCGGCGCTATCACAGGTGTGGCGCAGCAGCTTGCCCCAGCCTGCCTGATCAAGCCAGCCGCCCACATAGGCCAGCGTGCCGGTTTTTACAATCACCGGCGCGCCGTCAGCACTGTGTTCAATCGCTTGCGCCGTACCTTCGAGGCACTCGCAATAGCCAATGATCTGCCCACCGCCCTGCAATATGACCGGGGCTTGTGGCCGCAGGCTTTCGACCCGCGCCACGGTTACGCCCAGCCCCGGAAAAGCGGGCGGCAGGGGCACCGGAATGCAAAAATCGGCGTCGCGCGCCGCGCTGCGCGGGCCGAGGATAACCTGCGCGTTACTATCCGCGAGGTTCTGCTTCAGGATCTCCGGCATATGCATCATGCCCGGCACCGCCACCACGGCATAGCCCGAAAAATCGGTGGTTGAGGGCGGCAATATGTCAACCGAAAGGCCGAGTTGGCGCATGGCGCGGTAAACCTCGAACACAAGGCCGAAATAGCTTAGACCCGCCCCGTGTGGCTGGATAGACCATGCCGCATCGGCATCATAGTCAAACAGGATAGCCACGGGTGCGCGCACCGCCGAAACCTCGGGCGCATCGGTAATTTCCGCCGCCACTTTGCGAGCTTCGGCAAGGCCGGGTGCCTCAACACTGTCGGGGCGCAAAAGCCCGGCATGCATTTGCTCTTGCGCCATCGGGGCTTGCCGCCAGCGAAAATAGCACACCGCTTCAGCCCCGTGCGCAAACGCCTCCCACGACCATAACCGCACCATGCCGGGAAGCGGTGCCGGATTATAAGGCGCCCAGTTTACCGGCCCGGGTTGTTGCTCCATCACCCACCAGCGACCACGCCCGACAGCGCGGTAAAGATCATGGTGAAACGCCTGAAAATCCGGGTCTCCCTGACGCATAAACCGCTGTTTGCGGGCATCGTCCGCGCCCACACGGTCCTCCAGAAAGCCAAGCGGGTAGCTATCCCAACTGGCGATATCAAGGTCGGCACCAACCTTGAAATGGTCAAATTCGGTGACGCGGCCCATGTAATTATGGGTAATTGGCGCGGCTGAGTGCGCGCGAATGATCTCGACCTGCAAGCGGTTGAAGGCAACGACCTGATCAGAGCTAAACCGCCGGAAGGCGAGGCTATGGGCGGGGTTGGGTTCGGTCACCGTGAGGTTTGGCAGGTCGATCTCGTCAAAATCGGCATACTCCATCGACCAGAAAACATTGCCCCATGCCTGATTAAGCGCCTCGATATCGCCGTCATTGCCCTTGCCTTGATAGCGGGCGCGCAGCCAGTGGCGAAACGCCCGTCGCGCGGCTTCGCTATAGGAAATCGTGGTGTCATGGCAGCCGTATTCATTGTCGGTTTGCCATGCGGCAATGTGGGGGTTTTTACCGTAGCGCGCCGCCAGCGCGGTGACAATGCGCGCGCATTCCTGTTTATAGCCCTCGTGGCTAAAGCAATAATGGCGGCGCGCGCCAAATTTGCGCGGCAGGCCATTGGCATCCACCGCCAGCATATCGGGGTGGCGGTCAATCATCCATCTTGGCGGGGTGGCTGTCGGGGTGCCAAGCACCACCTTTAAGCCAGCCGCACCCAGCACCGCGATTGCCTCGTCGAGCCAGGCAAACGCATAGGTGCCCGGCACCGGTTCCAGCCGAGACCAGGCAAATTCGCCGATCCGCACCCATGTCAGGCCAGCTTCGGCCATGCGGCGGGCATCTTCGGCCCATATCTCGCGCGGCCAGTGTTCGGGGTAATAGCAGGTGCCCAGCGTGCGTTTCATATCGGTTACAGCCTCACTTGATGTTCGGATTGGCCTTTTATGGCTTGGAGGCAGGAGAATGTCTGGCCATCGGATTCACCCGTTAGCCCGTCTGCCGCCGAGGTGGCGAATAGCGTTGCCTGATTGTCACCGCCAAAAGCCGGGCAGGATATTTGGCGAGCGGGGAATGTGATGGCCGAAATGAAAGCCCCATCGGGCGCATAGCGCGCCACCCGCGACGCGCCCCATTGCGCGTTCCACAAGCACCCTTCGGCATCTACCACCGCACCATCCGGGTTGAGGCCCTCGATACCCAGGTCAACAAACAGCGTTGGCGCGCCCAGCGGCCAGCCTTCCCCGTCGAGCTTTTGCCGCATGATCCGGCGAGTGCTGGTATCGGTAAAATAGGCATGGCGGCGATCCGGCGCAAAACAAATGGCGTTGGGTATGGTGAACCCGCTAAAAAGCTGTGTCACTCCCCCGTTATGGAACCGGTAAATCGCTCCCGCGCCCTGTTCGGCATCTTTGCCCATTGTGCCAATCCAGAAGCCACCCCACGGGTCGGCGCGGCCGTCGTTTGAACGGGTGGCCGGGTTATCCGCCTCAAGGTTGGCAACAGGCTCTGATATGCCGGTTTCCAGATGAAACCTGAACAAAGCACTTTCGCTGGCGATAAGCAGCTCGTCAGCACTGATCCACCCGGCGGTGGACACATATTGCTTGAACAGCCATTCCCGGGCACCGCTATCATCGCGGCTCAGCAGACGTTTGCCCAGAATATCAAACCAGAAAAGCTGGCCGCGCAGCGGGTGCCAAAGCGGCCCCTCGCCAAGCGCGCATTGGCGCGGGTCAAATACCGCTACAGTCATAATCGCTGAGCCGCGTCAAATGCTGCCACAATGGCGCAGGCTTTTAGACGCACATCTTCAGCACTGAATCCGGGTTTATAGACCCCGGTGCCGATGCCAAAGCCGGTTGCGCCCGCGGCAATCCATTCGGCAAAGTTCTCCGGCCCGACCCCGCCCACCGCATAGGTTTTGCCCGAGGGTGGCAACACGGCGGCAATGGCGGCCAGCCCTTTGGGGCCGATCAGGAAGGAGGGAAACAGCTTGAGCCCGTCAGCCCCGTGGCGCAGCGCAGTGAAGCATTCGGACGCGGTCGCCACCCCCGGATAGGAAAACATGCCCTCGGCCTTGGTGGTATCAATTACCGCAGGGTTGCAATCGGGCGATACAATCAGCCTGCCCCCGGCTGCCTTGACATCGCGCACCTGCCCGGGCTCCAAAACCGTGCCCGCGCCGATTGTGGCCTGTGCCCCGAAGGCGTCGGCCAGCCGTTCGATGGAAAGCAGCGGTGACGGTGAATTGAGCGGCACCTCTATGCGGTCGATCCCCGCCTCGATCAGCACCGCGCCGATTTCCAACACCTCATCCGGTTGGACACCCCGCAGGATGGCAATAATTTCGCGGCTCATGTGTTGGTTTCCTTCAGGTTTGTGTAAGCGGCGGTTAGCCCGGCCAGCGTTAGCTTTTCAACGCCGGTTAGCCCGGCGGTGATGCCTTGCAGCGACAGCGCGCGGGCATAGTGTGCCGAAAGCGCACCATCACCGATGATCATAATCTTTGGCCCCTGCCAAAAGCGGCGCGCCGCTGCCAGTTCCAGCCCGATCAAACAGCCCGACAGCCGCGCCCGCAGGGTGGCAGACGGAACCCCGTGCAACAGCCCCTCGGCGCGAATGGAAAACAGGCGGGCGGATAGCTTTTCGGGTGCGCTCATCGCATCGCCCACGGCGTTGCCAAAGGCTGCATCCTCCCAGCCTTTATCCGTCAGGGAATGGCGAAGCACGGAATGTTTCAAGAGCAGCGAAAACAATTCTCCGGTCATGAATGTCTGGAAACCGGTGATCTGGCCCGCGCTGATCTGCGCCCATTTGGTATGGGTGCCGGGCAGGCAAAGCACACCGTCATAGCCGGGGTTGGCGGATAGATAACCCGCGATCTGGGTTTCCTCGCCACGCATCACATCGGCCGGATGATCCTGCTTCACACCCGGCAGAATGCGGACATCAAGGCGCGGATCGGCAACCGCTGGCGCTATGGCCTCAAGCGCGGTTGGGGGCGCGCAGGGCGTGCTGGCATAGGGGGCCTCAACCCAGCCTTGGCGCGCCCCGACCATGCCACAGCAAATAACCGGCGTTACCCGCCCGGCTGGCAAATACCCGCCGATCAGGTCGAGCAGCGCTGGTTCAAACTGATCCGGCACCAACTGCCCCATGCCGCGATCTGACCCCGCATGGGCGATCAGCCGGTTTTCCGCCGCGAAAAGCCAAACCCGCAGGTTACTTGTTCCCCAGTCAACCGCGATCCAATCTAGCTGATTATGTGCCATGCTTTACCCTGTCGTCACCACGCCGCCATCCACCACAACCGCCTGTCCGGTCATCATCCGGCTGGCACCGGAGGCCATGAACAGCACAGCGTCAACGATGTCGCGCGGTTCAAGATGCTCTTTCAGGCATTGCCGCTCCATATGGGCGGCAAGGGCTTCGGGCGTTGCCCACAGGTCTTTTTGTTTATCGGTGAGCACCCAGCCCGGGGCGAGGGCATTGACGCGGATACGGTCGGGGCCAAACTCGCGCGCAAGGCTTCGGGTCATGCCGGTGATGCCTGCATTGGCGGTGGTATAGGAGGGGTAACCGGCATTGCCCATCATATAGCTGATCGAGGAAAAGTTGATGATCGAGCCGCCGCCCGCCGCCCGCATGCCCCCAACCACGGCCTGACAGACAAAGAAATAGGCCTTGAGATTGATCGCTTGCGACCTGTCCCAAAAATCTTCGGTCACCTCTTCGGTGCTGTGCCGCTTGTCATTGGCCGCGTTATTGACCAGCACCGTCACTGCCCCGTGCGCCTCGGCGGCTTGGGCGAGTGCGGCCTTAAGGGCGGGAATATCGGTTATGTCGCAGGGGATAAATAGCGGGCGCACGCCGTGTTTGGCTTCCATTTCATCGCAAAAACCGCTGGCATCGGAGCGTTGCACGAAGGCAACCCTGGCCCCTTGGGTGATAAACCCTTCGGTGAGCGAAGCGCCAATGCCTGCGCCGCCACCGGTGATAAAAACGCTGGCATCTTTCAGATCATGGAATGTGGCTAACGTGGTCATCAGTGGCTCTCCCTCGTAACAGGCCGCGTGTCTTTTCCGACCAGAAAATCGAGATCGGCGCCCTTGTCGGCCTGTAACACATGCTCGACATACATTTTAGCGTAGCCGCGCTGATAATGCGGCGGGTCAGGCTGCCAGTTTGTGCGCCGTGTCGCCAGCTCGGCCTCCGGCACCAGCAGCTCCAATTGCCCCGCACGTGCCGACAGTTTGATCCGGTCACCGGTTTTCACCAGTGCCAGCGTGCCACCTGCCTGTGCTTCGGGGCTTACATGCAGCACAACCGTGCCAAAGGCTGTGCCCGACATGCGCGCGTCACTCACCCGCACCATATCGCGCACGCCCTGCTTTACGAGCTTGGCGGGAATGGGCATATTACCAACCTCGGGCATGCCCGGATAGCCTTTCGGCCCGCAGCCCTTGAGCACCAGAATGCTATCGGCGGTTACCGGCAGGTCTTCGCGGTCAATATTGGCCTTCATGTCCTCGATATTTTCAAACACATAGGCCTCGCCTTCGTGTTCCAGCAGCGCATCGGTGGCCGCTGAAGGTTTGACGATCGCCCCGCGCGGCGCAAGGTTGCCGCGCAAAACCCGCAGCCCGGCGGCTGGTTTTAGCGGGTTGCCTAGCGCGCGGATCACATCACGGTTCCAGCATTCCGCCCCCTCGGCATAGGCGGCAATCGGGCCGCCAAGCACCGTTTTTGCGGGGCGCAGCATGCCGGAAAGCTCATTTAATACCACTGGCATGCCGCCCGCATAGCAAAAATCTTCCATCAGGTATTTGCCCGATGGCATGCAGTTCACCAATAGCGGCACATCGCTTCCCAGTTCAAAATCATCCAGCGTCAGGTCTATTTCCATCCGGCCCGCGATGGCCAGCAAATGCACCACCGCGTTGGTAGAGCCACCCACCGCCGCATTTGCCAAAATGGCATTCTCGAAACTTTCACGCGTGATCACATCCGACATTTTCAGGTCTTCCTCGACCATTTCAACGATGCGTTTGCCGGTCACATGCGCCAGCGCCATGCGCCGCGCATCTACCGCCGGAAGGGCTGCGTTTGTCGGCAGGCTCATGCCCATCGCCTCAACCACCGAGGCCATGGTGGAGGCAGTGCCCATGGTCATACACACCCCTTTTGAGCGGCTCATGCCTGACTCGGCGGCCATAAAGTCCTGCAAGGTCATTTCGCCGGCGCGCACCGCTTCCGAGAATTTCCAAACGTCAGTGCCCGAGCCAATGTCTTTGCCCTGCCATTTACCGTTCAGCATCGGGCCTGAGCTTACGACGATGGTCGGCAGGTCAACGCTGGCCGCGCCCATGAGTTGCCCCGGGGTGGTTTTATCACAGCCACCTAAAAGCACTACGCCATCTATGCCATAGGCACGAATGGATTCCTCGACATCCATCGCCAAAAGGTTGCGAAACAGCATCGCGGTTGGTTTCATCTGGGTTTCCCCGAGTGACATCACCGGAAACTCGACCGGAAAACCGCCCGCCTCCCACACGCCGCGCTTCACACCTTCAGCAAGGTCACGCAGGCCGGAATTGCACGGGGTGAGCTCCGACCATGTGTTGCAAATGCCGATAACAGGGCGGCCATCAAACAAATGGTCGGGGAAGCCCTGATTTTTCATCCATGATCTATGGATGAATCCGTCTTTGTCCAGCTTGCCATACCATGCGCGGTTGCGCTTTTCCTTGCTCATAACCGGGTTCCTTCAAGCACCCACATCGTTTCGGGAAAACTCCACGGCAGGGTGAGACCGTGGTTCATCAGGTAACGTCCGCTAACCTCTATCGGGCCGGACTTCAATACCGGAGTGCCGCGAGACAGTCCCGGAGCATCGGCACGGTTAACCAGTTCAATGCGGTAGCGCGCTTCAGGACTAAGGCGGGTGAGCCGCAAGGGGCGCGGCGAAATTTGCGCCGAGGTCGCGGCTTTGCCGGCAAACACCACAAAATTCCCCCCGCCCGGCGCCAATTGTTGCTCGGCAATCACG
>Ga0316205_10002611_pt1 | contig 18399 bp, 11 predicted proteins | sample 3monthpyrite_MG_FD_204941 | JGI IMG/M metagenome (GOLD analysis project Ga0316205, IMG submission 204941) | Microbial mat bacterial communities from mineral coupon in-situ incubated in ocean water Damariscotta River, Maine, United States -... | ecosystem: Environmental > Aquatic > Marine >... | reverse complement strand
ATGCCTTAGCTGAAGGCGCTGAAAGCTTCACCGTGACTATCGGTACAATTACCGACACTAACTTTGAAGCGATTGCAGCCGGTACCAATAACGCTGTGACAACGACCATTACCGATCAAACAGGTAGCGACACGCCTCCTGGTGCCGAAGATACAGCGCTTGTCTCATTAATTGGACCTGCGAATGTTGTTGAAGGTGAGACTACAACGAACTACACCGTAAGTGTTGATCAACTTGCTACGGATGTGAACACGCCAATTACGGTTAACTTCACTTATAGCGGTGTTGCAATTGATGGCACTGACTTTACTGGCGTGAGCTCTGTACAAATTGCAGCGGGTACAAATTCAAATACCTTTACGATTGCGAGCATCGATGATGCCTTAGCTGAAGGGGCTGAAAGCTTTACCGTCACCATTGGTACCATCACCGATACAAACTTTGAAGCGATTGCAGCGGGTACCAATAACGCGGTGACCACAACCATTACAGATCAAACAGGTAGCGATACACCGCCTGGTGCTGAAGACACCGCGCTTGTCTCATTAATTGGCCCAGCCAACGTTGTTGAAGGTGAAACGACCACCAACTATACCGTTAGCGTTGATCAACCAGCGACTGACGTTACAACACCAATCACAGTGAACTTCACTTACAGTGGTGTGGCGATTGATGGCACTGACTTCACGGGTGTCAGCAGCGTACAAATTGCAGCCGGTACTAACTCAAATACGTTCACAATTGCGAGCATCGATGATGCCTTAGCTGAAGGCGCTGAAAGCTTCACCGTGACTATCGGTACAATTACCGACACTAACTTTGAAGCGATTGCAGCCGGTACCAATAACGCTGTGACAACGACCATTACCGATCAAACAGGTAGCGACACGCCTCCTGGTGCCGAAGATACAGCGCTTGTCTCATTAATTGGACCTGCGAATGTTGTTGAAGGTGAGACTACAACGAACTACACCGTAAGTGTTGATCAACTTGCTACGGATGTGAACACGCCAATTACGGTTAACTTCACTTATAGCGGTGTTGCAATTGATGGCACTGACTTTACTGGCGTGAGCTCTGTACAAATTGCAGCGGGTACAAATTCAAATACCTTTACGATTGCGAGCATCGATGATGCCTTAGCTGAAGGGGCTGAAAGCTTTACCGTCACCATTGGTACCATCACCGATACAAACTTTGAAGCGATTGCAGCGGGTACCAATAACGCGGTGACCACAACCATTACAGATCAAACAGGTAGCGATACACCGCCTGGTGCTGAAGACACCGCGCTTGTCTCATTAATTGGCCCAGCCAACGTTGTTGAAGGTGAAACGACCACCAACTATACCGTTAGCGTTGATCAACCAGCGACTGACGTTACAACACCAATCACAGTGAACTTCACTTACAGTGGTGTGGCGATTGATGGCACTGACTTCACGGGTGTCAGCAGCGTACAAATTGCAGCCGGTACTAACTCAAATACGTTCACAATTGCGAGCATCGATGATGCCTTAGCTGAAGGCGCTGAAAGCTTCACCGTGACTATCGGTACAATTACCGACACTAACTTTGAAGCGATTGCAGCCGGTACCAATAACGCTGTGACAACGACCATTACCGATCAAACAGGTAGTGACACACCGCCGGGTGCTGAAGATACAGCGCTTGTCTCATTAATTGGACCTGTGAATGTTGTTGAAGGTGAGACTACAACGAACTACACCGTGAGTGTTGATCAACTTGCTACGGATGTGAACACGCCAATTACGGTTAACTTCACCTACAGTGGTGTTGCAATTGATGGCACTGACTTTACTGGCGTCAGCTCAGTACAAATTGCAGCGGGTACAAATTCAAATACCTTTACGATTGCGAGCATCGATGATGCCTTAGCTGAAGGCGCTGAAAGCTTCACGGTCACCATAGGTATCATCACGGATACAAACTTTGAAGCCATTGCAGCGGGTACCAATAACGCGGTGACCACAACCATTACAGATCAGACCGGTAGTGATACACCGCCGGGTGCTGAAGACACTGCGCTTGTCTCTTTAATTGGCCCAGCCAACGTTGTTGAAGGTGAGACTACGACTAACTACACCGTTAGCGTTGATCAACTTGCTACGGATGTGAACACGCCGATCACGGTTAACTTTACTTACAGTGGTGTTGCGATTGATGGTACAGATTTTACTGGTGTCAGTAGCGTACAAATTGCAGCCGGCACTAACTCAAATACCTTCACGATTGCGAGCATCGATGATGCCTTAGCTGAAGGTGCTGAAAGCTTTACCGTGACTATCGGTACAATTACCGATACTAACTTTGAAGAAATTGCAGCGGGCACCAATAACGCCGTCACAACTACAATCACAGATCAAACGGGTAGTGATACACCGCCGGGTGCTGAAGACACTGCATTGGTAAGCCTCATTGGCCCTGCCAATGTTGTTGAAGGTGAAACGACAACGAACTACACCGTTAGCGTTGATCAACTTGCAACAGATGTGAATACACCGATTACCGTTAACTTCACTTACAGTGGTGTGGCGGTTGATGGCACTGATTTTACCGGTGTGAGCTCAGTACAAATTCTTGCGGGTACTAATAGCAACACCTTTACGATTGCGAGCATCGATGATGCCTTAGCTGAAGGCGCTGAAAGCTTCACCGTGACCATCGGTACGATTACTGATACGAACTTTGAAGCGATTGCAGCGGGTACCAATAACGCTGTGACAACAACGATTACTGACCAAACCGGCAGCGACACACCGCCGGGCGCTGAAGACACAGTACTAGTCAGCCTTGTTGGTCCTGCATCAGTGAACGAAGGTACAACGACAACTGATTACACCGTTAGCCTTGATCAAAATATCCCAGCAGGAAATTCTGTGACGGTCAATCTTTCTTACTCAGGTACGGCCACTGATGGCACGGACTTCACCGGCGTCGCCAGTGTTGTGATTGCTGGTGGAACAAACAGTAATACATTTACGCTCGCTACAATCGATGATGCATTGGCAGAAGGTGCTGAAAATATTATTGTTGATATTGCCTCTATCGTTGATACCAATAACTCTTTCGAATTACTTGCGGAAGATCCAACTTCGAATCAAGTAACTACAACTATTGTTGACAACGACACCGCCACATTCACACTCAGCGGTGACGCGACAGTAGCGGAAGGTGCGGATGCGACATACAACATCGTACTGACCGGTGCGGATATCGCAGCGGGCGATACCGTGGTGTTGACACTGGATACAGTAGACGGCACAGCGATCAAACCGGCTGACTTTGGTGAACTTACCAACGCATCTTACAACCCAGCAACAAATCAGCTAACGCTAACTGGTCCATTTACGGCTGGTGCAACGGTGGCAAGTCTGACTGTAACGGCTGTTGCGGATGGTCTTGTCGAAGGTAATGAAAACTTCAGTGCAAGCCTGACCGCAGCAACGGTTAATGGCATGGCAATGATAGGCACGGGCACTGCAGCGACGACTATCATCGATGTTAACGCACCGACAGTCGGTATTGCTGCCTCCCGCAACGTTTCAGAGGAAGGTCTCGCAACAGGTGATGCCGATGCATTTGGTATTACTCAGACAGCTGGCGGCGTACCCAATGCGGATCCAGTTAATGATACGACAGACTCTACTACGGCTACTGGCGTGGTAGCTATCAGCGACCCGGATGGTGATCCAGTCACGGCAGTAACATTGACTGGACCAGCAGATGGCGCGTTTACTTCTGGTTTTGCTAATGATCCGGTCATCTGGACTGGCGGCGGTACTTCGACATTAACGGGTACTGCAAACGGTGTGACGATAGCAACTTTGTCAATAGACTTGGCCGGTAACTATACCTTTAACTTGTTAGGACCACTTGATCACCCTAATGCTAATGACATAGCAGGTGGTGACATAATCGAAGAAGACGTGTTGTCACTGGGCTTTGGCGTCAGCGCCACGGCGGGAGGACTAACGACTACCGTTGCAGATGCCATCACTATCAATGTAGAGGATGATTCACCGGTACCAGGTCCGGTTATGGATGTGTTCTACACACTCGACAGCAACGTATCGATCATGCTCGATATCTCTGGCAGTATGAATGATCCGTCTGGGATCCCTGGTTTGAACAGACTTCAGGCAGCCATACAATCAATCAATAACTTGCTGGATAGTTATGATGGGCTTGGCGATGTCAGGGTTCAGATAGTCACTTTTAATGCTGGTTCTGCGGTTCTCAGCTCAGGAGGAAACACCTGGTTGACAGTAGCTCAGGCCCAAGCTGCGCTTACAGGGGTAACCGCAGGTGGCGCGACAGATTATGATGCGGCATTGGCACAAACTACGACTTCGTTTGGTAATGCAGGTAAGCTCGGCTATACAGCTGGTGTGCCTGATGGAACATCACAGAATGTGTCGTATTTCCTCTCGGACGGCGTTCCAACTGATGGTAATGGCAGCAATGGGATCACAGCTGCTGAGGAAGTTGTCTGGGAGAACTTCGTGACTGCTAACAACATCAATTCCTATGCCCTCGGAATAGGGACAGGCGTTGCAGCAGGCTTCCTCGAACCTATCGCCTACGATGGTCAGGGGGATCGTGAACAACCTGCAGTGGTAGTCACGGATCTTAACCAGCTTGATACGGTATTGTCCGGAACAGTTATTGATACCACTGCGACAGGCTTCTTGAGTAATTCTGTTACTGAGGGGATTGTGTTCGGTGCCGATGGTGGTTTCTTGCAGCAAATCGAAACGCCGGTGGGATCGATCTATAGCTATACGCCGGCAGGTGGGATCTCGGGTTCAGATACGAATGGCGATGTGTCCAGCATCTCGGGTACTTCGATCACGATTACTGCAGCTGATCAAAGTGTTTTAACACTGGACTTTTCTACTGGCGGGTACGTATATCAGGCCTCACCTTCTGTTACTAGCGGTAATACCGGTGGCGGTATCATTTTTAATTATCAGCTCATCGATAACGATGGGGATACCGTATCGTCGATGGTTAGTTTCGATGTGGAACAGACCAATGTTGATATCGGTACGGCACCTGTTGGTACAGCAGGCACTGACCTGTTGATCGGTCGGCCTGGTTTCACGCCTACTGGTACAGGTAACGGTGTGGTAACAGGTACAATTGCAGCGGGTGATACTTTTAATAATCCGGGGCAGTTCGGCTTCAGTCTTGATGGCGGTCTTGTCTCAACCCTGACTGTAACGCAGATTTTCATTACGCTTCAACCTGATTCGGGTACAGATCCTTTCTTCGACATTACTGGTGGAGGCTCATTTGCACCGACATTACAAGGTAGTTCTTTGAACGGATTAACAGCGGGTGATATTAGCTTCTCCACCAATAACGGCAATGCGGATGGCAATGTCCTTATAATTGATTTTGATCCGGGTACTTTCGAAATCGGAGATAGTTTTAATTTCACAGTCGATGTTGACGAACTCGATGGTGGGAATGACGGGAATGACTTCGCGCCAAACGGGGCTACATTTACGGTGACCTATAGCGATGGTAGTAGCGAGATTGTAACTTATGGTGCAGATGGCGCTAATGGTGCTGCTGGCACGACAGTCAATACACCAACTGGCGTAACGATTGATGGTGGTGCGGGTGACGATATCCTGCTTGGCACGGCCTTTAATGATAGCCTCGATGGTGGTACTGGCAATGATCGACTCGAAGGCAGGGAAGGCGATGATACTTTAGTAAGTGGCGGCGGTAGTGACACATTAATTGGCGGCTTAGGCAACGACATCATTGTCGATGACTCAGCATCACATAGTCGAGTTGTGTTTAACTTTGCTGACGTGGGTAATGGCGTTGACACTGTTTACGGTTTTGACAACATTGCTGGCGGACTTAATGCAGGCGCAGAAGGTGATGCCATCGATATTTCAGATATCCTTGCAAACACCAGCTACATTGAAGGCACATCGGACATTAATGATTTTGTTAGCACTAGCTACAACGCTGGCACAGGTGATGTAACCATTAGTATTGATACAACGGGTAGCGGTGGTGCTGGTACAGCGCTGGTTGTTTTACATGATGAGGTCGCGTTTGGCAGTTCAGCATCAACGGGGATTGATGCTGGCGTAACGGTTCAACAACTTTATGACGATGGTGTTTTAATTACGATTTAGTCATTTGGCTTAATTCGTTTAACCTTGATAAAAACCCCAGTTAATACTGGGGTTTTTGTGCATATAGATACAAAAAAAGACACAAAATAAACATTCATTTCTGCTAATACTTGACTATAATGTTACACATATTCATTATTAATCGTAGTGTATATAGAGTTAACCGGTTGATTTTTATATGTATTGATTTATTGTGGGGATAAATCATTACTGGGGGGATGTAGGAAAGCAAATTACGTGATTAAACACTCGCGTCCAATAGCTTAGAATTACCTACATGACAAAACATTAAGCTATGCTAATATGTACCTAATCTAACACCATGTATTTTGGTGTTTTTTTCGGATAGATACAATTTGGGAAGGAAATATTTCAGTGGTCGACAGTAAAAACACCAATAATAAGCTTCGACGCGTGTCTATCGCTGTTGCTTTGACATTACCTATCTTACTCAATGGAAGCTATGCAACAGCAGCTGAAGCGGCTTTATTCCAAGCTTCACAAACCGCATCAGTACTTCAGCATGGCGCGCAGTTATTTACACTCCATCCTGCTTATCGCAGTGACCTTGCCACGCTAACCAGTCAAGACAAGAAAGAGCTTACTGAAATAGCAAACCAGTTTAAGAACAAAACCATTGTAGGAATACGTGTTTCTGGCCATACAGATTCATCAATTATCCGTGCACGTTCGCAAGGATTATACTCAGATAATTATGCCTTATCGCAAAGCCGTGCACAAAATGTGGCGGACTACCTAAAATCATTATTAAAAATAGATGCTTCGAAGATTCAAGTAAGCGGTCGCGGCCCAGATGCGCCTATTGCGACTAACGCGACTAGAAAAGGTCGCGCAACTAACCGTCGTGTTGAACTGGTTATACAGGCAGCAGTTATTGCCGCACCGTCGATCGTAGCTGAGCCTGTTAAAACAGAACCTGTGATAGTAGCCGATGGATTTACTTTACGAAATGCAGTAAAAAAAGCCTTAGCGTCAAACCCAGATATTCTTATTCAAGTTAACGAGCGACTTTCTCGTGATCAAGAAGTAGAAAGAGCAGGTGCGGGTTACTTACCAACGTTAGATCTTAATGCAGGCATTGGTTCTGAACGTAGCAGTAACTCATCAACACGCGCAGGCGGTAGTAATTCTCGCACTTTAACGCGCCAAGAAAGCTCAATCAGTGCGCGACAAATGTTGTTTGATGGTTTTGCAACGAAAAATGAAGTTGAAAGACAACAAGCCCGAGTTTCATCAACAGCTTACACTGTGCAAGGTGTCGCAGAAAATACAGCACTGGATGCAGCGGAAGCATTTTTGAATCTGTTGCGTAATGATACGTTGCTTACTTTGGCGCAAGAAAATCTTGATGCGCACAAACGTAGTTATGATCAAATTAAAATTCGCAGTGATGCCGGTGTTGGTCGTCGTGCAGATTTAGAACAAATCAGCGGACGTTTAGCACTTGCTAACTCAAATCTAATTGCGGCACAAAGTAATTTCGATGATGGTTTAACAACTTACATTAAAGTTATTGGTGAAGCACCCGTTGGCACACCGATTAAACCCGAAAAAGTAAAGGATGGCATTCCTACAAGTAAAGATGAAGCCATTAAATTAGCGATTGATAAGCATCCTACTTTAAAGTCTGCCGTTGCTGATGTTGAAGCAACCATGGCGCAGCATCGTGCATCGCGTAATGCGTTCTACCCAAGATTTGATTTAGAACTTTCACAAAGTTGGAACAATGATCTTGATGGTCAGATTGGTAGCAATAATGATAGCCAAGCAATGGTACGTATGCGTTACAACCTCCTTAATGGTGGTGGTGATGCGGCACGAAAACGCCAAACAGCTCATTTAATTGATGAAGCTAAAGAAGTTAGAAATCGCACATATCGTCAGGTTGCTGAAACCATGCGCCTCTCGTGGAACGCATACGATGCGACAGAACAACAACTGGTTTATTTAGATCAGCATGTCAAGGCGACTATTCGAACTCGTGATGCTTATCAGAAACAGTTTAATATAGGCCAACGTACCTTGTTGGATTTGTTAAATGCTGAGAATGAGTTGTTTCAGGCTAAACAGTCTTACATCAGCGCTGAATTTGACAATCTTTTTGCGCGTTACCGTATTTTGAATGCAGAAGGTCAGTTGGTTAAAAGTTTGAATCTTACGTTGCCAGAAGAAGCCGTTTTAAATAAAAACTAATTTCTTCTTGGTTCGTATCAGTGTTCGATGATTGATTAACCTACACTCCAGGCTCTAGGGCGTTTCATGCCCGCAATTTTACATACTTGTTGCATGTATCCATATGGGAATAGCTCGTAAAGGTATTTACTTGCGTTCTCACCATGACCAAGATCTTCGGCTACATATTTAATAACAAATCGTGCATCAACAGCAATCTGGTGTTCGTCAAAATAATCCCGCATAAATTGCAGTATCTTTTTGTGATCCTCGCCAAGTTTAATACCCGCCTGAGCAGCAAATTGTTCTGCAACGTCAAAATCCCAGTCATTGGGATCGACAAGATAACCCTGATCGTCAGTTTCTAAAACATGACCATTAGTTTGAATTGACATAATAATCTCCTTTGCATGCTTTTATGTTGAATACTATGTTGGGCTGTTAGTTGATTCCTTTTTAATCTTATCGAAGAATATTCTAACTAGGTCCGATCGTGTAATCATGCCGACTACATGACGAGACTCATCACAAACGACAATGCGCTTTATTTTGTTCTTCTTCATCATCTCTAATACTTCATGAAGTGACTGTTCAGCCGTAGCAGTAATAACATCAGTGACCATTAAATCACCGACACAATCATTGGAACCCGTTATCTCAACTGGGTGCGAAAACATATTTTCAAGGGTATGCCATACGCTATTAGTTGGGTGATGAGTCGGGACACCTAATGCACGAAGAAAATCAGCTTCAGTAATGAGGCCTATAAGTTGCTTTTGGTCATTAACAACGGGAACACTGCTAATACGATGTGTCACTAGCAAATGTGCAGCGTCAGCCAATGAGCAATCTGGCTGGACTGTCTTAACGGACCGGCTCATTATCTCTTTTACAAGATGACTTTCTCGTAAACGTTGCTGAGCATATTTGTTAGCTCTTTCATTTACATTCACAAGATCATCGATGCTGATATCCATATAGGTATCGATTTCTTTTAATGCATTAACAAAATCTTCAGGTAATAATCTAGTTACATTTGAATGTTTCATACTGACTCCTGCATTTTTCCTTCTACAAGTGTGTAATCACTGTTTTCCGTCCGTAACCATGTACCTTCATTTAAAAACACTTCATAGCGAGCCCAATGAGAAAAATCGTCTGCACTTGTACTGTCGGTGCTGTAGAGATTCTTGCCGGCAACAATTCTATAAATTAATTTATCGCTAGATGATTTTAATGGCTGGGCCATATCAATTATTTCTCGAACTTGCCAAAAAGGCCCGTAGTGGCCATTACTAAAACATTGGCCAACTTTGATTTTGAATGGATCAATCGTGACGGATTGAGTTTGTTGTCGGGCCGAGCGATAGATTTGCTCAAGATCGTGGCCACTGATATCAATAACCCGATTCATCGATTTTAATGCTGTTTCAAGATCGTCACGTGTGATTCTGTCATCCTCGAGGGGGATTGTTGGCGTTGGTATGTTGTTACTTCTTGGATTTGCCCATGACGTAGGGTAACGGCGTTGAGCAAACGGGTAGTTAAAAATTATAGCGATAACAACAATGGTAACTGCGCTGGCGAGTACGGGAGTAAACACATACTCATAACCGAGTGAATGAAAACTTTCTCCTCCAACGACTGCAGTCAACGCTGTTGCGCCACCTGGAGGATGGATGCAAAGTAAGTAATGCATTGCAGTGATCGCTAAGGCTACGGCTACCGCACCGGCAATTATTGGATTGGAAATTGACTGTACGCACGCAACCCCAATAATGGCTGATACAGTATGCCCACCAATCACGGGCCAAGGTTGCGATAAAGGGCCGTGCGGAACGGCAAACAGTAAGACGGCTGAAGCACCTAAAGAAGCAACCACGAGGGCGGCGCCATTTGAGCCAACAAAATGATTGTTAATCATTATAACGGCCAGCATTCCAGCTAGACCTCCAAGCCCAGAAATCCATTTCTCAAGATGACCAGTTTTGTTTGAACCGAGACTTAAGTTGCTCACCCATTTCATTATTTTGCTACTTATCAAAATATCACCCTTAGAAAAAATGTTTAGCAAAACTAATCGCCTAGATTTGTCGATGAGCTTGCAGAATTGCTTCATATTGGTGCAATTATCACTATCTCAGGTATGTATTTATAATATAAGGCAAATATAATGAATAACAAACGATATATAATGGACTATAATATCGATATATTCGATATAAAGGGTTTCTCATGGATATTGATCAGGCGCGAACATTTCTGGCTATTACAGCAAATGGCAGCTTTATTGAGGCATCTCGGCAATTACACTTGACGCAATCTACAGTCAGTGCGCGTATTAAGCGCCTAGAAGAGGAGTTAAATGTACGCTTATTTGTCCGTAATCGATCGGGCGCAAGCCTTACCATTGAAGGGAAACGCTTTCTCGAATATGCCAAACGTTTGGTGCTGACGGCTGAGCAAGCAAGGGATGAAATTAGCTTACCAGAGCGATTTCGCGCAAGTATTAGAATCAGTGGCCGTATTGCGCTGTGGGAAGGCTTTTTACCTAATTGGGTAGGGCTTATGCGCAGCCGTGCTAATGATGTTGTGATCCGAAGCGAAATTGGCTTCGAGGAAGATTTAACACGGCGAATGATTGAAGGTACCTTGGACATAGCCGTGATGTACACACCTAGCCATAGTCCTGGCCTCATCGTAGAACATCTTTTTGATGAAGTGTTGGTATTAGTGAGCACACGTCCAGATGATACAGGCCCAGGGGATGATTATATCTACATCGAATGGGGACCGGGGTTTTACAACCAACACGCACAGAGTTATTCGGATCTTGAACGCCCACAACAAATTGCCAATATTGGTTGGCTTGGTGTCCAACTCATACTCGCGAATGGTGGAAGCTGTTTCTTACCCATTCGTATGGCGATGTCATTTATTAATGCCGGACGTTTATACCGAGTAGCTGGATCGCCCGAGTATATTCATCCAGCCTATATGGTATATCCTAGTGAAAGTGATAATCCGTTCATGGATCAAGCTGTAGAAGGGCTACGCGAGCTTGCATTAAAAGAACGAACCCATGATTAAATAGGCTATTTTTGCCGCGAATGGCACTTTGCCAATGGCCAGTTTTACGATGTATGAAATTGATTTGGAGAAGGCGGTATAGAATGGTGCCGAAGAGAGGACTTGAACCTCCACGGGGTTACCCCCACATGCACCTGAAGCATGCGTGTCTACCAATTTCACCACTTCGGCAAGAGCGGCGCACTTTACCGATTGGCCTTAATATTGTCAATTGAACTTCCCGATTTCCCTAACACTATATAGAGTGTCACAATAGCACTATGAGCAAACCTAAAAATAAGTCTGTAGACCCACATTCAAAGCGTGAAGCTGAGAACTATCAACGTCCAATTCCTAGTCGAGAGTTTATCTTAGAAGTACTAGGTAAAGCGGATAAACCATTGAACTTTAGACATTTGTCCCATGAATTGGGGCTTGATGAAGATGTCGATCACATTGCACTGCAGCGTCGACTTAATGCCATGGAGCGAGATGGCCAATTATTGAGAAATCGGCGTGGCGGCTTTTGCCTTCCAGAGCGTCTTGATCTTGTAACCGGACGTGTCACGGCACACCCAGATGGGTTCGGTTTCCTAATCCCCGACGAAGCGGGTGAAGATGTTTTTCTCACCGCGCGGCAAATGCGCAGTATTTTGCATGGCGATCGCGCCATTGTCAGAATTACGGGTGTTGACCGTCGCGGTCGTCGCGAAGGTGCCTTGGTTGAAGTCATTGAGCGTAATAACGAAACAGTCGTGGGGCGTTACGTTGAAGAATCCGGGGTGAGTTTTGTTGTCCCGGATAACTCACGTTTGCAAGATGTTCACATTCCTACAGATCAACGTAATGACGCAAAGGCAGGGCAAATCGTTGTGGCGGCGATTACGCAGCAACCGAATCGACGTTCACAACCGATTGGTCGTATTAGTGAAGTACTCGGTGACCACATGGCACCGGGTATGGAAATTGATGTTGCGATCCGTTCGCATGGATTACCACATGAATGGTCAGATGATGTGATGGAAGCGGCCGCTAAATTCGGCGACACCATTCCTGAAACAGATATCGCTGATCGTGAGGACTTGCGAGAAGTACCATTAGTCACTATTGATGGCGCAGATGCCCGTGATTTTGATGACGCCGTTTTCTGTGAACCACATGGTAAGGGTTGGCGTTTATTAGTAGCAATTGCTGATGTGTCAACGTACGTTAAAACCGGTGATGCTTTAGATAAGGAAGCCATCGAACGTGGTAACTCAGTGTATTTCCCGCAACGTGTTATTCCTATGTTGCCAGAGAATTTATCGAACGGTCTTTGTTCACTTAATCCAGACGTTGATCGCCTTTGTATGGTTTGTGAAATGTTCTTTAATTCCGCAGGTAAGTTAGGCGACTACAGATTCATGCGCGGTGTGATGCGTTCACATGCACGCTTAACGTATTCAAAAGTAGCGGCGATGTTGGTTGATAAAGACGTTGAGTTACGTAAAACCTACAAAGCAATTGTCCCACACCTTGAAAACTTATATGGCTTGTATGCAGTCTTACGCAAGGCACGAGACAAACGCGGTTCGATCGACTTTGACACCACTGAAACACGCATCGAATTTGGTGAAGATAGAAAAATTGAACGTATAACACCAGTGATTCGCAATGATGCACATAAGCTTATTGAAGAGTGCATGATCAATGCGAACATTGCAGCAGCGCATTATTTATTAAAAAATAAAATACCAACGCCATTCCGTATTCATGATGGCCCGCAAGGCGAACGTTTAAGTGATTTGCGTGACTTCTTAACGGAACTGGGTTTGAAACTTGGCGGTGGGGAAGAACCTGAGCCGAGAGATTATGATCAATTATTAGAAAAGATTAAGGGTCGTCCGGATTTTCATTTAATTCAAATCGTATTGTTGCGTTCATTACAACAAGCCGTTTACTCAACTGAAAACATTGGACACTTTGGTTTGGCGCTTGAGCATTACGCACATTTCACTTCGCCGATTCGTCGTTACCCAGACTTAATGGTACACCGTGCTATTCGTCACCTTATTGCCGGTGGCAATGCTGAAAACTTCAAATACAGTACAGCAGAAGTACAACGCATCTCTGAACATAGCTCAATGACTGGCCGACGTGCGGATGATGCAACGCGTGATGCAACTGCTTGGCTTAAATGTGAGTTCATGCTTGAAAAGGTAGGGGAACAGTTTGAAGGAACAATCAGCTCAGTGACGGGTTTTGGTGTCTTCGTTGAGCTTGATGAAGTGTATGTAGAAGGTTTAGTTCACGTAACAGCTTTAGAAAATGATTTTTATCACTTTGATCCCATTTCACATTGTTTGGTAGGTGAAAACACTGAACGTGTTTATCGAATAGGTGATCGAGTACGTATTCAAGTTGCAAATGTTAACTTAGATGATCGAAAAATTGATTTCTCTATGGTTGATTATCTTTCCGAGCCCACACCCTATACAAAACGTAAAGTGGCTGGCGCGCGTTCGGGTAAGAAAAAAACTACCATGCGTCGAAAAGCATCGGCTGATCGAAAAGATAAGAAAAAGACCAGAGGAGGTGGTAAGAAAGCGTCAAGTAAAAAGAAAACCTCTTCAAAAAATGTTGGCAATAAGAAAAAGCCAAGCGGTAAGAAAAAAACCGCAAATAAGAAAAAACCAAGAGCCAAAAAGAAACCCAGAGTTAAAGATTAATGTCAGAACAACATGTTTACGGGTTCCACGCTGTTGAAGCTATTTTACAGCACGAGCCTGAACGTATTTTGGATGTTTGGGTATCGAGCAACCGTGATGACAAGCGGCTTGATGCTATTGTCGAGTCGTTAACTCGACAAGGCATAAAACAGCAAAAAGCTAAACGAGAAAAACTTGATGAACTAGCAGGTAGTACACGACATCAAGGCATTGTTGCAAATTGCCGAATGGCACCCACAAGAAATGAAAATTTCCTAAATCAATTAATTGATAGTTTAGATGAACCTGCGTTCTTACTTATTCTTGATGGCGTCACGGATCCTCATAATCTCGGTGCTTGTTTACGAACAGCCGATGCGGCAGGGGTCCATGCAGTGATCGCGCCTAAAGATAATGCCGCGACACTCAATGCAACGGTACGTAAAGTTGCAAGCGGTGCAGCTGAAACTACCCCATTTGTTTCAGTTACAAATCTCGCTCGCTGTTTAAAAAATCTAAAAGAACGTGGTATCTGGTTGATCGGTGCGGCGGGTGAAGTGGATACAAATATTTACCAACAAGATCTAACCGGGCCGTTAGCGATTGTGATGGGTGCAGAAGGTAAGGGGCTACGTCGTCTAACACGTGAAACTTGTGACCACCTTGCGACTATTCCAATGCCCGGCAATGTTGAGAGCTTGAATGTCTCGGTTGCAACCGGTGTTTGTCTTTACGAAGCGCTACGGCAACGAAGTGTTAATAATGTGTAGGTAGTTTTTCATTAATCGTAATGATGCCACTTTCTATCGTAATGTAACCACCCGTTGTTAAATCTTTGAAGATACGACTTACCATCTCACGTGAAGCACCGACCATACTGGCAATGTCTTTTTGAGTAAGTTTTTCGTGAATAACTTTTGTGCCATTTTCTTCTGGTTTGGCAAATTGTAAAAGTGTCCGTGCAACACGACCGTACACATCCATAAGTGCAAGGCTTTCAATGTTCTTGTTCGCTTCGCGTAAACGTTTAGTTAACCCTTTAAGTAAGTTGCGCACTAATCCGGGGTTATTGTCTAAAACGCGAGTGAAGTCTGATTGGTTAATCACGCTGAATTGGCATTGTTCCATTGTGACAACCCGTGCTGATCGTGGCTCGTCATCGATTAGCGCGAGCTCACCAAAGTAGTCATTTGGTTCAAGGATTGAAATAGTGACTTCTTTTCCATCTTCGTCACTGAGGACGACTTTCACTTTGCCAGATAGAATTAGGTATAAGGAATCAGTCTCATCGCCTTCGTTAATAATAACGTTGTTTTTAGGGAAGCTGCGTTTAGCAGTGATGGCCGTAATCTCTTCTAATTCAGCGCTGGAAAGCCCTGAAAAGAGTGGAATGTTTTGTACCTGAGATTCATTAATACCTGTGGGCACTGTTGCTCCCCTTATTGTTTTTGGCTTGCGAATTTAGCTTATCATAGGTCACTCATAGCAGGGCGACAAGTCGTTATAACTCATTGAAATGACCAATTTCGACTAAGAACAGCCTGTTTTTGCTGAAAATCCTTGTTTTACTGTGTTTTTGCGTTGCTATCAGGGCCTTTCATGGGTAGAATTCCGTTCCCTGTTAAGCCATTGGCAAGACAGGCATACAATTAGTTTAACTCCTTGCCTTCTGCATAATGCACTAGGCTACAACCCGAAAGGAGTCTCGATGAGACACTATGAGATCGTGTTTCTGGTCCACCCTGATCAGAGCGAGCAAGTTCCTGCCATGGTAGAGCGTTACCGCACTGCTATTGAATCTAAAGAAGGCAAAATCCATCGTCTTGAAGACTGGGGACGTCGTCAACTTGCTTACCCAATTAACAAAATTCATAAAGCCCATTACGTACTGATGAACATTGAATGTAGTCAGGAAGTATTGGATGAACTTGAGTCTTTGTTCCGCTTTAACGATGCAGTGATTCGTAACTTAGTTATTAAATGTAGCGAAGCGGTTACAGATCAATCTCCACTTGCGAAGTCTAAAGAAGAAAAAGACAACCGCGATAGAGAACGTAGCGTAGATCGTGCACCAGCTGTAGAAGCTGTTGCTGATGAATCAGAAGCTACTGATAAAGTTGCTGCTGAAGCACCTGCTGTTGCTGAAGCCACTACTGAAGCGCCTGCCGAATAATCCGGCGAACGAATTCAAGGAGAATTAAAGATGTCACGTTTTTTCCGTCGTAAAAAATTCTGTCGTTTTACAGCCGATGGCGTAAAACAGATTGATTACAAAGATCTTGCCACATTGAAGAATTACGTCACTGAAAATGGCAAAATTGTGCCTAGCCGTATTACCGGTACTAAGGCTCGTTACCAACGTCAACTGTCTACGGCTATCAAGCGCGCACGTTTTCTCGCGTTGCTTCCGTACACAGACGCACACTAGACCCGGAGGAATTTAAGCATGGAAATTATACTGCTTGAGAAAGTACAAAATCTGGGTGACCTAGGTGAAAAAGTGAATGTTAAGGCTGGTTTTGGTCGTAATTTCCTTATTCCAGCAGGTAAAGCTATCCCAGCTACTGAAAAGAACACCGCTGAGTTTGAAGCACGTCGTGCTGAACTAGAAAAACTGGCCGCTGAAAAATTAGCCGTTGCGCAAGCACATGCTGATAAGTTAGCCGCACTAAGCATTACGATCACTCGTAAAGCTTCGGATGAAGGCAAGTTATTTGGTTCTGTTAGCAATATCGACGTTGCTGATGCCATTACAGCTGCGGGCGTCGAAGTCTCTAAGGCTGACGTACGCATGCCAGACGGCGCAATTCGTGCTACAGGCGAGTTTGAAATTGCTCTGCATTTCCACACAGACGTGGACGCTAAGCTAACTGTTACGGTTGCTGCTGAGTAATAAAGTATCAAGATTGCCTATCTCGGTCTTCGACCGAGGTAGGTCATTTCTTTAATTATTGATTTCCCTACCTATTTTTATCCACAAGCTATTCACAGCTTTGTGCCTTGCCGAAATAGCTAATCCACGTTAGATTTCTTTATCAGCACGATAGTGCTTCTGTTATGATTGAACTCAATATAATTATATTAATAGCCGAGAGTTTTCCGTCTGCCCATGCAAGATTTCGCACAAAGTAAAGCTGTTTCAGGTGGTGGAGATGCCGCCATGGCCGCCTTAAAAGTACCACCGCATTCGATTGAGGCTGAGCAGTCTGTCTTAGGTGGCTTGATGTTGGATAACGAGAGTTATGATCACGTCACTGAGGTCATCGGCGAGCAAGATTTTTATCGTCATGATCATCGTCTGATTTTCCGCGCGATTACTTTTCTTGCAAATAAAGAAGATCCCTACGATGCAGTGACTGTCTCTGAATACCTCAATGACATGGGTGAGTTGGAAAACATTGGTGGACTGATTTTTCTTGGTGGCATTGTTCAGAACACCCCAAGTGCCGCCAATATCAAGGCCTATGCAGGCATTGTCCGTGAACGTTCTGTCTTAAGGCAGCTGATTTCAGTCGGTACAAACATCAGTGATTCGGCATTTAACACCCAAGGTCAGGACAGTGGCGATATTCTTGATGAAGCAGAGCGAGATGTGCTGGCGATTGCCGAACAACGTTCGCGTGGTCGCAAGGGCTTTGAAAACATTAAAGATTTGCTTAACAAAAGTCTTGATCGTATTGATGAACTATTTCATTCAAAGAGTCCAATAACGGGTATTTCGACTGGGTTTGATGATTTTGATTTACAAACCTCTGGCCTTCAATCATCAGACCTTATTATTGTTGCCGGCCGTCCTTCAATGGGTAAAACCGCGTTTGCAATGAACCTTGCGGAGAACGCTGCCATTAAGAGTGGTGAGCCGGTTGCTATCTTTAGTATGGAAATGCCGAGTGAACAACTTGCTATGCGTATGATGTCATCACTGGGCCGCATTGATCAGCACCGTATTCGTACAGGTCAATTGGAGCAAGATGATTGGCCACGTTTAAGTTCAGCAGTGAGTTTGTTGTCAGAAGCACCTTTATTTATCGATGACACACCGGCTTTAACCCCAGGTGAATTACGTGCGCGAGCTAGACGTTTAAAACGTGAGAACGGTGGCAAGTTAGGCCTTATTATTATTGATTACCTGCAATTGATGCAGGGTAGTGGCGGTTCGCGGCAAGAAAACCGCGCGACTGAAATTTCTGAAATATCACGTTCCCTAAAAGCACTCGCGAAAGAATTGGAAGTACCTGTTATTGCTTTATCACAGCTCAACCGTG
>Ga0316205_10002610_pt1 | contig 18402 bp, 27 predicted proteins | sample 3monthpyrite_MG_FD_204941 | JGI IMG/M metagenome (GOLD analysis project Ga0316205, IMG submission 204941) | Microbial mat bacterial communities from mineral coupon in-situ incubated in ocean water Damariscotta River, Maine, United States -... | ecosystem: Environmental > Aquatic > Marine >... | reverse complement strand
AACCTAATACAAAGCAATGTAAAAACGATGAGTTCGCGCGAGATTGCGGAGTTGACTGGAAAGCAGCACTCAAAAGTAATGTCTGTAATTATAGACTTGTCAGAAAAGGGTATCGCCAAATCCGCGACACCTGCAAAGAGTAAGAATGCTCAAAACGGACAATACTATGACGAATTTAATTTAGATAAGCGAGACTCTCTTGTATTGGTTGCTAGATTGTCGCCTGAATTTACTGCAGTGGTTGTTGATCGCTGGCAAGAGCTAGAGTCTGCAGCACAAGAGCCTGCAGTAGTGCTGCCAGATTTCTCTGATCCAGTTGCTGCAGCAAGAGCGTGGGCCGATGCAAAAGAATCTGAACAAGTGGCATTACTGCAGATTGAGCAGAACAAGCCAAAAGTAGCATTCGTTGAGAACTTGGTAGAGCGCGACAATCTAATGACAGCTACCCAAGTTGGACAGAAGCACAAGCTAAGCGCGGTCAAGATTAATAAGTTCTTAGATGAGCTGGGCGGAGTGTATAACAAGTCAGTGAAACGTGGCAGGGCATTTACTCAAGCATTCATAGATAAAGGCCATGGTGAACTTAAGCAGACTGAGATGGGATATTCTCAGGCATTGTTTACTGCCAAGGGTGAGGTTTGGATTAACGAGCAACTAATTAGCGAAGGGGTGGTGTGATGGATTTTGAAGAATACAAAAACAAAAAGTCAGTAATTGAGCATGATTATAATAAAAGACTCAGAGCTCTAGCCATGGATTACGCATCTTCAAACTCAAGTGTTATTGTCGGGGATATTGTTACTGATCATATTGGCTCAGTACTTGTCGATAATATTAAATTTTCTATGAGTAGCGCTAATAAAAACCCTACATGTGTTTATTATGGGGTTGAACTAACCAAAAAAATGCAGCCTAGGAAGTCCGGGAGTGTTCGCGGGGTCTGGCAGACAAATCTATTAAACAGTAATTCCTAATAGAAAATAACAATGAATAACCCCTTTACTATGTCGGAATAAGCCGATAGTATATACGAACCAACTAAGGAGATAGCGATGATTGATTTAGTACATGATGTAGCAGTATTTAACGGTAAAGACCTGTTGCTTTGTTCTGTTATCGCTGTCGGCCTTTGGTTTAGTTTGATTAATGAAAAGAGGATTTAGAAAATGAAGAGTATATTAAAACCTATCGTAGCAATTGCTACGGCTATTGTTTTGACGGCTTGCGGCGATAGAGTAGAGGTTGGCCCAGCTGAAGTTGGTAAAATTATGACTAAAGACGGGTACCAAGAGGGGGTTATAGGCACCTCTAAGTTTCGACTTCCTGCTTGCTGGACATATTGCGATAAGCTTATTGCTTTGGACGTGTCCGATCAGACAAAGATTAGCAACATGCAGATATTTATGCCTGAAGATAAGTTAAACCTAAGTGTAGGACTTCAAATGACACTCAGCATTGACTCAACGAAGGTCGATAGCTTGTTTGGCACCATTCCACCAACGGAGATTGATGGCCGAACAGTTATTCAATTTGATCGCATTTACTCAACGTACGCTGAAAATGTTATTGCGGCAAAGACTCGTGAATATCTGACGGAATTTAGCATCGCCGAGGTTGCTTCTAGTCGCCGAAAGATCAATTCTGACTTACGAGCAATATTAATGAAGGAGTTTAAGGGTAGCACTCCATTCCTAGTTAGAAATATCGGTCTTAAAATAACTTATCCGCGAATTATCACGGATGCTCAGGAGAATGCAGCTAAGCGAAGAGAGCAAATACAGCAAGAAGAAGCTCAACTTGAGATTAGCAAAGTTCAGCTTGAGCGACAATTGCAGGAGGCTCAGCTACAGCGTCAAATTGACTTCGAAAAAGCAAAGGGCGAGGCAGCGGCACAAAAGATTCAGAGAGCTGTTGTTGACAAGCGAGTTCTCGACCTTCGTAAGCTTGAAAATGAAAGGATGTGGATTGAAAAATGGGATGGTAAATTGCCGGTTACTGCAATGGGTGATGCTATCCCAATGGTTCAGCTAGGTAAATAAAAATGACGGCACTGCTAAATCTTGTAGTGCCAATCATCATATTGGTATTCATGGTGGTTGGCTATATAGACTGGAAAAAAAATAAAAGTAAGGCGCGGATTTTACTTGGGTGCTTAATACCTATGATTTGTGTTTTATATGTATATCAATTAATTCAGCCCTCATACCTTCCTAAAGGCGGAGTTGCTAAAATGAAAAGAATGCCTATTCAGATTGTTGAGCACGAGACTGAGGATAGGTTGAGAAGGCCTGTTAGCACAGACAGTGATAGGAAGGATAATTTCAATAGTATTATGGATTACAAGAGTGAAGTAGATAAATTGATTTACGAAGATTAGATTTTCATAACTGAGAGGTGATGTTATCTCGACAGGCTGTGGATCAGCTCCAATCTTGCCGCTGTGATAGCGTGAAAGACTTTTGTTTATAGGTGTGAGTATAACATTGAGATATTCGGCACGAAGTGTCCGTATATTGATGTGTTATGAGGATTTAATTAACAAAGAGGGTTAGGGTTATGGAATTATTTTTACTGGTGTTTATCTTAATACTTGGATTAGTAGCACTTCGCAAAGGTGTGATCTCATCATTTAAGATTGCCTACTATGAAGAGAAATTAAAGAATAGAAATGTTGATATTAGACATATTGAAAATATAGGTCTTATTGATATTTTCAAGTTATAACCGCAAATAGCGCAAGGGTTAGGGTATGAGTGAATGGATTAGTGTTGAGGATAAAATTCCAGAAGAGGGAAGGTACATTTTTAACACAAAAAGAGACGGAGTAATAGTTAGCTTTCTTTCTGGATACTGCGCAAAATACAAGAAGCCTGAGGTTTCATTTAATGGAAAGGGTTGTCAAGTAACTCACTGGATGCCACTACCTGAGCCGCCTAAGTAATGTCCGAACAATTCACAATAAACAGCGCAACTAGCCGCATGGCGTTCAATAAGTGGGTTGATGACTTACAGCGAGAGCATGGCTATATAACATTCTCAGCGCCTCGCATTGGGGCTGATAGGTCGCTTGATCAGAATGCTTTGTTTCACGTATGGCTTACTGAGTATGTTGCCTTCAGTCTAAAGATTCACAAGAAGGAAGTTAGCGAAGGCTTACTTCAAGGCATGAAAGACCTAGTTAAGCAGAGATTCACTGCCAGATTCCCTGACTCATTTAGGTGGATGGTGTATGAGGTTGTATGCCCATTGACGAAAGAAGTGACTAGGACGGATTACACAAGCTCTAAGACGTGGAAAAGTGGCGAAATGTTTCAAGTATTAACATGGTTCCAAATGACGGCCGCTGAAGATGGCCTGATATTGGAGTCAAAAGGCAATTTTGCAAAACTACAGCGAACAAGTAATGGTGATTAAAATGACAAGCGAATACATAAGCACAATTAAGAATAAAGATGATGTAGAAGAGGGTGGAATTACCCTAGTAAAGAAGGATGACGGAACTTGGGCTGTGCCTGGTGGCTTCTATGTTACCAATGAAGGTTACGCCAAGGCCGTGGCAAGGCGCCTTGATTATGAATTCAATATGCCTAAGCTGCCACTGGCTCAGTTGGCCGATAAGGTTGTTACTCGATTAACTGCTGCCAGTCGTGGTGATGGTTGCGATATGGTTTTGGGGGCTTAGTTATGCAACGCAAGCCAACTAAGAATACACGCGGGCCAAATGCCGATGAGAAGCGCTTTCAAGGTTGGCTAAAAGAGCAGCCTTGCGTATGGTGCGGCAATGAAGGGCCGAGCATTGTTGATCACTGCAAGGGAGCTACATTCAAGCACAATAAGGTTTTGATTGGTCACTGGTTTTGTTTGCCCGCTTGCGTTGAATGCGATACCAAGAAAACCATTCATGGTAAGCGGTTAGGCAATGAATCAACGGCTTGGATATCTTCAAATCAGGTATATCAAATGGAAGGGAATGCAGGTGCTCCAGAAGATGTATGGCAGTCAATAGAGGATTGGAATAAATGAGTGATTATGAGTTTGAATTGCCCTACCCACCTAGCGTTAATGGGTATTGGCGCGCATTCAGAGGCCGTCAAATAATTAGCAAGCGAGGGAGAGAATACCGAAAGCATGCTATTGAAGTCATGAAAGAGTTAAATCTTGCAGGCGAAATAATTGCCGAGCGCATGCACTTGAGTGTAATTATTCACCCGCCAACGCTAAGAAAGTATGATATTGATAACTGGTGCAAGGCTCCATTTGATGCCTTAACGCATGCTGAATTCTGGCTAGATGATGAGCAAGTAGATAGCCTTTCAATTAAGAAAGGCGAGAAGGTAAAAGGCGGATTAATTAAAATCCGCGTTACTTTGTTAGATTGTTAGGGTGGGCCAAATCACGCTAGTCGGGTCTTGCTTGGTAATATCAAGTAATGCCTGACGATACTTTTTAACCGAATCCTTTTGCGCTGCGGTTAATTCTGCCCAGCGTAAAGGGTTGTAAATATCGACATTCTGAGTAAGCAATAAATCACGATCTGCACGAACATCTGCTAGCGTTTTAACAGGCTCGACATAGGGCGCAATTTCTACGCCCAGATTATTGATCTCTGATATTTCTGCATCTGTCAATGTGGTTTCAATGCCATTAATTAGCGCATTCACTCCGCCAACTCTGTTTTTTCTAAAATCAGTATATTTTTCAATCATTGTTTCATCCATAATCCATACCCATTATCTGCTATTGATGAACCTGACGCATTTAACCATGTTCCAGTTTGCGCCGGTGTTAAATTTGAACCTGCTGTCGTTGCGTTACTAGCAACCGCGCCACCACTCGTGTTTTGCAAGTGGTTTAAGTTACCTGAGTGGTAGAGTTCTTTAGTACCCGTACCTCCACCACCAACACCCTCATAGAATGCCCTATCTCCACGCCCCATGAATCGTGCTGCGGTTGTGCCGTCAGTTGTAGCAGCTTGCATTCCGAAGACAGTCAACCCACTTATCGGCGATCCACTAACCGCTTGGTATAACCTACCCCCTGCGAATGGTGCTGTTAAGTTTTCCACAGAGGCGCTGCCTAACAGCCCACCGGCACCAACTTCCATTAGCTGGCCTGCACTTGTGCCCACGTCTCGGCTAGCTGCGTGAGAATTGGTTGTGAAATTAGAATTTAGCTTTTGTCCAGCAGTTCTGGGGTCGTCGCCCGTATCGTCATTAGGAGCTGTGCCTATGTTTATAGTCTGTATTGTCATTATTTATTCCTATGGTATTGTTGTGCCGTCACTATAGCCAAATGAAAAATCAAGCTTCCTCCAAAATCCATTTAATCTGACATATATTGAATTATTTCCGCCGACGTCCTTCCCGAGTATTATAGCGCCATCACTAGCAGCTGGGAAAACTGTATGCTCTGTCAGCATTTGTATGTGAGCTGCGCCTCCGCTTGCCGTGACCTTTAGGGCCGCATTGCCAGACCCAGCAGAGGAGAAAGACCAAATATCAGCGCCGACAGTGTCGCCAAAAACTCTAACACCAGTAGAGTTTGCTTGTTCTGCTGTTATTTGCGCCCCAAAAGACGAAGTGGCGTTACTGGTAATTGTTGCTCCAATATCAGATGTGGATAGGACGGATAACGCCTTTCCACCAATAGAGCCTATGCTCGCCCCTGTTCCCTGGTCTCCAGTTACTACTAGTGCCGTGTGAGAGTTTGTGGCTCCAATGCCTGCATCAATAACGACGATATTTCCCGATGTTGCGCCTGTGTTTTTAACCTGAAATCTATTATCGGCTGTCGATATTGATCCGCTAAAATCGGCGCTACCACCTGTAATTGTCAGTTCTGGCGTAACAAGGTCAAACTGTGTTGCAGGACTAAAGCTTAGGTATGATGAGGCGTTACCTACAATGAATTCCTCATCGCCCAAGTAGTAACCGCTAGTATTATCAGCAAAAGAAACCTTATTATTAACAATTGGCCCAGTGTCAGAAGTTACTGCGGTTGATCCAGTGCCAACAATCAAGCTGGTGGCTGTTGCTGATTCGCCGCCTGACTTGTCATAAGCTTTAACCCATAACGTACTGACTGTTTGGTTTTCTGGCTCCCATAAAAAACCATTACTATCTGTTTTTCTTATCGGAGTTCCAGCTGCCCAGCTAGCACCGTTTCTTACTTCGTAATAAGCCACATCCTGCTCATTCGCTTCGTTCCAATTAATCTCCACGCCGTTAGGCCTCCTTGTACCTGCAAAGCCACTAATAGCCGCTGGTACAGTTGTTTTGCCATTAGTAGTGAAAGCGTTAGAGGTATAAGCTGACTTTACACCTATGCCATTTACAGCCCGAACCCTAAATGTCCAGCCACCTATTTGAGCGTCATCTAAAATAAATGAGTTGGTAGAAACATAGCTAGTCAAATCAACAAACGGGCCAGAGTCAAAAGAGCCTTGAACCTCCCAGCGCTGAATGACATCGTTACTATCCCAGTCAATTGTAACTCGCGATTTAAGTGAGCTTTGATCATTACCGATATAAACCGATTCACTTACAGCCAATCCTGTTGGGGCGGAAACTATTAAAGGGTCTGGCAGGCTTAATGGCGGAGGAGGTGTAACAACAAGCGCATCGCCTTCTTGCCAATCCCACACTAAAGGGTCGTCCTCAGATAGAGATGCGTCCGCCCCGTCAATACTCGGAGTTATTTCATCTATTCGATAAACCTTATTTGCAAGTCCTTCACTAACAGATTCAAATTCTATTCGATCACCGACACCAAATTCTAGTGCTCGAAGCTTAAATCGAACAGACAATCTAACACCATAGCGCGAACGCTCTAGGAATATCTTAGACAATCGTCTGGCTGTCGTTCCAGAATTAACAAACTGAAACTTAGTATCGGAATATAAAATCTCCTTGTCTTGAGTTTCATACGCTGGAATATTCAGCTGAACAAAATCCACGGCCTCATAATCTTGATTAGGATCAATGTAAGAGCCTCTAGCCGCGTTAACCCTGCTATCTGTATCACCGCTTGGGGTATAGGCAATTCCGCCTATTAAGTCGTCGTCGGTGAACTTGTAGTTAATCCCATAGCCGCTGTCAAATGTCGGAGCTATTGTAGAATCAAAAGTAAATGAGGTTGTGCTATCAAATGTATATTGAGAAGTGCCTAAACTATTCTGACTTGTTGGAGCGACATAAACGCCAGGTATAAACCTAAAGGCACCTTGAATATATTGGATCGTGGACATGCCCGCAATCATCATATTATCAAGAGGTGCGCGTGGGTCGTCAATTATGGATATTGAGCCGTTTACTGTGTAGCGCTTTTCGGTAACTCCCACGCCAGAGGCTACCATCTCATCAGCGATATTGGCGCCGACAATGAACGAATCTTGATCTATTTCAGATAGCTGCGTTCTGAATCCGTACTGACTACGCAAATAATCCATAGCGCAAAGCGACTGGTTATCAGTCCAGCCATTTAAACCGGTGCGCGGATCAAGAATATCATCCTTGCCTTTTACAGTAGCAGTGATGTTAGGTATTGAGCGAAAGACATCGGTATCATACTCAAGCTTAAAATACGCATAAGTCTGACCTAGCAATTTATGGTCATTAGTCCAGCCGCTTGGCGTATCGGCAACAATTGCGGCATTAGCTACTGTTTGTTTTCCTGTTTCTAAGATTGCGGAAGCCTTGCCGACAAACTTACCTTGCGCAGTGGTGCCTATAAATGCAAGATCACCATCAAAATAAATCTCACTCACTGAGTCGCATGAGTGAGCGGCAAAAATAACAATAAGGTGAATAAATTTATCATTATCTCCTGACGATTCAGCATACCGAACAACGCCACCTGTACGGGTTTCGCCGTAAATCATTCTTCTAGGTGCGCTAGCGCTAGTGATTTGATTCTTTCGGTCTTCAAAATCAGGCGTTGGTATATCAGGAGTAACAAACCTGCGGAAAGCATCAAAGCCGACATTCATTGTTCCGCCGGTCATTATGTTTGTAGCCTCAGCACCTATGGCTAGAAGATCACTACCCGCTCCGCCCAAGTCCCCGCGACCAACAGCTCTAAAGAAATCACCGCCGGAGTCAACAATCTGATCAACGGAAGCCTCTAAGCTACTGGTGTGAGAAGCAGCGCCGCTTGATATTTGCTCACCAATCTTGCCAACAATGCCGCCAACCTTAAAAACCACTATTGATTCTCCTTAAACCATGCCGCATTAGGCCAAATTATATCTTTACTAGCCAATTCGCTTGCGTACTGCATACCTATATCACCTGGATATTGAGCCTGTTGCTCTTGATCGCTATAGCGCTCAGACCTTGGACGACTTAAGCTAGCAACCTTCGACTTACATGATACAGTAATATCGGAGCTTTGGCCGCTTGCAATGTTCTGACTTGCAGCAGAGCCAATAAAGTAAATTAACCCATCGCCTGACGACTTCCAACCGCTATCAAAGAACTGAATCCTGACTGTAACCTTGCTATTAATGAAATCAGAGGCAACTACAGCCGCTTTTATTGCTGGATCAATACCACTGAAAATAATAGATATTTGAGCGTCGTTTAAATCTGCTGTTTCGGCTATTGTGCTAATTCCGCCTAAAGCGTTGGCTGTATAGGTATTAGACTCAAATACAATATCCTGTGTGCTACTGGTTAGCCTGATAGCCAATGAAGGCGTATCAATCTCAACCAGAACGATAGGTCGGTAGTCAAGCCTAGTCATGGCCCTAAGCGTATTTGAGTCAATGGTGCGAGTCATTAGATAACTTCCTCAGCCTCAATTGATATAGCATAAACAAGAGGCGCTGAAAATGATGCTGTATTTATTGGCGAGGTTAACCGCATTGTCATTCGTGGCTCAGTGGTTATAACAGCTGATCCATTGGCGGGCGACTTCCTAATAGGCGGCTGAAATTGAATTGTCGAATTTCCCGAACCATCGCTAGCAGCCCGCAAAGTAACTCGCTTTAGTTCGCCGTTAATTTCTATATAGTCACCAATCTCTAGCAATATAGACTGATTAGCAGTCCAGCCGCTTGTAATAAGGCTAGAGCCTGTTTGATTAGCACCATTAACAACACCGGAGCCTAGAGCAGTACCTAAGCCCTCGTGATCAGGAGGTAGTATTCTAAACTCATCAATCATTCCGCGTAAGCTGCTAAGCTGGCCAACAAGCGTTTTAGCGTCAATTCCTTGTCTTTGTGACCAAGTGATCGAGCCAACCCAGCGAGAGCCAGGAAGCTCTTTAAACTGCTTAGAGCCGCTTAATGTGCTATTGAAGGATTGAACGTTAAACCCTATACCCAGCTGTGCCGCATCCGGCTTAATATCAATATCTATTGTCATCGTCTAGCGCCTTTCATTCCCGCCATTACCATAGCTGTAATTTGTGGCCCCATTGCTGCTACCTCAGCCCGCACGTTGCCAGAAACACCATTACCAATCTGATTAACGATTGTAACAGATTCTCCTCTGCCTAACTTGTGATTCGGTGTAACAAAACCACCTTGGGCGCCCATTGTTATAATTTCTGGCCCCATTTCGCCAACCAAATAGCTGTTTCCGCCAGCAACGGAGCCACCCATTGCGCGAGCACCGCTATAGGATTGCTGTTCAATGGCCGCTATCTGAACACCAGCTAGAACCCCGATACTTACCGCCATGGCGCCATTTAGAATAGGGTTTCCAGTTGGCGCGGCTAGTGCATTTAGTATTGCTAAACCAGCACTTACACCTGCTTGAGCTTGAGCCATGCGCTTATATAGTGTGAATGACTCTTCACCACCCGCCGCCGCTATCTCCGCTAGATTGCCAAATAAATTAGCCGTGGTGCTTAGTTCTAAGTCCTGCATTCGCTTCTTGTCTTCTAGAAGCTTCTGATCATCCCTTCGCTTTTGATCATTAGTGCGCTTATTGATTAGTATTTCACGCTCTGACTGATCCTCAAGCTCTTTTAAATAGTCATTTACGTTATAGCCCAATATGTCTTGGTTTACTGGAGTCTCAAAACCCTTTAGCCCAGTTCTTGCCTCGAATGCTTCTAATTCCGCCTTCTCTCTGGCGGTCTTTATTATTTCAGCCTGCTGGTTTAGAAGCTGAGCATTATCTCTAAGCCTTGCCCTTGCCGTCTGAACCAGTTCGCCTTGAGATACACCACTAAAAAATCCGGAGGTAAGACCGGTAAGCTCCTCAAGCGTCTCTATTGCTGACCTTTTAACACTTTTAATTCCACTATCGACATTATTTATAGCCTCCTCTATCTTTCCGGTATCTTTGATCAACGCCTTTGATATTTCGGAGGATGTCGTCTTGTTTAGTTCGGCTCGTAGATTTGCGACTGCATCAGTCAATTCATCCGTTTGTTCGGTGGCATTAAATAGCGAGTTTACCAGCGTCCCACTTATTGCCGCACCTACAGCGAATACCGCACCCAAAACAGCACCACCAGGTCCGAAAATTCCCGCTATTTGCGAGCCTTGCTGACCAAGCACAACAAAGGGGGACTGACCGCCTTGTAATTGAACTGCAATATCTTGAACCTGAAAGCCTAACTGCTGAACACCGTTTTTAGCAAATCCGAAATTCTTAGTTGCTTGAGGTAGTTGCTTATTTGTCTTAGGTAGTGATTTTGTCGCCAGTGCGTCAGCTGCATTGTCTGCACCCTTTACACTCTGTTCAAAGCTGTCTGCTGAGGTGCCGGCCTTGTTTGCCGCTTGCGCAAATTTATCAAGGTCTTTAGTCCCTTGTTTTAGCTCGGCGGTTTGAACCTCTAATGCAATTCCTAACTTATCTGTCATTTGTGCTTCCTCGATAACGCTTTAAACTTGGCCGACACATCTTTTCTCATATCTTCAACGCTTCTATTATCTTTGTAGTATGGAGCTATGCAGCCCTGCTTTTTACCTTTATTAATCCATACGACAAAACATTCAGACATTCGCTTTAGCGTTACAATCTCAAAATGATTCAGATTTAAGCCAGTGGCAGCCTTGAACCCTGATATTTCAGCAAAGGTTAAAGCCCTAATAGTCTCAGTAGTCATGGCAAAGCCTAGGTCATGAAAAGCACCAATCAAAGCCTTGTGGTCGCATTCAGGCATATTAGCAAACTGTGAGCCAGCACCTAACGCCTTTAGCCTCGTTTGTTCAGACTTATCGGGCGTAGAATGTAGCCAGCCCAAATGACTGGCATATAATTCTAACTGGTTTTGGCGTTCACTAAAAAACGGCTTGAATCATTAACAGCAGCTAGAACCTGATTGGCCACCCAATCAAAGCGGTAATACATTTCAACCGCCTTATCATAGCTAAACTCAATCTCTTCGCCGTCAGCAGCTAAACCAGACCAGCCAAGCGTGATTTTAGCCACAATCTCAGCGCCAATCATGCAAGCATCCTCTGCCGACTGGTCTTTCTTAGCGTTGCGAGCACTAGAGAGCATGGCGTTTTTATAGGCCATGCTATCAGCGCCTTGTACGCGTATTTTAATGTCGGTGCTTTCGCCTGTTTCACGATGAAGAATATCAACCTCGATACCCTTCTCCGCAAAAGCTCGGCTATCTAACTGAGCTAAATCAAACATTAATTAAACCTCAATAATTTTATTATCAAGCTCAACTGTAGCGGCTGCACTGACAATCTGGTTAGCCGATCCAACATTGGTTGTATAGCTGTAAATCTGACCGGTGAAATACTGAATTGTGCCATCCTGCAATGTAACTTTGTGAGAGTGAACAACATCAATCCCAGCGCCATCAACACCAGCAATCAGGATAGCTTGACCAGCGTCAGAAGGGTCGCGCCCAAGCTGTAATGACATAGCGCCATCGTTTACCGTACCTTTTCGCTTAACTGTGCGACGTGTTGCTAGCGGATTGTGCGATACAACCTCGAAGCTAGCGCCATATTCACCCATATCTGTAACTTCTGCCACATCAGTATAAGTAAGAGCAGCAAAGCCCGCCTGATCGTATGTCGCTGGCTCACCCGCTGAAATAGCGTAAGTAGTGCCTGAACTTGTGAATACATTACTCATTTTTATAATTCCTATATTGAATTAATTGCTTTAATTAGTGCCTGTTCTGCCTCTGCTAGAGAGATTCGCATCATTCCAGCAGGGGCTTGTGTAGACCATCCCTCATACTCTAAACGCCGAATATAAGGCAGGTTGTTTGTTAAGTAGAACGTCTGGCCAGCCTTTAGTTTATTAGCGCCAGCATTTAAACGCTTTACACTTGCTCGCCCCGACTTGTCCGGTGTTTTATTTTGTCTTTGAGATGGAGAGCCAATACTAGGAAACCAGTTATTTCTAGCCCTACCGCCTGTGTAACCTGGAGGCGCGTCTTTATATGCTAGGTAATCTACATAACCCTTTGTCGGATGCTTGTATAGCCACAAGCTAGGATTTCCAACCGGTGTTTTCAATATGATATTTGTGCTCAGCTGAATACAAAACCCGCGAGCTATCTTCTCTATGTCTTCACCTGTTTTGTCAGCCCATTGCCTTATTAGTGAGCCAAACTTATCCGCGCTAACAGTAGTCATCTAATTACCTATGAAGGCGCGGTAATTAATAGAAACAGGCACTTTTACATAAGCCTCAGAATATAAAGGAGGCGCTTTACTTACATTCTCTATAATCACATCAATACCGCTATATGGCACATACTGGCCGCGCTTAAACTCTGATAGTACGCTATCAATCTCTGCCTTTAACGATCCGCTAGGCTCGCCAGAAGCTCCGCATACCATGACCTGATAAACGCCTCTGTGATCATTACTGCCGGTATTCTCAATTCCAACTATTTCAGATTCAGCAGGCAAAAGATTCTGGCGAAAATGAATGCCAGTTAAGCTAGGCTCAGTGCCATCATTGTAAAAATCCCATTCAACAGGAATTGATTTGCCAGCTGCATAGGTATTTAACTTTTGGTTTAGTGCCTGCTCAATCCGAATAGTCATTATTACTTCCTAAGCTGCACATAATAAATAACCTCATCACCTGCAAGGCCGATAGCCTCGGAACCCATCACTCGATAAGTTGCGCCATTTAATAAGCAAGTCCAGTTAGGTAGCGGCTTATTAGATGTTTTCTCGCAAACAAGCTTAATGTCAGATGTCAGTATTGTGTCACTAGCTTCCATCTTGTCAAACTTTGTAGGGAATGCCTTTACTGTCTCACTAACTACTCCGCCGCCTGTCTCGACCATCAGCACAGGGTCATAAGTTCCGCCAACACTAAAAGATAGCGTTACGTCCTGCCCATACTTGGCCAGAAGCTTAGAAGCTAATGCGGCTTTGTCGGAATAGAAACTCATGCGCGAGCCACTGCAAAGTTAGACATGCCGCCACCGTAAGCCAGAAAAGGTGCTAAGTAAGCATTAATCTTTGGGTCATATGATCGGCTTGCTGCATTATCCTGGTACTCGACCTCTATCACGTCTACTTTCTCACGCTTAACAGCTGGGTCAATCTTTCCCATGGGGTCTACGCCAGCGTCAATGGATAGCGCAGTGACAATCTGAGCGGTTTGTAGATCAGAAGGTATTTCGTTATCGGCAATAGATTCGCCATCTACAACAACACCAGACCGAGGCCATGAAAGCGGTTGTGTGCTGGAAGTCTTAGAGCCTTGATATTTGCGAGTCTCTAAAGTGTCCATAGAGAGCAATAAAAGCTGTGATGCAGTACCTACTAAAGCAATGCCTCTATCAGTGGCATAGGTCGTCAAATCCGCCTCACTAGCGTAACTGTTAGCTAGTGGATTACTCCCTGTCCCGTCTTCAACTACAATTGCCATTTTAAAACTCTCTATTATTCATGGTTTGAATATACCACATTCATCAAAGTTATAACAAACTTACAAGTCATCCTGAAAAGTTAGGGATGCGCTCATTTCAGAGCTTGCGCCACCACTAACCCTGGCAACAACACACAAAATATCAGCAGGTTGAAGTCTTGAAGTGACATTGCCAATATCAACAGAAAAAGGAGAGGCTGCTTTAACATCGTAAGCAGCAATAACTTTACCGCCAATCACCTCTGCCTTGCTGTATGATACCTGTCCTAATTCACCATCACCAAGAGACTCAAACTCTAAGAAATCACCGGAGGCAATTACTGGATTAAGCACTAGCTCGAACTTTCCAATCTTGCCAGTGTCAGTTGATAGAACTAAGCTTCGGCCAATAATCTCAGCTCTATTGGCAGTGCCGAAAAATGTCCGTCTATTTTGCAGGCTTATTACTGAGGTTTTTGTAATACCTACGTTTAACTGGGTATTGCTAACCCCAACACTAGGAGTGTCTACAATAATGTCACCCTCAATGAATATTGCACCACTAGCTCCTTGGGTGACAATATCATTAGTGTTTCCACTATTCCTAGCACCCCAACCTATTCTAAATATAGGGTTTGATACGCTTGGCAATACAGAACTGTTTGCGTACTTGATAACGTGAACAGGCTCGAATAATGCCGTTTCCGGATTCTCAATTGAGAATACTATTCCGCCAAATCCAAGGTATTGCATTTGCACTTGGTAAACATTGCCCAAAGCAGGATCAATATCTATATTTGGGTTTATATTCCAATCAGACTTATTGATCCAAGTTTCAGGAGGTACTAGTCCGCTTTGAATCTGCGCAAATACTCCGACAGCCGATGCGCTTGAGAATGTAAACGCACCACCGCCAAGATCTGGAAGCTGTCCAAGCACATGCACAGTATCACCAAGTGAAGAAAAGCCATAACCTGGAACCAGCCCATTCAGATACGCCGATATTTCATAAGCATTCTTTTCTGGCGTTCCAGCAGTAATTGGTACTAAATAAGGATTGCCATCAATGGTTACTGTGGCTGTTTCGTTGCCGCCGCCAGTGGTAATCTGTAAATCCCACTGCTCAAGCTGCCCGCCTTTAGCATAAACAACACCAAAATCCTCTCCATTGTAGCCAAAGCCTAGTATTGATTCAGATGTTAGTAATCCGGCAACTTGAGAGCTATTAGCTTCGCCTTTAGTAAACAATGCTGTGTATCTAGCTAGCAACCCTTGCCCAGCCCTATACGTTGCAAGTCTAGTTGATGCTATAGTAGCAATACTAAATGGAGACGTCCCAGTCGATACAATAAACTTAGAATCTTCTGAATGGGTTGTGCCGTTAATCGCTATTGATTCAACCTCAGACCTTAATCCGTATTGAGCTGTGATCTGAATAACAGGGGTAGGCTGCACAGATTGAACCTCGCCAAACGCCGTTCTAGGTATTTCATTACCTAGTGACACTTTCATTCTTCGCTGGTCAATAACTTCACTAGTCATTAAGTCGCTAGGGCCAAAGTCTTGGATGTTGTACGGGCAATTATCAGCCATTATTCAGCTCTCATCATGTAAATAAATCGGCCTCTGTATTGGCCTTTTGGAATAGGGTATCTAGAAAGACTATCATATACAATGCCATTCTTTACTAGTGCAGCGTGAGCTATGGGTTTGCCTGTGTCGATATACCACACATCACCACCAATTACTTTTTGCAGAGTAAAAGCCGCGTCCTCGCAGTCGCCATAAAACGGTCGGTCGATGCGGTTGTAAATTCGATATTCGTTATTTTTATCTGCCTCGTACCTGAAATTCCACAGCATGAGCCTGTGCGCCTCTGCATCTGGATTAGACACACAGGACACACATAAACCAAGGCTAAATATCAGTATCAGGCGCATTGAGCTTTAAGCACTCTTTAGCTTCTGTTAGTGACAGCGCAAGTAGGTGATGATCACAAGTCGTCACGTAGCGAATAAGCCAGCCAGTAACGCCCTTATAAGTCACTAGCTGGCCCTTGTGATTAGCTCGCAACTCGCAAGTATTGCCGTCTTCACACGATACTATCGAGTGTGTTTTGAGTTCTTCGTATTCTTCTATCATGCTACGTTTAGAACCTCTTTGATTGATGGCTTATCGAGCGTCGCAGTTACAATACCACTAATTCTCTTATAGTTCTGATTCCCATCCAATGCTTTAGAAAGCGTCCTTTCGTAAGCTCCACTAGCAGTGATGAGAGATTCTGGAGTAATGCCAGCATCCGTTAAGGATAAGCCAGATCCAGTTAGCGATACTAAATCACCTGAAATCCTGTAAATTTCCGGAAGGAACCCGCTCGCGATTAGAGACAATCCACTAAAGGAGCCATCACCATTCAAAACCCACTGATTACTAGTTAGTGTCCATTGAGCGCCAGAACTTGCAGGGTTTTCCCATACTGCCTGCGTAACCAACTCCTGCCCCAGCCACTCACCTGTAGCTTGCTGCTGAAACAATCCCCAGTCTGAGGCGTTACCGTTTATTACTGTGCCGTATCCGTCTGCTTGGCGGATTGATAATAAAGTCACATCAATAGGGTTCGTGCTCCTAGGGCATACATACACCTTAACGCCAGCAACGGCTGTGAAAACAACAGCATTAATACCAGACGCTATTTGCCCGAACGAGCTGTTATAGACAACCAAATTAACTGGCTCAGTAGATGCGACTGAGAATTTGTACGTTGTGCCAATAACCATGTTATCAACGCTTTGATCGACCCCGCCGTTGGCTACGTTTCCAGAAGCTCCAGAAGTGCTTATTATCGTATAACCCCCAACAATAGGTGTTACTGAAGCATTATTTGCCGAAGACAGTGTATTTGAACCCCATAACTCCCCACCCAGCACAGTGGCCCGATTACGCAATATGTCCGAGTTATCATCTAGCGGGTAGTCGCGTATTAGTGTGCCGTTGTCCCAGATTTTTAGGTTGGCTAGGATGCCTTGCACCCCATACTGGAGCTGATCATTGTTGTATAAAGTGTCAAAAAAGAAAGTGCCTGCATTACTCTCCGATAAAACAGATACCTGATCTATGCTCACGTCTAGTAACGTTCCCGTTCTCGTCATGCTTATGGTGTGAAACCTATTATCCATATACGAAGAGACATCTACAGCTGTAGTCTGCACGGAAGAAAGCCTGTTGATCATTGTCCCGTTATCGAAGAAAGAGAAGAAGTTTGCAGTATCTCCTGTGCTCCCCATAAATGTTTGAGTTTTACCCGCTACTAGCATAGCAGAGAAAGTTATCACAAAATCCCCAGCAAGCGTAACTTCTGGAATAGTAGCATAGTCTGTTGTGCCTTCGTTGCGGCGGAAGTATCGCTCGAATAGCTCAGGTACGAAGTTTTTACGCTTCTTTCTGTCCGCCTGCTTCTTGTACATCTGATACTGTAGGCTTTGCGCTTCTGCGTACTTTGGGCTGTTTAGTTTTATTTCCATTTTTAGCAGCCTCATTGCGCTTGCTGTTAATTCGCATTAGTGTAGCAAAATCGACTTCTTGACCAGGAATCAAGCCGTCATTATTTAGTTTTTCTGACATTGTTATCCACCTATAAATAAGCCCTTTTTGATACTATCGCCAAGGGCTTGAGCTAGCCATCTAAGCCTAGTTAGTCACCAAGAAAGCCATTGGGATAAGCTTGCGGTCAATAATACGATCCCAAGAGGTCGCCAGCTTAAGTTCAGCAATACTGAATGATTCGCCAGCAGGCGAACCGGTAGACTGGAAACCTAATGGATGCAGCAAGAAAGTCTCACGAGTCCATAATGTGCCAACACCGCCACCGTTGCCTTGATTAGCTTCGCGCTGAATTTCAACAGGGAAGTCAGGCATACCCTTGCCGTAACCAAATGCACCCTCACCGAACAGGACGGTGGTGTACTTAAAGCCGTCAGTAGAGCCAGCCGTAACAGTCATGCCATCATCGACAATAATTCGCTTGCCCATAAAGGTTGGAATTGTCATGCGGCCTTCTGAATCAGGGATGAAATCAATGTCATCACCATCAACCATCTGCTTATACACAGCAGAGTGAACAGCAATCGCACCAGTGTTGTTAAACGCATCACCAAGGGTAAACGCTGCACTAGTAAAGTTACCGCGTGACCACTTAGTAGAAGCAGTTTGGCCAGCAATAGATTCGGATGCAACATCGTGAACCATGTCGCCGCCATCGTTAGCCACGTTATCGGCTAAGATACCATCACAAGACGCAATCAAACGGCGCTGCCATTGACGTGTCCAGTAAGTATCTACGCGATTACGAATGTGCTGCATTGCGTTTTCACCCATTGCAAGCTCACTAGCTAGGTCAGACGTTGATAAACCTTTGTTTAAGAAGGCTTTACGCGTGATTTGCTCGCCTTGCGTAATCTTCTGAGCTGCTGCAATAGCTGCCGGATCATCACTAGACAAGTTAGCTTCAATAGCCGCGTCAATATCATTCCAGTAAGGTAATTCAGCTTTCTTACCAGCACCAAGCGCTAGCTGATCAAGCATAGGTGAGCGAACCGCCGCACCAGAC
>Ga0316205_10002608_pt1 | contig 18404 bp, 14 predicted proteins | sample 3monthpyrite_MG_FD_204941 | JGI IMG/M metagenome (GOLD analysis project Ga0316205, IMG submission 204941) | Microbial mat bacterial communities from mineral coupon in-situ incubated in ocean water Damariscotta River, Maine, United States -... | ecosystem: Environmental > Aquatic > Marine >... | reverse complement strand
CAGAAGCGCTCGACTGCCACCCCTTCGACCTGCTCGACGCCCCACCACAGGCCAAATCCGAGCGCGAGCGCGCCTTACTGGAGTTGTTCCGCGGCATGTCCGACGAGCAGCAGGACGCGTTTTTCCAGGCAACTGCTGCGCTGGCGCAACCGGTGAGCCGGGAGGAAGGTGATGTGGAGAAACGGGCTTAGGAGCGCGATGGGTTTAAAGAAATGCGCGGGCGCTATCCTTGGATTTTGCTTTCTACAAGATCAATATTGGCACGCATAACACCGTGCTCTTTTGCAAGCCTTGCCCATGCTGCTAATGCTGTCTTGGTCTTTTGAATCGCATCATCAATGACTATGGTGGGCAGTTTTGCCGCCTTTCCGAGTTTTACCAGATGCTCCACCCGTGGATTTCGGCCTTCGCCCATCACCATGGTGCTTTGCTCGCCCCCCGGACCGGAGGAAAATGTGAGATCGTAAACGGGAGATAGACGCCATTTACCGGCTTCATCCATTATGAAGCTGAAGTTCTTGGAATGGTCATCGCGATTATGGGCCAGCACATTGAACACGGCCATGCGATACATTTTCTCGGCTTCGCGAATGTCTTTCGTCAGTATCATGCTCAGCGCGATCAGATCCTCGTAGTCAAGCGAGGGGGTCCGGAAATCGGAATGAAGCAGGCCGCAAACACTATGCGTGTGCAAGCGCGCGCGACCATTGCGATCAAAGCGCCTGGTTGCGAAATATCCGGCGGAAGAAACCCCGGGGAATAGATGAACCGGTTCCATTTCGAGGCCGGCTTTTACTGCCATCAACGCGTAAACATACTCGATTGCTCCCGCGTCCGGCCCATCGCTAACATTCGGGAATTTTACCAGCCACGGCTCGAACGCCTCAGACATCGCTTGCGTCCCATGAATGATAGTTTGCTTTGAGGCATCAACGCCGATCATCGCCTTGGGGCGTGCTCCGGCAGAAGAGCCGTTTAGCCGCAACAGTTCCTGAAGCACATCCGTTGCCTCACCATCCAATACCTGTTTGGCGTCCGCAGCCAGCTGGTTCAAGTCCAGAGCATCAGGCGCATTTCCTGGCCCCAAGTCCGGCTTATACACCAGTGCTCCCATCCCTGAATGCCCAACATGGGCCAATCTGTCCAACGGGCTGAATTGTGCGGGCATCAGACCTTCCAGGCGGGCTTTGCGGTCAAGGAGCAGTTGCCCCCAACCATCCGGAAGACTATCGTTGAAGACTCCAGGAAGCCCTTCGAACAGGTGGGGATCAAATGTTTGCACACCAGGCCGGAGAGGGCATCGCAAGGGGGAGATTTCCAATCCGGATCGGGTGAACTCTCCGTCGTATTCAAAATAAACCCTGCCAGCGCGCAGGGCGAGACGCCCCACGGCAATCGGATCACGTGACCCAAAATCAAGGCTGACAATGATTTGCTCGATCGGCTCAAAACTCATGTCCGCCAGCCTCTCTTGGGTTTGGGTTTCTTGTCGGAATTCAACACGTCGTCGATGGACGAGAAAACCTGTTCCGCGGGTTCAAGGGCGTTTACAACGGCTTCCAACCGATCCAGAACCATGAGGAGCTTGAGGAATGATTCCAGCGAAATTTGCCCCTTCTGCTCAAACTTGCGCAGTGTCGGCAGGCTAACCCCCGCGCGTGTTGCCAGACCAGCTTGAGTCAAGCCCATCGCAAGCCGTATGGCCTTGGTCGACGCTTGGAGTTCAGCTTGGGCTTTGGATACTGTCAGAAGTAGCTTCATAGGGTTACTTGCCTGCAAAATTAGGTGATAATTAATACTATAAGGTTATTTAATGCAGCATGCAAGGGCTGAGCGGTGAGGGAATTTCCGGGGTTTTCATTATGTGATGTTATCATCCACGCGGTTAATCTTCTGAAATGCTCAGTAGGGCGAAAATATCATAACATCGGCCCGCAGGATTCGTAAAGATTTCGGACATCCGCGCTCTGCCGCTTTCAAGCCAGATTTTTCCCGCACCAATACCGAACTAAGAGAATGAAAACGCTCGGTCAATTGCGGGTTTTCGCTGTGTTTTGACCGGCTTTTCGAGAAAAAGTCGTTGGTATGTCGTCTCCTCCGCCACAGCAAATGCGTTTAGTGGCGTGATATCGGCAGTTTAAGCTATGTTCAAATGGTGCATTCCCTTTTTGAATACCCCAATTTAGTTTTGATGGAGGGGGCCGGTGTTTTTTTGCGCTGGATATGCCTGTCCGCTGCACCACTTTTCTTTTTGGCTTTTTTTCTCGAAAAATGAATGGAGTATGCAAGGCGGGGCAATCCGCGTATCAAGGTGTTACCGGTGTCGGCCACATCAGGCAGTGGCAGGGATGACCGGGTAAAACCCGCTTGGGCGATGAATAAAACACGGAATCACGCAATGGACCTTGCGCTACCGGCCAAAATCGTTGACTTAACCGGAGGAGACAGAGCCACTTTCTCGCTGGCAAGGGTGAATGAAACCTCGTTGGCCTCGGGTGCATGTGGCAAAGTTGGTGAATTTTGTTATGTCGGGTATGCGCCCCGGGAGGCCGCAGCATGAAATATGTCGACGAATTTCGAGATAAAGCCATTGCCAAAAAACTGGCGGCCGAAATTGCCGGGGAGGCCGACCCGGGCCGCCAATATAACCTGATGGAGTTTTGCGGCGGTCACACCCACGCGATTTTTCGGTATGGCGTGCAAGACCTGATGCCGGATAACGTTGATTTCGTGCATGGCCCCGGATGCCCGGTTTGCGTGTTGCCGATCCCGCGGATTGACAATGCGATAGAGCTAGCCACACAAGGCGCGATTGTATGCACATATGGCGACATGATGCGGGTGCCGGCAAGCAGGAAAAACTCCCTGATCAAGGCCAAGGCCGCGGGTTCTGACATTCGCATGGTGTATTCCACGCAAGATGCTCTGAAAATAGCGCGGGATAACCCCGATCGCGAGGTGGTATTTTTTGCCATAGGATTTGAAACAACAACCCCGCCGACAGCGGTGGCGATCAAGGCTGCTTTTGCCGAAAAACTGGCCAATTTTACCGTGTTTTGCAACCATGTGCTCACCCCTGCCGCTATTCAGCACATTTTGCAGAGCCCCGAATTGCGCGCGCTCGGGCAGGTGCAGATTGACGGGTTTTACGGGCCAAGCCATGTATCTTCCATTATCGGCTCGGCCCCTTATGATTATTTCGCCGAGGAATTTCAAAAGCCGGTGGTGATAGCGGGGTTCGAACCGCTCGATGTCATGCAATCCACCCTGATGCTGATCCGGCAGATAAACCGGGGCCGGTTCGAGGTGCAAAACCAGTATACCCGCGTGGTTACCCCCGAAGGCAACGAAAAGGCGCAAGCTATCGTGCGCGAGGTTTTTGAATTGCGCCGATCGTTTGAATGGCGCGGTCTGGGCGAGGTGCCATATAGCGCGCTGAAAATAAAAGAAGAATTTGCCGGGTTTGACGCCGAGCGCCGCTTTGCCCTCACAAAAAGCACCGGCAAGGATGTGAAAGGATGCGAATGCCCGGCGATTTTGCGGGGGGTCAAAAAACCCACCGATTGCACCCTGTTTGGCACTGTTTGCACGCCGGATAACCCGCAGGGCTCCTGTATGGTTTCGTCGGAAGGCTCGTGCGCGGCTTACTGGTCTTATGGCCGCTTCCGGCTTGATATAGCCAAAGGCAAAGCAGGGGAGGCCGCCGAATGAGCCGGATGGAAAAGCGCTTTCCGACCAGAATCAATATGCGTCGGGGCAAGGTGGATATGACCCACGGTTCGGGTGGCCGCGCCATGGCCCAGCTGATCGAAGAGGTTTTCACGCGGCATTTTGACAATGAATTTCTCGATCAGGGCAATGATCAGGCGCTTTTTGATGCCCCCGAAGGCCGGATGGTGATGAGCGTTGACGGCCATGTGGTTTCGCCGCTGTTTTTCCCCGGCGGCGATATTGGCTCGCTTTCGGTGCACGGCACCATCAATGATGTGGCGATGTCGGGGGCGCGGCCACTTTACCTTTCGGCCGGGTTTATTCTTGAGGAGGGCTTCCCGCTGGCCGATCTTGAAAAGATTGTGATGTCAATGGCGAAGGCGGCAAAAGAAGCGGGGGTTCCGGTGATTACGGGCGATACAAAAGTGGTGGAGCGCGGCAAGGGTGATGGTGTGTTTATCACCACTACCGGTATTGGTGTTGTGCCCGCGGGGCTCGAGATTTCGGGGGCCAATGTGCGCCCGGGAGATGCGGTTCTGGTTTCGGGGCATATGGGCGACCACGGGGTTGCTATCATGTCGAGCCGCGAGAATTTGGCCTTTGAAACCGAGATCGTGTCCGATAGTGCGGCCCTGCACGGGTTGGTGGCTGAAATGGTGGCGGTGGTGCCCGAAATCCACGCCCTGCGGGACCCGACCCGCGGCGGCCTCGCCGCAACCCTGAACGAAATCGCCTATCAGGCCGAGGTGGGCATGAAGCTTTTCGAAGAAAAAATCCCGCTGCGCGACGAAGTGGCCGCAGCATGTGAATTTCTCGGACTGGATCCGCTTTATGTTGCCAACGAGGGCAAGCTGGTGGCATTTTGCCCTGCTGATAAAGCCAATGCCCTGCTCGCGGTTATGCATGCGCATCCGCTGGCGGCCGATGCGGCCATTATCGGCGAGGTTGTTGCCGATGATCTGGGCTTTGTAACCATGGAAACCGGCTTTGGCGGCACCCGGATCATTGACTGGCTGGCCGGCGAACAACTACCGAGGATTTGTTGACATGGAAGGATTTTTGCTGCTGGGCTTTCTGGTGGGAATGGCGCACGCTTTTGAGGCGGACCATATGGCGGCCATCAGCACGCTCGCATCAGACGGAAAAGCAACACCGAAACGGCTGGCTTTTCTTGGGGCAAGCTGGGGTATGGGGCATACCACCACGTTATTTATCATCTCGTTACCGGCGGTGCTGTTTGGCTATGTTCTGTCGGCGCGCTTTGAGGCCGGGATAGAATTTGCCGTCGGGATCATGCTCATTTTGCTCGGGGCGCATGTGTTTTACAAATTGCGGCGCGCGCGGGTGCATGTTCATTTGCATGAGCACGCCGATGGCAGCCGGCACTTTCATGCCCATAGCCATGCCGGAGAAACCGCCCCGCATGACCTGCGGCACCATCATCACAAGCACGGGTTTTCGCCCCGCGCCTATTTGATAGGGTTGATGCACGGTGCCGCCGGTTCGGCCGGATTGGTGGTGCTGGCAGCGGCGGCGACGCAAAATGTCGCCTCGACGCTGGTGTATATTTTGGTGTTCGGTGTCGGCTCTACCCTTGGAATGGCCGCCCTTACCTATGCGGCCAGCTGGCCGTTGCGGCTGGCCGAACGCGCCGCCGAGCGGATATTGAAAACCGTGCAGGCGGCAATGGGAACAGTGGCAGTGACGGTTGGTATCTGGGTGATTATGGATGCGGTGCCGATCATTTGGGGCGCGGCCTGACATGCGCATTTTGCTGCTGGTTCACGGGTTTAATGCACTATCGCAGCGGGTGTTTGTGGCGCTTAAATCCGCCGGTCACCTTGTCAGCATCGAGTTTGATATCAATGACGACCTGACCCGGGAGGCCGTGGCGCTGTTTCAGCCCGATATAATTCTGGCCCCCTATCTCAAGCGGGCGATCCCGGCGGATATCTGGCAAAACCACATTTGTCTGGTTGTGCACCCCGGTATTGTAGGGGACCGCGGGCCCTCGGCGCTGGACCGGGCCATTTTGAGGGGAGAAACCCGCTGGGGTGTGACGGTGTTGCAGGCGGTTGCGGAAATGGATGCAGGGCCGGTCTGGGCGCATCGGGAATTTGATATGCGCGCGGCCGGCAAATCCAGCCTTTACCGGCGCGAGGTTGCGGATGCGGCGCTGGCAGCGATCCACGAAGCGCTTGCCAATATCGAACGTGGCGGCGTGGTGGTGCCTTTGCGCCCGTTTTTGCCAATGCTCACCCAGCGCGACCGCGCCATTGACTGGGATGCGGACACTACCGAAAAAGTGGTGCTCAAAATCCGCGCGTCTGACGGGGTGCCGGGGGTGCGGGAGGGTGATTTCTTTCTTTATGACGCCCATCCGGCAAGTATCAAGGGCGGCGATCCCGGCGAGATCATCGCAACATCGGGCCCCGCTATTTGCTTTGCCACACAAGACGGTGCGCTGTGGGTGGGGCATATGCGCGCCGTTGCCGGACAACATGGCTTCAAGCTGCCCGCAACGCGGCTATGCTCTGCGGATGTGCCGGAAATTGCGCTGGATAGTGCGACCGGGTATCAGGAAATATCCTATCGGGAAGAGGGCGAGACCGGCTTTCTGAGGTTCAATTTCTATAATGGTGCGATGTCGACATCGCAGGCCAAACGCCTGCAACGCGCCTATAAGGCAGCCTGCGCGCGGCCAACAAAAGTGATTGTTCTTGAAGGCGGAGATGATTTCTGGTCCAACGGCATTCACCTCAATATTATCGAGGCGGCACCTTCTGCAGCCAAGGAGTCGTGGTGCAATATCAATGCGATGGATGATCTGGCCGAAGCGATCATCTGCACGCGCACCCACCTGACCATTGCCGCAATCGGCGCCAATGCCGGTGCCGGTGGCGTGTTTTTGGCGCGGGCCTGTGATCATGTCTGGGTGATAAACACCGCGATTTTAAACCCGCATTACAAAGATATGGGAAACCTTTACGGCTCCGAGTTCTGGACCTATCTGCTGCCGCGCTATTGCGGTGCCGATAATGCTGCCCGCATTGCCGCGCAACGCCTGCCAATGGGCGCCAGGGAGGCTGTTTCGCTCGGGTTGGCGGATGCCGCATTTGCGCAGTGCCGACGGGATTTTGACCGCGAAACTGCGCAAAAGGCGGCGGCTCTGGCGGCCGATTTCACCGCCTTGCTATCCGCAAAAAACAACCGGCGCGATGCCGACGAAGCCCGAAAACCGCTATCGGATTATCGCGCGGAAGAACTTGAAAAAATGCACCGGAACTTTTTCGGGTTTGATCCGAGCTATCATGTGGCGCGCTATAATTTTGTCCATAAAATATGCAAATCCCGCACGCCGGTTACTTTGGCCCGCCACCGGGACAAGCGCAATCCGGCAAGGACAGCATCATGAACAATCCGGCCGACCGGAATTTCCCGCAGATATTGCCGCGCTGTGGCAGGGTCGATGCGGGTATGGTTGGCGCGGTGCGTTGATGCGGGGCTGGCATATAAGGGTGCGCGGGCTGGTGCAGGGGGTTGGGTTTCGCCCGCATGTGTGGCGGCTGGCCACGCAATCCGGGCTGGCTGGCACGGTGCTGAATGACGCCGAAGGTGTGGTGATAGAACTGTTTGCCGATGCTGCGGCGCAGGCGCGCTTTTTGGCGGCGTTGCGCGCCGGCGTGCCGCCGCTGGCACGTATTGATTCTATCGAAGTCACCGAAATATATGCGCTGGCCCCGAAGGATTTCACCATCAGCCGCAGCCGCGCGGGCCACGCCAATACCGGCATCTCGCCGGATGCAGCCACCTGCCCGGATTGTCTGGCAGATGTATTTGACCCGCAAAACAGGCGCCATCTCTACCCTTTTACCAATTGCACCCATTGCGGCCCGCGCCTGACCATTACCCGCAAAATTCCGTATGACCGCGCCAATACGGCGATGGCTGAATTTTCTCTTTGCGCGGCCTGCCGGGCAGAATATGAAGATCCGGCGGATCGGCGCTATCATGCCCAGCCCAATGCCTGCCCCGATTGCGGCCCGAAGCTAGAGCTGGTGGATAGCGCCGGCAAATCTGTTGCCGGTGATGCGCTGCAAAAGGCGGCCTCGCTCATTGCAGCCGGAAATATTCTGGCGATCAAGGGGCTGGGCGGGTTCCAGCTTGCGGTCGATGCCGGCAACCACGCCGCCATTGCCCGTTTGCGAAAGCGCAAGCACCGCCCCGCAAAGCCACTGGCGCTGATGGTGCGGGATATGGCCATGGCGGAAAATCTGGTGCAGCTAACCGGCATTGGCCGCGCCTTGCTTCAAGGTTGGCAGGCGCCGATTGTGCTATTGCCGGACAAGGGAAAGCTGGCACCAAGCATCGCGCCCGGGCAGGCCTGCCTCGGGCTAATGCTGCCCAACACCCCCCTGCACCACATTTTGCTGCAATCGCTGGCAAGCCCGATCGTGCTGACCTCGGGCAATCTTGCCGGTGCCCCGCAAATAATCGATAATGAAGAAGCGCTCCAAAAGCTCGGCCAAATCGCCGATTATTTCCTGCTGCACGATCGTGATATCGCCAACCGGATGGATGACAGCGTTGTGCAAATGGTTGGCGCGGCGCCGCAAATCTTGCGCCGGGGGCGTGGATATGCCCCCGCGCCGATGTTGCTGCACAAGGGTTTTAACGGCTTGCCGCCAACGCTGGCCATGGGTGGCGACATGAAAAACACCTTTTGCCTGCTTGGCCAAGGCCACGCTATTGTTAGCCAGCATATGGGAGACATGGACAAGCCGGACACCCAAAGGGATTTTCACGCCAATATGGGCCTTTTTCGGCAAATATATGAATTCACCCCCAAGTGGGTGGCAGTGGATGCGCATACCGGTTATTTTTCCACGCGGATGGGTGAATCGCTGGCAGCAAAAGCAGGGCTTGGTCTGGTGCGGGTTCAACATCATCACGCCCATATAGCCGCGGTGATGGCCGAAAACGGGCTCCCCCCCGATGCGAAACCCGTGCTGGGAATTGTGCTGGACGGGGCGGGCTACGGCACCGACGGCACGATCTGGGGCGGCGAGTTTTTGCGCACCGATTATAAAAGCATTGAACGCCTCGCGCATTTTCCGGCAGTGGCCCTGCCCGGCGGGGACAAAGCCAGCCAGCAGCCATGGCGCAACCTTTTTGCCCATTTGCGCGCCGCTTTCGGGGCCGGGCAAAGCCCGGGCCTTGTGCTCGGCCCGCTGCCCGTTGCCGCAGAGTTGGAAGCAAAACCACTGCAAATGCTGGGCCAGATGATAGAAAAGGGCCTCAACAGCCCGCCAGCCAGCTCGGCCGGCCGGTTGTTTGACGCGGTTGCGGCTATTCTCGGCCTGTGCTTTGAGCGTATCGCATTTGAGGGCGAGGCGGCCATGCAGGTGCAGGCATTGGCCGAGGCAGCACCGGACGAGGCCGGCTATTATCCGTTTTATGGCAGCGGCCTTGCTTCCTGGAAGCCGCTCTGGACCGGGATAATCGCCGATCTGGGCGAGGGTGTTCCCAAAAGCATTATTGCCAAACGCTTTCACAACACCCTGAACAGGCTGATTGTGCAAACAGCCATTAAAGTGTCGGGGCGCGCATCCGCCACACAGGTCGTATTGAGTGGCGGTGTGTTTCAAAACCGGTTGCTTTTGGCGGGTGTGAAGGATGACCTCGAAGCGCTGGGGTTTACTGTTTTGCAACCCGAAATGTTCCCCTTGAATGATGGCGGGTTATCCTTGGGGCAAGCCGCCATTGGCGCCCTGCGCCCCTGAAAGCCTTACCGCTGCAACCCCCGCCCGCCTATTTGGGCTCATCAAAAGAACAGGCGCTTTTCCATCTTTATCCGGGCTTTATCCGGGGTTACCCCGAGGAAGGAATTGCAATCTTCTTTATTTGTCCTATGCTTGTGGCATAAGTTCGTCGATTTTCCGGGCTTAATAAAAAAGTGCCGCTCATCGGTTCTTACGGTTTTAATGCTTCACGAAAGAAAGAATGGTTGCCTAAACCATGATTGTCTTCGTCAAAAAAAACCGGTAACGAAAAGTTGAAGCACCTTAAAAAACACTCTGGGAGGAGTAATAATGAAACTAACTAGCAAACTGGCGGCAGGCTTGGTGTTTGCCGCACTTTCGGCAACAACCGTGTCGGCCTCGACACTGGTTTATTGTTCGGAAGGATCGCCCGAGGGTTTCGACCCGGCGCTTTATACATCCGGCACCACCTTTGATGCTTCGTCGCAAACGATTTACAACCGTCTGGTTGAGTTTGAAACCGGCACCACCAATGTCATTCCTGGTCTGGCCGAAAGCTGGAGCGCGTCGGAAGACGGGATGGAATATACGTTTAACCTGCGCCGCGGGGTGCAGTTTCATGCCAATGACATGTTTACCCCGAGCCGCGATTTTAACGCTGATGATGTTATTTTCAGCTTCGAGCGCCAGCGTTTGGCCGACCACCCCTATAATGGTGTTTCCGGCGGCACATGGGAATATTTCGGCGGCATGTCGATGCCTGACCTGATCAAAGAGGTTGTGAAGGTTGACGACTACACCGTAAAATTCGTTTTGAACCGGCCGGAAGCGCCGATGATTTCGAATCTGGCAATGGATTTCGCTTCCATCCTGTCGGCCGAATATGCCGATGCGATGATGGCAGCCGGCACGCCTGAAATGCTTAACCAGGCACCGATCGGCACCGGCCCGTTTTCGTTTGTTGCCTATCAAAAAGATGCGGTTATCCGTTTTGCAGCCAATCCCGATTACTGGCGCGGGGCTTCGAGCATCGACAACCTTATCTTTGCGATCACGGTTGATGCGTCGGTCCGGTATCAAAAGCTGAAAGCTGGCGAATGTCAGGTTATGGCCTATCCCAACCCGGCCGATATTGATGCGATGAAGGCGGATGCCGACGTCAATATCCTTGAGCAGGAGGGCCTGAATGTTGGCTATTTGGCCTATAACACCCAGGTAGCACCGTTTGATAACCCCGCCGTGCGCCGGGCGCTGAATATGGCCATCGACAAGCAGGCGATCATCGACGTTGTTTTTCAGGGGTCTGGCCAGATAGCCAAGAACCCGATTCCGCCAACCATCTGGTCTTATAATGATGCCATTGTCGATGACCCTTATGACCCCGCCGCCGCCCGCGCCGCGCTGGAAGCCGAAGGTGTAACCGACCTCTCGATGGAAATCTGGGCCATGCCTGTGCAGCGCCCCTACAACCCCAATGCCCGCCGTATGGCAGAGCTGATTCAGGCCGATATGGCCAAAGTGGGTGTAACCGTTGAAATCGTTTCTTATGAATGGGGCGAGTATCTTGACCGCTCAAAAGCGATTGATCGTGCCGGTGCGGTTTTGCTGGGCTGGACCGGTGACAATGGTGACCCCGACAACTTCCTTGCTGTATTGCTTGGCTGTGACGGTGTAACCCGCTCGAACCGCGCGCAGTGGTGTAACCCTGAATTTGAAGAAATCATTCAGGCGGCCAAGGTCACGTCGGATGTTGCCGAGCGCACCCGCCTTTATGAAGAAGCGCAGGTGATCTTTAAAGATCAGGCACCCTGGGCCACCATTGCCCACTCGGTTGTGTATATGGCGCTGCGCCCTGAAGTGAGTGGCTATAAAGTGCACCCGCTGGGCAGCCATATCTTCTATGGTGTGGAAATCGACCATTAAAAACCAGTGGTCGGGGCTTTTGGGCCCCGACCAGCTTTAGGTAGGATTTCAAAAATATGTCTGATCGATATAGCGAATACCGACAGGTAGCGCATGACCTGAATGTGGATGCACTGGCGCTGGTTCCCGGGTCAAACTTCACCAGACTATTTGATGCAAGTTTCCATAGCCATGAGCGCCCGCTGCTTATACTCATTCCGGTTGCAGGCCCGCCTGCGGCACTTGTGCCCAATCTCGAATTGCGCTCGTTTGACCTTCTGGATTTTGAGGGCGAGGTTTTTGACTGGCGGGATCAGGATGGCTATGAAGCGGCTTTTGCCGCGCTCGCGCAAGCCATGCCGCTGAAAACCCTGGCCGTTGAAGGCCAGATCATGCGGGTTTTTGTGCATCACGCGCTAAAAAACGCCTATCCCGATATAGAGATACGTGATGCCGAGCGCGCGATCTCGCTGCTCCGCATGGTAAAATCCCCGCGCGACATCGAAAAAATGCTGGGCGCTATCGAGATTTCGGAGCGGGCCTTGGCAAGGGTATTGCCGCAAGTGCGGGTCGGGCAAACCGAAAAGCAGGTAGAGCAAATGCTCGTTCAGGCGCTGTTTGGCGAAGGCGCGGAGGATATGGCCTTTGGGCCGATTGTGGCCGCCGGAGATAATTCGGCGCGGCCCCACGCCCATGCGCGGCATGAGGTTCAAATTCAACCGGGTGATGCGCTCTTGTTTGATTTTGGCGCGCGCCATAGCGGGTTTTGTGCCGATATAACCCGCACGGTTTTTGTGGGCGAACCTTCCGGGGAAGCGCGCGATGTTTATGACACGGTCCTGAGCGCCAATTTGCGCGGGCTGGAGATCACCAAAGCGGGTGTAACCGCGCATGAAATAGACGATACTGTGACCGGTGTTTTGGAGCAATCGCCTTTTGCCGACCGTATTCGCACCAAAACCGGCCACGGGCTTGGCCGCGATGTGCATGAAGCGCCCTATATTATGCGCGGCAATCATCAGCCATTGCCCGCCGGAACTGTTTTTACCAACGAGCCGGGGCTTTATAAAATCGGCGCTTTCGGGGTGAGAATAGAGGATGATGTGCTTGTCACCGAAACCGGATATCGCACGCTTACCAGCTTTCCCAAAGAGCTGACGGTGGTGGGCCAATGATCAAATTTATCCTTTCACGGTTGTTGACCTTTCTGCCAACATTTTTTGGGGTTACCCTGATTTCGTTCGGTTTTATCCGGGTTTTGCCCGGTGACCCTATCATTGTAATGGCCGGCGAGCGCGGGCTTTCCGAAGAGCGCTATAATGCGCTGGCGGCGCAATTCGGCTTTGACCGGCCAATCCTGACGCAATATTGGGAGTATTTGACCGGCGTGCTCCAGGGGGATCTCGGCAATTCCTTTGTGACCAAAAAACCGGTATGGGATGAATTTTTTGCGCTGTTTCCGGCCACGCTGGAATTGTCGCTATTTGCGATGTTTTTTGCTGTCGCCATTGGCTTGCCCGCCGGTGTTATTGCTGCGGTGAACCGGGGCAAATTTCTTGACAGGGCGTTCATGAGCACCGCTTTGGTTGGCTATTCGATGCCGATTTTTTGGTGGGCCTTGCTGATGATCATCGTCTTTTCCGGCTATCTGGGCATTACGCCGGTTTCGGGCCGGATATCGCTGCTTTACTATTTTGACAATGTGACCGGATTCATGCTGATTGACTCGTTGCTTTCGGGGCAAAAGGGGGCGTTTAGCTCGGCGCTACAGCACCTTATTTTGCCCACCATCGTGCTTGGCACCATCCCGTTGGCAGTGATCGCGCGCCAAACGCGCTCGGCCATGCTGGAAGTGTTGAGCGAAGATTACATCCGCACCGCCAAGGCCAAAGGGCTTTCTACCACACGGGTTAACGGGCTGCACGCACTGCGCAATGCGCTGATACCGGTGATCACCGTGATCGGCCTTTCCGTTGGCACCCTGCTTGCCGGTGCCATTCTGACAGAAACAATTTTTAGCTGGCCCGGCATTGGCAAATGGATGGTGGATTCCATTTTCAGGCGGGATTATCCTGTTGTGCAGGGCGGGCTGTTGCTGATCGCGGTTTTTGTGATGGTCGTCAATCTCATCGTGGATGTGCTCTACGGGTTCATTAACCCCAAAATCAGGAAAAGCTAATGGAAACGGTCACGCAAAAACCCGGTTGGCTGCGGGAATTCTGGTTCTATTTCAGCGAAAACCGGGGCGCTGTTTTTGGCTTGTGGATATTCGTCATCTTCCTGATTGTGGCCCTCGGTGCTGATTTTATCGCGCCTTATGACCCGGTTATCCAGTATCGCGACAATCTGTTGCAGCCCCCCGCCTGGCAAGAGGGCGGCAGCTGGGCCTTTCCGCTCGGCACCGATGTGGTGGGCCGTGATATGCTCTCGCGGCTTTTGCACGGTGCGCGCTATTCCTTTTTTGTCGGTATTGTTGTGGTGGTTGTGGCCGCTTCGGGCGGGATCATGATCGGGTTGCTGGCCGGGTTTGCGCCCAAATGGGTAGATACTATTATCATGCGGGTGATGGATATCGTGCTGGCCTTTCCCTCCTTGCTGTTGGCGCTGGTGCTGGTGGCTATTCTTGGCCCTTCGCTGACCAATGCCATGATCGCCATCGCGATTGTGCTGCAACCGCATTACGTGCGGCTCACCCGCGCCTCGGTCAAATCCGAGCTCACCAAAGATTATGTCACTTCGGCAAAGGTGGTGGGTGCCGGGTTTTTCCGGCAGATGTTTATTACCGTGCTGCCAAATTGTCTGGCACCGATCATCGTGCAGGCGGCGCTGAGCTTTTCAACCGCCATTCTGGATGCCGCCGCGCTCGGCTTTCTGGGCATGGGGGCGCAACCGCCCACGCCCGAATGGGGCACGATGCTGGCCGAAGCGCGTGAGTTTATCTTGCGGGCGTGGTGGGTGGTTACCTTCCCCGGGCTGGCTATTTTGATCACGGTTCTGGCGATCAACCTGATGGGTGATGGCTTGCGCGACGCGCTGGACCCAAAACTGAAGCGGAGTTGAATCGATGGCTTTGCTCAGAATAAAAAACCTCAGTGTCAATTTTGCCTCGTCTTCGGGCAGCTTCAAAGCGGTTGACGGGGTGGATATTTCCATCGACTCAGGCGAGATTTTGGCGATTGTCGGCGAATCCGGTTCCGGCAAGTCGGTTTCGATGCTGGCGATGATGGGGTTGCTGCCGTGGACGGCGGAAGTGATAGCTGACGAGATGTCGTTTGACGGCCAAGATCTGCGACACCTTTCCGCCAATGAGCGCCGCAAAATCATCGGCAAGGATATGGCGATGATCTTTCAGGAGCCGATGTCGTCGCTCAACCCCTGTTTCACTGTCGGATTCCAGATCAAGGAGGCGATGAAGCTGCATCTCGGGCTCAACCGCCGTGAACGCCAAAAACGCGCCATCGGGTTGTTTGAGCAGGTCGGCATTCCCGACGCGGCCAAGCGGCTAAACGCCTTTCCGCACCAGCTTTCCGGCGGCATGAACCAGCGTGTGATGATCGCCATGGCGATTTCCTGCAAACCAAAGTTGTTGATCGCCGACGAGCCGACAACCGCGCTCGATGTCACCATTCAGGCGCAAATTCTTGATCTGTTAAAGGATTTGCAAAAGGAAACCGGCATGGGGCTGATCCTGATCACCCATGATATGGGGGTTGTGGCCGAAACTTCCGAACGTGTCACGGTGTTTTATTCCGGCCAAAAAGTTGAGGAACAGGCGGTCGGGCCATTGTTTTCAACCCCGCACCACCCCTATACATCGGCGCTGCTTGCCGCTTTGCCCGAGCGCGCCACCACCAAACACCTGCCCACCATTCCCGGTGTGGTGCCCGGCCAGTTTGACCGCCCGGCAGGCTGCTTGTTTTCCCCCAGATGCGCCCTTGCGGTGGATAAGTGCACAGCGGAGCAACCCTTGCCTGCCGGCGAAAACATGGGCTTTGCCCGTTGTCATTTTCCGATTTCGCCCCATGAAGAGGCCGTATCATGAGCCAGCCCACCAGCCAGCCTATCGTCGTTGCTGAAAACCTGACCAAACATTACAAGGTAAAACAGGGGTTCCTCGCGCCCGAAAAAACCGTGCACGCCTTATCCGAGGTGAGCTTTACGCTCGACGCCGGCAAAACCCTTGCCGTTGTTGGTGAATCCGGGTGCGGAAAGTCTACTCTGGCGCGGCTGGTAACCATGATCGAGCCCGCGACCGAGGGCCATTTAACCCTGGATAGCACCAGAATCACTGAAGGTTCAAAAAGCGCGTTGCGTTCATCGGTGCAGATCGTTTTTCAGGATCCCTACGGCTCTTTGAACCCGCGACAGCGGGTTGGCGCAATATTGGAGGAGCCGCTTAAAATCAACCGCCCCGAATTTGATAAAGCCGGGCGCACCCGCCTGGCCAAGGAAATGCTGTCGATGGTTGGCTTGCGGCCCGAGCATTTTGAGCGCTATCCACATATGTTTTCGGGCGGTCAGCGACAGCGCATCGCCGTGGCGCGGGCGCTTATGCTTTCGCCCCGCGTGCTGGTGCTGGACGAACCGGTTTCGGCGCTGGACCTGTCCATTCAAAGCCAGATACTGAACCTTTTGGTCGACCTGCAGGAAAAACTGAATCTCGCCTATCTGTTCATTTCACATGATCTTTCGGTGGTTCGACATATGGCGGATGACGTGATGGTCATGTATCTGGGCCGCCCGGTCGAAATTGGCGCGAATGAAGCGATATTCAGCTCTCCGCGCCACCCTTATACCAAGGCCCTGCTATCAGCGACCCCTTCAGCGGACCCGTTTGCCCGCAAGCAGCGCATCAAGCTGGAAGGCGAGCTGCCCTCGCCGCTGGATATGCCCAAAGGCTGCGCTTTTTCGCCGCGCTGTGCCAAAGCCCGGGATAAATGCCGCATTGATCGCCCGGTGCTGGACCAGCAAGTGCAACGGGTTGCCTGTTTTTTTCCGGAAGTGGATGATGAGAGCAAGGCCTAATTCGCGGCAAATTCTATAGGCAGAACATGCGCTTTTTATAAGCAAACAAGCGCTTTCGCACTGCTTGTTCACATATTTGTGACTGGTTTTGCGCTGTAAGGAAATCATACTACTTGACCTAACCCAACTAGAGGCCGTTAAACGCAGACGAACACAAAACGGAATCATTACCAGAAAGTATCCCGAACATGATCCCTGAACTTGGAAACCTCGCCCTGATGCTGGCTTTGTCGGTTGCTGTCGTACAAAGCTTTTTGCCAATGCTGGGGGCGTCGCGCAATAATTCGTTATGGATGCGCTCGGCCCTGATCAGCTCAATTCTGCAGCTTGGCCTTATTGCCATCGCATTCGCCGCACTTATGCGCTCGTTTATTGTCAGCGATTTTTCGGTGACGAATGTGGTTGAAAACTCCCACACGCTGAAACCGATGCTGTTTAAAATAGCGGGAACCTGGGCCAGCCATGAGGGGTCACTGGTTCTTTGGTCTCTTATTCTCGCGCTTTTCGGGGCGATGGTGGCCTGGTTTGGCACCAATATCCCTGATTCATTGCGGGCCCGCACATTGAGTGTTCAGGCATGGATCAGCGTTGGTTTCCTGTCATTTCTTGTGTTTACGTCAAACCCTTTTGAGCGCGTTTTTCCGGCACCGCTGGATGGGAACGGGTTGAATCCCTTATTGCAGGATTTCGGATTGGCGCTGCACCCGCCATTTTTATATTTGGGCTATGTCGGGTTTTCGATCGTGTTTTCTTTCGCGGTCGCGGCGCTGATCGAGGGCCGGGTCGACCCGGCCTGGGCACGATGGGTGCGGCCATGGACCCTGCTTGCCTGGGTTTTTCTGACCACCGGTATCGCGCTTGGTTCCTGGTGGGCTTATTACGAGCTCGGCTGGGGTGGCTGGTGGTTCTGGGATCCGGTCGAAAATGTATCGTTCATGCCATGGCTGGTCGGCACAGCGCTGTTCCATTCCGCTATCGTAGTCGAAAAGCGTGACGCGATGAAAAGCTGGACAGTGCTGCTTGCCATCCTGACCTTCTCGTTAAGCCTGCTTGGCACTTTCGTTGTGCGCTCCGGTATTTTGACATCGGTGCATGCTTTTTCGACAGACCCGGCGCGTGGCTTTTTTATTCTGGTTCTTCTGGCCATTACAATTGGCGGATCACTGGCGCTTTTTGCCATTCGGGCTCCAAAAATGGAACCGGGCGGCCTGTTTCGGCCGATAAGCCGTGAAAGCGGGCTATTGATCAATAACCTGCTGTTAACCACGGCCACCGCAACCGTATTGTTTGGCACGATGTATCCGCTGCTGCTCGAAGCTATCACCGGTGATAAAATATCGGTCGGGCCGCCGTTTTTCAATTCGTCGTTTGTGCCGCTGATGCTGCCACTGATTGTCGTCGCCGGCATTGGCCCTTTCCTTTCATGGAAAAGAGCAGACCTCGGCGGCCTGATTGACCGCCTCAAATGGGCGGCCGGTATTACGGCAATCACGCTGCTGGTTATTTGGTATCTGAACACCGGCGGGCCTGTTTTGGGTATTCTTTCGATTAGTTTCGCGTTTTGGCTGTTGCTCACAACCATTCAGGAATGGGCGTGGCGGATCAAATTGTTCAAGGCACCGTTTTCAGAATCCGTTCGGCGTGCAAGTAATTTGCCGCGCTCGTCTTACGGTATGACCCTGGCACATGCGGGCTTGGCGATCACTATCTTCGGGTTTGTCGGCTCGACCATGTGGAAGTCGGAATCCGTGACCTTTGCATCCGCAGGAGACCGGGTGAATATCGCCGGATATGAATTGGTCTTTCAAGGTGTAGAGCAGGTGCTTGGCCCCAATTACACCGCCATGCAGGGCTCGCTTCTGGTTTCCCGCGATGGTGAATTTGTGACCGAACTGAACCCGGAGCGCAGACAATACGGTGTGGCAGGGTCTTCGACCACGGAATCGTCAATTCTGTCAACACTGGGCGGCGATCTTTATACTTCAATCGCCGAACCCGCCGACG
>Ga0316205_10002607_pt1 | contig 18410 bp, 15 predicted proteins | sample 3monthpyrite_MG_FD_204941 | JGI IMG/M metagenome (GOLD analysis project Ga0316205, IMG submission 204941) | Microbial mat bacterial communities from mineral coupon in-situ incubated in ocean water Damariscotta River, Maine, United States -... | ecosystem: Environmental > Aquatic > Marine >... | reverse complement strand
AAAGGAACCTTAAGTGCCGTTCGAACGGACGATTTGGGTGCCATTGTTATTTCAGAAGTTGTAAAACGCAATCCGAATATTCCAAAAGAAGCCTATGACGATGTCATTATGGGCTGTGCCAATCAAGCAGGAGAGGACAACCGGAATGTGGCGCGTATGTCATTGCTTTTGGCGGGCTTGCCTTTTACAGTGCCAGGAGAAACGGTAAACCGACTTTGCAGTAGTGGCCTATCCGCAATTATACATGCCAATAGGGCTATCAAAGCAGGTGATGGTGATTTGTTTATTTCGGGTGGAGTTGAGAATATGACGCGCGGGCCCTACGTGATTGCAAAACCATCTTCAGCCTTTGGGAATGATTCAAAAATGTACGATTCCAGTTTCGGGTGGCGCTTTATCAATCCAAAAATGCAGGCACTCTACGGAACCGATGGCATGGGAAATACCGCCGAAAACTTAGTAGAGAAATACAATATTTCAAGAGAAGATCAGGATGCCTTTGCATATGGAAGTCAGATGAAAGCTGCTGCCGCTCAAAAAATCGGGCGCTTGGCAAAGGAGATTGTTCCCGTTGAAATTCCGCAGCGAAAAAAAGACCCCATTGTTTTTGCTGAAGATGAATTTATCAAGCCTGGAACCACCAAAGAGATCTTGGCAAAATTGCGCCCAGCCTTTAAAAAAGAAGGAGGAAGTGTAACCGCTGGAAATGCTTCGGGATTAAATGACGGTGCTGCGGCTACCATTATCGCTTCAGAAGATGCTGTGAAAAAATATAACCTTAAACCCATCGCTCGAATTGTAAGTTCGGCCGTAGTAGGAGTGGAGCCTCGCATCATGGGAATTGGTCCAGTACAAGCTTCCAATAAAGCCTTGGCAAAAGCAGGTTTAAAAATGGAGGATATGGATGTGATCGAGTTGAACGAAGCTTTCGCATCGCAGGCTTTGGCATGTATTAGAGAATGGGGATTGGCCGATGACGACCCGAGATTAAACCCCAACGGTGGCTCAATCGCAATTGGACACCCTTTAGGAGTTACAGGTGCACGAATAGCCTATTCCGCGGCCTTAGAGTTACAGGAAACAGGGAAGAAATATGCGCTTGTCACCATGTGTATTGGTGTAGGACAGGGGTATGCAGCTATCATCGAGAATGTAAATAGTTAATTCAGAATAAATGAAGATTTTAATCGTAGGAGGAAGTGGAACCATTGGGAAAACTGTGACGGATCGTCTTTCCAAAGAACATGAAGTTATTATCGCGGGAAGATCTTCGGGTGATGTAACGGTGGATATTGCTTCGTCTAACTCTATTGAGAAAATGTTTGAGCAAGTGGGGTCATTAGATGCCATTGTGAATATAGCGGGAGATGCCAAATGGGATAAGTTTGAAAACCTTTCTGAGGAAGATTTTTATATAGGAATTAAAAGTAAAATGATGGGCCAAGTGAATCTGGTGCGTATAGGAATCCCTTTTCTGAATGAAGGAGGTTCGGTGACGTTAACCACAGGGATTTTAGCCGATGAACCCGTGGATATGACTACCAGTGCTGCGATGGTGAATGGAGCGATTCAGAGTTTTACGAAGGCAGTCGCTTTAGAAATGAAAAATGGCGTTCGAGTGAATGTAGTTTCGGCCGATTTGGTCGAAGATGCCTATGAAAAATACAAAGATTACTTCCCAGGAAATACACCCGTTCCCATGCGAAAAGTGGTGGATGGGTATATAAAGTGCCTTTTTGGACGAATTAATGGCGAAGTAGTAAGAATTAGAGCGTAAACCATGGAAATAGATAGAACGGGACTCATTTTATATGTGCGAAAGTATTCGGAATGTGTTGGGTTTTATCAAACTGTTTTAGGATTACCTATACTGTTTCAGAATAGTGATTTGACTTGTTTCGATTTCTTCGGAACCTATTTGATGGTTGAGATAGAAGATCGAGATGGTTATTTGGAGATAGACGATGGGTCATTGAAGAATTTTAGTTGTTTGCGGATGAACGTAGCAGATGTCTCGCTCATTTCCGAAGCATTGAAAGAAAAAAATATTCAGGTGGACTATCAGGAGCACGATTGGGGTACAGTGGCAAAGTTCAAAGACCCAGATGGGAATTTGATTGCATTTAAGGATTCCAAGGGTTTCGAGAATCAAATTGAAAGTTATAGCATTTAATTATGAATAAAACACAACATTACGTTACAGGGGAGTGGTTAGATGGGCTTGGAGATGGTCTGCCTGTTTTGGATTCGGTTACGGGCGAGCATTTCACCAATGTAACTACCGAGGGTTTAGATTTACCTAAGATACTTCAGTACGGCCGTGATCATGGCGCAACACTGCGGAAAATGACCTTTCAGCAACGCGGGAATATGCTCAAGAAATTGGCAATGTATCTCAATAAGAAAAAACAAGCCTTCTACGAGCTGAGTTACCGAACTGGTGCAACTAAAATTGACAGTTGGATTGATATTGAAGGCGGCTTCGGAAATTTATATGCCAATGCTTCTTTGCGGAAATTATTTCCCAATCAGCCGTTTCATGTCGAAGGTGACCCCATCGATCTTTCGCGCGGAGGACGGTTTATGGCCCATCACATTATGGTGCCTCGTGAAGGTATCGCTGTGCATATCAATGCCTTTAATTTCCCTATTTGGGGCATGTTAGAGAAATGTGCGGTCAATTGGATGGCCGGAATGCCTGCCGTTGTATTGCCTGCGCCTCAGACTGCTTATTTAACTGAATTGGTGGTGAAGGAAATTATCACTTCAGGAATACTACCCGAAGGCTCACTACAACTCATTAGCGGTACAGCCCGAACGATTTTGGACACCGTTCAATCTCAGGATGTAGTCACTTTTACGGGTTCAGCGAGTACGGGGAAATTAATAAAAAACCATCCACAATTGTTGGAAGAATCGGTTCCGTTTACGATGGAGTCTGATTCGTTGAATGCTTCTATTTTAGGTGAAGATGCCGTGCCCGGAACTCCCGAGTTCGATTTATTCATCAAAGAGGTTCGCAACGAAATGACCGTTAAATGCGGGCAAAAATGTACAGCCATTCGCAGGATTATTGTCCCCGAAAAATTAACAGAAGATGTTCAAATAGCTTTAGGAAAAGCGCTGGACAAAGTAACTATTGGAGATCCAAGACTCAAGGAAGTCCGCATGGGTGCCTTGGTAAGTGATGCACAACGGAATTCAGTAAAAGAACAAGTAGCAAAAATTGCGGAAACGGCTTCTATCGTTTATGGAAGTTTGGATGAAGTTGAAACCGTTGGTGCCGATGCTAAGAAAGGTGCATTTATCAAACCGATCTTACTACGCGAAGACAACCCATTGCAAAATGAAGCGGCTCACATAACTGAGGCATTTGGTCCTGTGAGCACTTTAATGCCATACAAAACATTAGAAGATGCTATTACCCTTTCCAAAATGGGGAAAGGCTCTTTGGTGAGTTCTATTATTACAAACGACAATAAAATAGCTCGAGATTATACGGTTTCGGCAGCTTCTCATCACGGTCGTATTTTAGTGCTGAATAGAGAAAGCGCAAAGCAAAGTACTGGTCATGGTTCGCCGCTACCTAATTTAATTCACGGTGGTCCAGGACGTGCTGGAGGTGGTGAAGAAATGGGAGGAATGCGCGGTGTGAAGCACTATTTACAGCGGTGTGCTATCCAAGGTTCGCCTACCACTTTAACTGAAATCACGGGTATTTATCAACCAAATTCAGCTTACAAAGAAGCAGAGCAACACCCTTTTAAATACCATTGGGAAGATATCCAGCCTGGGATGTCTATGAAAACACATAAACGTACAATCACGGATGCCGACATTGTAAATTTTGCCAATCTTACTTGGGATCATTTTTATGCCCATACAGATATTACCTCTCTTGACGGGAGCATTTTTGAAAAAAGAACGGCCCATGGTTATTTCATTATAGCAGCTGCGGCGGGATTATTTGTTTATCCAAATAAAGGCCCAGTGGCAGCCAACTATGGATTGGAAGAATGCAGATTCCTTCGTCCTTTGTACCACAATGATACTATTTATGTGCGTTTAACCTGTAAACAAAAGGTTGATCGAGACCAGCGTGGCAGCGAGTTACCTAGCGGAATTGTAAAATGGTACGGAGAAGTATTTGATGCAGAAGATGAATTGGTGGCTGTGGTTACGGTATTGACCATGGTACAAAAGAAACAAGAGACTTTTGCTGAAATGACTTCTGAAAGTATTACCAACTTCCTTGCAAAATTAGGGCCTGATAGCAAACCACAGTGGGGAGATATGTCCGCGCAGCAGATGGTGGAGCATTTGGAGTATACCTACCGAATTGCCTCTGGTCAAATTCAAGATTTTGAAATTTCAACGCCTGAAAAGTATTTGGAGAGAACCCATGAGACCTTATACAATTACAAAAAAATGCCTCGAGATTTTGATTTCCCACTAGCCGAGCAAGCCGAAATGGTAAAATTAAAACACCCCGATTTAACGAAGGCCAAGGAGAAAATGATAGAAGCTAGAGATGAGTACTTAGCCTATTTTAAAGGAAATGATGAGGCTAGAACTAAGAATGTGGTATTCGGCGAATTGAATCGCTTTGAATGGTACCTCTTGGAACGAAAGCATTTGAATCATCATTTTGAACAATTTAACCTGCTATAAAAAATGACAGCACCTTACGTAAAACAAGATATTGCTAACGGCATATCTACCATAGAATTCTTTCACCCAGCGCATAATAGCTTGCCAGGAGATATTTTAGCAAAATTGGTGGAAGCCATCAATGAAGCAGGAGCAAATGATGAGGTAAAGGTAATCGTCCTAAAAAGTGGTGGTGATCGTACTTTTTGTGCAGGGGCGAGCTTTAAGGAATTAATTAATATCAACGATGCCGAAACGGGCCGTGTGTTTTTTAGCGGCTTTGCGAATGTAATTAATGCCATGCGGAAATGCCCAAAGTTTATCATTGGACGTATTCAAGGCAAGACAGTTGGAGGTGGCGTAGGAGTTGCGTCTGCAACCGATTATTGTATGGCTTCGAAGTTTGCTTCCATTAAGTTGAGCGAATTGAACGTGGGCATAGGACCTTTTGTGGTGGGGCCGGCAGTAGAAAGAAAGTTAGGGCTCACTGGAATGTCACAGATCGCTATTGACGCCAATAGTTTTTATGATGCTGAATGGGCTCGTCAAAAAGGATTGTATGCCAGTGTATACGATTCGACCGAGGCTTTGGATGAAGCAGTACAAGCTTTTGCTGAAAACCTATGTAACTACAATCCGGAAGCAATGAAGGAAATGAAGAAAGTGATGTGGGCTGGAACTGAAGACTGGGATAATCTGTTAGCCGAAAGAGCTGCGATTTCTGGAAGATTGGTCTTGAGTGAGTTTACTAAAGAAACGTTGAAACGATTTAAATAACAAACGATGTACGATTTGGGATTTACGATTTGGGATAGACTTTTGTGAGAATAGTGAAAATTACACCTCGAATATCATACATCGTAAATCGAATATCGAATATATAAAATATGATTTATAGCTTCAAAGGACATATTCCCGTAGTACACGAATCCAGTTTTGTGCATCCCTTGGCTGCCGTTACTGGAAACGTCATTATAGGAAAGAATTGTTATATAGGTCCTGGAGCCGCTATTCGTGGTGATTGGGGAGAGATTATTTTGGAAGACGGCGTGAATGTACAAGAAAATTGTACCGTGCATATGTTTCCAGGGAAATCTATTGTTCTGAAAGAAGGTGCTCATGTAGGCCATGGAGCGGTTATTCATGGAGCCAACTTGGGTCGCAATTGCCTCATTGGAATGAACAGCGTCATTATGGACGGTGCCGAAATTGGCGATGAGTGTATCGTAGGAGCAATGGCTTTTGTAAAAGCTGAAACCGTTTTTCAGAATAGAAAATTAATCGTTGGGAATCCGGCAACCGCTATCAAGGATGTAAGTCAGGAAATGATAGACTGGAAAACGGCTGGAACCAAATTATATCAACAACTACCTGCAGATTGTCACGATAGTTTAAAAGCGGTAGAGCCATTAAGAGAAATACCAGAGGATAGACCCGTTCAAGAAGATTTTTATAAGACCTTACAACAGATAAAACGAAAAGAATAAAATGTCAGAAGTACAATTTAGAATGCCGAAAATGGGCGAAAGCATTACCGAAGGGAAAATTCTCAGTTGGTTGGTGAAGGAAGGTGACACTTTCGAAGAAGGAGATATTCTGGTTGAAGTGGCTACTGATAAAGTGGACAATGAGGTTCCAGCGCCAGCTGCGGGTAAGCTTTTACGCTATGCAGCAAAAGCATTGGAGGTTGTGAATGTTGGTGAAGTTATCGCGGTATTGGAACTTAATGGCGAAGTGAAGCTTCCAACTGAAGAGGAAGAATCTTTAGCGAAAACGGCAGATGAAAGCCCTGCTAAAAAGAAGAAACCCATCGTCAAAGCTGGGTCTTTTAAAGTAAATGAGAATGTGTTTATTTCACCACTCGTCGATGCCGTTGCTCGCAAACACCATATTAGTTATGAAGAATTAGCACGTATTACCGGAACAGGAAAAGATGGACGACTTCGGAAAAGCGATGTGGTTCACTATTTAGCTGAAGGACGGCCGTTTCAGTTTGCTCAAGCCGTAGCGGAGAATAGCGGATTTCAAGTCCCAGATTTGAAATTTGATAAAGGGAAAGGGAAGATTGTTGAAATGGATCGCATGCGTGAAATGATCGCAGACCATATGGTTTATAGTAAGCACACTTCTCCACATGTTACCGCCTATGTAGAAGCCGATCTTACTGAAATGGTGCAATGGCGCAATGCCAATAAAGTTGCGTTTCAGAATAAATACAACGAAAAACTCACGTTTACGCCACTCTTTGTTGAGGCTGTGGCCAAGGCAATTGTAGATTTTCCAATGATTAATTCGTCCTTGGATGGAAGGAATATTATTGTAAAAGAAGAAATTAATATAGGCATGGCTACCGCTTTACCCAGCGGAAACTTGATTGTTCCCGTTGTACATAATGCCGATAAAATGGATTTGGTGCAGTTGGCTGCCGCCACTAATTTATTGGTTGGAAAGTCAAGAGATGGGAAACTTAAAGGAGATGACACCAAGGGAAGTACCTTCACGATAAGTAATGTGGGGACCTTCGGAAGCTTGATGGGAACACCTATTATCAATCAGCCAGAAGCTGCCATTTTAGCCACTGGAATTATTAAAAAACGGGCTGAAGTAATGGAAAAACCGGAAGGCGATACGATTGAAATTAGGAGCATGATGTATTTGTCTCTTTCTTTCGATCACCGCATTGTAGACGGTTATTTAGCAGGTTCCTTTTTGAGAAGAATTGGAGATTATCTCGAACAGTTTGATTCGAATAGAGCATTATAAAGTACAAATAGCAGCTTTCAAAATGGATTAGAGTCCGTGCGAATGTTAGCTTATTTAAAAAATATAGAAATGATTATTTCAGAAAAAATAAAGGTAACAACAGTGGATAAGTCGAGGGCGCAGGAGTTGGACTTCAGTAATATTCCATTGGGCCGGACCTTTACAGATCATATGTTTGTATGTGATTATGAAAATGGACAATGGAATCGACCTCGAGTTGAACCATTAAACATGATCCCAACACATCCCGCTGCCATGGCGCTGCATTACGGACAGGCTATTTTTGAAGGAATGAAGGCTACCATAAGCCAAGATGGCACCCCGATGCTTTTTCGACCCGCAAAGAATGCTGCTCGTCTTAATTTTAGTGCTCGAAGAATGGGGATGCCCGAGTTTCCGGAAGATTTGTTTGTTGATGGACTAAAAGAGTTGGTGAAAGTTGAACGGAACTGGATCCCGCCTCAAGATGGAAGTGCCTTGTATTTAAGGCCTTTCATGTATGCCGATGAGCCATTCATTGGAATGCGAGCTGCGACCAGCTTTAAATTTATCATTATTGCCTCACCCGCCGGACCATTTTTCAGCAAACGTATTAAACTATATGCCGAAAAACAGTACATCCGAGCAGCCGAAGGAGGAACAGGTGAAGCAAAGGCAGCCGGAAATTATGCAGCGGCTATTCGACCTACAGAGATTGCAAAAGCTAAAGGATACGATCAAGTACTTTGGTTAGATGCCCATGAACATAAATATATTCAGGAGGTGGGTACGATGAATATTTTCTTCAAAATTGCTGGAGAATTCGTGACACCAAAGCGAGATGGGGCTATTTTGGATGGAATTACAAGAATGAGCGTTATTACCTTATTAAGGGATAGTGGTTTTGAAGTAACAGAACGACCTATTACCATTCAGGAAATTAGAGAAGCCGCTATAGATAAAACGCTAGAGGAAGCTTTCGGAACTGGAACAGCAGTGGGGATTGCCTATATACAAGAGATTGGTTGGGGCGATGAAACCCTAGTCGTGGGTGATGATAGCCCAGTTGGACAGCAAGTGAACACTCAATTGAATGATATAAAAACAGGAAAGGCAGAAGACACCTATGGTTGGATGCTGGTGGTAGAATAACATGATAAAAGAACAAACTACACAATTGGATCCTAGGAAAATGGATAAAGAGACACTCGCAAAAGGCTATACCAATTTGGTTACGGCCAAGGCGATGACTTTTTTGTACGAGGAAAACTTCAAGTTGGTGTCCAAATATGTCCATGCCACATCGCGAGGCCATGAAGTAATTCAGACCGCTTTAGGAATGCAATTGAAGCCGCAAGACTATGTTTTTCCTTACTATCGTGATGATAGTATGCTGTTGGCAATTGGGATGAAACCTTATGATTTGATGTTGCAAGTTTTGGCCAAGCGGGATGATCCTTTTTCGGGAGGAAGAACGTATTATTCGCACCCTAGTTTGAAGGATGACGATAAGCCTAAAATTCCGCATCAAAGCAGTGCTACCGGAATGCAGGCGATACCTGCTACAGGGGTAGCCATGGGTTTTTGGTACACCGAAGCCGAGGGCTTAAAATCTTATTCAGATGGAGAGGCTCCGGTAGTAGTATGCTCTCTGGGAGATGCTTCTGTTACCGAAGGAGAAATAGCCGAGGCCTTTCAGATGGCGGCCTTAAAACAACTGCCCATCTTGTATTTGGTACAAGACAACGGCTGGGATATTTCTGCCAATGCAAAGGAGACGAGAGCACAAGATGCCTTCGAATATGCCAAAGGTTTTCATGGTTTGGAGGCCGTAACTATCGACGGAACCAATTTTGAAGAGAGTTATCGGACCATCGAGCATGTGATGGAAAAAATAAGGACTGAAAGGCGCCCGTTTTTGGTACACGCTAAAGTGCCTTTATTAAATCACCATACTTCTGGAGTTAGGATGGAGTGGTATCGAGACGATTTGGAAGAAGCTCGAAGCCGAGATCCATATCCTAAGATGAAGAATCTGTTAAAGGCTCATGGTTTTTCAGAAGATGAATTGCAAGAGATTGAGAATGTTCAAATTGAAATTGCACGAAACGATTTAGAACGTGCCTTGGAAGCTGAAGATCCAAAACCAGAAGATTTATATACACACGATTTTGCACCAACCCCAATAACTGAAGAAGTTGGGGAGCGCACCCCTGAAGGAGCCGATAAAGTAGTGATGGTAGATTGTGCGCTGTTTGCAATTGAAGAATTGATGGCAAAACACAAAGAATGTCTACTCTATGGACAAGATGTGGGCGCGAGACTAGGAGGTGTATTCCGTGAAGCAGCAACACTAGCACAGAAATTTGGGGATAATCGAGTATTTAATACACCCATTCAAGAAGCATTTATTGTGGGCTCAACGGTTGGAATGAGTGCCGTGGGTTTAAAACCCATTGTTGAGGTTCAGTTTGCAGATTATATTTGGCCTGGATTGAATCAACTTTTTACTGAAGTAAGTCGAAGTTGCTATTTGTCTAACGGAAAATGGCCCGTTTCCATGATACTACGAGTACCTATAGGTGCCTATGGAAGTGGTGGGCCTTACCATTCCTCTTCCGTAGAAAGTGTGGTTACTAATATTCGAGGATTGAAAATCGCGTATCCGAGTAACGGTGCCGATTTGAAAGGCCTGTTGAAAGCTGCTTATTACGACCCCAATCCCGTAGTTATTTTTGAGCATAAGGGGTTATATTGGAGTAAGGTTCCCGGAACTAAGGGAGCCACTTCGGTCGAGCCAAGTGCGGATTATATGCTACCGTTCGGAAAGGCTTGGGTGCTTCAAGAAATTTGGAAGCAAGAGGAGGAAGAGACCATTTCCATTATTACCTACGGAATGGGAGTTCACTGGGCTGTAAATGCTTCCGAAGAATTGGGCCTTCAAAATACCATCGAAATAGTAGACCTTCGAACACTGCATCCACTGGATTATGACACTGTTTTTAAAAGCGTGAGGAAATGTGGAAAGTGCTTGGTGGTGACCGAGGAACCGTCTGAGAATAGTTTTTCAAGGGCACTGCAAGGAAAGATTCAAGAGGAGTGTTTTCAAGATTTGGATGCTCCTGTGATGGTTATTGGTAGTGAGAATATGCCTGCTATTCCTTTGAATTCGGTATTGGAAAAAACGATGGTGCCTTCCGTAGAAAAAGTGAAGGAAAAAATACAGAAGCTCTTAAACTATTGATAGACACTAACGGTCATTTGCCTGTGGTCATTCTCTATGAAATTTATGAAGAGAGCGTTGCGGAAGCGAAAATAGGCTATATTTGAAATTCACCTAAAAACTAACAATTTGAAAACTTTACTCACAATTTGCGCTTTATTTATGGCGCTATCTATCAATGCGCAGTGGACTACTGATACCAATGTGAACACTTTGGTGGTAGATTCAGAAGGAGGGGATATGAAGGCCATTGGTGCTTCAGATGGTAAAACCTATGTAGTATTTTGGAAAGTGGTTGCACCACCTACTAATTATGAGTTACGAATGCAAGTTTTGGACACGGATGGGAATCAGTTGTTGGGTGCGGATGGAGCATTAGTGAGCAATACAATCCCTATGAGCACTTTCACGGTTATTTGGAGCATTGTTACAGACGCTAATGATAACCTTTATATTGGTGCTACGGGAACGGGTGGTGGAGACCCAGCATATGCTTTTAAGCTAGATAGTGGGGGCAATCATCTATGGGGAACCGACGGAATTAATGTTGGGGCCGGATTTGCAGTTACCATATTGCCTCTATCTTCAGGTGAGGCGATTGTTTCTTGGTTTCCAGGAGGGTCGAGTGTGATGCAAAAGTATGATGCCAGTGGTGCTGCTGTTTGGGGTGCTACTCAATCTATAGTGAATGGTGGTAACGATACAGTACCTGCCGATATTTTTGAGCTTTCAGGAGGTGAATTCACTCTCATTTTTCATAGCCTTTTAGGTGGAATAAGTTCGAATTTATTTGCGCAACGCTATGACAGTAATGGAGTGGCTCAATGGGGAACTCCCACTCAGCTTTCTAATCAGACTACTGTTTTTAATAGATCATACGGCGGTGTTCAAGATGGTGATGTAGTCTACTATGGTTATTTTGGATCTACTGGGACACGCTTTGATTCATTTTTGCAACGGATTAATGCAGATGGGTCATTGCCTTGGGGCATTAATGGATCCGATTTTGATACGAATCAGACCGACTATGAAATGGATACTCGCATTGCCTTCACCGATGGTTCACAAAATATTTGGGCCGTCTGTACTTATACCAATACGAGCCAGAGCGAGAAGGGGGAATATGTACAGAAATTCGATAAGACTACGGGAGATAGAGGTTTAACAGATACTGCGAAAGTAGTGTATGCGATCAGTTCTGATGATAATGTCCATGCTGGTGCATTGCAATTAAAAAATGACAGTCCTTTGTTTTTGCATAAGAGTGGAATGGACAATGGGGTAAGCCCTACCACACTTGGAGTTGTATATTTGGATGAAAATGGAGAATTTGTTTGGCCAGAAGAATCCAGACCTGTAGCTACTTTTTCAGCTAATAAAAGTAGAATTCATTTTACACAACCGGTCAATAATCAAAGTGTTGCTGTCTTTATTGAAGAAAAGAGTGCGGAACCCAAAATTTATGCTCAAAACTTCTTAGATGAAGAGTTGTCTGTCGATGACTTGGAGGCTTTGCATGGTGTTGTTTATAATAACCCCATTGGTGGAATTTTCAAAATTGAAAGTAAGATTTCCGTTACTTCAGTGTCTGTGTATACGATGTTAGGTCAAGAGATATTTTCGAAAGATTATCACCAACAATTAGAACTTGAAATAAAAAGTGCAGGGTGGAATAGTGGTTTGTATTTAGTTCGACTAAAGCTTGAAAACGGACAAGAAGTCGCATTCAAGGTACTCAGGTAGTCTAAAGCATTCGTTGAGAAAAGTATTACAACTTCACAAACTTTTGTTGACAAGGTTCCATGCACGGGTAGTTAATGACTAAAACTCCATTATTTACTTCATAACTAATTTTGAGAGCTGTTTTAGGACAATCTTTAGAGGTCAACGTTTTTGTGAGTGTATCATAAGTCCCTGTAGTTTGAACCTCGGGCATTTGTGTCATAAAACAAATAGCGCCGTTGGATGTTATGGTTCCATCGGCCAGAAACGTCATGGTTTTACCGCTTTCTATCTTGGTAAAAGTGCTATTTCCATCACCAATATCCAGACGTTGTTCGGTGAGTTTCCAAGTGCCAAGAATCGTTGTGTTTTTAGTTGACGAACAGGACAGTAGGTAAGCGGAAATAAGGAGGATAAATGTCAACTTTTTCATAGGGCTTGATTTTGTTAGGGCGTACTTAAGATACTAAAAATTGACCATATTTTTGATGTATTCAAAAAAAAAGCCGCCCATGTAGGGGCGGCTTTTCGAATGAAAAAAATCTAACTTATTCTTTAATAAGCTTGATGACTTGAACGGCATCTCCCGTTTCTACTTTTGCTAAATAGTTGCCAGCTGTAAGGGCAGACATATTTAATTTCATAGTGACACCATCTCCGCTTTGCTGCATTACTTGTCTTCCAAGAATATCAAAAACGGTCACATTAGTAATGGCGCTGTTGGCGCTAATGTTAATTAGGTCTTTTACTGGGTTAGGGTGGTAGCTTAATCCTTCAATGGATGAATCGGCTATGCTCAATGATGGATCGAAGATCATAAGGTCGAATTCAGCATCTTCTGGCATCGCTGTTTGCGCCTCCGTATAGATGGCCCAGTTAGATCCTGTATACCAAACTCCAGTAACTTCGTTAAGTACTACATTACCCGATCCTCCAGAGATTCCCCAATTGTGCGTGTATACAAATACAGCATTTGGGTCGTTGTTCAACAATGGATGGTCGATAACGGTATAATTTCCCGAAATATTACCAGCATCAGCACGATGGGTTGCTACTGCTACATTTCCGTCTGGAATACCAATGAAGAAGGCAGTATCTAATGGAAGATTAACTAAATCTTCTGGGAAGATATTCCATCTGTCGGTAGTACCATTATACCAAACCGCATACGGATGATCGTTACGAAGACCATTAGGATTGAAATAGGTAGTAAGTACTATTCGTGCATTTGGATTACCGTTTAGATCCGGGTGGTTTATTATAGAATAAACAGGATTAGCAGCTTGGTTAGCCAAATCTGCAATATGTAGCACCACATCACCGTCTCCTATGTATACGTTATAGGATGATCCAACAACCATTCCTGCTCCGCTTTCGTTATAAACTCCCCATTGGTTTTGAGAATTGCTGTAGAAAACTCCAGTGTTGTTGTCATTGTAGACACCGCTACTTCCAGGAGGGTTCCAGCTGTGAGAAATTAGAATTTCTGCGTCAGGGTTCCCATCAAGATCGGGATGGCTAATGTAACTTGCATCAGCCGAAATGTTTCCAGCGGTGGCCGTATGAACGAACATCGCATCTTGTGCCGTCATTAAGCCTAGGCACATACATAATACTAGTGTAAAAATTGTTTTCATAATTATTAGTTTTTAAATTTAGAGTATTGGGTTTCTAATACGGTGTAAAAGTATTCAGTTGCTGGTTTTTTAACGCTAGGTGAACACTTCATTTTTTAGTATGTTTAATCCCCAAAAGGTTAACAGGGTTTTCCCCCTTTTTTTTGCAGTCTTTTTAAAAGGGATGTTTATTCCTTGATTGCAAAGGGCGATTCACCTTGATGAGTCAAAGTTAATTATAGGGTGCAATAGGACATGTCACTAATGTAACAAAGGATGTAAGATATGTAACAAGCAAAAAAAAGCCCTCATTATGAGGGCTTTAGAATTATTTTTTTGAGCTTCCAGGAGGATATTGAGCGATGATTTCTTTTACAATTTCTCGAATTCGCTCTTCTTTCTTTTCAACCGAACCATGACTAATAAGGCGTGCAGTTCCTAGCCCCTGCCAGACAAGTTCGTTAGTTTTGGCATCAATAAAGTCTATATAAAGGCTTCCTTCCGTGGATTGTGAGACATTACTTCCAGAAAAACCTCCGTACCACCATGGGTTCCAACCCCATCCGTAGCCAAAGTTGTTATTATATACATCTACGCGTTGACGCTCTTTGGTAAAGATGCTAACCAGTATATCTGGTTTGTCATTTTTATTCATCCCTTTTAGGGAGAGTTCGGCATCGATAGCACGTAGAATTCGTTTTTTGTCAAGGTCGCTAACTTCGGCTTTGTCTATTCCTGGTTTGAAAAAGGCAAAACTTTTGTAGTTCCCAAAATTGGCATTCTTGTCATAATCTGCTGCAACTCGAACGGTTGTGCAGGAACTCACTATTAATAGTAAGCTTAAGACGGGTAAAAATCTAAGAAATTTCATAGCGTGAATTTTTAGTTTAATAAATCATCGTTTACAAAATTAGGAAGCGTCACTTTAAGATTGGGATTTCGTTCCATTTCTCGCTTAATTGCGAAGATTGCTTCGTCATTTCGAGCCCAACTACGTCTTGCAATCCCATTATTTACGTCCCAAAATAGCATTGCTTCAAGCCGTCGTTGCGCGTCTTTACTACCATCAAGAACCATACCGAAACCACCATTAATAACCTCTCCCCATCCAACACCTCCGCCATTGTGAATGCTTACCCACGTGGCTCCACGAAAACTATCGCCTATTACATTATGGATGGCCATATCTGCAGTAAATCGGCTGCCGTCATAGATATTTGAGGTCTCTCGATAAGGAGAATCAGTTCCTGAAACATCGTGATGATCTCGTCCTAGTATTACCATACCAATTTTTTCTTCGGAAATGGCCTGGTTAAACGCTGATGCAATTTTCATACGCCCCTCGGCGTCCGCATAGAGGATACGGGCTTGGGAGCCCACTACTAGTTTGTTTTCTTGGGCGCCTTTTATCCATTGAATATTGTCAGCCATTTGTTGCTGAATTTCGATGGGACTGTCCTTCATGATTTCTTCCAAAACAGAACAAGCAATGGCGTCGGTTTTAGCGAGGTCTTCTGGTTTTCCAGAGGCACAGACCCATCGGAAGGGACCAAATCCGTAATCGAAACACATGGGCCCCATGATATCCTGCACATAGCTTGGGTATTTGAAGTCAATAGCGTTATCTGCCATTACATCGGCTCCGGCTCTGGAAGCTTCAAGCAGAAACGCATTTCCGTAGTCAAAGAAATAAGTTCCCTTTTTAGTGTGGGCGTTAATCGCTTTTGCATGACGGCGCAAACTCTCTTGTACTTTTTGCTTAAAGTTGGCTGGATCATTCGCCATCATTTCGTTGGCATCTTCATAACTCATACCCGCTGGATAATAGCCACCTGCCCAGGGATTATGTAAAGATGTTTGATCGCTTCCCAAATCGATATGTATGCCCGCTTCATCGAAATGCTCCCATACATCTACAATGTTACCGTCATAAGCAATAGAGACTGTTTCTTTGTTAGAAACCGCCTCTTGGACTCTTTCTCCGAGGTCGGATACATTGTCAATTACAACGTCTACCCAGCCCTGACTGTGACGTGTGTGCGTTGCTTTTTTGTTTACTTCAGCACAGACAGTTACACAACCAGCTATATTGCCAGCTTTAGGTTGCGCGCCGCTCATACCTCCTAGTCCGGAGGTTACAAATAACCCACCCTGAGTTGCTTTCTTAATTTTTCTGAAGCCATTCAATACCGTGATCGTGGTTCCATGTACAATTCCTTGTGGCCCAATGTACATATAGCTTCCGGCGGTCATTTGCCCATATTGGGTAACGCCTAGTGCATTAAATTTTTCCCAGTCGTCAGGCTGAGAATAATTGGGAATCATCATCCCGTTGGTGACCACCACTCGTGGGGCGTCTTTATGCGAAGGGAATAGGCCTAAAGGATGACCAGAATACATGACCAAAGTTTGTTCGTTGGTCATTTGAGATAAATACTGCATCACCAAACGGTATTGTGCCCAGTTTTGAAAAACGGCTCCATTCCCACCATACGTAATTAATTCATGCGGATGTTGGGCTACGGCATGGTCCAAGTTATTCTGAATCATCAGCATAATGGCTTTGGCTTGCTCACTTTTACCTGGATATTCTGTAATTGGACGGGCGTAGATATCGTAATCTGGGAGGAATCGATACATGTATATTCTTCCGAAGGTTTCCAACTCCGCTCTAAATTCAGGAAGCAAAACAGCATGATCCTTTGGGTCGAAATAACGCAGGGCATTTCTCAAAGCAAGTTTCTCTTCTTCCGAACTAAGTATTTTTTTTCGCTTTGGGGCGTGATTTACTTGTGGATCGAACGGTTTGGTTTCAGGCAGTGTGGATGGGATTCCCAGCTGTATTTCTTCTTTAAATGTCATTCTATTCGGTATTCAGTTCAGTGTTTAAAAAGCGATGATCCTATAAACATCAAGTTACTTTTTTTTGACGTTGAATCCATATGGACAATGACGACAGTTACTTTCACAACAATATCCCCTTTTAAGGTGGTATTGCTCTGTAAAGCATTTGTAGCCTTCAGGAGTAAGGTAAAAGTCACCTTCTTCCAAGTCTATTTTTTTCTTCGGAAACAACATACAGTACAAAAGTAAGTATTAACTCCTTAACTTAGTGATTCAATATCCAATCATGATAGTTGTAGTAAGCAAGTTTGTTTTTAGACGCCCCTTCAGCGGAATTGCACTTTGGCCTTTTGTGTTGTTAAAGTATGAACATCTGAAAAAGGATTTGGTTTTTTTGAATCATGAACGGATTCATTTGAGACAGCAGGTAGAGCTACTTATCATCTTTTTTTATCTGTGGTATGGGTTAGAATACCTTTTCAGAATAATTCAGTATAAAAATCGGCATTTGGCTTATAGAAACATCAGTTTTGAAAGAGAGGCTTATGCCAATGAAAAAGACCTTCAATACGTACATCGAAGGTCTTTTTGGAAGTTTTTAAAATATCTCTAGTTATTCTGCGGCCTGAAGGCTTATGTTGTAACTGAAAGGAGTGTTAGAGGCTCCATTATCTAATTCAGTAATAACAAAGGTGTTTTTATTTTTCGTCGAAATGTAAATACCATTACTATTCCCTTCCATTTGAATAGATAGTTGTACCATGTCTTCAATTTTTTGACCGTCGATTAGCTTAGCAATTTCTGGACTGATTTCAATTTCGGCCGTACCATTAATAAGTGAACCTGTTCCATTATCTCTGAAGATAATAGGAGCCGTATTCGAAGTACGGACGGTTTTTGTAATAACAACTTCTTTGGAGTCAATAATAGTTTCAACTCTTTCTAATTCCATTTGAGCTTGTGCGAAAATGGTGATCAAAAGAAAACTACAAAGTAGGGTTGATTTACGGAGGGTTGCGGGGTATTTATTAATCATGGGGCTGTTTTTAAATATAGAGTAATAGTACTAATAATATAGATAAAATACAAAAATAATCGATTAAATACACTTTTATTTATACTGAAAAGTTAATTGTAGGAATTTGTAGGTGTTGTTAACTCAAGCCAAAAAGTGCTATTTTTTGTATTGGAATTTCATTCTCATACTAAAGAAAACGTGTTTTGAAAGTGAGTTATTGCACTTTGTAATGATGTCCTTCGAGAAACTGGAATAAAAAAAGGTCTGATGAAATTTCCATCAGACCTTTTTAAATGATATTTAAAGCTTATTAATGCTTGATCAACTTTTTAGTTACTTCACCTTTTTCGGTACTAATTTTCACGAAGTATACTCCTGTTTCCAACAGCTCTAAGTGAATGGTGTGTCCGTTTTTATCGTCTTTAATACTTTCTGAGAATCTACGTCCTCGAATGTCAAATACTTCAAGACCTTTAATATATGCATTTGGTGAGTGAATATTCACGATACCATCGGTTGGGTTCGGGAATACTAGAACCGTTTGCAATTCACTGTCGTTAGGACCCAATACCACTTCTCCTTCAAACTGAAGAAT
>Ga0316205_10002606_pt1 | contig 18439 bp, 15 predicted proteins | sample 3monthpyrite_MG_FD_204941 | JGI IMG/M metagenome (GOLD analysis project Ga0316205, IMG submission 204941) | Microbial mat bacterial communities from mineral coupon in-situ incubated in ocean water Damariscotta River, Maine, United States -... | ecosystem: Environmental > Aquatic > Marine >... | reverse complement strand
TCATCAAATCGCTCCCAATATTCCGGGAGATTTTTAGTTGAGGGATGAATTCTATCTACAACCTTAATTGTGGCGGTTTGTATATCTGGATGACTATCAAAATATGCTCCTACTAATTCCCCATACCACGGCCAATTATACTCCGTATCTGAAGCAGAATGAATTCCGGCAAATCCACCACCACTTCGAATATATTGTTCAAAAGCAGTCTGCTGATCAGCATTTAAAACATCGCCCGTTGTGCTTAAGAAGATAATCGCATCATACTGCACGAGGTTTTCAAAAATGAAAACGGTGGCGTCTTCAGTAGCGTCAACATCAAAATTATACTCAAGCCCAAGTTGTTGAATAGCAGCAATTCCGTCAGGTATGGAGCTGTGACGAAAGCCATCAGTTTTGGAAAATACGAGAACTTTAAAAGTATGCGCAAAACTAGAAGCCGTTATTAATACAACTAAAACTAAGGTTAGAAGTAATTTTTTAAACATAATTGATGAATAAAGGAGGATGAAATAAGCTTGAGAAAAAATCCCAGATTATATGGGAAACGTTTTCATGATAATGAACCGTTTCAATGAAACAAAATAGAAAAGTAGGAGGTTTAGCCTATTCCAGAATCTCGCTAATATGGTTTAACAGTATTTTATAACTATTCACATTTTTTTGTACAACTGCCAACGCCTCTTGGTATAATTCTTTTTGTTCTGTTTTGCTGATAGTTTTGCCGGTATAAATGATAACAGGAACATCTTTGCGGTGATCCATACCTCGAATTTTATGCAATACATCTTTGCCATAACCATCAGGCAGATACATATCAAGAATTATACAATCAAAGTGATCATCTGTTCTCAGTAAATCAAAAGCTTCTTGAGCCGATTCAGCAGTGACGCAATTTTTCACAACGATGCTAAGAAACTCTTTCAATGCCATATTATGAATTGTACTATTATCGATAAGAAGTACAGTTCCTTTAGAATCTCGCTTTAGTTTCTTTTCTTGTATTGGGGATTCTTTGATGGGTTTTTGAATTACTTTTATTACTTCAACCTCTGACTTGCTTTCAACGGCTTTCCGGCTATTTAAAGGCAGATATAATGTGAAAGTACTTCCTTTTCCGTACTTACTTTCGAGTGTGAGTTTTCCCCCTAATATTTGCCCGATTTCCTTAGAAATAGCTAAACCCAGACCTGTACCACCATATAATTTTTCCGTTCTCTGGCCTTCTGCTTGTACATAGCTTTCGAAGAGGAGGCTGATCTTTTCATCGCTGATTCCTATACCGGTATCGGAAACTTCAAAAGCGATCATTTTGTCTTCTATATCAAGCTTTTGCATCATTAACTCATCCCCGGAAGGTTGATAAGTAATCAACTGAACATGACCTTTTTTTGTAAATTTTATTGCGTTAGAAATCAGGTTGTTTAATACCTGTTCAAGCCTGATTCTATCGCTAGTTATTACTAATGAGCTTTTAAGTTGATTATCATATTTAAACTCGATGTTTTTCTCAGCGGCAACCGGAATATATAGTCGAGATAAACGCGAGCTAAAATCTTTCACATCCACTTGTTCGAGTTGAATATCCATTTTCCCGGATTGAATTTTGGACAGATCCAGAATCTTATTCAATAAATCCAGAAGATTGTTGCTAGACCCATGAATCAAGTCGATGTATTCAATTTCATCAGACTTTAATGTCTGGTTGCGATTTTCGGCCAAAATCTCACTTAATAGAATTACTGAATTAAGTGTTGTTCGCATTTCGTGGCTAATTTTAGCAATGAATTGAGATTTATAGTTTAAATCAAATTCAAGCTCACGAGATCTATTTTGAACTAATGCGTATTCAATTTGCTGCCTGAGTTTAATTTGAAGTAAAACCGGATCGGTTATTGGCACAAATTCGTGGGCGCCAAATTTAAGAAGATCATTTACATCGTCTCTGTTTCTAAGACGTCCGGTACCGATAATACGGGTACGAACTTTGCGCCGATGAATTGAACGAATAGCTTTTTGATAGTCAAATTCTTCACTATCAAGGTTAAGAATCAATAAATCCCATTTATGATTTCTAAATGCTTTGTTTAAGTCAGAATTTGAACGAAGAAAACCAGTTTCAATGTCAATTCCCTTAAATCTCAATCCAGTTACAACTTCAAGCACAACACTATTAGTTTGTGCCAATAAAATGGAAATAGTTGTTTCTGCCATATAGTGAATACTCAGTTTTTTACTCTGCCAATGTAGTACAATTTAATTGCTGAGCGCCGCTCGGCAAATCGAATTTCTGCAATGTCAGGAAATTAATTATTAAAAAGCTTTAATAATATTTTTATATCAACAATCTTCATTTATAGTATCAAAAACACTTAAAAAGTGAATAATTATTTTTAATTATATATTAAATTTTCTTAATAATATGATTTTAGTATCTTTATCATTAGAAAATCTTAATGATTGGCTTTACTCAAATTTTAGCTTTGATCGGATGATCAATAGATTATATTACTAACTAATTGGTGGCGGGAGGTGTAGTAGAATGCAATTGGCTGAAAAAAGTATGCAAATACAAAACGAAGATAAAATTAAGCAGTTGGTTGAACAAATCGTTGAATCGGTGAGTAATGTTGGCTATCCGGATGAAAGTGAACGATTAAAAGAGAAATACACAAAACTAAAAACGGTTCATCAACTGCAAAAAAGTATTGTTCGACAGAACATGCATAATGTTATGTCTCCATTAAGTGCAATTTCCGGGTACTTGGAGCTCATACATATAACGTTACTATCTAACCCGGATTTAGACCAAATTGAATATTATCGAAAGAAAATTGATTTGGGTATTCAGGAAGTGAATACAATCATTGAACAGTTACAGGGAATTTACAATGATGAAAATGACACGTTACTTATCGAAGATGTAGAAAACCTATTGGATGTAGATTTGAATTGGCTGGTTCGTGAAGTGTGTAATAAAATGCATTTTACAGAATCAGATATGAATTTAACCATGAAAAATATTTCTCTACATGTTCAAACGGATATTTTCATTACAAAATTGATCATTTTCAACCTTATTAACTACGCTATAAAATGTAATTCTAAGAAATTACCGATTGAGTTAATTACAGATTGTTCAGCTAATCAGGCTACTTTTGAGCTAAAGTTCAATGTTGTAGAATCGAGGAAAATTGAGATCGCACATGTAATTAAAAAAGCGAATTCAATTACATCAAACTATGAAAGTGAGAATTCTTTTGATGAAGGATTATTAACTAGTGTGAAATTAGCTAAAGAAATTCGCAGCGCTATTAACTTTTTAAGCATTCAACAAGGTAAAGCTCATATAAAGCTTTCTATTCCCATGCCAAAATCTTAGGTGTTAATATCTATCCAGCTTCCAACCGGAGTATCGAAATTCATCATTTGATTGAAGTAATTTTGATGACGCTTCAAATCAACGTTATTAAAACTAGAAGACGGTGCAGCATTTAAATTGGCAAATGCTACAGGATTGAGGCGATGGGAAGTTAAATTAACTAACTCATTAAAAGTACCGGAGACGGTGGTATAAATTTCCTGTGCAGCTGATGAAAAAGAATTAGTACTGTTTTGGCGAGCTTTTTTTGAAAGGGATTGTATCTTTTGTTCATCCTTTTGATAGGAATAATTCTTCTCTTCAACCTGTCCGATTCGACGTTTATACTGAGAATCGGGTAGGCCTAAAACTGCACTAGTTACTGAAACTTGTGCCACTGCTCGTGTTGAATTATTGATACTCATCTGTTTTAATCTGTCCCACCTAAAGATACTACTCGTTGTACATTACACGCAGTTAGAATGGTTTAATAATTAAACGAACAGCAGGTTAGACGCCCGAATAAATTTTACTTATTTCTTAAGGATCATCGAGATTTCCCGATAAAAGTTCATGACAAGTATCCAAACTCTTAAAGGATTGTACGTTTTTTTAATCTATGCCGAGAATTCGGTTAATGCGGTTTAAAGTTGGTGAGTGAACAGGTGTAAATAATGAGCAAAGTAAAAGCATTGGTAGTTGACGATTCTAAAATCATGAGAAGTCAGGTAAAGCGCGCGCTTGATCAAATATCATTTGCAGAATTTGAATATGAAGAGGCGATGGACGGAGAAGATGCACTTGAAAAATTTGATGATGATATAGATATGCTATTCGTGGATTGGAATATGCCCAAAATGACCGGTGTGGAATTTGCTCGCTTAGTTCGTGAAAAAGGCTACCATGATATTCCAATAATTATGGTTACAGCCGAAAAGTCGATGGGTAAAGTTGATAAAGCATTGAATGAAGGAGGAGCAAATGAATATATCACAAAACCTTTTACTGTCGATAAAATGCATAAGACCATCATTAAATTTTTTGATTATAGTGGCGAACTACTCACCCATCAAAAAGAAGAGGAAAAGAAGAGCTTTTTCAGCAGTATTCTTAAATAATAAATCTTGAAATAATGATTACAGTTGAATTAAAAAAGGTTACAGAAATACCCATTGAAATCGTTGAGCTTGTAAAAGAATCTGTAATAAATACATTCGCTTCAATTGTGGGTAATCCACCAACTTACTTGGATGATGCGGGTGAGGATACGCCTCTAAATGGCATGATCGGGAACATTGCAGTATTCAACCCCGAATTTATGTTTTCCTTGATGCTTGTAATACCAAAAGATACTGCAGTTAATATTTCTGAAGCTTTTCTTGGAAAAAAACTTCCAATTGAAAGTGATGATATGGGTGATCTTATTGCAGAATTGTCAAATATTTTGGCCGGTGATGTGGCTGCGAATATGGAAAATGTTGGTTTCAGAGGGCAGTCTTCTCTGCCAACAGCTACACGAGGTAGTGACTTGCGGCTCTTTATGCCAAAGAAACCACCATCTGCTAAACTACGATTTGTAAGTTCAATCGGTGATTTCATCATAAATATGGCGCTTAACGAATCAAAATAATTATCGAATAAGTTAGGGTACAGAATCGATGACAAATAATAACCAACAGATTGCCGACGAACTTGGATCAATTATTCAGTTATTAGCTGATGTGTGGCCTAAAAAACGTGAAAAAGTAGCTTTAGCAGGCGCCAAGTATGAAGGAATAATTGATAGCTATGATCAGAATTATGGTCAACTAAAAAAGTTATCAAGTTTAGCTTGGGAAGGAATTAAATACCTGTATGAAAAAGAGGATTCTTTCATGATAGTAAAGGCTGCGACCATGCAAGCAATTAATATGTTTAAGGAGTACGTAATTTTAAATGGTGATGTAAAAGTTGAGGATTTTGAAAAAGCTTTTGATGAGTTGAAAAATGCAATATCAGGTAGTGGTGAGTTGGTTGATACTGTGAGTAACAATGAGGAATTCACAGAGTTGAAACCTCAAGAAACAAACAATGAACTCACTAAAAATGAGAAAGCAGAACATCTTGCCAATATTATAAGATTAATAGCGGATGTGTGGCCTAATGATCGAGAAAATGTTGCCATAGCCGGGGCACAATTCGAAGAACTATTTGAATCATTGACTAAAGATTCATCACAAATCAAAAAGTTGGCAAATCTTAGCTGGCAAGGTTTGAAGTATTTGTATGATAAAGAGGAATATTTCCTGTCGGTAAAAGCCGCGACAATGCAGGCTGTAAATATATTTCGAGAGTTCATTGTATCTGATGGTGATTTGAGTGTGCAAGATTTCGAAAAGTCATTTGAGGATCTGGAAAAATCGCTACAAGGAGATAGTGAGTCTGCTGACAGCATAATTGCATTGTCAAAAGATGAAATTAAGAGTTATCAAAAGCAGATAGAAAAGGATAGCCCTGAAAGTGTAATGAAAGGTGAACATTTAGGGGAAGGATTATTACCCGTAGTTTCAACGCTCGATGATCTCGCTTCATATTTAATTATGCTAGATGAAGAATCGATAACGAAAGATCAAGTTGAGCGATTAGCAGCTTTATTAATCAACAGTATCAAAAATGAATCTGAAGCGATTAATAGCGAACTAAAAGAAGCTTATGAACTTGTTTGTTCAGTATTCAATGGTATATACAAAGTTGATGGTTGGTTAAGCATTGTTTCGAAAAAAGTAGAGGCAGCTACTGTACACCGGTGCAATCGAGAATGGGAAGAATCACACATGGAAGCGGAAGAAACAGTGAGTGAAGAACCGATTCTTCCCAAAAAGACGGAAAATGTAGAAGCTCAAAAGTGTGAATTAAAAGTCGACGATCAAGTTGAAAATGAAGTATTTCACATTCCTACAGATATTGACGTTACGTTGGTTGGGGAATTTATTACAGAATGCAGTGAATTAATTGAAGCCGCCGAAGTGGCTCTTCTTGAATTAGAAGATAAGCCGGAAGATAATGAGTTAGTTAATACTGTTTTTCGTGCATTCCATACGATAAAAGGGACTTCAGCTTTTATGGGTTTAGATCCAATCACTGAGTTTACCCATTCAGTAGAAACTGTTTTAAGTATTGTTCGAGATGGTGAATTACCCTTCGATCGAGCTTGTGCCGATATAAATTTTGAGGCGATCGATATTATAAAACAACTTCTTGATTCTATTGAACGACTTGAGGCCGGCGCACCGTTGCTTACACCTGAAACGTACCACAGTATCTTGGCCGTGTTCATTGATGTTTCGGATAATAAAGTTACACCAAAAGAAGCTCTTACAAAAAGAAATGATAGTGAAGAGGAAGAGATATCTCGAGTTAACGAAATCCAATTTGATGAACTAAGAGTAGACGAGCCAAGAGTAGATGAACCTGTTAAACAGACCATTAATGAAGCGACTGCACCGGTAAATAAAACCATATCGGAAGTTCCAAAAAAGCCTGCCAAACAATCAAATAAAATTGATTCTGAAAGTTCAGTTCGCGTGAGTGTTAATCGCTTAGACCGCCTAATTGATATGGTTGGTGAATTAGTAATCGCCCATTCTGTTGTAGCACAAGATCAAAATATTCCGAAAGATTCTGAGCTTCAAAAGAAAGTAAATCATGCCACAAAAATTCTGCGCGAATTGCAGGATACGAGTTTAATATTACGCATGGTTCCATTGAAAGCCACTTTCCACAAAATGAATCGTTTGGTGCGTGATTTATCAAGAAAAGCAGGAAAGCCGATAAAATTTTCTACATCGGGAGAGGACACGGAGATTGATCGAAATATGGTTGACGTCATAAATGAGCCTCTTGTTCACATGTTACGTAACTCACTCGATCACGGTGTTGAGGATCCTGAACAAAGAGAGTTATCCGGAAAACCAAGAGAAGCAAATGTAATGGTTCGGGCTTATCAGGAAGGTGGAAAGGTTGTGATTCAGATTCAGGACGATGGTCGAGGTATTGATAAAGATAAAATCCTTAAAAAAGGGATGGAAAAAGGATTAGTTGATCCGGATAAAAAATGGACTGATGCGGAGATATATGGCTTAATCTTTTTACCCGGTTTCTCATCAGCCGAAAAAGTAACCGATTTATCAGGCCGTGGTGTTGGGATGGACGTGGTTAAACGATCTATTGAACAGCTACAGGGTAAAGTGGAAGTTAGCTCCGAATTAGGCGTCGGAACTACAATTACAATTGAATTACCATTCACATTAGCCATTACTGATGGCATGCTGATCAGGGTTGGTCAAGAGAGATTTATTGTGCCTACTATCAATATTGATATGACTTTTAGGGCTGAACAAGATGACTTGTTTACGATTCTTGGAGAAAGTGAACAAGTTTCATTCCGGGGGAAGCCGGTACCTGTTATTAGATTGCATAGGCTTTTCGAAATAGACGGTGCCATAGAAGATGTGCTGGAAGGCACTCTACTTGTTATTAAAAACAATAATAATCGTTATGCATTACTTGTTGACGAAGTAATTGGCCAGCAACAGCTGGTAGGTAAATCTATCAATATGATAAATACCACAAAGCATTTTTCAGGTGGCGCAATACTTGGAGATGGAAGGGTTGGATTAATACTTGATACAGCGGCATTAATGATGTAGCAATTTTGCTGTTTTTTAATGAGCAAACTATGAGTTTCGTTTTCACAAATATAACAAGTCAAGCCGTTTGCATTTCAAATGAAGAATTTGAACGTGCACGGCGAATTATTTATGAGTACTGTGGCATCTTCATTAATGAGGGCAAAGAGGCATTAGTTCAAAATCGATTAAGAAAGAGAATGCGAAAATTGGGTATTTGCACTTTTAGCGAATATTTGCACCTGATTGAAAGCCAAAAACCTAACGGTGAATTTCTATCTTTTGTGGATGTATTAACTACTAATAAGACATCATTTTATAGAGAAAACAAACACTTTGAGTTTATAAATGAACACGTTTGTCCAAAGATGAAGGGTCGTAGTGTTAAGTGGTGGTCGGCCGGTTGTTCTTCGGGTGAAGAGCCTATTACGCTGGCTATGAACCTTTTAGAATCTCAGTCTCAAGTGGAATGGAGATCGATTAAAATATTAGCTACAGACATTTCCAGAGATGTTTTACAAGTAGCTAAATCCGGAGTTTACGCTACAGAAAAAACAAATGATATACCGCCTCAATACTTAAAAAAATACTTTTCAAAATTGAGTGATAACACATTTAAAGTAAATAATAGAGTACAGAATATGATTACGTATGGTCGCTTAAATTTAAATGATACATGGCCATTTAAAGGAACCTTCCAGGTTATAATGTGCAGAAACGTAATGATTTACTTTAATCGAAAGACTCAAGAAGAGATTATTCGAAAATTCAGAGATCTTTTAGAGACAGATGGATTTTTATTTTTAGGGCATTCTGAAAGTATGAATGCAGCAGCATTGGGATTCCAAAACGTGGCGCCGGCAGTATATCAGAAAAAATAAGAAGATAGTGTATAGTTAGGATTAGCTAAGCTAAATGGCTTTAGTCCAAAAAATATGTGGTTCACAGGTTTAAAATTAAACGTTAAATGTTCAAAGCTAAAGTATTGATATTACACATACGATAAAAAGCTAAGCAAAACTTAAAGAATCAGAACGGGATCATGATCACGACTTGCTCAGACAATTTACATGCAATCTTACTTAATACATCTGAGCTTAGCTGTTTAATGTATCCACCGGATGAAGGTGTGGTAGAAAGTATGAAGTATTTGGAGGATGAATAATGATAAAAGTATTGGTCATTGATGATTCAGCCTTGGTTCGCAAACTACTTACTGAGGAATTGAATAAGCAGAAAGATATCGAAGTAGTAGGTACAGCAATGAATCCGTATATAGCTCGCGATAAAATTGTGAAGCTAAAACCCGATGTGCTTACATTAGATTTGGAAATGCCACAAATGGATGGGTTATCGTTTCTTGCAAAGTTGATGAAGCATTTTCCACTACCTGTAGTTGTAGTAAGTTCGCTAACACCTAGGAATAGCCAAAATGCGTTACATGCATTACGGCTTGGTGCAATTGAGGTCATTTGTAAGCCGGGATCTGCGTATTCAACTCAGAATATTACACAAGATATTGTAAATGCAGTTCGAACTGCTTCAATCGCAAAATTTGATCGTCAACCGGCGTTATATAATAATAATGCACCAAAAATTGAACATACTTCTGAGCAAGTAAACTTAGTACATACAACAAATAAGTTAATTGCTATTGGATCCTCAACGGGTGGCACTCAAGCGCTCGAAGCAGTGTTAACTCAATTACCTCCAAATTTACCAGGAATTGTAATTGTTCAGCACATGCCACCTATATTTACAAAAAGTTTTGCGGATCGCTTAAATACTATTTGCCAAGTAAACGTAAAAGAAGCTGAAGATGGTGATCATGTTCAATCGGGATCTGTGTTAATTGCACCCGGTAATTATCACATGTTAATTGAGAAAAACGGAGCAAGATATTATACCAGAATAAAGCAAGGTCCGCCCGTTCTCCATCACAGACCAAGTGTTGATGTATTATTCAACTCAGTAGCTCGGTCTGCCGGGATCAATGCAATGGGTGTAATATTAACAGGTATGGGAACAGATGGAGCAAAAGGGCTGCTAAATATGAAAGAAAAAGGTGCATTCACTCTTGGCCAAGATGAGGCTACAAGTGTTGTATATGGAATGCCTCGCGAAGCATTTAACATCGGGGCGGTAAAGGAACAATTACCGCTGCAAAAAATTCCCGAAAAGATAATAAATCACATGAAACGGAAGGTGTTAGAACCTCATTTATAAAGCCGGATAAAAATAAAGTTGAAAAAATATTATTTACGAATTTAAAGCCCTGCCTCAGTTAGCAGGGTTTTATTTTTTATGCTTATAAAGCAAATAAAAACAAAGTAAAATTACATGTAACTAAGGTATAATATTAAATGTGATGGACAAAATTCATTTTCAAATCAATTTAAGAATGAGGCTGTTACTCCGATAAGAAAAATAGAATCTATAGATGAGATTGCTCATCATAAATATGGAATAAAACGATTGAAGCGATGGAAGAACAAATAGTTGGTGAACAGCTTGTGCAAGAAAGCGATACCGTGGTTGAGGGAGGTAAGTTTTTAAGCTTCTTTTTAGGAGATGAGGAATATGCGATCGAGATTTTAAAAGTGCAGGAGATAATTGGGCTTTTACCAATAACACCAGTCCCAAAAATGCCAAATTATGTGCGTGGTGTACTGAATTTGAGAGGTAAAATTGTGCCAATTATGAACCTCAGAATTCGTTTTGGCCTTTCAAAAGTTGAGGATACAGAGGAAACGTGCATTATTGTAATACAGGAAGAGAAGCTTTTAATGGGCATAGTTGTAGACAAGGTTTCAGAAGTAGCTGACATCACTAAAGATCAAATTGAACAGGTGCCTTCATTTGGCATTACCGAAAACAGTAAATATTTATTGGCAATTGGAAAGCTGAAGGATTCAGTAAAAATGATACTTGACGTACATAAAGTAGTTTTTGATGTACCAAACGACGTTTCATCTGCAAATGCGGAAGTTGCGTAATAATTAAAACTTGTACAGAATAATGAGTCGATTACAGAAAGATCAAAATTTTAAAAATACAAAGGAAAGCAGCAGTTACTGGACCATCGGTAATAAGATATTACTGTTAAGTGTGGGTGGGATTGTTGTTATTTTGATAATCAGTGCTATTTCAATGTTTGGCATGACACGTATAAATTCGTACACAAATCGATTGCTTAAAGTAAGTTTGGTACAGTGGCACCACGCAAGTTCAATCGAAAATAAAGGGCGAGATATCGGCTATAATTTACTCAGTTATACTAGAGACGCTGATCCGGTAGCATGGGAAAATGTTCAAAATGGATTTGATGAACTTAATTCAGTGGTAGATTCTGTAAGTGTGCTAGCCGAAGCAAATAATCTTGCGAGTATTGGGGTATTTAGCGATGACCTGAAATCAAATCTAGTTGTTTTTGAGCAGTCGATTGTTGGGTATCATCATGCCAACGAAGCACTTCGAAATTACTATGAGCAAACTATAAGCTCCGGTAATGATTTCAAACAAAGCGTTAATGAATATTTGGTTGTTGCGCACACAGATCTTGAAAATCTAAGTTCAGATGAATACGATGAAGAAGTCTTACGTATTCAAAAAGTTAAATCACTTATTCTAAAACAATCTGAAGCCCTGAATAATCTATGGCAAAATGAAGCCACCGGTAATTATGAGGCTCTTTCAGAAATTGAACAAGAGATTGTTGAGGTGAGAAGTGAATTTGGTGGATTACTAAAAGGAATAAATTCCTTGGAAGGGGAGATTTACATAAATATTGCATTAGCAACATTAAACGATAATGTTGAAACAATAAAAGCCATGATTGCTTCTCGAAAAGAAGTTCAAGTTATGGACGATCAAAGAATTCAATCGTTTGATAAAATTTTAGCTAATGCAATAGCTTTAGCCAATAAGTCTCAGCAACATGCGATTTCTGAGGCAAATTCAACGAATAAAATAGTGAAACGCACTGAATTTATTGTTGGGATAATTTCTTTAGTAGCTATTACAATCGCATTTATCTTTGCTAGTGTGGTTGGCCGCTCGATAACAAAAATTCTGAAAGATATTATTGCTCAACTTTCCACCGGTGCAACAGAAGTGCAAGCTTCATCAGAGCAACTTTCTAGTTCCAGCCAACAATTAGCCTACAGTTCAAACAAACAAGCAGCTAGTTTAGAAGAAACATCTTCATCACTGGAAGAAATGTCTGCACAAATTAAACAAACTGATGAAAACTCAACAGAAGCAGAAATGGCCATGCGATCTTCAACTCCGATGATTGATAATGGTGTGGAAGCAATGGTACGAATGACAAAAGCAATGCAGGAAATTAAGCACTCGTCTGATGAGACATCGAAAATCATAAAAACAATTGATGATATTGCATTCCAAACCAACCTCCTTGCTTTAAACGCAGCAGTAGAAGCAGCAAGAGCAGGTGAAGCTGGTAAAGGATTTGCTGTTGTTGCTGAAGAAGTCAGAAACTTAGCTCAACGTAGTGCAGAAGCAGCAAAAGACACCTCAACTCTGATCCAAAAATCACAGGACAGTACATACAAAGGAACAAGTATCGCCGAAGAAATGTCTGATAATCTGCAGAAGATTGCGGAAAACTTCGGTAGCGTTTCAACATTAGTTGTTGAGATTTCTGCAGCTGCGAATGAACAAGCAGATGGCCTCTCACAAATGAATATTGTGATGTCTGATATGGACAATGTTGTTCAAGGTATTGCATCAGCATCTGAGGAAAGTGCCGGGGCAGCGGAAGAATTAACGGCTCAAGCTGATGATTTGAATCAAATTGTTGGCAGCCTTGCAAAACTAGTGGGTGTGGTTTCGGTTAAAGAGTATGCCTTCTCAAGACGTAACGGTGACTTTGACAACGAAAAAAGATTTGAAACTACAGATCAGCCGTACAATGGCAATGGACTAAGAACTAACGATTATAATGCTAAACCAATAACAACACATCAAAGGGCTGTACCCAAAACGAGTAATAAATCAGCTGCTCTTGAATTGATACCATTTGATGATGACGATTTTAGTGAGTTTTAAAAAAGAAAATTGAAAGGATAATGTTAAACGGCAGTTTAAAAGACTGGAATTGATATGATTTCATTAAAACAAAAAAATATACAGAAAACGAATTCTTGGTATCTCGTTGTATTGACGTTCACATTGTTGGCAATTTCAAATGCTTCAGCCCAAGAATTTAATTATACAACAACAGATAAGGACAGCACTTATGTATTAACTATGGTGGAGGAAATGCCTCAAATAATTGGTGGTATTTCAGAATTGTATAGTGCACTAACCTATCCACCTGTAGCCTTAAAACGACGAATAGAAGGTAAAGTATTTGTGCAATTTATTGTTGATACAGAAGGAAACGTTACAGACCCCAAAATTCTAAAAGATATTGGATTTGGACTTGGTGAAGCTGCAATACAAGCATTAACCACAATTAAATTTACTCCGGGAATACAAAACGGAATTGCAGTTCCTGTGGCCTTTACATTACCGGTGACATTTAAATTGAAAGAATAGCATAGAGATAACCCAATATAGTTAGTTAGAGCATGTTCTTGGTAGGGACATGCTCTTTTTTTGTTTGCAAAATTCAATAAAAAACATTAAGAAAATCTGGAAATGTTCGATAATTGAAGAAATGCTCACATTATTCTAATTCAACTGAAATGATTAAAATTAAACAGATTAAAGCCCAAGGACTTTTACTGATAACTACTCTTATGATTTTCAGCAGCTCATTATTCGCTAGCACGACCTCAGATGGTAATACGAACGAAGCGAAAGTTGATACTGCCGAAGTATTAACAATGGCTGAAGTAATGCCTGAAATTCAAGGTGGCATAGTAGAATTATATAAGCATATCGAGTACCCGAAATCAGCTTCACTGAATAATATCCAAGGTCGCGTTTTTATTCGTTTTATTGTAGATGAAAATGGAGATGTACAAGAGCCGGAAATATTGAAAGATATTGGTGGCGGATGTGGTGAGGCAGCTATTGAAGGAATTAAGAATGTTAAGTTTACCCCAGGCAAACAAAATGGAAAACCTGTAAGTGTGTACTTCACATTACCGATCACTTTCAAACTAAAAGGATGATTTTATAGCAACCCTTTATAGTTAGATATGGGCGCTGTTCGGATAGAGCAACGCCTTTTTTTATTGATGTGTTTTAAATCTTGCCAAAGATATCAGACATAAAAAACCGCATATAATGATAAGTTTTTATGCTGCTTTAGCGGTAATAATAATTATGAAAAATCGACTATTGTCGATAAAAGTAGAACACTGAATAACCAACCTGTTAATAGGTGTGTAGCAAACGATTTAAAAAGGTGCTATGCACCGGAATTGATACCCGGTAAGTAAAACTGGAAATAAATCCGAAAAATAAATAATGCAATTAATTGTACTGCTTTAAGAGGTGATTAATGAAAACTTTTTTTTCGATATGGAAAACATGGGATATTGGAAAGAGAATAACAGTCTCTGTAATAATTTTATTTTTACTTAGTATTTCTACAATCAATGTTATTGTATTCAATCTGTTTAAAAGCTCGTATGAACAAAATGAAGAACTAAGACTAAAAGCCCTTGGTGAATCGAATGCTGTTCAAATTGCAGATTGGTTTTCTGCCCGTCAGAACGAAATAAGTACTATTGCTTCTTTACCTATAGCAAAAAATTTCGATCATGAAGCATTAAATGAAGTCTTGAAAAGTGTAAGTGATCGCAACGATTTTTACGATTCATTATTTATACTGGATGCAAATGGAATTGGAGTAGTTGGGGTTGATGGAACATCCGGAGATGCAAAAGTTTTCTTCACTGATGAGGCAAGAAATGTTGATTCATCTGAAAGAGCATATTATCGTGAAGGAATATCAGGAAATGAATACATTAGTGAACCCTATGTTTCTAGTTCAACTGGGGATCCGGTTGTCGCAATTGTAGCCCCGATCAGCGTTAATAGCGAAGTGATTGGTATCGCAAAAGGTGTTATTCAACTTAATACTATATCAAAAATACTAAGCGAAGGCGTTAGAGATGATAACACCGAAATTTTTGTGATTAATCAACATGGTGTACCAATTCTCAAAGAAAATTCTCTGTTAAATATTGACTCTCTTACAACGTTAGCCGCGCAATCAATAAAGGCAAAGAAAAGTGGAGTAGGCTTTTATAAAAACGCTTTAGGTAATGATGTATTTGGGAGCTTTACCTACATACAGAATTTGGATTGGGGACTTGTCATCGAATCAAGTAAAGTTGAGTTAGTAAGTTATGTATATAATGTATTTTATATTCTTGCCGGGTCTACAATAGTTGTTACGATCCTTTTTGGTTTGATATTAGTTTGGTTAGTGAGGAAGCAAATTATTAAACCACTTGTTGCTGCCATTGCATCACTAGATAATGCCGGCAATCAAGTTGATGCTGCATCGAAAGAAGTAGCACATGCCAATCAGCATTTGGCATTCAGTGCAAAGCAGCATTCTGTTCGAATTGAAGAAACGACTTCATCAATAGAAAAGCTCTCATCTCAAGTTAAATTAAATAATAACAGTACTGATGCAATAGAAATAGAAATGGGGCATGCTAAGGATGTAGTTGGGATCGGTTTACAATCGGTTGATGAGTTAATTGAAGCCATGACGGTGATTAAGAATTATTCTCAAGAGACATCAAAAATTATTAAAACAATTGATGATATTGCATTTCAAACGAATTTATTAGCCTTAAATGCAGCGGTTGAGGCCGCTAGAGCCGGTGAGGCAGGTAAAGGTTTTGCTGTGGTAGCTGACGAGGTTAGAAGTCTTGCCCAAAGGAGTGCTGAGGCAGCAAAAAATACATCAGAATTAATAGGCAAGTCTCAGCAATCATCAGATAATGGAGCGGAGTTGGCAACAATTACCGCAGAGAAGTGGAAACAAATTGCTGCACATGCCGGACAAGCCGGAACCATGGTACAAGAAGTATCAAGTGCTACCAATGAACAAGCATCTGCTGTTGATAAAATTACAAGCCAGATGTATGAGATGGATACCATTGTACAAAAGAACTATTCGAATTCGCACGAGACAGCTGGTGCAGCGGAAGAGCTTACTGAAGAAGCGACAAAATTAATGCACGCAGTTACTAAACTTAGGGAGTTAGTGGGTGGTAAATCGAATTCCGGACATCATGGTAGCCGACATAGAAACGTGTCTAAGTATACACCTAATGATTTTGTTGAAGTTCCTGATTTGAACTACAACGAGCCAACTGTGGATAAAATTAAAAGTGTAAATATGGCCTTTGAATAATTAATAGTTAATTCAGCAAAAACCAATTATCAAAAATTAGTATTTGCCGATAATGGGAAATAGAGTCCCTGAATAAATTCATTAAATGGGAGAGTTAATAAATTGAAAGAGTCTACGCCAAGAAAAAAAGAAAAGGAGAGAGCGTCACATAAAGCAGAGAATAATGATCATAATGTATCTTCATTACGATTAGTGAATTCAACCCAACACGCCGTTGTAGAAAAAAAGCATGCAATGGTGGAAAAAATTTGGGAAGACCTGGTTCAAAATTATTCCTTTCTAGATGTGAACTCGGAACAAGCAAATTCGGATGTATTGCTATCATCAAAACAATTTAATCAAGATTTCCATCCGGCACATACAAGCCGGAATTCATCAAAAAGTGATGGTATTTCTCTAATATTAGATGACGGTATGCTCTCAGAGCAAGATCCGGGAAATGTACTTACTGAGGAGCATCTTAAGTTTACAAAAGCGGTACAACTTAGCCAGTCTTTTGTACTTATCATCGATCAAAATGGAATTATAGAGTATGCAAATCCTCATTTCCAAAGTATTTCAGGATATACCCAAGATGAATTGGTGGGTAGAGAGTTTGGATTTTTGATATCTGATTTGGCTTCGCACGATGAATACGAGCAAATTCTGCAATCACTAAAAGCCGGAGTTAGCTGGAAAGGGGAACTGGTTAATACGAAAAAAAACGGCGAATGGTATATTTTTACTGCTAAGGTTTCACCCGTAAACATCAAGAAAGAAAGATCGGTTGATTTTATCGTAGTGGGGCATGATATAACCTCATTTCGTGAAACTGAGATTAAACTAGAGCAAGCTGTTCAAGAAAAATCGATATTGCTATCGGAGCTGCATCACCGGGTTAAAAACAACCTGGCTATAATTTCCGGCATAATGCAATTACAAGCATTTGATGAACATGATGATGAATTGAAAACTAAATTGTTTTCCAGCGTTGGAAGAGTAAAAACCTTGGCAAATATGCACGAACTGCTATATGAGTCGACGAGTTTTACCATGCTGGAGTTTGGTAGGAACATTAGTAAAATTGTGCATACAGTTTCTGAAATGTTTGAGAAAGAGGATGCGAAAGTGCAAGTTAATTATAACTTAGAACCTATTATTCTCAATATAAATCAGGCCCATCCAAGTGCTCTTATTTTGAATGAAGTAATTACAAATTCATATAAAAAAGCATTTACTCTTGTTGATGAAATACCAAAACTGGATGTGAAAATGCTGACCTACGGTAAGAAAGTAATGATCGAAGTGAAGGATAATATTGGCAGTTTACCTGATGGTTATTCTGCCGTTAAACAACCGTTAAGTATGCAGTTGATAAAAACCCTTGTTCGTCAATTGAATGGAAGTTATAACTACCTCACAGACGACTACGGCACACTTTTTACATTAGCTTTTGATAAGGAGCATATAAAAGGGACAGGTAACGCTCGATTATCTTAGTTCCCCGAAATAGCCAAAAAAAGGTGGGTGTTAAAACCTGCCTTTTTTTATTTCTCTAAATCAAATCCTAGAAAAAGTGTTTTAACCTACTTAATCTACTTGTCAGTGTTTGATTCATTTTTAAAGTAACCTGATTGCTTTCTACCACTTTTGTCAGCTGCTTTAAACGTACTTCAGCATTATTAATTTCGGCGTTCAACTCTTGAAAAGTAGTTGCAAATGAAGCAGATTTTTCATTCATACGAGCAACTTCTACTTTACCCGTAATGTGAATAAAGCGTAGGTACATTAAAAATCGTTCGATTTGTAAAACATCATTTGAAATATATTTTAAGTATGCATTTATCTGCTCTATCCCCTCACAAATTACACCAATTCTAGGCATAAATGCTTCTTGCAGTAATTGAGAAGCTCGTTCTGTATTGTCTTTAGCTTCCATATTATTGCAGTTAATATGATCGATTTCATTTTTAAAATAAATGTTCATCTCAACTTGAAGTTTTGCAGAAATGATATTGAAGCTTACTTCACCAATCAGCTCATTTAGGTTAATAATATTTTTTTCTAACGCAGAAATGTGAC
>Ga0316205_10002605_pt1 | contig 18446 bp, 18 predicted proteins | sample 3monthpyrite_MG_FD_204941 | JGI IMG/M metagenome (GOLD analysis project Ga0316205, IMG submission 204941) | Microbial mat bacterial communities from mineral coupon in-situ incubated in ocean water Damariscotta River, Maine, United States -... | ecosystem: Environmental > Aquatic > Marine >... | reverse complement strand
TGCAAGTGAACATCGTTTGCAGTGAGCGCCTGATCTTTAGTGGCAGCGTATAAATCTTTGAGAATATCACCGGCAATTTTTACATTACCTATATCACCAATAATTTGAAAATGATGATTGCGATTATTTATCTCAACACCCAGTCGAGTTTCAATTTGTTGTAAATGGGCATTCGTCGGGCCGCACAAAGTCGCCAGTCGTTGGTTATCTGCGGGGTTGAATTCTATATCCAGACTTTCTGTCATAATTTTATTATAGTATCTATTAGTGTTGAATTCAGACGGCCATTAAACAGCAAGGCGGGCGCGATCAATTTCAGAAATTTCAATAAATTCACCCTGCAAAGAATTCGCCAGGCCCTGCTTAATTCTAACATCGACAAAGTGACCAATTAATCGCTCTGCACCATCAAAATTTACAATGCGATTATTTTCCGTGCGACCCGCCATCTGTTTCGAATCTTTCTTTGAGGGGCGCTCCACTAAAATAGTTTGCACGGTACCTTCCATTGACTTCGAAACTTCCATCGCCATTTCATTAATGCGTTTTTGCAAAATTGCCAGGCGAGCTTTTTTGGTTTCCATGGGCACATTATCTTCTAATGATGCGGCGGGTGTGCCGGGGCGTGCGGAATAAACAAAACTGTAGGAATGATCAAAACCAATATCTTCTATCAGCTGCAGGGTCTGTTCAAAATCAGCATCGGTTTCACCCGGAAAGCCAATAATAAAATCTGAAGACACGGTTAAACCCGGACGCACTTCGCGTAATTTACGAATTTTAGATTTATATTCTATCGCCATGTGACCGCGTTTCATGGCCGCCAGCACCCGGTCGGATCCACTTTGCACCGGCAGGTGAACAAAGGTCACCAGCTCGGGTACTTCCGCAAAAGCCTGAATGAGTGAATCAGAAAACTCCACTGGATGAGAAGTGGTGAAGCGAATACGATCGATGCCTTCCACCGCCGCAACATAATTAATCAACAGCGCTAGATCCGCCATCACCCCATCGTGCATTTCACCCAGATAGGCATTCACATTCTGCCCGAGCAGGTTAATTTCCCGCACACCCTGACGCGCTAGCTGCACCACTTCGGCAAGCACATCGTCAAACGGTCGGGATATTTCTTCGCCCCGGGTATAGGGCACCACACAGAAGGTGCAGTATTTGCTACAGCCTTCCATTATCGAAACAAAAGCACTGGGGCCATCGGATTTTGGCGCGGGCAGATTATCGAACTTTTCAATTTCGGGGAACGAAATATCCACCACGGGTTTATGGTTGATATCGACTCCCTTTACCATTTCCGGCAGGCGATGCAGGGTTTGCGGACCGAACACCATATCCACATGGGGCGCACGTTTGCGGATCGCTGCGCCTTCCTGGGATGCCACACAGCCACCCACACCGATCACCAGATTCGGGTTATCCTGCTTCCAGTGCTTCCACTTGCCGAGCAGTGAAAAAACTTTTTCCTGGGCTTTTTCTCGGATAGAGCAGGTATTTAACAGCAGAATATCCGCTTCTTCCGGAGTATCGACTTCAATAATTTCTTCCGAATCCGCCAGCACATCGTGCATTTTGGCCGAATCGTATTCATTCATCTGACAGCCGAAGGTTTTGATATAGAGTTTACGTGCCATGTAACTTGTGTTTTTATTGCAAGGGAACCAGCGATTTTACCACTATCCGGAGGAAAAGCCCAAGGCGTACAAATGCCCGATTATTTGGCCCGTTATCAGCATGTCCACTGGTTGCAATTAATTAGTAATATAAATTAATTTACGGTATAAAGCCTGAACACTGTAAGAAAACCTCATTAAAGGAAAATTAATTGGAATCATGGATCAGACTTATAACAAGGATCACGGCGCCTCTTCTGTTTATTTTTACTATAGATATTAACGCCGCTAAACTGAGTGATTTTGAAAAAGATATTATTGAAAGCCAGTCGTCTCTGTCTCGCACTACTCAGCACCATAATAACTGTTACGACTGCGGGTCCAGTAATCATGATTCTTTTTTTGATGCTTTACTCGGAGGCATCTTTGAGGACATGCTTGAAAGTGTTGAAAAAGATATTTCAATTGGTGCAGACACCAGTCATCAGCGCATTGATGGCAAGCCCAATCAACCCGGAATATCAGAGAGAAAACACGGCGAAATATTGATTCCATTTTATCGACTAAACATTAACGCCCAGTATGTTAGCGAAAAAATTAATGCTTTGGACCTGAAAATGGAAATAGGAAAGGGCCCCAATGGTTTCGAAGTACGCAGCACTACCTATAAAGATGATAGTGCCGATGAAAAACTAAAATACAGCCAGCTTCAGTATTTTCATCGCATGTCTTTTGGGAATAACATCGGCATAAATTTAGGCCTGGGTTATGCCAGAATGAGAGTGACAGAATCATTTGAGGGTCTGGTTTTATCTTTACCTGTACTATTTCACAATGGCAGGCATATAGGCTTTGAAATCAGGCCTTCTGTATTTGATGCAGATGGCACCAACATTACCGAACTGGATATATCGGCACTTTACACCTATCGCAAATTGGCATTCAGAGCCGGTTACTGAACACTGGATAGCCCCGGCATAAAGCTGGATGGTTTTTATGCCGGTTTTGATTTTATTTTTTAGTTAAATGTCATACCCAAAACCGTAGCCAAAACCTAAGCAATAAAGCCGTACCTTTTGTTTTTATTAAACACTTAAGATGGGGGTACTTTAAATCCAGGGGAATAGACTGGAGACTCGACTGGAGATTAAATAGTAAACCAAATTCGAGACTTAATTACAAACCAGATTAGAATTAACCAGGCATATCATACTATTGCGTTTCAATTTCAATAGATTTATTTTGAAATATCCACTAACACCTGACGATCAACATATGACTGCCTTGCACATTCGCCTGCAAGTACCGTCGATTCCAGATTCTTCGATGGAAAGGATTTAATCCAGCCCCTTAAAGTACGCATAGTCGTTTGCCCACACTCATCTTTAATTAACGTTCCACGTTCAAACATTTTTACGCCACCCTGGGTATAACGAAAGGTTTTCTGCGGGTTATTTAAATGCGCACCATTAGAAGAGACCATGTCGTCGATGAACAACTTAATCGATTTCGCATACAGCTCACTACTAATTGCCGGTAAATTATTTTTATACACCCAGTAATTTAACGGACTGCTTTCATCTGTCCTAGCCGATGAGACTTCAATTATATTTTTATGCACCACAACCTCTGGTGCTGACATACGATAAACGTACATCACGTGCTTTAAAATCAACTCTCTTTGATCCTGCGTCATATAAAACACAGGTTCACTTTTTAACAACCAGCCAGTGGACGTCGTTTTATTCTGAAATTTGGTAATTTGAAAATCATACTTATTATTAACGTTATTAATCACGCAGGAAATGAGTTCATCATTTTCAAATTTTTGCAGATGACTTTTATAAGGTATTAATACCATATTTGCCTTTTCCTGCACCTGACTCATGGCGCCGCTTTTTATAGCATCCGCGGTATAAGCATGAGTTATAATTGCCGCAAAAAAAACAGCGGCTGAGTCGCCAGGATAGAGAACAGGATCGGTTTTCAGATCTATATCATCAAAATTATATTGCCCCTGAAAAACGACATCTTTGTGAAAATCAGTTTTAATATGCAAAACTTGATGCGGATGTATTGTTACTTTTTCAGTACTACTTCTTATAAATGTATTTTCCCGCTGGACATTACAGGCAGACACAAACGAGAGGAGAATTATGCAGACAAAAAATTTCATTATTATAATACTTATGACAAATTAGAAAATAAAATTAGAGACCACCAAAGAGACAGATATCATCTGTCTCTTTGGTGGTGTTTTCAATTAAAAAGGACTTAAAACTCAGACAGGACCATTTCTCGACCCATTTCGATTGCCTGGTAATAGGCATTCGTTAAAGCTGGAAAATTGGGTGGCTCATCCCATTCTCCCTTGGCACTTTTATTTACCTTAATGTGCTTATACCACTTATATCTATTGTTTTTAAGATCTACCAGATAGCTCACTCCCTTAACAAGAGCTCTCGGGTCGTCAACTGGAATATAGCTGGCATAATTTCGTATCATTCCAATCGCATTAACATCAATAACTAATAAATGCGAAATTTTATACTTGCTTCCAAAACCTCGATAATCGAGCCTGGCAAAGCCTTCCACCTCAGAGCTAAATTCAGGCAGACTCTCTGTATCTAAAACTTCATTAATAGCTATTACATCAACCCCTTTGGCTTTCAACTGTTTAACCAATTCACTTTCAACCAGTTTAAAGTCATCTGGTGCCAGGGTTTCAACATGAGTGCTTAGGTCGGAGACAGCAACTTCAGCCGCAGCAAGACATAACAGGCAGTTAGCACCCGGCAAATAAACATCGGGTATCGGCATTTGAGTTAACATAACGCCTACTTTTTTAGATCCTTTCTGAAGAAAGTTTTGATCCATTTCAATAGGTTTTTGAGGTGGGGTTACACAGCCAGTTAGCAGCGCAGCTGCTATTAAGAAAAGAATATTTTTCACTAAATTACTCCATGAACTAATATTTATTATTATAAAAAATTGTTCTATCCCTCTAGCAAATTTAGAGATAAAGGGCAAAACACACAAACAGAACGATAAACAAATTAAAGCCCTTAATATTTAAGTGTGCATGTATATTAAATTGTTATCAAGCAGATTTTTTTATTTCACAATAAAATCACAGTTTCCGGCTGCTGTTTATTTACTGATACTCACTTGTAACAGCTTTAGGCCAGTTAATTTACATATAGAATACCGCACTCAGAAAAGCCGTTATTTAACAACACAAAAAAACCTCAAAAACAATGAAAAATTATACTGCAATAATTTCCATTCATTTTTTCACAAAATATCTTTTAGAATTAACATCTCTATAAATTTGAACCAGGGGACAACGGATTGAAAAAGCTAGAATAATTTGATGGCTATATGTCGGGTTTAGCTTTATATTTTTAAAATTTTTCGCGTCTTAAATACCGTGAGTCAAACAACACAGCCAATCGCGATTTTAGATTTGGGCGTCTAATAAAAAATTACCGCAACAACTCTTCCGCCCCCTTGACCACAAACCGCAACTGTGCAATGGCTTTTAGCGTAAGCAGTTTACGTTCTGCCACATTGCTATCCAGTGCCTCCGCACCCGCATTGAACACCAGCACCACCATCGCCTCGGCCTGCATTTTTGCGGCTTCCGCCGGATAGCTCTGGGTGTGCTGAATATAGTCCGCCAGTTCCACCACAAAATATTGCAGCTCGCGGGACACCGCTTTACGAAATGCCAGGGATGTGCCGGAGCGCTCCCGCAGCAAAAGCCGGAACACATGGGGGCTGTTCTGAATGAACTCCATAAAGGTTTCAACCGAGGTATTAATCACCAGCCCATGGTCGCGAATACGCTGACGGGCCTTGCGCATCAACTGGCGCAACGCGACACCGCCTTCATCCACCAGGGTTAAACCCAGCTCTTCCATATCTTCAAAGTGCCGATAAAATGAGGTAGGGGCAATTCCCGCCTCACGGGTCACTTCCCGCAGGCTCAGGCTGGAATAACTGCGTTCCTGACTTAAAAGTCGGAATGCAGCGTCTATAATCATACGACGTGTTTTTTCTTTTTGTTGCGCCCGGTTACCGCTCACATGTGTCCCTTAATCATTAAGTCTTTATCATAAATCAACCATTAGACTAACAATTGTAACGCTGTTTAGTGCTTTTTTATAGATATAGTCTATACTTAAAAACGAATTCAGCGTACACTTGTACGCAATAACGCGCAGCACCGGAAATATAATGTCTAGAAAATCGTCGCCTGAGAAAATAATCCCTGAAAAAATAATCCTTGGAAAAGTTGCCCCAGAAAATTCACCCAACCGTTCACCGGCCGAACAGCAGTCCAGCCTGAACTGGCTAGCCATCAGCGTTTTCAGCATTAGCGCGGTGCTTACCCTGTTTGCCGTGCCCTATTATGCCTTAACTCATGGCTTTGATGCCTGGCAAATTGCGGCCATGGTTATCGGCGTTGTCTTCTGTGAAATTTCCATTACCGCGGGCTACCACCGTTTGTGGTCGCACCGAGCCTATGAAGCTCACTGGTTAGTGCGCCTGTTTTTTGCGATTGGCGGAACCTATGCGGTTCAAAACACCATTCTGCACTGGTCATCTGATCACCGCATTCACCATAACCATGTCGATAACAACGATCGCGACCCCTATTCAGCCGGGCGCGGTTTCTGGTATTCCCATATGGGCTGGATGATTCGCGAGTACAATTTAAACCCGTATAAGAATTACGAAAACTGCAAAGACTTAAAAAAAGATCCAATTGTGATGTTTCAGCACAAACACTATTTATCTTTAGTATTGGGGCTTAATTTTGGCGCGCCGATTTTACTGGGCCTGTGGCACGGTGACCTGATTGGCATGATGCTGCTGGCGGGTGTCGCGCGGCTATTTATTTCGCATCACCTGACATTTTTCATAAACTCACTGGCACATATCTGGGGCAGTCAGCCCTATTCGGATAAAAACTCATCCAGAGACAATCCGGTTATTGCCCTGTTGACCTTTGGCGAGGGCTACCACAACTACCACCACAGCTTTCAGCGCGATTACCGTAATGCCATTCGCTGGTGGCAGTATGACCCGACCAAATGGTTAATCCGCAGCCTGAGCCTATTCGGTCTGGCAAAAAACTTATACCGCACTCCGCTAGAATACATTGAAACTGAGCGTGCGCAAATGTTGCTTAAAAACACATCCAAAAAGCTCTCGAAACGCTTTCACTCTGAAGCCCTTAGTCAGCGCTTGCATGAAGAATATGAAATGCTAATTGCAAATATTAATGCCTTTGCCAGAGCAAGAAAGCAATGGATGGAGGCCCGTAAGAATTCCATGATTGAAAGCTGTGATCTGGATGCATTAAAATTAAAAGCAGAAACCATGAAACAAAATTTTCAGCAACAGAAAAAGAACTGGTTAAACCTCAATGCCAGCATTGCCCTGGCCTGATTTTTTCTGGCCTGATTTCGTCCCGACTTAGTTACGATTTTTTGTACCTGTCTTTGCTTGACATCAATAAAACGAGCTGCATATAAGCTAACCTGCAGTTATAAGATATTTGATTAACAAGGCAGGTGTCAGGGCATGCTGGCTTGCCTGAAATAATCAGATTTGATCTGCGAACCCCTGTTTCAAACGGAGATAAGTATGTTAGGCGAAAAGCACGATTTAATTCACGAACTCCCCGAGTACAAAGACCAGATTCACAGCCTCAAATTAAGCAACAAACGTTTTGAAAAGCTATTTGAAAAATACCACGATCTGGATCACCAGATCAGGCGCATAGAAGAAGGCATTGAAACACCTGAAGACAGCTTTTCAGAGCAGTTGAAAAAACAACGTCTGCAGCTAAAAGACGAATTACTCGGTATGATTAAAAGCGCTTAATAAGGTGTTAATATGACTGATTCCTCAAAATACAAATCTCAACTGACGGCTCTACGCGATGATTTAACCCATCGCGTAGAGGCCATCAGCAAGGACCTGCACCACGAAGAAATTGAAATTGAAAAGGACTTTGCCGAACAGGCCACCCAGCTTGAGAACGATGAGGTTCTCAATTCACTGAATGACGAAGCGAAAGCCAGCGTTATGCAGATAGATAAAGCCCTGCTTCGAATCGAAGACGGAACCTATGGCATCTGCGTCGAATGCGGTGAGCAGATCAAGCAGCAGAGACTGCAAGTGGTTCCTTATGCAGCGCTATGTATTGCCTGTGCAGAAAAGCAGTAGCTTCCAACATTAAGCCTGTTGGGCCTTAAACCTGCCGGGCCTTAATCCTGCGAAGCCTTCAACCTGTCAGGCTATCAGCAGATCCAATCCGGTTTTTTACCCGACTGAATCTCATACCATTAAAATCACGCATTTTTCAGATTAGTTAACTAAACTCCTGTTAGTTAACCTTATAACAAGACCCCCGAATAATGCTTAAAAAGATATCCGTTTCAGACCTGCGTACCGGCATGTACATAGACAAGTTCGATGGCAACTGGCTTAAACACCCTTTCTGGAAGACCTCTTTCAAACTTCAAACCGCTAAAGATTTAAACACTATTAAAAATTCTGAAGTAACCCACCTGTGGATTGATACATCCAGAGGAGACGATTTAAAAAGTCAAGCAGGCACCATTACACAGGAAGAAACTACACCAGAAAAAATCAAACAGGACTTACAAAAAGACAGACCTCAAACCATCCCGTTTGCCGAAGAAATACAGGTCGCGCAAAAAATTCTCGACGAAGCCAAACAGGCCACCATTGATATGTTTAAAGAGGCTCGCATGGGTAACACCATATCAATCACCGAGATCAGCCCGCTGGTTGATGAAATTTCAGAATCCGTAACCCGTAACCCGGCGGCAATGATTTGCATCACCCGCATGAAAAACAAGGATGATTACACCTATCTGCATTCCGTAGCGGTATGCGCACTCATGATTGCTTTGGGCAAACAGTTAAACTACAGCGGGGATATTCACGCGCTGGGTATGGCGGGACTTTTACACGATGTGGGCAAAATGGCGATTCCGGAAGATATTTTAAACAAGCCGGGTAAGCTCACCGACGAAGAATTCGAACGGGTAAAATCTCACCCCCGACGTGGCTGGGAAATGTTAAAGGAGAACAATGTCGCCGATGAAATTTCGCTTGACGTTTGCCTGCATCACCACGAGAGAGTTGATGGTCACGGCTACCCGGATAAGCTATCTGCAAAAAACATTTCACTGGTAGCCCGTATGGGTGCAGTTTGCGATGTTTATGATGCTATCACCTCTGATCGCAGCTATAAAAAAGGCTGGGAGCCAGCGGAATCTTTAAAGAAAATGGCCGAGTGGCAGGACGGACATTTTGATGGCGATGTATTTAAAGCCTTTGTAAAAACCATTGGCATTTACCCCAGTGCCACTTTACTTAAACTAAAATCTGGCCGCCTGGGCATCGTTACCGATCAGTCCAGTAAAACCTTGCTCAAACCCAAAATAAAAATCTTTTTTTCATGCTCCAGTAACGCCCCCATCCCCACAAAAATAATTGACCTTAGTCATTCTAATGAAAGCATTGAGAGCATTGAGTCACCGGAAACATGGGGCTTTGATCGACAGTATATAATGGACCTACTTAACCAGACCTAAATCAGGAATAAGCCATGAATATAAGCGATGAATAAACCAGTAACACCCTGATCAAGTCTGTAAAAAACTTAAATAGCCGATAACTAAATTAAGGTATAGAATAGCTGATCAGGTCTGAGCATCACTAGCGATAACTATGCATTTTTATACAACCGCCAATTAAGCATCTTAAAGCAGAATAATATGACAGCACTTAAACTTCGTTTATTTATCCTTATCATCATCGCTTACGCGCCCTCAGCTTTTGCAGATGAGCGTTTAAACAACTATCAGATAAAACCTGTTGATTATCAAAATATTTCTACCGGCATCAACGCACAGGAAACCTGGAAGAAAAATAATATTACAAGCTATGTTTACACGATTGAAAACAAATGTTTTTGCGACATAGCCAAAAGAGCTAAAGTCTTTGTCTTTAATGACAGCGTGTTAAAAGTACAGGATCTGGATAGCGGAAAAACATACGCCGATAAAGAGCAGCTTCAAAAATACAAAACCATCAACCAGCTTATTGATCACATTACTAACACGCTACAAAATCATGCCGATAAAATTTTTATCGACCATGACAGGTACCTGGGCTTTCCCTCAAAAGTTTTCATTGACCCGAGCAAAAGCCAAATTGACGATGAAACGAATATCACTATCAAGAATTTAAATTTACTCATAACAGAGCAACCCCGGCCTCCTGTTGAATAAATACCTTTCAACATGAAAAAAATCGCCCTGTTTGTTGATGTGCAAAACATTTATTACACCACCCGTGATACCTACGGGCGTGCATTTAATTATCGAAAATTCTGGAGCAATATAAGCACACAGGGTGAAATTGTTAGCGCAATCGCCTATGCCACTCACCGCGGCGATGACAAGCAAATAAAATTTCAGGACGCACTTAGACATATTGGGTTTAATGTAAAACTAAAACCCTTTATTCAACGCAGCGATGGCTCGGCAAAAGGCGACTGGGATGTGGGCATTACCATTGATATTTTAGACTCGGCAACATCGGTCGACAGCATTATTTTACTTTCTGGCGACGGGGATTTTGATTTATTGCTGGATAAAGTCAGCCAGGATTATGGCGTGCATACTGAAGTTTATGGGGTGCCACAGTTAACCGCTAATTCACTGATTAAATCGGCGGGCATGTTTCATGCTATTACTGAAGACATGTTGCTCTGATTTAGTTTCAATTCTCATTTACAATGGAGAGTAGGAAGTTTTGACTTTTGGTTTTTTTACACTGTTTTTTATTAATTAAATACTGATTTTTTAAATCCCCCTCAGTAGCATGATTTATTAATAGAGTAATTTTGAACTTTCATTACATTATTTGTACTCCCGTTTTTCAAAGGGGGAGGCAATAGACTCATCTTTTCTAAGAGAGCGACAATAGACACCTCTTTATTCCGGGAGAGAGACCATAGACTCCCCTCTTTGGAAAAGAGGGGGTTTGTATCTTGTAACATCAAATCAGGTATTACATGGTAGATGGCAGTGTGGCGGGGAGATTTTTTACATCGGAGTTGTACCCAGAAAATCGCACACCGGGTGCCGAGTCAAAGTTCAACCGATGTTAAACGTACTTGCAGAACTATCCCGTAAACATTGACTCCGCCCCCTCATTCAGAAACCTGTACCTTACCCCTTAACTGCTTAGCTTTCCCCCGACGGGTTTTACTATCAACCCGTCGGGCTTTTGCAGCCCGGCCGGGTTTGGTAGCAATACGTTTTGTTTGCACCACAGAAACACTTTTTATAATCTGCTGCAGTCGCTCAAGCGCATCATCGCGGTTTTTTTCCTGGGTCCTAAAGCGCTGCGCCTTTAAGATAATTATGCCTTCTTTAGTGATGCGCTTATCTTTGAGTTGCAGTAGCCTCTGCTTATAAAACTCCGGCAGAGATGATGCAATAATATCAAAGCGCAAATGAATCGCACTGGACACCTTATTAACATTTTGCCCCCCCGCACCCTGGGCTCGAATAGCGGTTAATTCGATTTCATTTTCATCAACAGACACATTATTAGAAACAGTCAACATAATAAACTTTCTTTATCTGTATCATCTATGCTTAATACAGATCAAATGAATACTCACTCTTATTGATTTTATCACGGTAAAACCACACAAATTTGTGATATATTATTGCCGTGGAACCCTTCAAATCCCAATTCAGTTCTCACAGAACAACGATAACACAAGGTTGATAATATGCATTACACAAAAAATGAAATGGAAGAACTCGATATTTTAATTCAGTACAGCCTTGACACAACTCAGCAGGGTATAAAAATTCACTCCAGTGCTGATGAAGAAAAAATAGAGGCGGTTGAGCGATTATTTGACAAGGGCCTGGTGACCGCCGCCGACGGAGGCTATTTAACCGAACTGGGCAGACGAGCTGCAGAACACGCACAGGCACTTATTCTGATGCTGGCTCCGCACCATGAAAACGTCGCCAGTTAATTTAGCTCGATAACACTCAAAAGCGTTAAATCGGCTAAACCCTTTACACCCGGTCTACTGTGTCCAGTCTACGCGGTTTTCCCTAATTATTTTTTTTAGCGATGCGCCGATAACACTCACGCTCCAAACAGCAAGCCCCACGGAAATCAGCATCAGCATTTCCGCCATGGTGACACCCAATAATAATTCCGGTGTATAACCACAGGACGTTTCCACCTGATACATCCAGGGCAGCCATTGTTCAATCGCAAACCAGCTCGGCAGGCCCGTATTAAAACCACAATCCGCAAACACAAAACCCTTTTCTGTACCCAGCAATAAATAGCTGCGCTCAATTAAACCCGCTGAAATCAACACGATACCCAGTTGCATGGCCTGATTAGCCCATAATTTTTTACGCAGAAAAAAACCCGCCAGTGAAACCATCACCAGAAGTGAAATCCACAGGCGTATCTGAATGCACACCACACAGGGCAGCTCTTCAAACACATACTGATAGATCAGTGCGACGCATAATAAGGAGATACCACCGAGGGCATAACCCAGCCAGTACCAGGGAGACAGGGAGAGCTTCTGTAACGGCTTTAAAATTTTCATAGCGGCATTAATTTTCATAACGGCATTATCGGCGTATTGCATCAGGAAAATCAAGTGGACTGAGCGCATTATTAAAACTGGCTTATATTAGGTTTTACTGTATAATGCCCGACAGATTTGCAATCGGAGTCTCTGATTCAAATTATGGTGCACCTCGGTCTGTACCTGTATTCAACGCTTTACTCAGCTCGAAACAAACTAACTGTTTCCGCCTCGACCGTCCCATATCTCGACTCAGGCATATGCCTCAGACTATATGGATGGGCAGATTCCAAAGAGAACATAAATTCATGTCATTTGAAACACTCGGCCTGCGGGCTGAACTACTCCGTGCTGTATCCGAAAAGGGTTACACCACACCTTCACCAATCCAGTTACAAGCTATTCCACCCATTCTGGAAGGCAAAGATTTAATGGGCGGTGCACAAACCGGCACCGGCAAAACCGCCGGCTTTACCCTGCCATTGTTAGAAAATTTAATGGCCGCAGGCAAGCATCAAAAAGGCAAAGCTATTCGCGCACTGGTGCTCACCCCCACCCGCGAACTCGCCGCACAGGTTAGCGAAAGCGTTGAAGAGTATGGTAAACATTTACCCTTACGTTCTACGGTCATTTTTGGTGGCGTAAGCATTAACCCACAAATTAAAAAATTACGTAACGGCATTGATATTTTAGTCGCAACGCCGGGACGTTTATTAGACCACGTGAGCCAGAACACCATTGATCTTTCCAAACTGGAAATACTGGTTTTAGATGAAGCCGACCGCATGTTGGACATGGGGTTTATTCATGATATTCGCAAAGTTTTAGCCCTGGTACCGAAAAAGAAACAGACCTTATTATTCTCTGCAACGTTTTCCAATGACATTAAAAAGCTAGCCAATGGTTTATTGCATGACCCAACATTAATTGAAGTGGCCCGGGTTAACGCCGCAACTGAAACCGTAACACAGGTTGTGCACCCGGTTGATAAAAGTCGTAAGCGCGAATTGCTTTCACTTTTAATTGGTCAAAATAACTGGCAACAGGTTTTAGTGTTTAACCGCACCAAGCACGGCTGTAATCGGCTGGTTGAACAACTCGACAAAGATGGCATTAGCGCTTCCGCCATTCACGGAAATAAAAGTCAGGGTGCACGCACCAAAGCCCTGGCGGATTTCAAGGCCGGCAAAGTTCGTGTGTTAGTGGCAACCGATATTGCCGCACGAGGCATTGACATTGACCAGCTCCCCCATGTTGTGAATTATGAATTACCCAATGTACCGGAAGATTATGTGCACCGTATTGGTAGAACAGGCCGTGCAGGCAATGAAGGTGAAGCCATGTCACTGGTGTGTGTTGATGAACACAAATTACTGAACGATATAGAACGCTTAATGAATCGCGATATTCCGCAGGTAATTATTGATGGATTTACACCGGACCCAAGCATTAAAGCTGAGCCGATACAAAATGGTCGCCAGGGTGGCCGTGGTGGAAATAACCGGGGTGGGCAACAGGGCCGCGGTGGAAATAGCCGAGGTGGACAACAGGGACGACGCCCGTCTGGCAATGGAAATAATTCCGCAAACCAGAACAAACAGCGTAATCAACGACGCGGTAAAACAGAAGCGGCGTAGTTTGATTTGAAACTTGAGACCTTAACGAAGAAAATAAGTTTGTAATAAAACAAAAACAAACAGCGTTATTCCCGAATACTTGTGTCGGGGATGACGAAAGTATTTTTTCACCGAAGCGCTCGAGCTATTTTTATACTTAAAAAATTAGATGAAATAATTAACATCTAATTAAAAACTAAATTTCAGGAATATAAACCCGTGTTAACAACAGCAAACATCACTATGCAATTTGGCTCAAAGCCACTTTTTGAAAACGTCTCCGTGAAATTCACCAATGGTAACCGCTACGGTTTAATCGGCGCAAACGGCTGTGGGAAATCGACCTTTATGAAAATTTTAGGTCGCGACTTAGAACCCACCGCAGGCAATGTTTCCAAAGACCCGCACGAGCGCATCGGTAAATTAAAACAGGATCAGTTTGCCTACGAAGAATTTACTGTAATTGATACCGTACTCATGGGTCACGAAGCACTATGGAAAGTTAAATCTGAAAAAGATGCGATTTATGCCAATCCGGAAATGACCGAAGCAGATGGTATTCGCGCCGGTGATTTAGAAGGCGAGTTTGCAGAAATGGATGGCTACACTGCCGAAGCCCGTGCCGGTGAATTGTTACTCGGTGTTGGTATTCCCGTCGAGCAACATTACGGCCTAATGAGCACCGTTGCCGCTGGCTGGAAATTACGCGTGTTGCTGGCACAGGTATTATTTTCCGAGCCGGACATTATGTTACTCGACGAACCCACCAACCATCTCGATATCAAAACCATTAACTGGTTGGAAGGCATACTAAACGCACGCAACTGCACCATGATAATTATTTCCCACGACAGACACTTTTTAAACAGTGTGTGCACCCACATGGCAGATTTAGACTACGGCGAAATTCGCATGTATCCGGGTAACTACGATGAATACATGATGGCATCAACACAGGTGCAGGAACAGTTACAGTCAAACAATGCAAAAAAATCAGCTGAAATTGCAGAACTTAAAGCCTTTGTGAGTCGCTTCTCTGCTAATGCATCCAAGTCAAAGCAGGCTACCTCCCGCGCCAAAAAATTAGACAAGATTTCTCTCGATGAAGTGAAACCATCGAGCCGTAAAAATCCATTTATTAAATTTGATGAAGACAAAAAACTTCACCGTACCGCCCTGGAAATCAAAGGTCTGGGAAAAACCTTCGCGGGCGAAACATCAGACAACATTGTAATTAAAGATTTCAGTTTAATGGCTGAAGTTGGCGAACGCATTGCCATTATCGGCCCCAACGGCATAGGTAAAACTACATTATTAAGATGCTTGTACGGCGACCTGGAACCCACGGCAGGCACTGTTAAGTGGTCAGAAAATACCGACCTGGGTTACTACGCACAGGACCACGCCTCTGATTTTGAAAAAGAAAACACACTCTTCGACTGGATGAGTGAATGGGGCCAGGAAAAAGATGATGAACAGGTGATTCGCGGCACTTTAGGTCGCCTGTTATTTTCACAGGATGACATTGATAAATCAGTTAGGGTTTTATCTGGTGGTGAACAGGGCCGCATGTTGTTCGGAAAATTAATGTTACAAAAAAATAATATTTTATTATTAGATGAACCCACCAACCACATGGATATGGAGTCCATTGAGTCATTAAACATGGCACTGGAAAATTATCCCGGCACGTTAATATTTGTAAGTCATGACCGTGAGTTTGTTTCGTCATTAGCGACGCGCGTACTGGATATCACCGAAGATGGCATTATAGACTTCCGCGGGCCATATGAAGAATATGTGTCGAGCCAGGAACCCAGCAAGTCTAAAAAGCAGGCGTAGGCATTTCTGCCTCTTAAAAAAAGACAGGCGGGTAGAGATTTAGCTGTTGCTCCCTTCCTAGAAAAAGAGGAGCTGGGGGAGATTTGGCTTTTACTCCCCTCTTAGAAAAAGAGGGGATACATATATTTTTATTACTACCAACTTGATAGTACTAAATATTAATTTTACGGGGAGATTTAGCCTGAAACTCCCCTCTTAGAAAAAGAGGGGCTGGGGGAGATTTAGCTTTAACTTTAAATCCCCCTCAGTAGCATAATTTATTAATATAGTGATTTCGAACTTTCACTACATTACTTGTACTCCCCTTTTACTAAGGGGGATGTCCTCCGAAATACTTATCCCAAGCACAACCACAACACCACTGGAACAACACCCGATGACCGCCTTCACAACCCTTCCCCTGTCAAAAGAATTCCTGAACAACCTGCTGTCACTCGATTACAAATCCATGACGCCGATACAGGAAAAAAGCATTCCACAGGTAATGGCCGGCAAAGACATCGTCGCCCAGGCAAAAACTGGCAGCGGAAAAACCGCCGCATTTGGTATTGGTTTATTAAACAAACTCAACGCCCAACGCTATCAAACCCAGTCATTAGTTCTCTGCCCCACCAGAGAACTGGCAGATCAGGTCAGCAAGGAACTACGCAAACTCGCCCGTCCGATTGCCAACACAAAAATAACCACCCTCTGCGGCGGCACCCCTATTGTTCCACAAACCGCATCACTGGAACATCACCCGCACATTGTTGTGGGGACACCTGGCCGGGTGTTAAAACATTTAAAGAAAGGCAGCTTGAATTTAGATAATTTAACAACACTGGTACTGGACGAAGCTGACCGTATGCTCGACATGGGATTTCTGGATGATATAAATCTTATTATTAATAAAACACCCAGCAACCGCCAGACATTATTATTTTCTGCGACGTTTCCCAATCAAATAAAAAAAATTAGCCGTTCAATTCAAAACAACCCGACGGAAATAACCGTTGAATCTGTACATGATGACAACAAAATAAAACAGGTTTTCTACGAAACTGATAGACATGCTCGAACACAAACTTTAGTTGCCTTGCTTAACCATTACAGCCCGCAATCCAGTGTAATTTTTTGCAACCGTAAACAACAGTGCAAAGAACTGGCAGAGGAACTCTGGTCACAGGGTTTTCATGCGGTGGCCCTGCACGGTGATTTAGATCAGAAAGAGCGCGATCAGAAACTGGTGCTGTTTTCCAATAAAAGCAGCTCCATTTTAATCGCCACCGATGTGGCGGCCCGCGGCCTGGACATAAAAGATTTAGAAGCGGTCATAAACTATGAATTATCCCCGGATCCGGAAATTCATATTCACCGCATTGGTCGCACCGGACGTGCTGGCAAGGAAGGCCTGGCACTGAGTTTATTTTCGCCTTCGGAAGCTTCAAAAGTTAACGCAATTGAAGATTTCCAGAAAAGTCCGCTCACCATAGAAAGCACAAGTACATTAAAAACACAGCCCGCAACAGAAATAAAACCGCCCATGAGCACACTCTGTATTAATGCCGGTCGTAAAAACAAAATACGTGCCGGTGACATTCTGGGCGCACTCACCAAAAACACAGACTTGCCAGGCAAACAGATCGGTAAAATCGATATTTTTGATATTGTGTCGTATGTGGCGGTTGAACAGGGTGCCGCAAAGCAGGCCTTAAAAATTCTGTCTGACGGAAAAATAAAAGGTCGTAAATACCGCGTGAGAAAAATTTAATTATATTTTACACGATCACGTTCAAGTAACTTAGGATGAATCCGATAAACACCTTTGATAAAAAAATCAGCCTGTTACAGTGTGACTAAGTTAATCTTGTAAGCCTCCCCCTTTGGAAAACGGGAGTACAAATAATGTAGTGATAGTTCAAAATCACTCTATTAATAAATCATGCTAATGAGGGGGATTCAAAAACATTCAGTTTACTAACTCGATAAACAAAGAAAATTTACCTGAATCATTTTAAATCTCCCCGTAAAATTAATACTTAACACTATCAAACGCGTAGTAATAAAATATTTGCATTCCCTCATTTCCAAAGAGGGGAGCCAAGCAACACCTCTCCTCATCTTCGCGCGCTTCTATCGGAGATCCAGCGACGTCAGCTAGTGTATCCATCTCAAATTCTCCAAAATCCAAAAAGGCAACCCGGCACCAAACAGGCACCGAGCAAGCAACCTCAAGTTCTCCCAGCAAACGCAACCACATAACTAAAAAACATCCGCCCAATCAAACCCAGGTAATCCAAATGCGGTAAGATCAAAGCAAGACAGATCAACCCCATCCTCCCCCAATCCAACCCCACTCGCCTGCGCTTCATCAAGCAACAAACGATTTCTCTCACCCACGGGTAAAGGCAAACTCAGCAGGTAATTAACATGCGAGCGCAGGGTTTCCATAGTGTGGGAAGGGTTTCGTTAAGCCGTGTTGAAAGTGCGGACGCGGATTGCCCAGCGTTAAATTCGCTACCCACTAACCTGGCCGGTGAATCGACAGCTACTAAATCAGCTATAGGTTCTAAACTGGATGCTGGTTGCCCGGAGATTTGCCCAGGCATTTGCCCAGGCATTCGTGCCGGGTTTTTAACCGGTGCTTTGAAAAAGTTTGTTTTCGTTACTAATTTACTTTGGACAAAGCGGGTT
>Ga0316205_10002604_pt1 | contig 18447 bp, 13 predicted proteins | sample 3monthpyrite_MG_FD_204941 | JGI IMG/M metagenome (GOLD analysis project Ga0316205, IMG submission 204941) | Microbial mat bacterial communities from mineral coupon in-situ incubated in ocean water Damariscotta River, Maine, United States -... | ecosystem: Environmental > Aquatic > Marine >... | reverse complement strand
GAGCAGACAATTTGGAGGGAAGCTGGAACTCTTTAATATACGCAGAAGGTTTCGAAATTGGAAGATGGATCAATTCAATTCCGAATCGCGATCAAAGCTTATTGGTTAAAAGCGTGATTAGTAACGTTAAATGTACACATGTGTCTACAGACAATATCGATCCAGAAAACTCAATAAACAAAATGTTATTTGTTCTTTCATCCAATAGAAATATTGAAGTTCAGGGGATAGGTGTTGCTTCACAGGCAAATACTCATGGAGTTAGTTTTGCCTCTCATCCTAACTGGACGGTTAGCCCAGTAGTGATTGTTGAGCAGTGGGATGAAAACGGTGCGGCCCAGGAGCAAACAGCTGAAGTTCCAAATGTATTTTGTTTGGCTCAAATTGAAGATATTTTAACAAAACTACATGCAAAAAAACAATCTAATAGAAAATACCTTTGTAGCCTCACTATACGTGATAACAAAGATTTCCCAAATTTGATTTTCTGCGCAACCGCACTAAAGAATCTTACTTCTAACTCAGTAACTTTTACCGAATTCCAACAAATCATTAAGATTTTAACAAAGCTCAATAACTGTATTTGTGAGTCAATCAATCGGGATGATCTAGCTGAAAGATCAGAGTTAAAGATTTCTGGGGAGAGTGTCGAGACGATGAGCACTCCAAAACATGCACGTAAACGTCTATTTAAACACCCTCAATTGGGTGTAATCTCTTTTGAAGATCATGTTAAAAACTTTCCAGATGGAAAGAGAATGCATATATTTTCTGACTATATCAACAACTATGTTTGTATTGGATATTTTGGTCGTCATTTATCAAATGTTACAAATCCAAAGTAGTAACATCAATAGTGTGCTATTAAAAAATCTAACTCAAAAGTCCGCTCTGGCTATCTTTGCCTACAGTGAGGTCATTGGAATAAAATTAAGGGTAGATAAATATCATAGTTGTCGCCATCATTAACATGTCGATTCCAAATACCAAGGGTTGATGAATAAATGCATCTTTATGAATAATCTCTGGGCAGTTCCAATTTCATCAGTTGTTTCGCTTAGCCCTGAACGAGCTGTCACCATAACTCGCGCTATTCTCCGTTCTGAATGCACCTACGCAAAGCTAGGGCCATCAGCATTAACTATATCTGATAAGCTCATGACCCCAGATGGTGGCATAGATGCCGAAGTTAATGTGCCTCAGGGGCATAAAATACTGACAGATTGTATTTTTCAATTTGGTATCACCGGATTCCAAATCAAAGCAGGCACTACTTTTAAACCTTGGACATTGAACTCGATTCGGAAGGAATTACTTGATAGTAATGAAGAACTAAACTCCGAAGTTAAGCGGCTGGTAGAACGACAAGGTCGCTATTCACTCATTTGTACAGGCCATGATTTGACGCCAGAGCAACGTAATGACGCAAAGGCGCTAACCGTGGAAATTTTGGCAAAAAAGGGATTCAAAGGGTACGAAAACCAAGTTGAAGTTATTGGAGCAAGTCAAATTGCAGAATTTGTCGAACGTTACCCAGGAATAGTATCTCAACTAACCACTGACCCAATTCAAGAAGCCTGGACTCTTGAAGAGTGGCAGCATGATGCCCATATGGCAAATGACTTCGAGGAGTCTCCTGAGCAAACCCAAATAATCTCCCATCTACATACTAGCCTACAAGGGGAAACCAAACACATCCGTATACTTGGCGAGGCCGGTTTAGGCAAGACTCGTATCGTTCTGGAGGCATTGAAAAATGAAGCCTTCTCATCATATGTTCTTTACATACAACATGGTTCTCAGTTTGGCCAAACAAAGCTCTTCCGACAGCTGCTAAAATCTAGCCATGACAAACCTCTCATATTGGTAGTAGACGAACTGCCTGAGAACGAGCTTTCAGACATCTGGAGGCATTTGAAACCACGTTGCGGTCATTTGAAAATTATTTCAATGGACCATGGGCGAGATGAAACACGCGATGAGGAAATCGATCGAATAAACGTACCATATCTGCCTGACGTTACAATTAAAAAGATACTTGCACGTCGTGTTGGAGAATCATCTGAACTCGACCGGTGGGTTAAAATCTGCGAAGGATCTCCTCGAGTTGCGCAGGCCGTTGCTGATAATTTATTTTCCAATCCCTCTGACTTATTAAAGCCGCCTACTACGATACCAATTTGGACAAGATTTCTTCACGGCTATGGCAGCCGAGATGAAACAAGCGCAAGGCAAGTAGAGTGTGTTGCGCGGCATTTAGCCCTATTCAACCGGTTTGGTTACGAAGCGCCAGTTGGAAAAGAAGCTGTATATATTGCGGAACTAATTCGAAGAATTGACCCTACAATTGGCTGGGCCCGCTTTCAAGAAATAATACAAATTCTTCGTGCACGAAGAGTATTACAAGGCAGTCGTACGCTGTTCTTTGTTCCAAAGGCACTGCACATCTATTTGTGGAAGCAATTTTGGGTGCATTATGGACGAGGCTTTGATTTTACACAGACATTTAGCGCCATGCCTAAGTCTCTACACACCTGGTTTATGAATATGTTTAAGTATGCAGAGCAGGCAGATACCGCCCATGTCATTGACGATATTCTTAAACCAGATGGTATTTTTTCTCAAAACGAAGCCTTAATATCAGAAAAGGGAACTCAATTTCTATCTATCCTGGCAGAGGCAAATCCTGCTGCAGTATTGAGGCTTCTTGAAACCATTATTGGCAAATGGACAAACGAAGATATCTTGAATTTAATCGAGATTAGACATAACTTAGTCTGGACGCTCGAAAAAATTGCGGTATGGCCACAATATACCGTCAGAGCAATGCAATTGTTAATTCGATTAGCGATCAATGAAAATGCGCAGAACTCCAATAATTCTACTGGAACCCTACTTAACCTGTTTAGAATTGGCCCTGAGTGGGCGGCAACAGAATCAACTCCTGAGGGTAGACTTCCAGCATTGATAAAACTTCTTCGAGCGCAAAGTGATGTAGAGCGGCGTCTTGGGCTCAAGGCGACGGAGGCTGCACTTGACAGAGGTGGCATGGGATTTAGGACCGTTGGCCCAGAATACCAAGGCCTAAAAGAAAGAGCAAAATTATGGATCCCTGAGACATATGGCGAATGGTGGAAGGCTTACTTAATTTATTTCCAGACCTTGGTCAATGAAACAAAAAACTGGCCATCTACACTTCGCCCCGAAGTTTGTAACACACTACTGAATGCCGTTAAACAACAGATTATAATACGACAATGTACTGAGCTGGCTTTTCAGGTACTAAACATTCTTGTTGATGATGATGCAATGTTGCCAGAAAAACTGAATAGTTTTTTTGCGCATTGGAGAAAGTACCAGGATTATGGTGAACATCCTGAAATTTCAAAGAGGCTTAAAATAATTGAACGCCAGTACACAAAGCGTGATTTAGTAAGCCGGTTTTATCGTTATGTACTTGATGTCGACTGGTTCGAATGGGATGAAGTTTTCCACGATCAAAAAAACAAACCTAAATACCGTTCCAAAGCGCTTGTAAAAACACTGGCTAACCGTATTGCACGATGTCCTGAAAAATTTAACGAGATTCATCACCTCCTGACACCTGAGAAAGATGCACCAGCACTATGTTTTTTCGGAGAACAGCTTGCTCAGAATAATGGGGATAAAACCTTACTACCCGCACTCATTAAGGTCACACTAGAAACAAAGCATCAAACATGCTTGCACGGATACCTATCAGAGGTCAGAAAAGACGACCCCGAGTTATATATTTCTTCAATGGACAGCTTCCTGGATAAGGAAAACACCGCCTGGCTAGGAGTAAGTATTGCGCTTAGTTCTGAATATGATGACGACTTATTTGTGAAGTGCTTGGATGCATTGGATAAGGGATGGGTTCGTGCTCAACAGTTCGAATCACTTCGTTTTGGGAAGTCAATTGAGCAAGTTCCAAAGGAGAGAACCGAAACTTTACTTGCTCAACTAAATGCCCATGAATCTGCGGAGTCTTTGCACCTCTTGATAGGATTATTGGACTCGCTTCCTTTCGATGAGACATTCCCATTTAGTTCAGAATTCGTATTTGGGGTGGTATCAAGGTCTGTACCTCAAGAAGAAAGCCGAGGTGACAGAAGAGGATATCATTGGAAGAATGTGTGTCAAAAGGTAATCAAGTGGGATGAAAGCCATATATTGCCGCTTCTTGATCTATTGCTCACCAGGATGGGAGAACATTACGAGTTAAGCTATGACTCCGATGTCGGACCTCTTGCAAATGAGCTTGTACAAGCGAACCCATTCGGAGCATGGGAAATTGTAAAAGAACATTTGGAGGAAACGCTCCCGAAATGGCGTAGTGATTTATTGAATTGGCTCAAAGGTGGATTAGCCACATTTGATGAAGCAGGCCCTAGAGGTACTATAGTCGATTTACCACTTCCGGAGATCCTTGATTGGATCGAGGAAAACCCTGAATCGAGAGCAGGACTCATAGCTCAAGCGTGTCCTCGAACACTTGATGACATTAATGGTGGCAAATTAACTCGAGAGTTATTACAAAAATACAGCCAATACGAAGGGGTTCAAAACGGTATTAGTTGTAACTTTCACTCAGGTGGGTGGAGCGGCCCAACAAGCGCCTATTTGAAACGTAAGAGAGACAAGTTTCGTCGGTGGTTGGGGGCTGGATTCGAGATTGAAGTAACACAATGGATTGAGACAGAAATTGAATATTTAGATCAGAATATAGAGCGAGAGGAAACTCAGGAGGAGCGTTCTCGATTTGAATAATATTTTTGCTTGTTTTGTTAATCGATAAGACCAAATAAGCAAAGAATATCATATACCCCTCTTATCCTACCCATTTTCCTCAAATCTAACTCCTATGTTCGGCCTATACGTTCGGTCAAAGATTGTTGTTAATATTTTCAACCTACCAACCCTCAGCCTCAACCGCACATCTATAACCTCTATTGCTAAGCTCATGTTCAACACGAGTGACAGTATAGCTCCCATCAATTCCTTCTCGAAATCCCTTTAACTTTAACTTACCCATTGTCGTTAACTCTGATCTTCCAGCCATTCTTAAGTTAACTTTCAAGCCTTTCCTCTGTGAAATTTTAAGAGCCGTCCTTGCTGCGATCCTTGCCAGTTTCTCGTTTTCATACGTTTTCTTTAACTCAGTAGTTAGCTCACCATCACCGATCAGCACAACTGACATTTTTGCCTTTTTTTTATCGTACCATTTAGCTGAAACCGAATCGTACCTCTGCCGTTCACTATGTTTTACACGACAATGGATTACATCAGCTTTTATCAATTCCACCGCCGAGAGCAGTTCTTTTGTTGCCAAACTCTCATTATCATCACGCATAGCAACTATTAATTTCCCTCCCGCAATTTTCACAAAACCATCATAATCTTTAACAATTCGTTCTAAAAATTGCCAATCCGTTTCATTTTCCTGACACACCCAGGAAAATTCAATCGATGAAATAAACTCTCCCACCAAGGCATCATATCCAAGCTCTTGTGCAATTGTTTCAACTAATTCCCCTAAAGTTATATCAGCGAACGAACGTGTTTTTTTTGTTTTAACACCATCGCGTAGATTAACTGCACTCGCTCGTATCAAAATCAAGTCAGGCGCAACTTCTAACTCAACCTCTAGACCGGAAAAAACCCCCATTTTCTGCAAATTTCCGTTATAACCAAGCTCAACAGACAACTGCACATCACGATTAGGCAACTCAATTTTATTATCATTATCATCTAACTTAAGCTCAATAGAATCAGATACGTCACCAATTCCATCTGTAATACGTAAAGAAATAAACCTATCAGCAATTAGATCAGTAATATTCTTATCGTTTGCAATAATCTTCCAACTTGGCTTCATATACACCCCTTAAATATATAGACTTCAAGTATTATCAAGGCATCATCCATGAACAGATAATTCCACGTTTGATTGCATTCGTTCTACCAATTTTTCAAGTTCATGACGTGTCATCTCTGCAATAGCTTGAGGACTCATACCTTCTGACGCATTTATAGTAATAGGCGAATCGAACCTGATATTATTCTGTACTTTTCCACCAAGCCCGCCACTCGCAGTTTCACCAGATACCATTTTAATAATTTCATCTATACCCAGTGAACTACCCATCGAACCCAAGCCAGACGATCCAGACCCTGAAAGCGAAAAATTCACCGGCTTGTACGCGCTCTTTCCATAGGCTCTGTATCGTTTTATCGTGGCATCTATATTTTTAGATTCCCATGATTTAGGCAAAGCCCAATCCGGCATAACAGACATTATGGTTTTCATCGACTCTAAGATTGTAGCAACAATATCCAGAAATATACTCTTTACATCCCTCCCCAGGTTACTAAAAAAATTCATGAGTGGATTCCAGTTTTTCCACACCAAATACCCAGCACCAGCTAAAGCGGCCGCACCTAATGCCCACAAGCCTATTGTTACAGCCAAAGGGGTCGACAACACAGCAAACAAAGCGAAGACACCGCTTAACACAGTAAACCCCAACGCCAAAGGAACCAGCAATGCCGCTAACACACCTAAAACACCTGTTAAAAATATTCCACCGAATATTAAATTTTTATGCTCTTTAGACCAAATTGTTAATGATTCAATACCAATTCCAATTTTCTCGTGATATTTGTCAAGTACACTTAGCAATTTGTCAGCGATACTTTCTTTCAGCAGCGTCATGCGCTGCGTTAACATATCAAGACGCGCAGTGGGTGTATTGTCAGCTATCTTGGCTACAGTTTCCGTATATTTTAACCCTGCTTCTTGTGCTTTCTCTATTTCACCCGTATTCGTCCTAAATGCATCTGCCTGCCCATACAGTGTATCAATTATTTTTACCGCCTCTTCGGTTCCAAACGCCTTTTTCATTTCTGCGCTTTCAATTGCATTGATCGTTTCACCGTAACGCTTTTTAATATCTGTTAATATATCCGGCATTGAGCGCATCATGCCATCCTTTCCTAAAAGCCGGACAAGGTTAGGGTTTTTACCATCTGCTGCTAACTTAGCAAATTCGGTATGCGCCTTGACGATGTTAGTCGCAAATGATTTCGTCGCTGTCCCGGCATCACCGGCGGGCATAACCCCTTGCAACATTCCAAGCAATGTCAATTGTTCAGATAAAGGCATTCCCAAATTAGTTGGCCCTGCACCCATCGTTTGAATTGCTTGCTGCATACCACCACCTGTGGTTCTGAATTGCTGTACAGACCTTGTAATTGCCCCTGAAAACAAACCACCAAAAGCCTTATCACTTTGACCGGAAAACTGTCGTTTAAAAATGCCGTGCCCAGCTGCAAACAAAGAAGTCATAACTTCCGATGAAGCTTTTGTTGCTTTTGACGTTATTACAGCAGCTTTAGTCATTTCGGCCACACCACGATCAGTTAAAGAACCAATACCAGACTTAATGTTATAGGCAGCACCAACAAAACTTGCGGACGATACACCAGACATCCTCTTAGAGAGTCCTGCTCCTGTGTTGGCAACACCAGCAACATCTCGCACACCAAGACTCGCCAATTCACCTTTGGCAATATCCAACTCTCTAACAGAGCCAACCAGCCCTTGCCCTTTGTTAAAAACGCCCCTAGAAAACTGCGAAGCACCCTGACCGATTAACGCAAATTTAGCTGCCCGACCTGCAGCTCTATCCATTTTTTCTGTGATTTTATTTAGGGTTTGTCGTCGCTTGGTAATTCTACCAAGCGTTTTCAATTGCTTATCTAAATTTTTAGTTAACTTTGCCTCAGAATCAGCAAGTTTATTTGTGTCAACATCTGCATCCTTAAGAGCAGTTCTTTCCTCTCTTAAAGCTGATTTGTGTTTTTTGTGCGCTTGACTTAATTTCTGAACATTTGTTTTTGCGCTATCAAATGCCCTCATCAACGTTTTTGTAGGTCGCTCGGTTGATTTCAACTCCCGACCCAGTGCAGATAGCTTTTTGCGCGACTCTCCTAATTCTGACGCCGTTTTACCAAGTTGCTTTTCAAGATCTTTTAGGCCGGTAATCTTACCGGCCTTTTTTTGCATGTCGACAATTTTTTTTGTCAGTTTTTCGGTACTTTTGTTAAATGCCTTCATTGGCTTTGAAAACTTATCGACAGTGCCAATAATTACACCAATACTCTTTTTACCCGACATTTTAACTCCTATTATTCACGCTTTACTTCGTTTCTTTGCACGTTCACGCCAAACCACAAGATCTTCAATAGTCAATTCTCGAAGCTCTGACAGCGACCAATGAAATACAACCGCAATATCTGCCATCAATTCTTGACAATCACATAACTTTACCCTAAAAAATCAGCCACCAATTCTGCAGCTTGTTGAAAATCCCCTGCGTCCATACCTCGAATATCATCTGGTGATGAATCTGATAAATTTGCCAAAAGAGTAATTGATTTTTTAATTTCACCATCAACATTATCGATTAATTCTAAATCCAAGACTTTTGGACGGCGTACGTTTAATTCTTTAATTTCGAGCCCATTCGCTTTAAATGGATATTTTAATTTAACTACTGTTTTATTCTCACTCATAAATCACACCCTAAATTTAATTTCGACGTAAACGGAGAAGCAGCAACAGAACCAAGTCTTGACATCACAGAGCCAAAACGTCCAACTTTACCGCTAGCAATTAAAAAACACTCTCCCATTCTTGATCCTACCGTGACTCCAATTTTCTCTCCAACCGAACTTCCAATCTTTATATCTTTACATGATTTGTTATTCATAAAAAATTTTAAACCTCACTACTATTAAAAAATATTATTTCTATTTAAGCCTGTAACACCTTTGACTATAGTACAAAAAAGAGAAATTGACAGCTATTAACTAATCTAGTTTACAAATTAAAACAGATCTATATCTATTCATTTTTACGAAAAATTCTCCATTAACACACATAGAGAACACTAACACTAATTCATTAACACGCTTTGCGAACTTACACAAAAACTATACGAATTTTCACCGTATTATTCCTGAATATATTCTTTTGAAACATACTGAAGAACTATTATCACTCGTAACAATATAATCAACCATTTAGACAATCTCAGCACGCATGATCCCCTCAGTATCAAACAGAAGGACCGTTTTTTATTGCTAGGTTCACATTTAGAGTGTTGGAATAAAATGCGCTATGGAAAACTTATTAGCATTATAAAACTTCACCCCTTTCATAACCTTTCCAATTTACAGATTCTTAATCAAATCCCTTTTCCCAAGAAACATTTTTCAAATCCAATAAGATTAAACGTAAAATCAAGATATAAACATAAAATGTTTCGTTTTTTAAATCAAGAAACTCCGCTGCAACATGAACAATATAGTAAAATCTAATTTTTTATTTCGCTCCGATGCTCTACTGTTTTACAATAACATTTTCCTACTTTCCACAACTATTCTCCGTTTAACATGTAATTGGGGCTTCGACTTCTCTACAAAACTGTTCCAAATTATTCTAAATAATAATTGTCCGTTTACAAAAAAGTAAAAATTAAATCTGGCTTAGTAACTTTTTTGGGAAAACTAATCACTAGAATTATCCCTTACTAACGTCCTGCTGCCGAGACCATAGAACCCCAAATACATTTAAAATTTAAGTTCTCCGGTTACTTAATCTCCTTTTAGTATTAATATAAAAAATAATATTTTTTATTCATTAGAAACAATTAGTTACTTATACCGCAGGATCTCAACTCAACCTATTTAAACCTGCTGCCGAGACCTAAGGACAACCAAATATTGCACAAAGGCCGCGACTATTGTCCCCCGTGGTGGAACTTGAAAGGTCAGGGTCCCTGACCTTTTTCCAATGACAACCTAAGAAGTATTTTCTAATCAAACTTTCTAATTACCTCTTCAATGCGTTCTGCATCTGGACTAATTAAGATGTCGGAAAATCCGTTAATTCTAGAATACTGACTTAATTCAATTTTCATTTTTAGCTCACCTCTGGAAAATTCTTCATCATCGTGATTAGCTTTTTTAAGAATTAACCGAAAAGCCATCATTTCAGACAGCACATCAATTATTTCTCTACTATTAAAAATTGAATTTAGACGTTCAACTGCATTTCGGTTTAAATTTGTAACTACTTCAATTGCAATTTCACGCCATACAGCACGTTTTTCATCGATCAACTGATTTATACTTTCTATCTTACTTCTTAACCCAGCCACAACTGCTTTATAATCCCGTTCTAGAACCTCTGATTCTTTCAATTCAGCTTGAGCTGCTTCCAATTCACGCTCTACTGACTTAATATCATCAGGCTTAGCGTCACCCAGGTGAATTGATGCTGCAATTTGATTATATTTTTCTTTTAGTGACATTATTTTTTCCACATTGATATTAACTTCACTTGGATACGAGTCCACAATTTTATCCAAGTTGTCATTTATCCGCTTTTTTTCATTATTAAGGTTCTCAATGTTTCGTTTTACAACAGATAGATCGCCTAATTTTATAGCTGGTCGATTAGAAATGTGAACACTAAGTTCTGTTCTTGTATCATCCAGAGTTTGTTCGGCAACTACTAATTTTTCCTCGCAATAATATAATTGATTTTTAGCCTCAGAAAGTTTAGCTTGCATTTCCTTTCTATCTTCTTCACTTCCACCCCTACGTTCTTCAAAACGTGATTTTTTAGATGAATCATAAAAATCAACTTGCTTTTGATAATAGTCGACTGACGATATCAATTGAGATTTTTCTGAACAAAATTTATCAACCTCTTTTTTTGCACTTTCGAAGAGTAAATTAATACTCTTGTGTTGATCAATCCAAACCAACCCGGCGTTTACTACCTTACTATTTTTAATTTCCAGCATATTCATTTCCTATTATTTAATTTCAATCCAAATAAAACTCACAAAATTGCGTCCACATATATATTCAGTTTTAGCCACCTCCTTCCTTCGTATTCTTTATACTGCCGTGTAAACTTCACTTTTGTAAACAAAACTCTATCGAATAGATGGTTATCTATAAAGGTGTCCATATACAGAACACTAAAATTACAAAAAATGTCCTGACTAACACACCTCCCGTGTCAATTACTTATCTAATGCTCGCAATACGTGTTAATTATGGCATCTAGTGTTCGCTATGTGTGTTAGCAACATTAATTTTCCAAAGCCCTGTGGGTTTATGTGTAGAATCAATATCAAGTTTCCCTTTACATTCATCAATCGAATAAAATGTTAAAGCAATAAGAGTGGCTTTATGTCGGCCACCTTTTCTCGAAATTTCTATCCAACCTTTCTGTAAGAGTTCTTTCTGTGCATTCCATAACGTAGACCTAGATCGCCAACCTCTCTTCTCCATAACACTCCATGCCATACCAAGATCACCGTTATTACGCCCGTTGTATTGAGCAACGAAGTCCATAAGCAATTTCACAGCGTATGGTGTTAGGCTTGAGAAATTTTCACTTCTAAGAACACAGAAAGGTAATGCAGCAAAACCACCTGGTTCTCGTTTCGACTTTACAATTTTTCTTTTTATCGATGACAATCAATAATCCGCCACATACCCGACATACCATGCCGACACATCCATAAAACCTAATAACAAATTACAACATTTAATTGCCAATTTGGTTATTGATTAAAATTTCTGCATAATCATCTGCATCTAAAATTAATGGTAAGATTTTAAGTACAGCTTCTTTGTTTGATTTAAGAAAGTCTTTTACGAATTCGTCGGAATGTTTTCCAGACACATGTTGAGCCACATCAGCGATGTTATTTGCACAAGCAACATAAGTTTCTTTCGGGACTTGTTTTATAGAATCAATCACACCATCGTGGATTGAAATTAAATACCTACCTTCGATTATTTTCTTAAGAACTAAATTTTTTGCATCTGAGACATTTTTTGCGTTATTCAAAATGAGCATTACCCTCTCCTTTCAAAACCTAAATAATTAAAAAATTTGCATTTTTTGGATATTAGAATTTAACTAAACACGATTGCTATCTATCCAAGCATCAAGATCAGATTTATCATATCGAATAGATTTCCCGATTTTTAAATATTTTGGTCCAGGAGTTCTATTTTTACGATCACCTTCCATTCTAGTTCTCGCTAAAAAAGAACGTGACATGCCAATATAATGACATGCTTCACTTTCACTCATAAGACGCTTGTTTACTTCTGTTGCTGACTGATACATATATTCCTCCAGACGAAATGTAATACTTTAGACTGCGTTACTATGTTTCCTCTTGTGCCTGGAATTAACTTTAAAATAGCTAAAACTTACAAAGAAGCCTTTTGGAAATAATAATCAAAATATTTTCTCAATATTTATTATATTGCCTTTAATCTCTAGCTTTTCCTGAACCTTTACAAATGTATTTTTATTTTCCTAAACTTGGCCGCCTGTTGTTTATAACTACTCTCACCCTCACAACATTCATACATATTGCATTAATCTAATTATCCATCACAAAACTGACTCGGTTTAGTTTCATTGCCTGATCAATATGGAACAGATGGTTATCTATAAAGGTGTTCATATACAGAACGCTAAAATCAAAAATAATAGCCTGACTAACACGCCTCCCGTGTCAATAACTCGACTAGCGTTTTCAATACGTGTTAATTAAGACCTCTAGCGTTCGCTATGCGTGTTACCAAAATTATTTTTAAATATCCTTAGAGATATGAACGAGATTGATTGCAGCTTGACTCGAAACTGGAGAATATGATTTATAAATTTTGTAAAATCATTGATAGACAAGATAAAGCTCTCCAAATTCAGAAAGCATAAAGAATTAGCTCGCAAATTAAACTACACAAGAATTAATAAAAGAGCTAAGGCGGAATCTCGCCCTCGATTGCAAAGCAACCAATGTGATCAGAGGAGAGGTTAACCAAGGAACATACGAAAAGGTGATCGAGCAAACAATATAGTAAATTCAAAAATGAAAACTATTATTTCTCATCTCGGGATATACGTTAGCAAATCAAAACGCATAACAAATATTGAATGCCAATTAAAATAAGTCGACGTATAAACCGACACATCAAACACTAATGATTACGAGGGGTTAGATACTATAGCCGACACACAAGTCAACATACCAAAAATCAATCATGATAAACATTAATGTATACAATGTTATTTTAATACAGTCTCTGTTTATCACAAATAATATTTTTTTGTTAATATTTTAAATATTTTTTTAAATATTCGTCTATTGATCTCTGTGCGCTAGAATTGTCCAAATCTTTACTTATACGATTTGACAATTTAAAATAATTTGGCTTTTTTCCCCGCCAAAATGAAGAAATTTTTAGTAGAACATTAGCTTCTAAAATCCACTTCTCATGATCTTGTTCTGTATACTTTGGTTTCATTCCGCCGTATGATATATGCTTCATTCCAACTAAAGCTGGCAATTCATAATTTAAAACAAACACTAGCCTTTCTACTTGTTGCCCAAGCAACATACCATGTAGAGCACAAGCATATGAATTACCTGTTTCCATATTGTTTTTTAGATAATCTATCAACAGTAAAATATCAACCGCTCGAGCTTCTTTTCCACCTTTTTCAAATTTTTCTTCAACGACTTTGGAATAATGCTGATATTTTACTAAATTACCTTCATTGTCATATTCCTTTATTCCTTCTTTATGCACGCCTGATTTCGCTAGTACACTCCAAGCAAAACTCTCCCATCCTGCTATCAATGCTTCAGGAAATGCAGCCGACTTTAATACTTCTTTAACGGCTTTTGAGTCAGTTAGATCGCCAGAGACCTCAGTAACTGTGAAAATTGAATCATAATCAGTTTTGCCTTTAGATTTGTTTTCTCTCTTAACTTTTCGATGGTGCACCTTGGTTTCAAATGCCATCATCTACCCTCCATTAAGTTTTGCAACGGCTGCTGCCTTATGTTCCGGTGCCAAATGCGCATAGCGTAACGTCATTTTTAAATCGCTATGGCCTAAAAGTTCTCTTACAGTATTCAGGTCTACACCAGACATTACCAATCGACTAGCGAAGTGATGCCTCAAATCATGAAATCGAAAACTATCTATTTTTGCCTGTCTAAGTAGATTTCCCCAGGATGTTTTAATGTTATCCAGGCGCTGTCCATTTGCATTGGGGAAAACCAATTCAAATTCAGCCTGCTTATACCAGTCTTTTAAAACTTTAAAGGCTTCATCATTTAGCGGAACGTGTCTCGTACTACCACTTTTTGTAGTTTCGCCAACAACAGTGAGATTTTTTTGATCAAAATCAATATCTTGCCATTGAAGATTAAACAATTCCCCTCGCCTCAAGCCAGTATTCACTGCCAGTAGAACCATTGGATATAAATGATCAACATAGGTGACTTTCCCAAAATCTGGCAATAAGTCATAATTCCGATCTTTACGCCATTGATTTGCCTTTACCCTCTCTAGACGAATACGTTCATCTCGTTCATACAAAGCCGTTCTTAAGCACTTTTCTTCATCGAGGCTAAGATATCTAACTTTGGCTAATCGATCCTCCTTAGACTTTTTAACAGCCTTAAGGGGATGCTCCTTTATCAAACCCCATTCAATCGCCTTGGATAATGCAGCTTTGAGACAAACCAGCTCCCGATTTACAGTAGCAGGCTTAACCTGCTTCAATCGAGCAGTTTGCCAACGTTCAACTGTAAGAACGGTAATTTCACTTAGCTTTTTACTATTTAGTTCTGGAAACTTAATTTTTAAGGTTGTAAGAGTGGTTTTACTACTTTTTCGATTTGCCTTGAACCAAGGTTCATAGACGTTAGTGATATAGGCCGAAAAATTATGTGCTTTCACTGACTTTTTTAATATAGCGGGATCATTCCCACTAAGAAAATCAGCCAGGTATTCTTTGGCTTTATCTCTAGCCTGATCGGGACTTTGAAATGCATTGACTTTACCTAGTGTAATTCTTTTTCCTCGTGTATATTCGTAAACATAAGACATGACGCCAGAGGGCTGTACTCGTAAAATAAATCCTTTAAAGTGGGTATCTCTGACTTCATAGGGTTTGGCCTGAGAGACCAACGTTTTGATAAGTTGCTTTCCGATTCGTGCTTGCATGAAAGACCCATTTACTCCATAAGTGAAAGGGATGGAAATCTTATAAGTGCTCAGTAAGTGCAACTTGAGTATAAAACAGGAAACAATGAGAATCAATGGTAACTAAAAATACATTTCTATGTTATTGTAATATTTGATTATTTTGTATTTTATAGTTTTCTGTTGTTTTTAAAGATCCATTGGTGCTTTACCCTCCTAAGGGGTAGGCCGGACGTTCGAATCGTCTCGGGGGCACCATATATAATGGATTTTTGTGACTTTTGGCAAACTATTAAGATTCTATAAGTGCACTGTAAGTGCAACAAGACACTATCTATACTTACACCTGCACTTAATAAGAGCAATTCCTGTACATATAGCCAAACTAACTTAAGACCCATACACCGGGCAACTCATATAACTCATCGATAGTGATTCGATCAAACTCTCTATCAATATCTGGCCTGGACTTACTCAGCAAATAAGACTTTGGTTAGTTGGTAGCAACTCACCAGAAAAACGCGATAAGAAAGCCGAGCACAAAGCAACCATCTTTACCCATAAATTCCTAAAAGGGATTAATAGTGTTACTGTATACAATGTGAAGCTAGGAATACATCGCGGTCGTACTTTTGTAAGTTATCAGTTAACAACAATGATCTGGGTGAAGCTTTGGCTAATGCTAAACAAGCTCGAATTAATGATAGCAGTGTACATGAGCCATAGTATTGTTAACATGAAATAACTCTGATTTGATCCAACAAAAACTAACTCTTTTTGAGTCAGATTTATACCCGCAGCGAACGTATTGAAGCAATATATATGTTGATTTCGTAATATAATATGTACCTAGCCCAGATCAATAGATTTGCTTTAACGCGACTTAATTAACACAAAAATTGGCTGCGGAAACACGGCTCAAAGGATTGTATAGGAAGAAAGAAAATAATGATTGATGAAAAAGACGCCTTGTCTATAACTGACTATGCCGAAGATAAAGATGGTTTCGAAATCGAAGACGCTGGTGATTCTTCAGAACAAGAAGGTCAAGAGAAGCCCTTCGACCCTAAAAAAGTAGATGTGTCTATAACGACACCAAATTTAGGCGTTTTAATTGAAAGGCTGCGTCATAAAGAAATTGATTTAATGCCTGGATTCCAGCGCTCAGGGGACTTGTGGAGCCCTCAAGCTCAAAGTCGCCTAATAGAGTCCATACTAATTCGCTTACCTATACCTGCATTTTACTTTGATGCTCTTGTTGAAGATAAGTGGCAAGTTGTAGATGGGTTGCAACGTTTGTCAGCCATATCTAATTTCGTTTTAAAAAAGAAATTACAATTAACAAATCTGGAGTTTCTCAAAGACTATGAAGGGGACGGTTATGACCAGTTACCTCGAGCGTTACAGCGGCGAATAGATGAATTCCAAACATCTGTATATTTGATTAAGCCAGGCACACCATTGGTGATGAAATACTCATTATTTAATAGAATTAATACTGGCGGGCTTAAGTTAACCCCGCAAGAAATTAGACACGCATTGAGCCAGTCGGTAAACAAAGGTAGAGCATCTCGTTTTTTAGGCGATATTGTAGGCGAAGAAGTGTTTCGAAAAGTTGTTGGCACACAAAATAACCGCATGGCTTCACATGAGTTAGTTCTTAGGCATATGACATTCGTATTATTTGGACCAAAGACGTATAAGTCTTCGCTACCAAAATTCTTGGATTCAGGTATGACTAAATTAGGAGAATTAGAGGCTGAAAAGCTAAATCAATTGCGAACTAATTTTTTAGACGCAATGAGTACCGCATTTACGCTGTTTGGGAATCACGCATTTAAAAAATCTTTAGCAGAGCCTACACATAAAAAGGTAGTCAACAAACCATTATTTGAGGCGGTATCCGTCAGTTTAGCTCTAATAGGTGAAGACGCTCGTAATAATTTGACGCAACAAAGAGAACAATTTAGAGAAGAATTTAAAAAAATGTTAACGAATTCTAAATTTCACGATTCCATTAGTCGCTCTACTGCGAACACGGATAATGTGCAAGCCCGATTTAATATGATTGAAAGTCTCATTGAAAAATTTCTAAGAAAGGACTTCTAATGTTAGAGCGTTTGAATTTAATTAATTTCAAGTCGATAAAAGATGAAACCTTCGATCTTGAAAATCTAACGTTGTTTTCTGGGCTTAATGGTATGGGCAAGTCATCTGTTCTTCAATCGATGCTGTTATTAAGACAATCATACGATAAGCATCTATTGCCCGATTCAGGCATTTCACTTACAGGAGAATATGTTCGTATAGGTAATGGTAAAGATTTACTTTTCACCGATAGTGATGAGGAATTTGTTGCTATTGAATTGTATTGGTCTAAATCGAGTTTTGATTTTAGATTTAAATATCTAGAAAAATCAGATATGCAGCCGCTTGATAAAGGTAAATGTAGCATAGAAGGCTTACCATTTGAAGAAGCATTGTTTACATCTAGTTTTCAATACCTTTCGGCGGAGAGAATAAGCCCTAAAAGCATTTACGAAGTTTCCGAATATGCTGTGAATCAACGAAGATCACTTGGTATTAAGGGGGAATTTACCGCTCATTTTCTGGCAGAACATGGCGATGAAAAAATATCTATTAACGCTCTAGCACATAGTCAATCATCAACTAAAAACCTGATAGATAACTTAAATGCTTGGATGTCTGAAATTACTCCAGGAACCAAAGTTATAGCAAAATTAATTCCTGAAATTAATCAAGCAAGTTTACATTATCAATTCTCTTCTCTGACCGAAATGACAGCACAATTCCGCCCAGAGAATACAGGATTTGGTTTAACCTATGTACTGCCTGTAGTCACTGCAGTATTGAGCTCACGCCCTGGAGATTTATTACTTATAGAAAATCCCGAATCCCACTTGCATCCAGCAGGTCAATCACTTGTGGCAAAATTGGTGTCAATTGCATCTCAAAATGGGGTGCAAATCATTATCGAAACACATAGCGACCATTTTCTAAATGGCGTGAGAACGTCGGTTAAAGTAAAAAATATAGACTCTGAAAATGTGTGCATCTATTTCCTAGCCCGTGACCCTGAAAGTTCTGAACATGATGTTAACGTTGAGAAAGTTAGTATTGAGTCAACTGGTCGTATAGATTATTGGCCACCAGGTTTTTTCGATGAGTGGGACAAAAGTTTGAATTTATTAACCAAGGAAGACTAGGTAGTGATTGATTGTTTAGTTCTAAATGATGCATCTTTACCATTTTCGACTGCAAATGCTTGCGAAAAAAATTTGGGTGTGTTTTTTTCAATTT
>Ga0316205_10002603_pt1 | contig 18448 bp, 19 predicted proteins | sample 3monthpyrite_MG_FD_204941 | JGI IMG/M metagenome (GOLD analysis project Ga0316205, IMG submission 204941) | Microbial mat bacterial communities from mineral coupon in-situ incubated in ocean water Damariscotta River, Maine, United States -... | ecosystem: Environmental > Aquatic > Marine >... | reverse complement strand
CAAGATCATCACCGTCACCGCCGATCTGCCCTCCCATATTGCCCATACGTTCGACACCTTTGGCTGGACCCCCGATCTGGCCGCCGATGACCCGTTTGAGGCGATGCCATGAGCGATCTGCGGCTGGTGATCTTTGATGTCGACGGCACGCTGGTCGACAGTCAGGCCGATATTCTGGCGGCGATGGGCCGTGCCTTTGGCGAAGTGAACCAACCCGCCCCGTCCCGCGATGACATCCTTGGGATTGTCGGGCTGTCACTGGAGGTGGCGATGCCGCGCCTTGCGCCCGGTCTTCCGCCCGAGACCTATGCGCAGATGGTCGATGGCTACAAGAATTCCTACGTCAAACTGCGTGCAGCCAGCGGGGCGGCAAAATCCTCGCCGCTTTATCCCAATGTACGGGCCGTGCTGGATCAACTGCACGCCGTTCCTGAAACATTGCTGGGCGTGGCCACCGGCAAATCGCGCCGGGGGCTGGACAAGCTGCTGCAAGGGCACGACCTGCACAGCTATTTCGTGACCCAGCAAGTCAGCGACCATCACCCTTCAAAACCGCATCCCTCGATGATTGAAACAGCCCTGTCCGAAACCGGGGTCGATCCGCGACATGCGGTGATGGTCGGCGACACCAGCTTTGATATGGACATGGCCCGCGCCGCCGGGATCGCGGCGATTGGCGTGAGCTGGGGATATCATCCCGTTGATCATCTCGGTGCAGCGAATCAGGTGATCGACGATATTCGCAGCTTGCCAGCGCTTCTCAGTACATTGTGGGAGACCGCATCATGAGCGCATGGAAAGCCAAACGATTCTGGAAAGATGCCGCCGTTGCCGATGCGCCGGGCGGGTTTACCGTTCAGCTGGATGGCCGCGCGGTCAAAACCCCGGCCAAATCGCTGTTGGTGGTGCCCTCGCATGCGCTGGCCACGCGCATTGCAGCAGAATGGGACGCGCAGGGCGACATGGTTGACCCGCTCTCGATGCCCTATTCCCGCTCGGCCAATGCAGCGATTGATAAGGTCACGCATCAACACGGCGAAGTGGCGCAATTGCTCGCGGATTACGGGGATGCCGATTTGTTGTGTTATCGCGCCGAAGGGCCAGAGTCCCTGATCGCACGGCAATCGGCAGAATGGGATCCGGTTCTGGACTGGGCCGCCGAGGCGCTGGAGGTTCGGCTGACCCCTGTGACCGGCGTGATTCATCAGCCGCAATCACACGATTCGCTGGACCGGCTTTCTGCCCGTGTACATGCTATGGACGCCTTCACGCTGACCGCGTTTCACGACCTTGTTGGAATGTCCGGATCACTGATTCTCGGTTTTGCCGCGCTCTATAATCACAGGCCCGCTGCCGAAATCTGGCAGCTGTCCCGCGTGGACGAGCTTTGGCAGGCCGAACAATGGGGCGACGACGAAGAGGCGCTGGAACTGGCTGCGAAGAAAGAATCAGACTTTTTACACGCCAAATCCTTTCATGATCTTGCGAGCCAACCGTCGGATTGATCAATTATTGGCCTTCCGCAACGGCAACTGCCCATAGTTCCATCGTTTTTCGTGACCTTGGGGTTGACCTTTTCTGATGAATCTAGCCATTCTTACGCCCACTGAGGGGGCCACTCCCCCTTTGCAGTATCGCCCCGGCCCGCAAAGGGTCGACTCAACCGCCTTGTAACAGGCGGACAATCAGGAAGAGGTAATCATGAAAAAAACCGTATTCTTTGGTGCGCTCACAGTTGCTGGCCTTGCGGCCGGTGTTGCTGCTGCTGGCACGTTGGATGACGTAAAAGCACGCGGCAAACTGAACTGTGGTGTGACCACCGGTCTGGTGGGCTTTGCAGCCCCCGATGCCAACGGTAAATGGGACGGCTTCGATGTCGGCGTTTGCCGCGCTGTCGCAGCCGCCGTACTGGGTGACTCGGAGGCGGTTGAGTTTGTACCGACCACCGGTAAAACCCGCTTCACCGCTCTGGCGTCCGGCGAAATCGACATGCTGGCCCGGAACACCACCTGGACCTTCAGCCGCGACGTGGACCTGAAGTTTGAATTCGTTGGCATCAACTACTACGATGGCCAAGGGTTTCTGGTCCCCAAGGAACTGGGCGTGAGCTCGGCCAAGGATCTGGACGGCGCGACCGTCTGCATCCAGACCGGCACCACAACCGAGCTGAACCTGGCGGATTTCTTCCGCTCGAACAACATCAGCTACGAGCCGGTTCCGATCGAAACCAATGCCGAAGGTCAGCAGCAATACCTGGCTGGTGCGTGTGACACATACACCACCGACGCGTCGGGCCTTGCCGCGACACGTGCCGCGTTTGAAAACCCTGGTGATCACGTCATTCTGCCGGAAATCATCTCGAAAGAGCCGCTGGGCCCGTTGGTCCGTCATGGCGACAACGAGTGGGCAGACGTGGTGCGCTGGACGCTGAACGCTCTGATTTCGGCCGAAGAACTGGGCGTCACAAGCGCCAATCTCGGCGAAATGTCGGGCGCTGCGGGCAACAACCCCGAAGTGAACCGTCTGCTGGGCACCGAAGGCAACCTGGGCGAAATGCTGGGCCTGAGTGCTGACTGGGCTGTCAAAGCCATTGGCGCTGGCGGTAACTACGGTGAACTGTTCGCCAAGAACATCGGCGAAGAGACCCCTGTGGGTCTGGCCCGTGGCCTGAATGGCCAGTGGACCGATGGCGGCCTGCTTTACTCGCCGCCCTTCCGCTAAGAACCACTGCAAAAGGGCGCGGATCATTCCGCGCCCTTTTCACGACTGCATAAATGAATAATCGGCCCATCACCGCGTGCCAAAGCGCAGTGCAAAAAACAAAGGGCTGAAAAAAACGGGGAAGTCCAAGATGACGACATTGTCCGACCCTCCAGGGGAGTCGTTCCGGCTATCCATGCTGTTGAACGATACTCGGTACCGGTCCTACACGTTCCAATTTATCGCTTTGATCTGTGTAATCGGCCTGTTTGCCTATCTGGCGTCCAACCTGGTTGCAAACCTCAGGGCGGCAGGTCTCAACATCTCGTATGATTTTCTGAGAGACCCTTCAAACTACGACATCAACCAACGCCTGATCGAGTATGACAGCCAGTCCTCGCATTGGCGGGCTTCGCTGGTTGGGGTGCTCAACACCCTGCTTGTGGCCTTTCTGGCCTGCGTCACGGCCACGATCTTCGGCGTGTTTGCCGGTGTTCTGCGCCTCAGCCACAACTGGCTGATCCGCAAATTGATGGCCGTCTATGTCGAGGCGTTCCGCAACGTCCCCGTTCTGATCTGGATCATCATCATCTTCACGATCATGACGGCCGTGTTGCCTCAACCAAGGGCGTTCCGCGGGGATGATGCAACGGCGTCTATGCTGTTTGATTCGATGGCCTTCACCAATCGCGGCGTGTTTACGCCCCGGCCGATTTTTGAAAGTGGCTCAATGATAGTGGTGTTGGTGTTTCTGGCATCGATCGTGGGTGTTTTCGCCTACCGCCGCTACACCACCAAACTGCTGTATGCGACAGGCAAACTGTTGCCGCGGGGCTGGCCGTCGCTGGCGATCCTGTTCCTGCCATCCATCGTGATCTACTACATAATGGGTCAACCGATCAGCCTGGAATACCCCGAGCTTAAGGGCTTCAACTTTTCCGGCGGCTGGAACATCCGCGGGTCTCTGATTGCGCTGTGGTTCGCCCTGGCGATCTATACCGGGGCCTTCATCGCCGAGAACGTGCGCGCGGGCATTCAGGCTGTCTCGACAGGACAGACCGAAGCCGCCGCCAGCCTGGGCCTGCGTCCGGGACGGATCATGAACCTGGTGGTGCTGCCCCAGGCGCTGCGGGTGATCATCCCGCCGCTGATCTCGCAATATCTGAACATCACCAAGAACAGTTCGCTGGCGATTGCCGTGGGCTATATGGACATCACCGGGACGCTGGGCGGCATCACGCTGAACCAGACGGGCCGGGCGATCGAATCGGTGCTGCTGCTGATGGCCTTCTATCTCGCCATCTCGCTGGCAATCTCGGCGCTGATGAACGTCTACAACAACTCCATCAAGCTGAAGGAGCGCTGATATGTCAGATACATCACACCGCACCGACGCTTACGTCCGCACCGAGATGCTGCCCGAGGCCGAGCCTCCGGGAACACAGCGCGGGATCGTCAAATGGGGCCGCGAGAACCTGTTCTCGGATGTCCCCAACTCGATCCTGACCATCGTGTCGATGATCGCGGTCTATTACATCCTCGTCGGGGTTATGCCCTGGCTGTTGAATGGCATCTGGGATGCGCCTTCGATCCGCGAATGCCGCGCCTTGCTTGACGGCAAGACCGGCGGCTGCTTTGCCGTTCTCACAGAACGGTGGAACCAGTTGCTGTTCGGGTTCAAATACCCGTCCGAAGAATACTGGCGCCCGGCGGTGGCCTTTGCGCTGCTGTTCGTGGCGGCGGCTCCGGTCATGTTCTTCAAGTACCTGCCGCGCAAGATGCTGATCTTTACAGCGCTCTATCCCTTCCTGGCCTTCTGGCTGGTCTGGGGCGGTACCATCTGGACACCGATCTTTGCGTTGGTCGGCTTCATTGCCGGTTACCTGGTCTGGACCACCTTCGTGGCGCGTTCTTTTGCAGCAGGGTTCTTCGGGGCCATTGTTGCGGCCCTTGTGACCTGGTGGATCGGCGGCTTTATCGCGGGCCTTCTGGCCCCGGAAAACCCACTCCTATCCGCCGTGCCATCGCGCGACATGGGGGGCTTCATGCTCAACATGATCCTCGGGACGGTCTGTGTGTCGCTGTCGCTGCCCCTGGGCATTGCGCTGGCACTGGGCCGACAAAGCTCGATGCCGATCATCAAATGGATCTGCATCCTGTTTATCGAGTTCGTGCGCGGCGTGCCGTTGATCACACTGCTGTTCGTGGCAAACGTGGTTCTGGCCTACTTCCTGCCGCCCGGCACCTCGTTCGACTTGATCCTGCGGGTGATCATCATGATCACCATGTTCTCCTCGGCCTATATCGCCGAGGTGATCCGGGGCGGCCTTGCCGCCCTGCCGCGCGGTCAATACGAGGCCGGCGACAGCCTTGGTCTGGATTACCCACAGGCGATGCGCCTGATCATCCTGCCACAGGCGCTCAAGATCTCGATCCCGGGCATCGTGAACGTCGCGGTGGGCCTGTTCAAGGACACCACGCTGGTCTCGGTCATCTCGATGTTCGACCTTGTCGGCATGATCCGTGGACCGATCCTGGCCTCGACCGAGTGGAACGGCGTCTACTGGGAGCTCTTCGGCATGGCCGCGCTTCTGTTCTTCGTCGTCTGCTACGGCATCTCACAATATTCGCAATGGCTCGAACGCGAGCTGCGAACTGATCACAGATAGGAGGCCCGGATATGGCCGAACAAGCACAAAAACTGCAGGTCTCGGAAGAGATCGCCATCCAGATTGAGTCGATGAACAAATGGTACGGCTCGTTCCACGTTCTGCGCGACATCAACCTGACCGTCTATCAGGGCGAACGCATCGTGATCGCCGGGCCGTCAGGCTCGGGGAAATCGACGCTGATCCGGTGCATCAACGCGCTGGAGGAACACCAGAAGGGACGGATCGAGGTGGATGGTACGGTGCTCAGCTCCGACATCAAGAACATCGACAAGATCCGTTCAGAGGTCGGCATGGTGTTCCAGCACTTCAACCTGTTCCCGCATCTCACCATTCTGGAAAACCTGACTTTGGCCCCGATCTGGGTGCGTAAAACGCCCAAGAAAGAAGCCGAAGAAGTGGCGATGCATTACCTTGAAAAGGTAAAAATCCCCGAACAGGCCGACAAGTTCCCCGGTCAGCTGTCTGGTGGTCAGCAACAGCGTGTGGCGATTGCCCGTTCACTGTGCATGAAGCCACGAATCATGTTGTTCGACGAACCCACCTCGGCGCTTGATCCCGAGATGATCAAAGAGGTTCTGGATACGATGGTGGAACTGGCCGAAGAAGGCATGACCATGCTGTGCGTGACCCACGAAATGGGCTTTGCCCGCCAGGTCGCCAACCGCGTGATCTTCATGGACCAGGGCCAGATTGTTGAACAGAACGAACCTGAAGAGTTCTTCAACAACCCGAAATCCGACCGGACCAAGCTGTTCCTCAGCCAGATTCTGGGACACTGAGTGGTGGCGGGGTGAAACCCCGCCCTAGGGTAGAAACGGAAACGGCGGGGCTCTCCCCCGCCTTTTCTTTTTGAGACATAGAAGTGTTGCCGTAGGGTGGGGTTTCACCTCACCTTCCTTTTTGCCGTCCCTCACACCCAAACCCGCAGCCGCCCCTGCAACACCATCACCCGCTCCCGCATCTGCTCCCGGATCACCCCCTCGCGCGGCACATCCCGCAACGTCTCGATCAGATATTCCGGCACCTCGCCGCGCTGCCTGATCCAGCTCAACCCGGCCAACACGGCCCGTGCCGGTTCGGGCAACCTGTCGGGTATCTCATGCCCATTCAGCGTGGCCCAGACCCCGGCCCACAGCCGCCCGACACTCCACGGATTGTAGCCGCCGCCGCCCAGCACCAGCAGGCGCCTGGCCATATCCTTCAGCGCGGCGACCGCCCGCCAATGGCTGTTGTTCGACAGGGCCAGTCGCGCCAGCGGGTCTTCCAGCACCGCATCCGCCCCGCATTGCAGCACAACTGCATCCGGTGCAAAACTCTGCACGGCGGGCAGGATCAGATCCTCCAAGACGTAAAGGAACTCCGTATCATTCGCGCCCCTCGGCAACGGCAAATTAATCCCGCTGTGATCCTCCAACGCGCCGGTAAAGGGCCAGCGTTTCTCTTCGTGGGTCGAGATCATCAGCACCCGCGCATCCCCCTCAAAGGCCGCTGCCACCCCGTCGCAATGATGCGCGTCGATATCCACATAGGCCACGCGGTTCAGCCCCTGCGCCAGCAGCGCCTTGATCGCCAGAACCGGGTCGTTGAGATAGCAGAATCCGGCGGCGTGGTCGGCCATGCCGTGATGGGTGCCGCCGCCGGGGTTATAGATCACACCGCCCTGTGCCAGCAGCTCGGCTGCCAACAGCGATCCCCCCGCCGCCGTGGCGGGGCGGCGAAACATCTCGGGGAAGACCGGGTTCGACATTGTGCCGATATGATGCCGCGCCCGGATATCCTCTGACACGTCCCCCTCCCGCTCCGCCGCTTGCAGCGCCGTGATATACGCCTCCGTGTGGAAACTCATAAGGGCGGCCGGTTTCGCCCTCGGGCTGTTTCGGAATTGCTCGGCGGGTAACCAGTTCATGGCCTTGCACAGGTCGGTTGCCGTCGGCACGCGCGGAATGCTCAAGGGATGGCGCACACCGTAGCTGGAGCCGCGATAGATCTCTGAACCGATAAAGAGCGGGCGCATGATCCTGACTTATGTACAATTTGTACAAATTGGGAAATGGCTGCGCGAAACTGCACCCATTATGGGGCAATTTCCCGTGGAATGACAAAATCCAGCACCTGTCCCGTACCGGACTTCACCTTGGCCCAGTCGTCGATGTCGAACTCCATCACCGTCGTCGCACACGTGGGATAATCGTAGAACCGCATGTGATCGGGCGGCTGCGCAACGATCTGTTCGGCAAACTCGGCGATGCCGGGGTTGTGCCCGATCATCAGAACGGTGTTGCCCTGAGCCCCCTTCAGAACTTGCATCATCGTCCGCGCCCCCGCGTGGTAGAGCGCGCTGGTGAAGCGGGTGTCACAGATGAAATTCAGCCGTGCAAAGGTTTCTCGCGTGCGCGCGGCATCGGATACAAGTGCCTGATCTGGTTTATATAATTTGGCACGCAGCCAATCCCCTAACGCATCTGCCGATATTCGACCGCGCCCGTTCAGAACCCTTGCATGATCGTCCAGAAGCGGGTCATCCCAGCTGGATTTCGCGTGTCGCATCAGGATCAAACGCTTCATTTGAAAGCCTCCATATGGAAGGATGATTGCGCCTCTTCGCGCCCATAAGCCTGACTGACCGGGCAAATGCGCCGAACCGCGCAACCCCTTGCCATACAACCATTTTCTGCGCGATCCAGGTCAGCCTTGCAGGTCGGCACATCGTAAAACCCCTGCCCAAACGCATCGACCGGACAGGCCGTGATGCAGGGTTCGTCATCGCAGGACAGGCATGGGCTGGCTGGGTTTTCTGGCAGGTCCAGAACTGCCTCAAAGGCCAACGCCCCGCGATAGGAAATCATAAGTCCCGCAGTGTCATGCACCAGCAATCCAACAGGCGATTGGTGCGCGCGGCCCGTGGCACGGGCCCAACGAATGAAGGGTTGAAACGGGGGGCCGCCAAAGGGGAAATAGGGGCTGGCCTGCAAGGTGTCAGCAAGCCCTGTGATCACTCTTTCCGACCAGCGGTCCAGCGGATCGTTGCTCCCGTCCTGATACTCGGGCGAGGCTGTGAAATGCCCCCAGAACCCCGGTTCTTCCGGTCCCAACATCACCAGCGTGCCAGTGCCCTCGGGCGCGATATGTTCGGGGCGCGGATGAAAAGCGCCCATCACCGTTAAGCAGCTGTCTTTAATGGTCTTTTCGACCTTATCCAGCGTCATTTGCGCAGAAACGGCAACATCAGCGCCCATCCCAGTTTGGACGGTCTTTCGTCCTGCCATTCCAGCCCGATCGTCATCTCGTCATGCCCCTTTTTCGGCTGCGCAATATAGGTGCCAAACATCCTGTCCCAGATCGAAAGGGCAAAGCCGTAATTACTGTCATGTTCGGCGCGCTCGTCCGAATGATGCACCCGGTGCATGTCCGGTGTCACCAGAAATTGCCGCAAAACCGCATCGAATTTCAGGGGTAGACGCATATTGGCGTGGTTGAACATGGCGGTGCCGTTCAGGATGATCTCGAACAGGATGATCCCGATTGCGGGCGGCCCCAGCAGGTAGACCAGCCCGATTTTCAGAACCATCGACAGGGCAATCTCGACCGGATGAAACCGGATCGCGGTGGTCACGTCGATATCGCGGTCTGCATGATGCACCCGGTGAAAACGCCATAGAATCGGCACCTTATGGGTGATCAGATGTTGCAGCCAGATGGCAAAATCAAAGATCAGGATGGTCAGGATCACCGCGACCCAAAGCGGCAGATCAAGCGCGTTCATCAGGCCCCAGCCATTGGCCTGCGCATCCACCGCCGCGCCTACGGCCAATAGTGGCAAGGCAAACGCCAACAGCCGCAGCGTGACGGTATCAATCGCGATGATCGCCCAATTGGTGATCCAGCGGCGGGCCTTGGGTTCTACCCGCACGCGGCGCGGGGCCCTGGCCTCGATCACGGCAAAGAGGGTGAAAAGCCCCAGAAAAACGCCCAGGCGGAGAAGTGCTTCGTGTTCCATGGCGCAGACCCTAATCCAATTGGCGCGCCGGGCAAGGCATCTACGGCTTTGTGATCAGGCGCGGATGATGGACCCGGCCCCGTGATCGGTAAACAGCTCAAGCAGACAGGCGTTTGGCGCACGCCCGTCCAGAATAACAGCCGCCCGCACCCCGCCTTCGATGGCCATCAGGCAGGTTTCGGTCTTGGGGATCATGCCCCCGGCAATCACACCTTCGTCGGTCAGGTCGCGGATCTGATCGGCGCTCAGTTCCGTGACCACGTTGCCGTCGGCATCGCGCACGCCATCAATATCGGTCAACAGCAGCAACCGGTCGGCCTTGAGTGATGCGGCAATCGCGCCTGCCGCCGTGTCCCCGTTGATGTTATAGGTCTCGCCATTTTCGCCTGCGCCGAGGGGGGCAATCACCGGAATTGCATCATCGCGGAACAGTGTGTGCAGGATGCCCGGATCGACCTTCGATGGCGTGCCCACTAAACCCAGATCGGGGTTCGTGGGCGTGCAGGTGATCAGGTTGGCATCCTTGCCGGACAGGCCAACGGCCTTGCCGCCCTGATCGTTGATGGCCTGCACGATCCGCTTGTTCACCCGGCCCGACAGCACCATTTCCACCACTTCCATCGTGGCCTCGTCGGTCACGCGTTTGCCGTTCACGAACTCGGACTTGATTGCCAGCTTGTCCAGCATCTGGTTGATCATCGGCCCACCGCCATGCACCACAACCGGGTTCACGCCCACCTGTCGCAGCAGCACCATGTCCCGCGCAAACGTGTCCATCGCCGCATCATCGCCCATGGCATTGCCGCCAAACTTGATGACAACAATCGCGTCGTCATAACGCTGCAGATAGGGCAGGGCCTCGGACAGGGTGCGGGCCGTGGTAATCCAATCGCGGTTCATATCTTGTTTCTTCATCTTCTGGTCCCTCGGATCACTGGGGTTATCCCCATATGTGCGCATCGGCGCAAGAGGTCACTCCAACGTGGCGATGGTGGCGCGCAGGGTGGCGATGCCGTCACCTTTTTCGCTGGAGGTCAGGATGATTTCCGGAAAGGCCGCCGGGTGGGTGGCCAGACGGCTGCGCACCTGGGTCAGCACCTTGTCGCGATCCGCGATCTTCACCTTGTCTGCCTTGGTCATCACGCATTGAAACGTCACCGCGGCGCTGTCCAGAAGCGACATGATTTCCTCGTCAACCGGTTTGATGCCGTGGCGCGTATCCACCAGAACAAAGGCCCGGCGCAGCGTGGCGCGGCCCGACAGATACCGTTTCAACAACGCCTGCCATTGTTCCACTTTGGCCACCGGCGCGTTGGCATACCCATAACCGGGCAGGTCCACCAGATAGCTTTGATCGGCCAGTGCGAAGTAGTTGATTTCCTGCGTGCGTCCCGGCGTGTTCGAGGCCCGCGCCAGCGCCTTGCGCCCGGTCAGGGCGTTGATCAGGGTGGATTTCCCGACATTCGAGCGCCCGGCAAAACAGACCTCGGGGCGATCCGCCTGGGGCAGGCCAGACATGGCGACCACGCCTTTTACAAAGGTGACTTCACCTGCGAACAGTTTGCGGCCCAGTTCGGCATCTTCGGGTGCGGGGGCCTCTGCCAAGGGGAAGGGTAGAGCCATCACAGCACCTCAACCGGGTCGCCAACGCGCAGGGTGCCGCCGGTTGTGACCTCGCAATAGATGCCGAAATTCTGATGGCCATAAGTGGTGTTCAGAGCCTTCAACGTGTCCAGATCACGGGTACCCGTGGCCGGGTTTGCCGTGGTGGCAAGACAGCGCACGATGGGTTCACGCACGGCCAGTTCCACCTCGCCAATGCGCAGGCTCTTGCCCACCCAGTTAAATTCCTCCCACGCGGCAAAGCCATTGATATGGATATTGCAGCGCCAGCGCAGGGCCGAAATCTCGGTGCCCATCGTGGCCTCAAGATCATCGTTGGAGGCCAGATTAATCAGGCTGATGGATGGGTAATCCGTGTCGGTCATCCCGCGCCCGTCCACCCGGACAATCCGCGTTGATTGCGCGCGGTTGGCAGGCATGATCGGGCGCACCCAATCGAGGAAGGCCTGTGCCTCGCAATCCGGATCAAAGGTAAGACCGGGCAGGTCAGGATGGCTGAGCGTGACAGTGCCAGCGGCCTCGTTACTTGTCGTGTTGATGGCCATCTGCGCGCCGTTCTTCGAGCCACGTGAGAAGTTGGCGCAGGGTGCCCAGGCGGTGTTATCCGCCTCGGCCAGTTCATGCGCGACGGCCCAGCGGCGATCCCAGGGCATTGTCTGTCCCTTGCTCAGTGTCGCCTCGCTCAGCTCCTCGCGTCCATGCCCTTTGATCGGATGACGCCAAAGGGCATGGACGGTGCTCATTTTTTGTCGTCCTTGGCGCTTTCCTTGGCGGCCTCCGCGGCGCGTTTCCTGAAGCTGGACTTGATGTTGCCAAACACGTCGGGCTTGTAGCCCTGACTGCGCATGATCAGGTATTGTTGGCCAAAAGTGATCATGTTGTTGGCAATCCAGTACAGCACCAGCCCGCTGGCAAAGCTGCCCAGCATGAACATGAAGACCCATGGCATCCACGCAAAGATCATCTGTTGCGTCGGATCGGTTGGGGCCGGGTTCAGCTTTTGTTGCAGCCACATCGACACGCCCAGACACAGCGGCATGATGCCGATAAAGATCAGCGCCATGATGCTGCCGGGTTCGGGGCCTGCCCAGGGCATGATGCCCCAGACGTTGAAAATCGACGACGGATCAGGCGACGACAGGTCCTTGATCCAGCCAATCCACGGCGCGTGGCGCAGTTCGAGCGTGACAAAGATCACCTTGTAGAGCGAGAAGAAGATCGGGATCTGCAGCAGGATCGGCAGACAGCCCGAGGCCGGGTTGACCTTTTCCTTCTTATACAGCTCCATCATCTCTTTCTGAAGGGCCTGTCGGTCATCTCCGGCGCGTTCCTTGATGGCTTCCATTTGCGGCTGAAGCTCTTTCATCTTGGCCATCGAGACGTAGGATTTATACGCCAGCGGCAGCAGGACCGCCTTGATCAGCAGGGTCAGGCCGATGATCGCCCAGCCCATATTGCCGATCAGGGCGTTCAGGTAATGCAGCACCGCAAAGATCGGCTTGGTCAGGAAGAAGAACCAGCCCCAGTCAATGGAATCAAGAAAGCCCTCAACGCCATCTTCGTTCTCGTAGTTGCGGATGGTTTCCCATTCCTTGGCACCGGCAAACAGGCGGCTTTCCACGCTGACGGACTGTCCGGGTGCGACGGTCTGTGTCGGCAGAACCGCTTCGGTTTGATAGATATTGCGTTGTGGGTCGAATTTGTTGACGGATTTGAACGGGCTGCCGGCCTCGGGGATCAGAGTGGTCATCCAGTAGTGATCTGTGAACCCGACCCAGCCATTCTGCTCGACCTGGAGCACCTCGGCCTGTGCGCCTTCGCGGGGGTTGAAGGCATAGTCCGCCACGTCATCGTAGTCGGTTTCCGCCAACTCGCCGTCGGACATCGAAATCAGGCCTTCGTGCAGGATGAAGAAGTTCTTCATGTCCTGCGGCACGCCGTGCCGGGCGAGGATACCGTAAGGTGCCAGCGAGATATTGGCCGCGCCAGAATTGTCCACGGATTGGGTGATGGTGAACATGTAATCATCATCAATCTCGATCTGGCGGCGAAAGGACACACCAGCCGGGTTTTGCCAGATCAGCATAACGGGGTTGCCGGGCGAAAGGGTTTCACCCTGTTCGACCTGCCAGATCGTGTTGGCGTTGGGCACATCCTCGGGGGTCAGGCCCGCACCGGGGGCCCAGCCATAAAGCGCGTAATACGGCGTCTCGCTGCCCACAGGCGCGAAAAGCTGGACGATATCGGCATCTGGTTCAAGCGTGTCGCGATAGTTCTTCAGCGACAATTGGTCGATTCGCCCACCTTGTAGTGAAATGGTGCCTTCGACACTTGGGGTGTCGATCATCACGCGCGGAGCATCGGCCACGGTGGTTTCGGCGCTGGCAGGTTCGGTGCCACCTGTCTGGGTGGTGGTGGCGGCCGCTGTGGGGGCCGAGGCCACATCGCCGGTGGTCGTGTCGGTGGCTGCGGCTGGCACCTCGGATGTGAGCGGGTCAGGTTCCGGTGGCGGGAACATAACGAACCAGACCAGGATCACCAGAAAGCTGAGCGCCGTGGCGAGAATAAGGTTTTTGTTCTGATCATCCATCCGTGATGGCCATTTCTCTGTTTTCCCGTGTTGCAGGGGTTCAACAGAGTGCGGGCCGAAAGGTCAAGTGGATTTGCGGGTTTTTGGGATAACAGAGCGTCGCGCAAGGGGGTGTTCAGCCCATTTTGCGACCGATCACCGGCGGATCGCCAAGTTTGGCGATGTGCGCGCGCACCCAGTCAGCCGTTTTGTCAAAAGGCAGGGGGCGCGAAATGCCAAAGCCCTGAACGTGATTGCAGCCCAGTTGCGCCAGCATGGCGTGTTCGCCCGCTGTTTCCACACCCTCGGCCAACGTATCGAGGCCCAGACGCTCGGCCATCATCAGGATCGCAGAAACCATGCGCTGCTGTTCACTGTCGACATCGACTTTCATCACAAAAGACCGGTCAATCTTGAGCCGTTCAATTGCAAAGCGACGAATCGACGAGATCGAGGCATGGCCAGTGCCAAAATCATCCAGATCAACCGAGCACCCCAGATTGGCCAGAGCGTTGATATTGCGGGTGATCGTATCGTCGGGGGATGTGGCGACCACGGTTTCCAGAATTTCCACCATCAAACGGTCAGGTGTCAGCTCAAAGCGATCCAGTTCCCATTTGATTTTTTCAACCAGACGGGGGTTTCGCAGTTCTTCGGGCGAGAAATTCACCCCCACTTTGGGGATGTTCAGCCCCTCATTGTCCCAGGCAGCCAAGGCGCGCAACGCCTGATACAGTATGACTTCTCCCAGACGCTCCAGCTTGCTGGCCCGTTCCAGAGTGGGCAGAAACTCGGCCGGTGAAATCAGGCCGCGTTCGGGATGGATCCATCGCGCCAATGCTTCAAATCCTGTGATGTGGCCGGTGTCGGTCGAGATTTGAGGTTGAAACCACGGCACGATCTGGCCTGCCTCCAAAGCGTCGGTCACTTCGTTTTCGATGCCGGGTGTATTCGGTTCGGGCAGGTGCATATCGGGCGAATAGGCCCGGATCGCCGAGGGCGCATAACGTCGCGCATCGCGCAGCGCCAGCCCGGCGGCATTGGCCAAATCCCTGCCCACCGTCCCATCAATCTGCGAACTCAGCGCCATGCCGCACGAGGCCGAAACATAGATCGTGGTGGCATCCAGCGAAATGGGTTCTTCCACGGCGCGTTGCAGGCGTTCTGACACCTGCAGGGCAACGTCCATATCCAGACGGCGGACCGGTGCCACAGCGATGGCAAAACGCCCATCCCTGATATGAAACACCTTGTCGCGGCTGCGCAATGCCGATTGCAGGCGACTAATGCTATGCGCGATGACATGTCCGGCGGCGGCGTGACCATACCGGTCCAGCAACGAATCATAGTCATCGAGTTCGACAAAGACCGTGGCGCATTTAAGAGATTTGCGCCGCGCCAGGCGCAATGTTCCATCCAGATGCCGCGTCAACCGTTCTGACCCGTCTACATCATCTTCTGCGCTGACCGGATCGCGCACCGGCCCCAGGCTGCGCAGCAGGGCGAGGCACAAGGGCAAGGCAATGGCCAGTGCGATCAGGATTGTTTCACCGCCCAGCCAGAACCCGGCCAAAACAAGGGCTGGCAACAAGGCAAGGGCCTGTGGCCCGGTGAACAAATGTTCCACCGCCGCTCTGATTTTAAGACTGACAGTCTGAACACGTGACAACATGGCCCGATCCCTAAGCTTCCCGCTAAATCTAGGGTTGGGTTGTCAATAGCCGCTTAACGCAGTTTGGGGATTGCCTCGGGATTTTCTTCCAATTTTATCGATTCTCTTGAAAGTCCTTGGAAATCAAACAATTTTGGGTCCAGCAGGTGCGAGGGTCGGGCATTCATCAGCGCCCGAAACATCACCTGACGGCGACCGGGGCTGTTTTTCTCCCACCCGTCAAGAATCTGTTTGACCTGTTGGCGCTGCAGGCCATCCTGGCTGCCGCAGAGATCGCAGGGGATGATCGGATAGCCCATCGCGCGCGCGAATTTCTCGCAATCGGTCTCGGCCACATGGGCCAGCGGGCGATAGACAAACAGATCGCCCTCTTCGTTCAGCAGTTTCGGAGGCATCGTGGCCAACCGCCCACCGTGAAACAGGTTCATGAAGAATGTCTCAAGAATATCATCGCGGTGATGACCAAGAACCACGGCGGTGCAGCCTTCTTCGCGCGCAACACGGTAAAGATTGCCCCGGCGCAGACGTGAGCATAGCGCACAGAACGTCCGGCCCTCGGGCACCTTGTCGACGACAATCGAATAGGTGTCCTGATACTCGATCCGGTGGGGCACCTGACGTTCTTCAAGGAATTTCGGCAGGACAGTTGCAGGAAAGCCAGGTTGGCCCTGATCCAGATTGCAGGCCAGCAACTCGACCGGCAACAGCCCTCGCCATTTCAGCTCGTACAGCACCGCCAAAAGGGTGTAGCTGTCCTTGCCACCTGACAGGCAGACCAGCCATTTGCCGCCCGGTTCGACCATGCCGTATTGTTCAATCGCCTCGCGTGTGTAGCGCACGATGCGTTTGCGCAGCTTCTTGAACTCGGTGCTTTGAGGGGCTCCGGCAAAAAGCGGGTGGATATCGGCATGATCGTCAAGCATGGGGTGGCTTTAGGGCGTTTGCGTTCACCGGGCAAGGGATCAGAGCAAATGTCCCGACTTCTTCGCCTTGGTGGCCAGATAGGCGCGGTTATGCGCGGTTTCGCCCACTTTCAGGGGCACGCGTTCGGCCACCGTGATGTCGTGTTGCTCGATCATCTCGATTTTGCTGGGGTTGTTGGTCAGCAGGCGCACAGATGAAAATCCCATGCTGCGCAGGATATCAGCGCCGATACGGAAATCTCGCTCGTCATCCTCAAACCCCAGCCGGTGATTGGCCTCGACCGTATCAAACCCCTGATCCTGTAGCGAATAGGCCCGCATCTTGTTGGCCAGGCCAATACCACGCCCCTCTTGATTGAGGTAGAGCAACACGCCTGCACCCTCGGCCCCCATCTGGGCCAGTGCGCCGCGTAACTGCGGGCCGCAATCGCACTTCAGCGAGCCCAGAAGATCGCCGGTGAAGCAGGCAGAATGCAGCCGCGCCAGCACCGGCACGTCCCGATCGGGGCGGCCAATTTCAATGGCGTAATGCTCTTCTCCGCCATCTTCGGGGCGAAAGACATGCAGACGTCCTGCCTCGGACACATCCAGAGGCAAGCGTGCAGAAACAACGGGATGAAGCGGGCTGGCCGTATCCAGCAATGGCGCGGCGCTGGCGTGATCAATCAGGCAAAGGCCCTCGCTGGTGGCAAACGCGGCCCCGTCCGACACAGTCAGGATCAGGGCGGCTGGCAACAACCGCGCGGATTTTGCCAGCGTGATCGCCAGACGGTGCAGGTCGGACCCGCCATCGCGCTGTGAGATCAACGGCCCTTTCATCGGTGTTTTCAGATCATCTGCCGGGTCCGCCACACCCAGTATCCAGGCAAGGTTGGCTTCCGAGGGCAGTTCGACCCGCGCCAGATCGCCGTCATAGGCGCGCGCCTTCAATGTTTCAGCGCGCCGGGCCGTGATGGCCAGAACAGGCTGCCCCCCAAGGGCCATCAGGTCCGCCAGGCGTTGCGCATCCAGCGTTTCGGCGGCCAGAGCCAGCACATCGCCATCGCTACCCTGCAGAACGACGGGCACACCCATGCGCAGATCACCGCGGGCGCGGGCCAGACGTTCGGTGGTGGACGGTGCAAAGCTCATTGTGATGGGCCTGTGATAAAACCGGTGATGAAACCTGCCCGGGGGTCTACAGGGTTTTGTAACGGATTGAAACAAAACCTCGCGCTGCAACACGTGGCCGTGAACCGGCTGTAGCAGACCTTGAGAAGTGGGATCATTCAGACGACATCATATCAAACAGCGAGAGGACGACCCCGATGGGACAGCTTAAGAAAATTCTTCTGGTCGATGATGACGAGGACCTGCGCGAGGCGCTGAGCGAACAGTTGGTGATGACCGAGGATTTCGATGTCTTCGAGGCGGGCAACGGCACCGAAGCCATGAGCCGCGTCAAGGACGGTATTTACGATCTGGTGATCCTTGATGTGGGTTTGCCAGATACCGATGGCCGCGAGCTGTGCCGGTTGATGCGCAAGCAAGGCGTAAAGGCCCCGATTATGATGCTGACTGGCCATGATGGCGACGCCGATACCATTCTTGGCCTTGATGCCGGAGCCAATGACTATGTCAACAAACCGTTCAAATTCCCGGTCCTTCTGGCCCGGATTCGCGCGCAACTGCGCCAGCATGAACAATCCGAAGACGCGATCTTCCAACTGGGGCCCTACACGTTCAAGCCCGCGATGAAGATGCTGATCACCGAGGATGACAAGAAAATCCGCCTGACCGAGAAAGAGACCAATATCCTCAAGTTTCTTTATCGCTCGACCGACGGCGTGGTGGCACGCGATGTGCTGCTGCACGAGGTCTGGGGCTATAATGCTGGCGTCACAACCCACACGCTGGAAACCCATATCTACCGCCTGCGCCAGAAGATCGAGCCCGAGCCCAGCAATGCACGCCTGTTGGTCACGGAATCAGGGGGATACCGCCTTTTGGCCTAATTTCCCACGACTTGACCAAGATCAAAGTCAACGCTTTGACCGGTTGGTAAAACGCCTTCATACCCGTTGCATATGCGGGCATTCATATGCACCTCCCTGTTGGACTGACCCCGGCTTTTGCCGGGGTTTTTTTTGGGGTGAGTGATGGCAGCAGAGAGCCTATTGCAGACCCAGCCCGGTTAACAGGCCGTAGGCCCCGGGCCATCGTCAGCCCCCCTCCTTGGGCTGGCGATTTGGCTGACGAACGCGCATCGTTGGTTCTCTGGACGGACTTGGCAGAGATAAAGTGCTTCGTAAT
>Ga0316205_10002602_pt1 | contig 18448 bp, 13 predicted proteins | sample 3monthpyrite_MG_FD_204941 | JGI IMG/M metagenome (GOLD analysis project Ga0316205, IMG submission 204941) | Microbial mat bacterial communities from mineral coupon in-situ incubated in ocean water Damariscotta River, Maine, United States -... | ecosystem: Environmental > Aquatic > Marine >... | reverse complement strand
ATATGGGGCTGATCGACGACGCCGAGGAAGCTGTGAAGATTTCCAACCAGGTTGGCTATCCGGTTATGATCAAAGCCTCGGCTGGAGGCGGCGGCAAAGGCATGCGGATCGCATGGAACGACGACGAGGCGCGCGAGGGTTTTCAGAGCTCGAAAAACGAAGCGGCGGCGAGCTTTGGCGATGACCGGATTTTCATCGAAAAATTCATCACCCAGCCGCGCCATATCGAAATTCAGGTGCTGGGCGATAAACACGGCAACTGTATTTATCTCAACGAACGCGAATGTTCGATTCAGCGCCGCCAGCAAAAGGTGATCGAAGAGGCGCCTTCACCGTTTCTCACCCCCGAAACCCGCGCGAAAATGGGCGCTGAGTCTGTGGCTTTGGCGCAAGCAGTGGATTATTGCAGCGCCGGAACCGTAGAATTTATCGTTGATTCCGAGCAGAATTTCTATTTCCTCGAAATGAATACGCGCCTGCAGGTTGAGCATCCTGTGACCGAACTGATTACCGATATTGACCTTGTGGAGCAGATGATCCGCGTGGCTTACGGCGAGAAACTGTCAATGACACAAGAGGATATTGGCATCAATGGCTGGGCCATCGAGAGCCGGCTTTATGCGGAAGACCCATACCGGAATTTCCTGCCCTCCATCGGCCGGCTCAGCCGCTATCGCCCGCCTGCCGAAATTGAAGGCGCGGTGCGCAATGATACCGGCGTTTATGAAGGCGGCGAAATCAGTATGTTTTATGATCCGATGATCGCCAAGCTCTGCACATGGGCCCCTGATCGAGCAGGCGCTGTGCGCGGCATGCGCCAAGCGCTTGATGAGTTTGAGGTTGAGGGCATTGGCCACAACCTGCCGTTCCTGAGTGCGGTAATGGACCACCCCCGCTTTATTTCGGGTGATATTTCCACAGCCTTTATTGCCGAAGAGTATCCCGACGGCTTTGAAGGCGCAACGCTGCCGGATGCTGTGCTAAAAGAGCTGGCGGCGGGCGCTTCGGCGATGCACCGCGTGGCCGAGATTCGGGCGGCACAGGTTTCTGGCCGGCTCGATAACCACGAGCGCCATGTCGGGGAGGACTTTGTTATCTCGCTGCAAGGGGTTGATTATGAAGTGAAAGTCATGGCTGACCGCACCGGCTCTACGGTTCGGTTTGCTGATGGGGACAGCTTGCGCGTGGCATCTGAATGGAAGCCGGGTGACCAACTGGCCGAGCTCGATATTTCGGGCGAGGTGGTGATTGCCAAGGTTGCGCCCATTCCCGGGGGCTATCGTATGCGGCATCGGGGGGCTGACCTGAGCGTCATCATCCGCACGCCACGCCTGTTTGCTCTTTCCAAACACATGCTTGAAAAAGTTGCGCCCGATACCTCAAGGCTGCTGCTTTGCCCGATGCCGGGGCTGATGGTGAGCCTGAGTGTCGAGGTGGGTGACGAAGTGCAGGAAGGGCAGGCCCTGTGCACCGTGGAAGCGATGAAAATGGAAAACGTTTTGCGGGCCGAGAAGAAGTCGGTTGTTTCAAAAATCAACGCGGCGGCGGGCGATAGCCTAGCCGTGGACGAAGTGATTATGGAGTTTGAATAATGGCAAAACAGGCTGACTGGAAAACCCTCGCGGAAAAAGAGCTTCGTGGAAAACCGCTGGAAGCCCTTGATTGGGAAACGCCCGAGGGGATTCGGGTAAAGCCGGTTTATACCGCCGAAGATACTGCCGGACTGGAGCATTTGGGCAGCCTTCCGGGGCTGGAGCCCTTTACCCGTGGCCCCCGCGCCACCATGTATGCGGGCCGCCCCTGGACCATCCGGCAATATGCCGGATTTTCAACAGCTGAAGAGAGCAACGCCTTTTACCGCCGTAATCTCGCAGCGGGGCAAAAGGGTGTTTCGGTTGCCTTTGATCTGGCCACCCACCGTGGCTATGATAGTGACCACCCGCGCGTAGAAGGCGATGTCGGCAAGGCCGGTGTGGCGATTGACAGCGTCGAAGATATGAAGATCCTGTTTGACGGGATTCCGCTCGACAAGATGTCTGTTTCGATGACGATGAACGGCGCTGTTATTCCGATTTTGGCGAGCTTCATTGTGGCGGGTGAGGAGCAGGGCGTTTCGCGGGCAGCGCTTACCGGCACGATCCAGAATGATGTGCTGAAAGAATTTATGGTGCGCAACACCTATATCTATCCGCCCGAGCCTTCTATGCGGATCGTGTCGGATATTATCAAATACACCGCCGCGGAAATGCCGAAATTTAATTCGATCTCGATTTCCGGCTATCATATGCAGGAAGCCGGCGCCAACCTCGTGCAAGAGCTGGCCTACACCTTGGCCGATGGCAAGGAATATGTGCGCGCGGCGATTGACGCGGGCATGGATGTGGATGCCTTTGCCGGGCGGCTTAGCTTTTTCTTTGCAATTGGCATGAACTTTTTTATGGAAGCCGCCAAGCTGCGCGCGGCGCGGCTGCTCTGGCACCGGATCATGACAGAATTTGGCGCCCAAAAAACCGGCAGCAAAATGCTGCGCACCCATTGCCAAACCTCGGGCGTGAGCCTGCAAGAGCAGGACCCGTTTAACAACGTGGTGCGCACAGCCTATGAAGCGATGGCGGCGGCGCTGGGCGGCACCCAAAGCCTGCACACCAACGCGCTGGATGAGGCGATTGCCCTGCCGACCGATTTTTCGGCCCGTATCGCGCGCAATACCCAGCTGATTTTGCAGGAAGAAACCGGCATTACCAATGTGGTAGACCCGCTGGCGGGCAGCTATTATGTGGAGAGCCTGACAGCCGAACTGGCTGACAAAGCCTGGGCGCTGATCGAGGAAGTTGATACCCTTGGCGGCATGACCAAAGCTGTGGCCTCCGGCATGCCCAAGCTCAGAATTGAAGAAAGCGCCGCGCGTCGGCAGGCTCTGGTTGACCGGGGCGAAGAAGTGATTGTCGGGGTCAACAAGTATCAGCTTGATGAGCAAGACCCGATCGACATTCTTGATGTCGACAATATGGCCGTGCGCGACGGGCAGGTAAAGCGCTTGGAAACCATGCGCAAAAGCCGTGACGCAGATGCGTGTGCCGCGGCGCTTGCCGCGCTGGAAGCCGGAGCGCGGAGCGACGGGAACCTGCTTGAGCTGGCGGTAGAGGCCGCGCGGGCGCGGGCATCTGTGGGGGAGATATCCAGCGCGATGGAGCGGGTATTTGGCCGCCATGTTGCTGAAGTGAAAACCCTGCAAGGTGTTTATGGCGAGGCTTATAAAGGGGATGAGGGCTTTGCCAAGATCATCGAGGATGTGCAGGATTTTGCCAGCCACGAAGGCCGCGACCCGCATATGCTGGTGGTAAAAATGGGGCAGGATGGCCATGACCGGGGGGCAAAAGTGATTGCCACGGCTTTCAGTGACCTTGGCTTCAAGGTTGATGTCGGGCAGCTCTTCCAGACACCCGAAGAAGCGGCAGCCGAGGCGATCGCCAAAGGCGTGCATGTTGTCGGGATATCTTCGCTGGCGGCAGGGCATAAAACCCTAGCGCCGCTCTTGGTTGATGCCCTTCGGGATGCAGGCGCCAACGATATTATCGTGGTTTGCGGTGGTGTTATCCCGCAGCAGGACTATGATTTTCTGTATGAAAACGGTGTGAAGGCGATTTTTGGCCCCGGGACCAACATTCCGAAAGCTGCCAGCAAGGTATTGCGGCTGATCCGGCGGCAAAACTGGTAAACGCGTCGGCCTAGCGTAGCAAAAGCTGGGCCTCGGCCATTGTGAGCACTGGCCGCGCGGGCTCTAGGCTTTGTGGCACCTTTCCGCGCAGTTCGGGGAAGGTGGAGAGCACTTCGGCCCGCGCATTTTGAGGAAAACCCGCCAGCGCATATTCATTCAGCATCAAGCTTTCTGTAGCCGCGCCTTCAGCATATATCACCACATGGTGATCAAAAAGAACATGCATATATGTGACATTCCCACCCGGGCTTTGGCTGATTTGCGCCCCGTCTAGCAGCGCATTGACAGGCACAAAAACCTCGTCCTCGGAGAAAAGCGCCGAAACCCGAGCGGATGACACCATCATGAGGTGATTGGGAGACACCAGAAGATCACGGTTATTTCCCAACGTGCCGTTGCGGATGCACACGGGCGCGAGATGGCCCGTCGCGCTAACCGTGTGTTCTCCGATCCAGCGGATCGGCAATAGCCCGTGACCCAAAGTGACAACCAGATCACCGATGCATATGTCTTCGATTGCGACGGCACCAAATTCGGTCAGAATCCGGGTGCCACTGGCAAAGCCGGTTGCGCGAACGGGGATCGATTCAAAGACAATATTCGAAATTTCAAGGGCGCTGTCAGCGGGGCTTTTTTGCGCATCGATCTCGATGCGGCTAACAAAATCTTTTATACTAATGCTGCTCTTTCGCAGGGTTCCGGCTTGGGTGGACTCTATCGCGACGCCGGAAGGATCTATCGCCCGCCCCTCAAGATCATAAGCGCGTATATCCGGCGCTTGTAGCATGGCATTGGCCCCGGATACCATCAAACCAAGGCTCTGCACACCGCCAGCAAAAGCCGAATCATTGCTGGCTTTAAAGTCTATACGTAACAGCGGTGCACCTTCACGGCCCGCGACAAGCGCAGCGTTGGCTTTGATACCGTTCGATATATGGGTTATACCTTTATAATCAGCAGCTTGGCTGCCGGTATTAGACTTTGATGATGCCCAATTGAGCCTGTATTCGACCATGCTGGAAATGCGTTCTTTTTAAAAAATTATGCCAAATTGTAACAGAAATAGCCCCGTCGTCCATGCGATAACGCGCTTGACGGGGCAAATGCCGTAAACGTGCGAAGACAAGCTTTTAAGCTCACCCCGAAAGATGCTGACCGAGGGGGCAGCACGGACGATTTTTGACCGGGCTGGCTAAATGCCCAGAAGCGTTGCTTCGGCCCGATCCAAAACCGGACGCGCAACCTTTACCTGATCGGGGACCCGGCTTGAAAGTTCGGGGAAAATCGCCAGCACTTCGTCTCGCGCTCGTTTATCCAGTTTGGTCAGGGTGTCGCCGGTGAGCAACAGGCTTTCGGCGGGAATGCCTTCGGCATAGATGATTTCATGGGTATCGAGCAGAATGTGAAAATAACTAACAAAGCCCGCCGGCATGCGGTAAATCCGGTCTCCGTCCAACAGGGCGTCGGCCGGCACGAAAACCTCGTCTTCGGCAAACAGAACCGAGACGCGGGGGCCGGAGAGCAGCACTCTGTGCGCCGGCGAGAGGGTCAGATCTCGTGTATTGCCCAGAGCCCCGGCGGAAACGCAAACCGGCGCCAGTTCCCGGCCCGCCCATACCGTGCGCTGCTCGATCCAGCGGATCGGCAATGCCGCGCCGCCCAGAATGACAACCCTGTCTCCGACGCGCAGCTTCTCGATCTCCACCTCGCCATGCGGGGTTAAGATCCGGGTGCCAAGCGCAAAACAATCGACCACCGGAATTGGGTCAAACGTGAGGTTTGAAACCGAAATATGCTGAAAACCGGTTCCGAGGTTGAAATAATTCACCACAATCCGGCCGATTGGGACGGCGATGCTGACCTGAACCGCACTGGTTGGGTCAATATCCGTCTCGGTATTGCCGTTTGAATCCAGAACAGCCCTATCAGTTGTATAACTTGCTGCAACATTGCTTCCGACATTTGAAAAGGTGATATCGGTTGGGTCTATCTCCAGCCCGTCAAGCCCGTAAGCAACGATGGAAATCCGGTCTATGCCGGAATCGGTGTCGATATCGCTGATCCAGAAGCTGAGATTCTCGACTCCGTCGTCATAAGTTCCTAGCTGATTTGTATCAAATTCAAGCTGAAGCGAAACGGTGTGTGAAAAACCGGCGGGCGAAGAATTATCTTCCTCTAGATTGCGCAAAACCAGCGCGCTGCTGTCTGGCGAGGCCGTGCCGGCATAGTTGTCCCCCGGAACAAAACCACCCGCACCAGGGTCATAGACCGAATAAAGCTCGCCTGTGTTGTTGAGCTGCTGGTCGGTATAGGTATATCCGTTATAGACGACTCCGGAAGGATTTATATCAGCATTGGAATTTACATCCGAGCTTGGCCCGCCGAGCAGGGTGGCGGTGACCTCGACCGTGCCCGAACCCGCTACGCCACCATCTTCTGCTGCAGTAAAAAGCTTGCCGGTAAAATCTGCGAGCTGTTGATCGGAATTTGTGCCTTGATCAGCCCAGACGAGTGTTTCAGTTGCCACGGAAAGTCTCCCAATAAGATAGGTAAGCGGCTGCAGGGCCAAATTTCTTTGACAGATCCCTCGACAATGCTCCTGCGCGATTTGGATATGCCAGCAAGTAGATGCAATTTAAGGTAGTATTAATTTTGCCTTATCAAAAGGTTTTTATTCAAAATGGCGACAAATTGGCTGGAATCGCTTACTGTGGGGGCTGAAAGGAGCTGTTGACCGTTCTACAAGGGTTAACAAATCGTTAATATTATGAATGTTAATAATAAATTAACTTTTGATTCGCTTGATCCGGCAGATTGGACAGGCTTTAGGGCGCAGGCACATGCGCTGCTTGATGCCGCGGTTGACCAGATGCAAACCGGCCATGACGGGCCCGTTTGGCGCCCCCTTCCTGACGCAACCAAAGACAACCTTAACGTGCCGCTGCCGGCTGTGGGCGCGCCGATCACAGAGGTTGTGTCTGCGCTTGAAAATCTGCTGCCTTACGGGGTTGGCAATACCCATCCTCGGTTTTTTGGCTGGGTGCATGGCAGTGGTGGAGCCGCTTCGCTGCTGGCCGAAATTGCGGCGGCGGCCATGAATGCCAACCTTGGCGGGCGCGATCACGGGGCGATCTACGTGGAAAAACAGGTGCTGGGCTGGGTGCGCGAGATGTTTGGCTTTCCGGCGGGGGCGAGCGGGCTTGTGGTTTCGGGAACATCCATGGCGACGATAGTGGCTTTGAAAGTCGCGCGGGATGCGCGGCTTAGTGCGCGCAAAGCCGGGGTCGGGGCGCACAGGCTGGTTGGCTATGCGTCTGACCAAGCCCATAATTGTGTGAGCCGCGCGTTTGATATGCTTGGGCTCGGGAGCGATGCGCTGCGCGCGGTTCCGGTGAATGCTGCGTTTGAAATGGATATTGCGGCATTGCAGGAAATGATTGCGGCGGATGTCGCAGCGGGCAAGGAGCCGTTTTTGCTGGTTGGCACAGCGGGGAGCGTCAATGTGGGTGCCTTTGATGATTTGGTGGCGCTGGCGGATATTGCGGCGGCTAAGGGGCTTTGGCTGCATATCGACGGGGCCTTTGGCGCTGCGGGTGTGCTTTCGGAAACCTTGCAGCCGCGCCTGAAGGGGCTGGACCGCGCCGATAGCGTGGCATTTGATTTTCATAAATGGCTGCATGTGAATTATGACGCCGGCTTTGTGCTGCTGCGCGACGAGGCCCTGCATCGCGCCGCCTTTGAGGGCGCACCGGATTATCTGGAGGGCGCCGCGCGCGGGCTGGCAGCGGGCCGCCCTTGGCCGGTGGATTACGGCCCCGAGCTTTCGCGCGGGTTTCGGGCGCTGAAAATATGGGCGCAAATCACGGCGCTGGGCACAGAGGCGCTCGGCGCAGCGATCAGCCGAAACTGCGCACAGGCGCAATTGCTTGCAGCGATGGTAGATGCCGAACCAAGCTTGAAGCGCCTCGCCCCGGTAGCCAGCAGCGTGGTCGTATTTGCGGATAAACGCGGCGATGCCGTGACCGAGGAAATCGTGCTGCGCCTGCAGGAAAGCGGGCAGGCGGTGCCGTCACTCACAACGGTGAACGGGCGGAAAGCGGTGCGGGTGAACATTACCAACCACCGGACGACGGACGAGGATTTGCGGGTATTGATGGCGGTGTGCGTAACGCCCTAGCCGCCGATACCGGAATTGCGCCGTTGCAAACGCCCATTGAATTTCAAGTAGCTATACTTGACACACCTATGTAGACACGTCTATTATGACACGTCTACAGAGGTAGGTTTGGCAAGGAGGCAAGGCATGTATAGGCCAGATAAATTTGCAAACACGTTCAAAGACGAGGGCGGGCAGGCGCTTTGGGATTTCCTGAATGAGCCGGAAAACCTGATCCGGATGCAAACCGCATCCTACCTATCCCGCCCCGCCGTCGAGCCGCTTTCACCCATGCTTTTGCGCCGCTTTGGGCCGAGTGTAAAGCGTGACCGGATCAAGCAAATGATCGGCCATATGGCGCGGCAAGTGATGGAGGCGCGGGGGTATAGCCTAGACCGCAGCAATGTGAAAATTAGGCGAATCGGGAATATATTTGCCAGCGCGTCGCGGTATGTGAAAGCAGAGAGCTGATATTATGATCTATAATAAAGATGTAGTTTTTGAGCCGATAGCGGCGTGCGTAGACCCCAAAAACGCCGCAACTGGATTAACAATGCGCGCACGGAAGGTGCCAAAGAGGTTGAGACGGCGGCAATAACGCCTCTGATTGAAGTTTCTGCCACAGGCAACCATGAGGCGGCTGACAGCCCTTTAGTTCTGGTTTTTTAGAAATGCATCACGGCGCTGGAATTTGCCTTGAGCGACGAGCGAGGGATAACTATTCGCTTGTCTAGAACCCGCCAGAATATATTGGGCTGGTGTAAAGCAGACTCGGGCTGATTTGGCAATTTCGACCACGCCCTCTGAAGGTTATTTTCTGCTTAAAGATCGGGGTATGCCGGACATGAGCGCCGAAGCTGTAATCCTACGCCATGCAAACGGGTTTAAATTGCCCGTGTTGGACGCAGCGCGCGCACGTTTGGCCGATGCCTGAATTTAAAAACCAGGGCGTGGTTTTATAATGAGAGCCTCTTTGTCCAATTGACCCCCCTCTCCCAACCGCCTATTGAGGGGCAATAAATTGCGCGGGGCGGAGCCTATGGACAAACCACAATCCTTTCAGGAGATCATTTTAAGGTTGCAGGGCTATTGGGCAGCCAAGGGCTGCGCGATGTTGCAGCCTTATGATATGGAGGTTGGGGCGGGCACGTTTCACCCTGCCACCACCTTGCGCAGCTTGGGCGGCAAGCCTTGGGCAGCGGCTTATGTGCAGCCCTCGCGCCGGCCCACCGATGGGCGCTACGGGGAAAATCCGAACCGTTTGCAGCACTATTACCAGTATCAGGTGATCATCAAACCCAGCCCGCCCGATTTGCAGGCGCTTTACCTTGGCTCGCTGGAGGCGATCGGTATTGATATGGCGCTGCATGACATTCGCTTTGTGGAGGACGACTGGGAGTCGCCGACCCTTGGCGCCTGGGGGCTGGGCTGGGAGGTGTGGTGTGACGGTATGGAAGTGTCGCAATTTACCTATTTTCAGCAGGTTGCAGGCATGGATTGCAAGCCGGTTTCGGGCGAGCTGACCTATGGGCTGGAGCGGCTGGCGATGTATGTGCTGGGTGTTGACCACGTGATGGACATGCCGTTTAACAGTGCCGATGCGCCCATTCCGCTCACTTATGGTGATATTTTCCGGCAGACCGAGCAGGAATACTCGCGCTGGAATTTTGACGTTGCCGATACAGATATTTTGCTAAAGCATTTTGAGGATGCCGAGGCGGAATGTGCGCGGATACTTGAGCAGCCAGCCGATGACCCGAAGACCGGCCGCAAAATTATTATGGCGCATCCGGCCTATGATCAGGCAATCAAGGCCAGCCATGTGTTTAACCTGCTTGATGCGCGCGGCGTTATTTCTGTGACCGAGCGGCAGGCTTATATCGGGCGGGTGCGCACCCTTACAAAAGCCTGCGCCGATGCTTTTGTTTTAACGGAGGCAGGATCATGATGGCTGTCGGGATCATCGGTATAATACCTTTATTACCCTCATTTTTGGTGCTTCCGGTGCCGTTGCAATCGGCAATTCTGTTTGCGGGCATGTCGCAATGAGCGGGAAAATCATTGTCGGAGCGCTGGTATTATTCACCATCATTTTCGGAGGCTTCCTTTGGTATGCGCAGTTCTATGCCTACTATAACGAGGTGAACGGACTCACTTCGGTTGAAGTGGACGGGCGCTCGGTGGCTGTAAGCGATTACGTGGGGTTAGACGGCACCAGCTCGGGCCTCAAACTGCGCGGATGTTTTACGGTGGACGAGGCCGATTTTGACGGTGTTTCGCTGGCGGACGACCCGGTGCCTGCAACCCCGCCGAATTGGTTTGAGTGCTTTAATGCTGAGGAGCTTACCCACGATGTCGAAAGCGGCGCGGCGACCACCTATATGGCCGCCAAAGACGACATGGACGGGCTGGACCGCCTGATTGCGGTTTATCCTGACGGGCGCGCATTTATGTGGCGGCAGCTCAACGATAAATATCAGGATTAGATCATGGATTATTTGCTGGAGCTGTTTAGCGAAGAAATTCCCGCACGGATGCAGAAGCGGGCCGGAGAAGACCTTAAACGGCTCGTTACAAACGGGCTGGTTGATGCCGGTATTACCTATGAAAGCGCCGCGGTGTTTACCACCCCGCGGCGGCTGTGCCTGAACGTGTGCGGGCTGCTGGCGGAGTCACCAACTCTGCGCGAAGAGCGCAAAGGGCCGCGCGTGGGTGCGCCTGAAAAGGCGCTGGAAGGTTTTTTGCGTGGTGCCGGGGTTTCAAAAGATGATCTGGTTATAAAGGCTGACAAGAAGGGCGACATTTATGTTGCCGAGATTGTGAAGCCCGGTCGGGCGGCAGCCGAGGTGATTTCTGAAGTTGTGGCTGATGTGATCCACAAGTTTCCGTGGCCAAAGTCGATGCGTTGGGGGGCTGGCCCGATGCGCTGGGTGCGGCCGATCCATTCGATTTTGAGTATTTTGGGAAAATTGGAAGATATGGCGGTGGTGCCTTTGGCCGTGGATGTGCCGGTGGGCGACAGCACAGAGGGGCATCGGTTTATGGGTAATGGCCGCTTTAGCGTATCCGGCTTTGAGGATTATGAGGCCAAGCTAAAGGCGGCTTATGTGATGCTCGACCCGGCCGAGCGGCAAGATTTGATATGGCACAACGCCAGCAATGGTGCATTTGCGCTGGGGCTAGAGGTGGTGGAAGACCGCGCGCTTTTGACCGAGGTTGCAGGGCTTGTGGAGTGGCCGGTGGTGCTGATGGGTGATATTGCGGAAGAGTTTTTAGAGCTGCCACCCGAGGTATTGCAGACCTCGATGCGCGAACATCAGAAGTTTTTCAGTGTGCGCAATCCGAAAACAGGGCGGATCGAGAAATTTGTCACGGTTGCAAACCGCGAAACCGCTGACGCGGGCGCGACGATTTTGAGCGGCAACCAGAAGGTGCTGTTTGCGCGGCTCTCGGACGCCAAGTTTTTCTGGGAGAATGACCTGCGGGTGCCGCTTTCGGATATGGCGGCCAAGCTGGAGAATGTGACCTTTCACAACAAGCTAGGCTCGCAGGCCGAGCGAGTGGCGCGGATCGCGGCGCTGGCGCGGGAGATTGCGCCGATGGTCGGGGCCGATGCCGATTTGGCCGAGCAGGCGGCCAAGATTTGCAAAGCGGATTTGAGCTCGGAAATGGTCGGTGAATTTCCGGAGCTTCAGGGGCTGATGGGGCGGTATTATGCTGAGAAGGCAGGGCTGCCTGCGGCCGTGGCCAATGCCTGTGAGGCGCATTATTCGCCGCTTGGTCCAAGTGATGATGTGCCGAGCGAAGCCGTTTCGGTGGCGGTGGCGCTGGCGGACAAGATTGATACGCTGACAGGGTTTTGGGCGATTGATGAAAAGCCGACGGGGAGTAAAGACCCCTATGCGCTGCGGCGGGCGGCGCTGGGGGTTATTCGGTTGGTGTTGGAGAATGGGGTGCGGGTTGGGCTCCGCGGAGTCCTGAAGAACCCAATGGTTTCGCTTTCTGGCAAAGTCAGAATGGATGAAAAATTTCAGGAGGTTGAAAAAGCTCACACTGGATTGAAAGACCTAGGGCAAGAAGAAGTGGCCTCCTTCGTATTGTCCAGCTTTACGGCAGATGTCATGAATGAAACTGATGAGAAAAAGTTGGGAATTGCAGCGGCTATTTCTTCGAATCTTCAAAACCTCCTCGCCTTCTTCCACGATCGCCTCAAAGTCTATCTTAAAGACAAAGGCATTAGCCATGACGTTATTGACGCCTGCCTTGCCATGCCTGGCAATGATGACCTGACGCTTTTGGTTAAGCGGGCCGAGGCTTTGCAGGGATTTCTGAAAACCGATGACGGGGAAAACCTGTTGCAGGGTTACAAACGCGCCGCCAATATTTTGCGGGCCGAGGAGAAAAAGGATGGCGTGTCTTATGAGGGCGCGCCGGATGTGAAATACGCTGAGGAAGCGGTTGAGCGCGCGCTGTTTGCCGCGCTGGCGGCGGCGGTGCCGCAGATTGAGGCGGCGTTGGGCCAAGAGGATATTGCGGCTGCGATGGTCGCGCTCGCGGGGCTACGCGCCCCGATTGACGGGTTCTTTGACGGGGTTCAGGTGAATGCCGACAACCCGATCGTGCGGCGAAACCGCCTGTGCTTGCTTAACGAAATTCGGGAAGTTATGCACAAGGTTGCGGTATTCTCCGAAATTAGCGGCTAAGACCGCCGAGCGTAGCGAGGCCACGGCGCTGCTGCGCATTTTGCTACCGGCAAAATGCACTACGCTGGCCGCAGGCGCTGGCTGCGCGGTTTTCACCATTGCCAAACCGTGTGTAAGGCCTATGCTGCACTGCAACCAAACCAAAGGGCCGTGGCGATGATATTCCTTGATGGAAAAACCGAGCTGGACATAGCACTGCACGGCACCCGCGCTTGTCGGCTCTCCAAAATGGTCGCGCTGGGCTTGTCGGTTCCGGCTGGTGTTGTGCTCTCGGCTGCCGAGGTTATCGAGATTGCGGATACCGGCGAAGTGCCGGAGATACCGGCTTCGTTGCTCGGCGGGTTGCTGTCGCTTAGGGCCTCGCCGGTTAATCCGGAGTGGGGCGGGCCGACCGCAATTCTGAATATCGGGATATCGGACAACACCCTGCCCGATGTTGGTGACGATGCCGCACATCTATTGTATCGACGGTTTATCCAGAGCTTTGCCACCAATGTGGCGGGGCTGGAGGCCGAGGATTTTGACTCCGATTTGCCGGACGGGGCCGAGCGGATCGCCCGCTGCAAAGCGAGCTATTTGTTCGAAACCGATCAGGATTTCCCGCAAGACCCGGTCGAGCAGCTCAGAGCATGTATTTTACATATGGCCCGCGCATGGAACCGGCCCTCTGCCAAGATTTTGCGGCAAGCAAAAGGTGCGCCGGAAGATGCAGGATTTGCGCTCCTGATCCAGAGAATGGCGCTGGGAATTGGGCGCGGAGACACCGGCGCCGGCGCCGCACAAATGGTGGATGAAAAATCCGGTGCGCCCAAGCTATGGGGGCGGTATTTGCCGCAATCACAGGGGCAAGACGCGGTGATCGGGGCGCGAAATGCGCTGGGAATTGAGGTGTTGCCGAAGGCTGTGCAAGCCGAGCTTTTAGCGGCCGGGGCGGTGCTGGCCAAAGGGTTTGGTGACGCTTTTCAAGTGGAATTCACCGTGCAGTCGGGCCGCCTTTGGTTGCTCGATGCGAGCCCGGCGAAGCGCTCTAGCGTGGCGGCACTGCGGATCAATGTGGACCTTGCGGAAGCCGGAATTATCAGCAAGGCAGACGCGATTTTGCGCACCGAGCCACACGCGCTCGGGGACCATTTGCACCCGCAAATTGCCCGTGAATCAAACCGTGATATCCTGGCGATTGGCCTTTCCGCCAGCCCCGGTGCTGCGACCGGTCGGGTGGTGTTTACCTCCGAAGCCGCGATGACCATGGCGGCGCAGGGGCAGGCGCCGATACTGGTGCGGGTCGAAACCGGCGCTGACGATATTCGGGGCATCCACGCGGCCAGCGGGGTGCTCACACTGCGCGGTGGCATGACCAGCCATGCGGCAGTGATCGCGCGTGGGCTTGGTGTGCCGTGCATTGTGGGCGCGGGTGAGCTGAGGCTGGATGATGAAACGCTGGTTTGCCCCGACGGGCGGCGGCTGGAGGCGGGTGCGCAGGTGACGGTTGACGGCACATCGGGGCAGGTGCTTTTTGGCACAGTCGAGATGACCCAGCCAAATCTGGGCGGGCCGTTCAAAGTGCTGATGGGCTGGGCAGACGAGGTGCGCGAGCTCAAGGTGCGGGCCAATGCTGACACCCCGAGCGACGCGCGACTGGCGCAGCGGTTTGGGGTGGATGGCATAGGGCTTTGCCGCACAGAACACATGTTTTTTGCTGCCGAGCGGGTGCAGGTGATGCGCGAGATGATTCTTGCGCCAAATGGCATAGCGCGGCGGGCCGCGCTAGATCGGCTGATGCCGATGCAGAAAGCCGACTTTGTCGAGCTGTTCGAGATTATGCGGGGGCAGCCGGTTACCATCCGGCTATTGGACCCGCCATTGCATGAATTTATGCCGGTGGACGAGGCCGGAATTGCGTCACTGGCTCAAGCCATGGGCATGAGTGTAGTGCAGGTGACGCGGCGTGCCGATGAACTCTCCGAAGTGAACCCGATGCTCGGAAAGCGCGGCGTTCGGATTGGCATTACAATGCCCGAAATTTATGAGATGCAGGCGCGAGCGATCTTTGAGGCCGCCGCGCAGGTTTTTGCGGTGACGGGCGATGTGGTGGTGCCGGAGATTATGATTCCGCTGGTGTCAGCCAATCGGGAGGTCGAGCTGATCAAGGCCCGCGTCGAAGCTGTGGCGGCTGAAGTTGGCGGCGTTGTTTCATATAAGCTGGGTGTTATGGTGGAAACGCCACGCGCTGCTTTACGGGCCGGAGATCTGGCAGAGAGCAGCGCTTTTCTGAGCTTCGGAACCAATGACCTGACGCAAATGACCTATGGGCTCTCGCGCGATGATGCCGGGCGCTTTATGCGCGAATATGTGCAGCAAGGCGTTTTCCCCGAAGATCCGTTCCACAGCCTTGATGTGGAAGGCGTGGGAGAGCTTTTGCTAATAGCCGCACAGCGCGGACGCGCGGCGAACCCCGAGCTGAGCCTCGGGATGTGTGGCGAGCACGGAGGAGACCCGGCATCAGTGCGGTTTTGCAAAGTGGCAGGGTTTGACTACGTTTCTTGCTCGCCTTACCGGGTGCCAATTGCGCGTCTGGCGGCAGCACAGGCAAGCTTGCTGACAGCGGCGAACAAGTAAAGCAGCGAATCGGCTGCCGTGGCCTGCTGCTAAAATCGGGCTCGGCCATAGCAGGCAACGCCCCTGATCGACGGTAAAAACCCTTTAAAACCGAGGTTTTACGGCTGTCTCGCAGATGGGGATAGACTCGGCCCTACAGAATGTGAGAAATTCGGGGCTGTTGAAGCGCTTGGGGTTAACGTGTTGTTTGGATTCAGAATATTTGGCCATACGCCGAAACTAACCGCGGCTGGTATCGGTGCGGCTGTCGGGCTGGTGTCTCTGCTGCTTTTGAATAATGCCAATGCCGAGTTGTCAGCTGTGCCACCGACCAATATTGACGATCTGGTTTCCGGCCAGATCGTGGCGATGATGGCCATGGAGCGGTCGGCAATGGGCAACCTTTCAAGCGACCGGCTGGCAGAGCTGGGCGGCGTGAGCTTTATATCGGGCCAAGCGCGGGCAGGGCGCGGCTTGGGTGGGCTATTTCGGGGCGCACGCGGGCGCGCTGAGGCCGAAGCTGAAGCGACCCGGCTGGCATCAGCCGGACAAATAGCGCGCTCGGGCACCGAAATTGCCCCGACTATCGCAAGCTTTAACCGGCAGATCCTGGACGAAATGCCGGAAGCCGAAGGCGGCCCGCAGTGGAAATGCCTTTCGGAAGCGCTCTATTTTGAAGCACGGGGCGAAGACCTGTGGGGGCAAATTGCCGTGGCCGAGGTGATCTTGAACCGTGTTGATTCAGCGCGGTTCCCAAATTCGGTTTGTAGCGTTATTCGAGACGGGACCGGACAGCGCAACCGCTGCCAGTTTTCATACTTTTGCGACGGTAAGGCGGAATCGGTGAGCAACCCCACGGCATTTGAACGGGTGAAAAAGATTGCGGCAATGATGATCGAAGGGCGGGCCAGAGTGCTGACCGGCGGCGCGACTTTTTATCATACCAATGCCGTTTCCCCGAGCTGGGTCAGCGCGCTGGTGGAAACAGCGGTGATCGGGGATCACATATTTTATCGGTATCCCTAGGGCCATACAGCAGCAACGCTTGAGACGGAACTATCCGGCAAAAACCTGACTGGCATAGACCTCTCCGCAGAGCTGGCCACGCCGGTCAATCCCGAAGGCGGCACCCATGCGGGTAAAGCGTCTATTCAGGATATTTGCCAGATGGCCCCGCGAGCTTTCCCACGACCCAACCAGCTCCTCAGCAAGGCTTCTATAGGTGTGGATGGGCACCGGCTGGCGGGTGTTGAGATATCGAAAAGCGCAATTCGCGGCAGGGATATAGGGGCGGCCATTCAAAACATAGACAAAGTTTTTTGCGATGTTTTCGCCGGCAGTGCGGAAGTTGCGGGTCTGGTTGCGCATACGCTCGCGCAGATTCCGTGCACCGGAAACATTGAGCTCGTGGCTATAAATCCGTGTGCGGGTCATATTTCGTGCCTGCGTATTTGCCGCGCTGATAACATCACGGGTGGAGTCAAACAGCGGCAGCCCGCGCCGACAGCGAATTTTGTTGGTGTAATAGAGAACTGCGCGATTAAACAGATCTTGATTGATCGAGCCGCTATTGATCTGCCGGTCATAGCTGGTGCTGGAAAGCGGCGCCAGACAGGCCGCACGCGCGCCGGAGCCGGTAAAAATGGAGAGGATCATAATAAATACTAAAATTGACGCGTTACGAAAAATGAAATGGGTCATTTGCCGTCCTTTTGGTATTAAACCTATATGCCTGTCTAATTCTGCACTTTCAAGCGGCTGATGGTCGCTACCAGTGCATATTGATTGACGAATCAGGCGATAATATGGCCTCAGCGGTTTAAAGTCGGTTAAAGCGGAGTTGAAAATGGACGAAACAGCGATTGCTTTTGAGGCGCCGAATGTGCGCGCCGCTGCGACAGCAGGTGGCGCGCCGCTCGACAGGATCTCGGTGCGCGACTATGAGCGCGAGGTCGAAATCGGGGCTTTTCAATCCGAGCGCGGGGTGCGGCAGCGTATCCGGTTTAATGTGGTGCTCGAGGTTTCACGCCATAATGCAGCGCAAGACGACGACGTGGATAAGGTGATATCCTATGACACGATTACCGAGGCGATTGAGCTACAGCTGACCACCGAACGTATCAATCTTTTGGAGACCCTTGCCGAGCGCGTGGCCGAGCGCGTGCTGGAAGACCCGCGCGCTGTGCGGGCATTTGTGCGAATCGAAAAGCTGGACCGGATTCCGGGGACGCTTGGTGTGGAGATCGTGCGCCTGCGCCATCGGGAGCCCAAAATGCGCCCGGTGGCGCAGGCTGCTGTGGCGGATGCGACGCCGCATCCGCTGGTGGTGTGCCTGAGCAACGCGGTGTTACACGGCCCACAGCTGGCGGGCTGGCTGGACGTGATCGCCGGTGCTGCTATTCCGGCAATTATTTGCGTGGAGAGCGCCCGCGAAATTGCGCCGCAAGTTGACGCCGCCCTCGTGCAGCGCCGGATTGACCTGCTTTCAACGGAACAAAACGCGTGGGTTCTGGCTGGAAAAGACCCTCGATGCGTCGTGGTGGACAGCCGCACCGAGCTTGATTGGGCAATGAAGCACGGGCAGCTTTCCGTGTGGGCGCCAAGCAAGATCGTCATGGACGCCGTTCCACACCCCAAAGACCTTTCAGCCGCCGGATTGGCGCTCTGGCTGGCCCGGGAATTTGACGCCAGGCGGGCCTTGCTGATAGGTGTTGCGGAACCCGAAGATAAATTAGGCGTAGCCGTGCGCGTGGTTAGCGCAGACGCCCCCGCTTCATTAGGAGAATAAAATGGCCGCACATCCCCCAGTTTGCAATTTTGGTGAGGCCTGCCCCGATTTTGATCTGCTTGATACCAATGGCCAGCGCCACACGCGCGATGGACTGATGGGAGAGCGCGGGCTTGTTATCATCTATATTTGCAACCATTGCCCATATGTGATCGCCATCGCCAGCAAGCTGGCGCGAGATGGCAAGGCTTTGCAGGAAATGGGCTTTGGCGTGGCCGCAATTTGTGCCAATGACGCCAAAACCTATCCGGCGGACAGCTATGAAAACATGGGAGTATTTGCCCGAAAACATGGCTTCACTTTTCCCTATTTGCACGACGAGAGCCAAGCGGCTGCCAAGGCGTTTGGCGCGGTTTGCACGCCAGATTTCTTTGGCTATAACCGCGAAGGTGAATTGCAGTTTCGCGGGCGGCTCGATGGCTCGGGGCGCAATGCTTCGCCCGATGACGCGCCCCGCGAGCTGATCGACGCAATGGCGGAAGTGGCGA
>Ga0316205_10002601_pt1 | contig 18449 bp, 18 predicted proteins | sample 3monthpyrite_MG_FD_204941 | JGI IMG/M metagenome (GOLD analysis project Ga0316205, IMG submission 204941) | Microbial mat bacterial communities from mineral coupon in-situ incubated in ocean water Damariscotta River, Maine, United States -... | ecosystem: Environmental > Aquatic > Marine >... | reverse complement strand
GATCTTGAGCACCAGATCGGCGCCTTCGTCGACTACTACAACAACCAGCGATACCACGAGAGCCTGAACAACGTCACACCCGCCGACGTCTACTTCGGAAGGGACAAAGCCATCATCAGAGAAAGGGCGAAAATCAAGAAACTGACAATCCAGAAACGCCGCTTGCAACATCAAAAACAAGCCGCATAATCAATCACACAAACGAACCAGAGCCTCCAATGCTCAAGCCGCTCTGATGTTCCATTTTATTTGACGACGGACACGCTGACCTTCGCGTCGCGTCCGACAGTAAAATGTGACTCCGGTGTTTCTGTTCCGTCTTCGGGGTGCAGGATGTGACCCATCCGGCGCGCGCCGTACTTTGGCAGTACCAGCGCGTCGAAATCAAATCCCGTGTCCTCGCGAAACCCGACAATCACAATCCGCTCCCGGTGCTGCGGCACAAAATGCCCCGCATCAATGATGCGGGTCTTGACGCTGTATCCGAGTTCGTCTTCCAGCTTGCGGCGGATGACCTCAAAGGTGCGTCCCTTATCGTGGCTTTTGAGGTTCTTCACATTCTCGAGCAGAAAGGCTTTCGGGCGGTGATGCTTCAGGATGCGCAGGACATCAAAGAAGAGCGTGCCCTGTGTTTCGTCCTGGAAGCCGTGGAGCCGTCCGAGGGCGTTCTTCTTGGAGACCCCAGCAATGGAAAACGGCTGACAGGGGAAGCCTGCCACAAGCACATCGTGATCCGGGATGTCATCGGGGTCAACGTCGCGGATATCCCCGGCAATGGGGCGATTGTCCGGGAAATTGGCGTGATAGGTCTGTTGGGCAAACCGGTCCCATTCGGAGGTGAAGACGCAGCGCCCGCCTGTCCCCTCCATGGCTTTCCTCAGGCCGCCTATCCCTGCAAAGAGATCAATGAAGGTAAAGTCACCTGATCCGGGTGCCGGCTGGCGCAGGCTGATTTCCGATTGCAGCAGTTTCAGCACAGCCGCGCGAGGGATTTCCTCGCCGCGTTTCCAGCGATAAATGTGGCCTTCTGAATACCCGAGTAAGGCGGAGGCTTCCGCAACCGAGTATCCTGCCTTTTGCAGGAGGTCTGAAAATTCTGTCTGCACTGCTCAATCCCTGTTGTTCTTCCCGCAACACCTCGCGGGGTATTTTTCTGACACCATGCTGCGAGAAGGTCCCATTCGCAAGAACATTATGGAAACAGACCGGTAAATTTTGTCCTGGACAGAGCGGATGATCTTCAGTGGACTGGAAAAGGGGACCGGGGCTGCCCATATTCTTGCCACACAGACAGGAAATTGTTGACCTTAACGCGCTGCCCGTTCTTTGAAGCCCTGGTGCTCGCGCACAATTACCGGAGTGTATCCATGTCAGATGAAGATCCGAAGCCCGGCCGCGACAGCCGGGGACGCTTTACAAAAGGCGCGTCGCCCAACGCGAAGGGACGTCCGAGGAACAAGCCGGCGCCCCCTGCGTCCTCAATTGATGTTATTTTCAGCCGCACTGTTATGTCCACTGCCGCGGACGGCACCCGGCACGAGCTGACCGCAGATCAGGCCTTGCAGCAGTCGACGCTGAAGAACGCTATGAGTGGCAAGGCTGGTGCAATCAAACGCGTATTGGGTTGGCTGCTGAAGCGGGAGCGCTGGATCCGGACTGAAGAGGCAAAGAAAGCGGCGCGGGCGAGGAAATATCAGCAGCAGTCCGGTCATAGTCCACTGTCTTATGAGGATCCTGAAAACGCAAACGACGCGCTTCAGCTTCTTGGGATAGCCAGTCGGGACGAGGAGTACGAAAGGACTGTAAATCAATCCGGCTATGTGCATCTGCAGCTCGAACAATGGGCCGTCGAGAAGGCGCTGGCGCGGCGGCGCGCGCCGGAGCCGTTCACTGACAGCGAGATCCGAAATATTGAAGTCTGCACGCACAACTCCGATTCCATCGACTGGCCGAAAGGAGCGCGGGTATGAGCACTGAGGACCCTGATGGAGAGAAAAGCGGGGGGTACCGCAATCCACCGAGATCTGGCCGGTTCCGGAAAGGCGTTTCTGCCAACCCTGCCGGTCGCCCAAAAGGCAGCAAACGGCACCCCCCGTATGACGATATCCTCGGCCAGTTGGTAACTGTCACCGAGAACGGGAAGAAACGGCAGGTTCCGGCGCATGAGGCGTTTCAGTTGCGGCTGTTCGAGCTTGCGATTTCGGGGCACAATGCGGCGACGGGCGCTATTGAGACGCTGCGCGAAGAGGGCCGGATAATGCGTTCGTCTGCGGTTCTTGAGAATAGACGGACCTCGATCCATTTTGTGTCACCCGGAAATGTAACTATGGCGCTTGAGCCTCTGAAGATGGGTCGCATTCTGGATCGCTACAGACCAGAAAATGCCCGCGTGGTACTTGAACCCTGGATTGTGGACGCCGCACTGGCGCGCTTCGGCGACAAGAGGCTGACTGTTGAAGAGCAGGCGATAGTTCTGGCGGCAACGAGAACGCCGAAGAAGGTGGCCTGGCCCGACTGGTGGGAAGTTCTGCCAGAGTGAATTCGCTCTAAGCCGAATACCGAACGGCCTTTGTCAGGTTAGCTGATCCAGAAGGGTTTCGACCTTTTTGTTCAGCGCCCTGATCTGCCATGCGAGTCGGCTGACCTAAACGTCTGACAGACACCGGGACTGCCCGTCGGCAGCCAGACCCGCCGCATTTTCCAGATGCGCCGTCAGCTCTGCGAATATCCTGCATCGGGTGTCGGTGTCCGGTGTCATGGGTGCAGTGACACTTGCCGGTCGCCGAAAGTCGAGCTGAATGTCGCTATGGGGCGCGCGGGCGCTGGCACAGTCCTGCGGGCGTACCCGAGCGGGGGCACCGACCGCGGCGACGCTCAGACAGGCTTCGGTGTTTGTCCTAGCCGCGGACCGAACAGTCTGTCCGCAAGCTCGGCCATCGTCTCCAGGCGACTGAACTGCCCCCTGTTAATGACGCGGATGTCCGGGCGCTCAGCTTTCGTGCCGGCGCGATCGCCTTTTGAATGCTTTGCCACACGGTCGCCGATGTCGGGCAACGGTGCGCCGGGATCACCGCCAAACCAGAGGTAGCTGGTCTGATCCAAAGTCTCCGCATCAAACCGAATCCAGATAATACAGCCGGAGGGTTTCCCGGCCAGACGCACATTGATCTTCTGGCGGGCAGTCTTGGCCCCCTCAAAGCTCGACTTAAGCTGAACGTGGCGCTGCAGGCCGTCAGCTTCAAGAACAACGTCGTAGCCGCTGCGATCGGTGTGGCAGTGGAGTACGTCAACGGCCATTCCGCGGCGCCACATCTCGCGGCAGAGATCGGCCAAAAACCCGTATTCGATGTATTGCTCGCGCAGCGACGATGCTTCTGAATGGATCACGATGGTCTTCCTCTGCGCCCCGTCTGGTCAGGTTTGCTTCCTGTGCCGCGCAAGTCCAGAGAAAAAGAGACTTATAGTCTGTAGACGCAAAAGCATCATCCGTGGCCCGGATGGTGCATGGATATCCGCAGGCGCGTGGGCCTCAATCTCAGGAAATACCGGCAGGCGGCCGGGTTCTCGCAGGAGGGCCTGGCGCTCGAATGCGGATTGCACCGCACCTATGTGAGCGGTGTCGAGCGTGGCATCCGCAATCCGACCATTGCTGTGTTGGACAGACTTGCCGTACCGCTTGGCATTGAGCCTTCGAAGTTACTGGAGGCCGTAGAGGGTTGATCACTGTCGGATCGGCGGTGCCTGAGACCAAAGACGTCGGACTGCCGCTTGTCACAGTTTTCAGAAAACTGTCCGAAAACCCCTAAATGCCAGGAGCCAGGCGGCGAAAAACTCTATAAATGGTATCCCCATCTGTAACATGAGATGGAACAAGACCATGAAAGATCACATAAATTTCCTGGGCGATATGATTCGCAAGGCACCGGTCAATTCTCTGACACCCTACGCAAATAATCCGCGCACCCATTCAAAAAAACAAATCCGCCAGATTGCCGACAGCATTGTCGAGTTTGGCTGGACGAACCCTGTCCTTGTGGATGGCGAAGGTGGTGTTATTGCGGGCCACGGTCGTATTGAAGCGGCGAAGCTGCTTGGGATCGTCGAGGTTCCCGTGATGTCGCTGGAGCATCTGAGCGAGGCGCAAAAGCGGGCCTATATCATTGCGGATAACAAGTTCGCTGAAAACGCGGGCTGGGATGAAGGTCTGCTTGCGATCGAGCTGCAGGGTCTGATTGATCTCAGTTTTGATGTGTCGCTGACAGGTTTCGAGATGGGCGAAGTCGATAACCTCCTAATTGGGGATATTACTGACGAAGCGGATACGCGGGACGAACTGCCTGAAATCGAGGATGGCGCTGATGTCGTCACAGAGTTGGGCGATCTCTGGCTACTCGGCAACCATCGTGTGCTTTGTGCCGATGCGACGAAGCGCGAAAGCTTTGCGTTGCTCATGGAAGATGAGCGCGCGCAAATGGTGTTCACGGATCCGCCTTATAATGTCAAAATCGATGGTCATGTCTCGGGGCTTGGTGAGCACAGGCATCGCGAATTTGCGATGGCGTCCGGTGAGATGAGCGAAGGTCAGTTCACCGGGTTTCTGAGCGATGTGCTGTGCAATACGGCGGAGTTCAGTACTGACGGGTCGATCCACTATGTCTGCATGGATTGGGCACATCTTTATGAACTGCTCACGGCTGGCCGTAAGTCTTACGATGAACTGAAGAACATCTGTGTCTGGGCAAAGACAAATGGTGGGATGGGATCACTTTACCGGTCGCAGCATGAAATGGTCGCGGTGTTCAAGAAGGGCAGGGCGCCGCACATCAATAATGTCGAGCTCGGCCGCCATGGCCGCTATCGGACCAACGTCTGGTCGTACGCGGGGATGAACAGTTTTGGCGCAGAGCGCGACGATGCGCTTGCGATGCATCCGACTGTGAAGCCGGTTGCTCTGGTAGAAGATGCAATTCTGGATTGCTCGGATCGAAAAGGGATCGTGGTTGATGCCTTCCTCGGGTCGGGAACGACGCTGATTGCCGCTGAAAGTGCAGGTCGGCGTTGCTTCGGGCTCGAGCTGGATCCGCAGTATGTCGATCTGATTGTCCGGAGGTGGCAGGCAACGACTGGCGAAAAGGCGGTTCATGCGAGAAGCGGGCTGGAGTTTGATATGTTGTCATGAGGCGCTGATTGATTGTGTCTGTTTGACATCGAATGTGCGGTGGCAGCTCCATCAATTTGAACTAATCTGATGGAGCTGCCGGGAGTTTCTGCGTGCGCCGAATGTAGCGCTTTTTGATGCTCATCACGGAATGCATGAAACTTTGTCAGTTCGCACAAGTTGTGGAAATCTGCAGAAAAGGTAATCTGGATGATCCAATACCAATTTGTCCTGCAAGATTGCGGAAGGCTGTGAGGATTTTCGCTTTGGTCTGGCGGCACCCATCGATCTGCCTATTCATCTGATCCATGCGGTCGCTAGGAAGCCGCCGGTCTTGTCAGAAGAAACTTGGTTGAGGCGGGCAGGGCGGTTTCGTAGCTTCACCGGATGACAAAATCCAACCCATTTCGCTACTTCAAGACCAGTCCTGACATCATCCGCCTAGCTGTGATAATGTACGTTCGATTTCCACTTTCACTGCGGAATGTCGAAGACCTGCTCCACGGAAGCGGAATCGACATCAGTTATGGAACGGTCCGTTTTTGGTGGAATCGTTTCGGCCCCAAGTTTGCAGCTGAGATCCGCAGAAAGCGGGCGAGCAGAATGCGCTCATATTCGAACTCGCAGTGGCATCTGGACGAGGTTTTCGTGAAGACCAATGGCGAGACGCACTATCTCCGGAGAGCGGTGGATCACGAGGGCGAGGTACTTGAAGGCAGCGTTGCCAAGAGCCGGAACCGCAAAGAAGCATTGAAATTCCTAAGAAAATCGATGAGGCGCTTTGGGCTACCACATGTCATCGTAACCGAAAGGCTTCGGTCTGACGGTGCCGCGCTAAAAGAAATGGGCGCAGGCTGCGGCAGGAAACTGAACGTTGACTCAACAATCGGGCCGAGAATTCCCACCTGCCATTGCGACGAAGAGAGCGAGCCATGTTCCGCTTCCGCCGAACGCGAAGCCTGAAAAAATTCGTGTCCGCCCACACCTCGATCCACAACCACTTCAACCAAGAGCGCCACTTTTACTCACGCCACAATTTCAAGCGCAACCGCACCGCCGACCTCTCCGCGTGGCGTCAACTTGGCCCGGCATAAGGGGCAGCTTCACTGGCCGAGTAGAGACTAGTTCGCATTTGTCTGACAGCACCTATCTGATCCATTTCGGTGGCGTCCGGGTCAGCCGTGCCGAATTGCTAGCACCGATCCTTGCCGCCGCTAAAAATCAGAGAGTGGTTCGCATTCGTCTGACAGCACCGATCAAGTCTGAACCATTACACCTTAATGCGATCCGCGTTACCGCGATGAACAAAAATCTTGTCATTATTTCTCTGACCTTTGCGGGCTGAGAAAATCGATGGCATGGTCCAGCTTGGCTCAACGCCTGCGAAGAGATCGAAAAAGCCTGTCGCCAAATTGGGGTCTTCGTTCATATTCTCTTTGAAAGACCACCAAGTTTGTAAATCGTCCATCATCGGGGACACGTGTTTTTCAACGTCAAATTCCTGTTCGAACACTGCGGCCCGAATGTTGAGGCAAAGCGCCACATAAACATATCCTTCAGGCCAAAAATAAACCGGATTGGATTGATCTGCACCTGCGGGAAGGCTCTTTACCGTCACAGGTTTTGATTTGACCAACTCACGCAGCATGAGGCCACCTGTGAAATTTACATAGTCATTCCGGTTAAAGTCTTCCCGAGGTTTTTGTGCTTCGAACGATTTCAGCCAGCGCAAGAAGAGCAAACAGATTTCGTCATCATCGACATCGTATTGGATTCCATACTGCGCGTGCATCACATCGATTTGTCGGTGCATGGCTTCTTTGAACCAACGCAGCCTTCTGACAGATTTCCTGACAGGGGTGTCGGGCGAATTGGGCATTTTGACTGTGGCAGCGAACATTGGCGTAGCCCCTTAAACCGTGTCCAGAGCATACTTAAAGAGGGATAGAAGTTCTTTGTCAGAAGCTCTGTTCTTGACTATTTCGCCGCTCATTTGGGCCGCCACATCAGAGCATATTTGCAATATTTCCAGTTCGGTATCGCCAAACGTACCACGCTGGACATATAGCCAGAGGGCAGTTGCGAACGAGATCGTCACAACATCTTCTAGATGTTCGCTATTATGGCGGCTTTCCACGCCGGGCGGGTCCCCAAGAACACCTGTCGCTACAAGACGCTTAAAAAGATCAACACAAAGAGCCTCTTTGGATAGCTCGCTAGGCGGCAATTCAATAGAGACGCCTTCCGCAATCAAGCGTGCACAAAGGGCTTCGCTTACCAGCAAGTCCTCCACACCCAAATGCTTTGCAGCAAGAGATAGCGCGAAATACAAATTAGAGGCGTCCAGCGATAGCTGTTCCTGCGGTTCACTTTGATGGTGCCCGGTCGCGAAGGACGGGACTTGGAATTTTTCTTCATCAAACTCTAAACCGAGAACTCGTTTCGCAATATTGTCGACCGTCCCGGTCAATTTCTTGGCACCCTGAAAGAAGTCAGAGGAAGCAGTCTCAAACTGCTCTGGGAGCTGACGAGAACCATTCTGCACGATCATCTTAGCACCACGTTTCATCGCAAAACGGATGCCACGAATGGCGTCCTTGGCTATGATACTTGGGTTGGGATGTGTTTTCGGGTGCATATGTTTCTTAGCTCCTTGAGTGTGTCCTCAATCTAGCATTTTTTCGGTGTAAGTTCCATAAAGGCCTTTGTCGTCTCCAAATTCTTAAGAACCGCTTGTGAACCAAGGCCCAATGCATTCTGCGCTGATGACGCCTGCGCCATCTGTACACAATTTTGAGGGGTCAGACCCAAATGAAGCCCTGTCGCAAATCCCGCGTTAAAGCAGTCGCCGCAGCCACAGGTACAAACGACATCGATATCGTAGGCGGGGGATTCAAAGGAAAGGCCGTTCCGGTCGCGATACATGGCGCCATCTTCGCCAAGGGTCAGAACGACCGCTTTGGCGCCCTTTTCAAGTAACAGGGACGCCACTTTTTCAAAATCTGTCAGTCCCGACAATGCCATTGCTTCTTCTTCGGAAGGCATAAAATAATCTGTGAACGGCAGAAGTGGTTCAATGAGAGCAAAATCTTCCTGGGAGGCCGCGAATACATCCAAAGTCGTGATACAGCCGCGCGCCTTTGCTTCCTTCATGATCTCTTTCGTGCGACCTTTGTCCATGGCATACATGAGCCCGACGCCACCGATGTGAAGAATTTTCGTATCCAGGACTGTGTCAATCTGTTCATCGTTAACATAGAACCCGCCCGTCGCACCTTTGCGATGGAGGGCAGGGCGGGCGCCATCCGGACGCGTGGTGACTATTGACGAAGAGGTGGGAAAGTCAGCCATGCGTTCCATATTTTTGGTATCGACGCCAAAATGGTTGAGTCTTTGGATGACCCAATCCCCCATATCGTCGACACCCACGCCACCAACAGCCTGAACTGACAAACCGTGCTTGGCAGCTACGATCGCAGCACTGCCAGCCGCGCCCGAGACCGCAAGAGCCATCTCGTCGATAAAGTACGTATCGCCCCCAGGAGGAATGGAATTCACGGGACGACCGAGACAGTCGAAAGTGAAGAAACCAACAGATGTATAGTCAAAAGTCATGGTGATTTACCGAACTCGCTGGCCTGTTTCTGCTTGGAAAAAGTACAGGCGGTTTACGTCGAACGCCACCTTTTCAGTTTGCCCCAACTCGGAGCGGTAATCGCGATCTGCTTTGATCTCGATATTGGTCTCGCCGATACGCAAAGTCAGGTAAGTCATGTCGCCAGTGGGTTCGACGCCGTAAACTTCGCCGGTCATGTGGCTTACTGCGGAATCCGAAACCACAACCGCACAGTCTTCTGGACGAACACCAAGTTTGATTGGGCCGTCAATTTTTAGACTCAGGCCCGAAACCTGGATGTTCTTTGATGTGAATGTGCCGTTCTTAACTTCTCCATCAACAAGGTTCATCGGAGGAGCCCCAATGAAGCCTGCCACGAATGTATTTTTGGGGTCGGAATAGATTTCATCTGGTGTGCCAATCTGTTGAATGGCACCGCCTTGCATGATCACGATCCGATCGGCCAGGGTCATTGCTTCGATCTGGTCGTGCGTCACGTAGACCGTTGTGATTTTCAACTGACGTTGAAGGTGTTTGATTTGAACGCGCATGGCCTGGCGAAGTTTGGCATCCAAGTTCGACAGCGGCTCATCCATCAGGAAAACTTGAGGCTGGCGAACGACAGCGCGGGCGAGGGCGGCGCGCTGACGTTGACCACCGGACAAGGCGCCTGGCTTACGATCAAGGTATTCGCCCATCTCGACCATGTCGGCAGCGCGGCGGACAAGACGGTCTTGCTCTTCTTTGGGAACGTTGCGCATCCGCAGCGGGAAACGGATATTTTCATAGATACTCATGTTGGGGTAAAGTGCGTACCCTTGGAAAACCATGGCCACATCGCGGTCACGTGCATCCACGTCGTTCATGATCTCGCCATCCATGACTATTTCACCTTCGGTCGGGTCCTCAAGCCCGGCGATCATCCGCATGGTCGTTGTCTTGCCGCAGCCAGATGGCCCGAGCAGAACAAGCAGTTCTTCGTCCGCGATGTCGATATTCACATCCCTGACGCCCCAAACTGCGCCCCATTTCTTTTGGATTCCACTTAGTTGAATGCGTGCCATTGCACTTATCCTTTGACGGCGCCCATGGTCAGACCACGGGACAGGTGTTTTTGGATTGCAACGACAACCAAAAAGACAGGAACAAATGCAAGGAATGCGACCAAAGCAATTGCATTATAGATCAGCCCATCAGAGCCGCCAGTGAAGTTGGCGAGCGCGACTGACATTGTGTAAGCATCTGGCGTTGAAGCGATGAGAAGGGTAAAGAGAAACTCATTGATGGCAAAGATCATGGCTATGACAGCTGCCGTAATAATCCCGGGCAAAACCGCTGGTATGATGATCTCCCACAAAATGCGCAGATCGCCGGCGCCATCAGTGCGCGCCGCATCTTCCAGTTCTTTGGGGATGTCCATCATATAAGAGCGGATAATCCACGTCACGATCGACAAGTTGATGGCGGCGTAAATCAGCATCAGCGCCCAGATTGTATCGAGAAGCCCCATGTTGCGGAACAAGAAGAAGATCGGAATGGCAACAATTGCAGGGGCCATCATCCGCGTCGACAAGATATAAAACCCAATGTCGTCGCGACCACGATACGCATAACGTGACAACGAATAAGCCGCAGGGATTGCCAAAACCAAATCAATGACGACAGACCCAAAGATCGCAGCAACAGAGTTGCGCAGGTATTTTGCCATCGGCCAATCAGACCAAATCATATTCCATGCATCCAGCGAGAGTGTGGGGATGTAGATCGGTTGAGGGCTGATGATCTCGGTTCTTGGGCGAAAGCCAATGGAAAGAAACCAGATCACTGGCCCCAGACAGAAGAGCGCCCAAGAGCCGAGAATAAGGTAACGAATGAAAAGATTTTCACTTTTTGAACGGCGTACCGAAGCCATGATCTAGTCCTTCCCTGATCTGAAGGCACGTTTCACGACAAGCTGAGCGACAGCAATCGTGATGATCAGCATGATCACCGATGCCGCAGATGCATAGCCAAAATTGAAGAATTTAAAACCTGTTCGATAGATGAAATAACTAATGGTCTCGGTTCCAAAAGCAGGCCCGCCTTTGGTTACAATAAAAACATTCGCAAACATCGTGGTGATGTCGATTGCGCGAATGACCAGGGCAACTGCAATGACCGGTCGCATAAGCGGCAGAGAGATGTTCCAGAAAATTTTTCCCCAGGTGGCGCCGTCAAGGCGTGCCGCTTCTTCGATTTCTTCGTCCTGTCCCTGCAATCCGGCGACAAAAATGATGAATAAGAAGGGCGTCCATTGCCAAACATCGGTCAGGATCAGCAGCGCCCGGCTGCCCCAAATAGAGGATTGAATGGCGAGGTTTCCGTCAATTAGGCCGAGGCGAATAAGCACGTCGGCAAAGACGCGGGCATCCAGGAAAAGGAGTTTATATAGGAACGCAACGGCCGAGGGCATGAACAGCATCGGGACCAAAAAGATGATCCGCCAACCTTTTACCCAAGGGTCGCGATAGGCATAAAATGCCAGTGTAAGGGCAATGACACACTGTAAAGACAGTGAAATTGCACCCATAATGAACGTATTCCAAAGGGCGCCCCAAAATTGGTAATCGCCCCACAGCCTGACGTAGTTATCAAAGCCGACCGGATTCCATGGCCCAAACTTGACTGCGTAGAAGCTTTGTACAATCGCATAGATGCCCGGATAAAGCGTTATCATCAACAGATAGGACACTGCCGGAGCGACAAGCAAATACGGGAACCACGCCTTGAGGCGCTTGCTTCTGCGTTTGAAAGCTGGCTTGGGTGTCGGCATAGAAGGGGCGGCCGAAGCCGCCCCCGTATCCGACAGCTGAGAATCGTTCATCGCGCTTGATCCTGTCTGTCTTTTCTTGGGTTGAGGGCTTTAGAAAGGAAGGGGCTTGCCTTCACCCACGTAGAGTCCAGGTTCAGCCGCGGCATAGTCGACCGGATCGTTGCCCTGATAGAACCCATTTTCTGACATGATAGTACGCACGGCAGCCGCCGCGTTGTCCAGCGCTTCCCGACCGGTGATTTGCCCTACCACGGCTCGGTTGATTTCGTTCCCGATGGCCTGCTCGATTGGGAACGCACCCGGCAGACGCGGTGAACACCATGCGTGATCAAGGCTGTCGCCCCAAACCTTCGCAGGCTGAGACACCTTTTGCAGTTCTTCGTTGGTCAAAACCGAGCGATAGCCCGGCGCAACACCATTCGCGTTCGCTTCGTTCATCGCCATGATGGATGCTGTTGTCAGGAAGCCAAGCATAAGAAACGCGCCTTCTGCGTTCTGGGCTGATGCTGCAACACAAGACGTCGAGCCCGCGATGTTGGGCGGAGCAAATCGACCCCCGGCAATGCGCGGCTCGTAAATGGTTACGAAATCATCGACAATTTGCGACTGATCAGGGCGCATGGCCTGGGTACCGCTGTCCTGCCAACTAATGTTCGTAGCAACCTGGCCACCAAGCCATGCAGCGCGGTTCTCAGGCCAACCAGCGCCTGCCAGTCCCTCGTTGGCGTTCTTGGCAAGCTGAAGGATAGTATCAATGCCCTTCATGCCTTCGTCGCCATTAAAGATCGGTTCCCAATTGTTGTCGAACAACATCATGCCGGCCTGTGCTGAAATGTGCTCCCAGGTGTAGGTCGACCAAAAACCAGGTGCAGCCATCATGCCAACACCGGATACGCCAGGCTCGATCTTGTTCAGTTCGCCTGAAACACGGATCAGTTCGTCATAAGTTGGAACCGAGTTCACGATGTCGACCTCACCACCCAGAATCTGCTCCATGTAGCTTTTGCGAACGTGAACCATTTGAATGTCGCAATCGAACGGAATGCCGTACATCTTGCCGTTGAAGAAGCCATAGTTCAGGCGATACGTATCGTAGAAGTCATCCAGAGGCAGACCCCACTTTTCAGCAAAATCATCAAGTTCGTGCAAGAAACCTGGTGCCGCAAAGTCACCCAACCAAGGGGAGAAGAATTGCAGAGCATCAAAGCTCGCATTTCCTGAAATGAATTCGGCCAAGGCTTTGTCGTAGAAGCTGTCGTCTGGAATTGGAACCAATTCGACTTTGATGCCGGAGAGAGCTTCAAACGGTACAAGGCCCTCTGCTGCGGATTCTGCATCGGCCGCACCAATGGCAAAACGAACAGTAGTTCCGGAAAGTTCTTTACGGACTTTTTCCCAGTCAACTGTGCGAATCCAGTCTTTGTCTGGATCCCAAAGTGGAGCACCGGTCATCTTGTAAAGATCCTGATAGTCCTGACGCACATACTTTGAGACAGAAATGTCATTCAGGATCATGGCCGGGTCTTTAAGATGGCTACCGGCAAAAGCGGGAGTCGCCAGGCCGGAACCGATTGCGGACGTAACTCCCAATGCGGCGGAATTCTGTAAAAATGTTCTCCGTGACGGTTTCGTGAGCTTATTCATCAAACTCTCCTCCATGTTGATGATTTTGAAGGGAAGTTTGGAGCATTTTGCGCCTAACGGATACGCGAACGGGGCCATAGCTTACGTCGCTATAGTTTACACCTACAGAGCGTTTCATCAGTTCCTCCCTTACGACCAGTGTGCGTGCACACAAGTTCGGCTGGCATTACTAATGTTCATTACTTTGCTTCTGTCAACCATATTTCATTATAATCTCCTGATATTAGCGAACAAATGTATTGACGAATTTGCTATTGTTCGGTCATATGGAATCCAATTTCGAGGGAGAGATTAGATGGCGTCGAACGTAGCTTTGACCGGTTTTGCCAAGGAGCTGGAAACCAGAGCCAAGGGCGATAAACCTATTCGCATCGGGCTCATCGGGTCCGGTGAAATGGGCACGGATATTGTGGCTCGCACAAGTCTGATGTCTGGGATCGAAGTAGCTGCAATCGCCGATGTGCGCGAAGATAACGCCACGAAAGCCGTCGAAATTGCGTTCGACGAAACTGGGCATTCCAAGGTCGCAAGGACAACAGACGAGCTAAATGCAGCCATGGAAAATGGAAAGGTCGGCGTTGTGAACAATGCCAACTTGCTACTCGAAAGCGGTCTTGTGGATGTCGTCGTAGAAGCAACAGGTCTTCCCGGGGTTGGCGCGGAACTGGGACTCAGGGCGATGGAGTTGGGCAAGCATCTTGTCATGATGAATGTCGAAGCTGACGTTACCATTGGCTCATATCTGAAATCACAGGCTGAAAAACTTGGTGTCGTCTATTCTCTTGGGGCAGGGGATGAGCCGTCTTCTTGCATGGAGCTCATCGAGTTTGTCACGGCGATGGGACACAAAGTGGTCTCTGCCGGTAAGGGCAAAAACAATCCTCTCAACTTTGACGCCACCCCGGACGAGTATCAGGCTGAAGCCGACGCCCGGAATATGAACTCCAGAATGCTTGTTGAGTTCGTCGATGGCTCGAAAACAATGGTGGAGATGGCCGCAATTGCCAACGCCACTGGCCTGATCCCGGACAAACCAGGCATGCATGGTCCGGCAGCGGGCCCCAAGGACCTTGCCACGACGCTGATCCCCGAAAAAGATGGAGGGATTTTAAGTGAAGCTGGCAGGGTCGACTATTCCGTTGGCAAAGGTTTGGCGCCGGGCGTTTTCGTAGTTGTCGAAGCACAGCACCCTCGTATCTGGGAACGTATGAAGGATCTTAAGATGGGCGACGGCCCATATTTTACTTTCATCCGACCTTATCATCTCACCTCTTTAGAGGTCCCGCTGACTTGTGCCAAGGCAGTCTTGCATGGCAAGGCAGACATGGTGCCGCTGGACAAGCCAGTCGCCGAAGTTTGTGCGCTTGCGAAAAAGGACCTCGTGGTTGGCGAGCACCTCGATCAGATCGGCGAATATTGTTATCGCGCCTGGATTATGGAGGCTGGCGAAGCCAAAACCGTAGGCGCGATCCCATGCGGACTGCTTGCAGGCTCAGTCGTCACGCAACCAATACTCAAGGGCGAACTCATTACTCATGAGAACACCACCCCACCAGCAGATTCAAAAATTGTTCAACTCAGAGCGCTCCAAGATCAAATGATCTTCGGTCGCTGAAAATTGGAAGTCCTCAATGGCCAAACAAAAGATGCGGAACGTGCCGTTCGCTCTGAAAAAATACTCAAGTGAGCAGCTTAAGGGTGCGTTGCGCAAAATGTATCTTATCCGGAAATTCGAAGAGGGCGCAGAAAACTGCTATACCCGAGGTCTCATCCACGGCACCATGCACCTTTCAATCGGGCAAGAAACAAGTGCCGTTGGCAGCTGCATGCCGCTTGCTGCAGACGATCAGATCACTTCTACGCACCGGGGCCATGGGCACTGTGTTGCCAAGGGTGCAGAAGTTTCGCGGATGTTTGCTGAGTTCTTCGGCAAGGAAACGGGCTACTGTAAAGGTCGCGGTGGCTCGATGCACATGGCCGATGTCGAAAAGGGCAATCTTGGAGCCAACGGGATCGTGGCGGGTGGCATACCAATTGCTGTCGGTGCGGCGCTGTCATCCAAACGCTTGAACACTGGCAAAGTGGTACTTTGCTTTTTCGGGGATGGGGCCAACAACGAAGGCGCGTTTCACGAGTCCTTGAACATGGCGTCTATCTGGAAGCTCCCCGTGGTATTCATCTGTGAAAACAACAAGTACGGTATGTCCACTTCAATCGAACGCTCGACCTCTGTCAAGAACATCTCTGAGCGTGCGGCCGGCTATTCAATGCCAGGTGTTACCGTTGACGGAAACGACTTTAATGCCATAACCGAAGCCGTTGATACTGCTGTGGAACATGCGCGGTCAGGCAATGGACCGAGCTTAGTAGAGTCGTTGACTTATCGCTGGCGCGGGCATTCAAAGTCAGACCGAAATCGCTACCGTACAAAGGAAGAAATAAACGACTGGATTGATCGTGATCCGATCATTCGCTTCTCCTCTTTCCTTGTCCAGAACTCCGTTTTGAATGACGAAGAGGTGAAAGCTATCGAAATATCGGTCGACGCCGAGATCGAAGCAGCCATAGAATTCGCCAAGTCCAGTCCGGACCCGCTGTTAAGTGATGTAACCCGGGACGTATACACGGAAGTCGCGCAATGAACATTTCTGTGAAAAATCCCGATACTGAACCCGTTGAAATGTCGTATTCTGAGGCAATCAAAGATGCCTTGGATATCGCCCTCAAGACCGACGAACGCGTTATTCTCATGGGTGAGGATATAGGTGTCTATGGCGGCGCGTTTCAGGTCACGGGCGACCTTGTCCATTCCTATGGCGAAGATCGCGTCATGGATACGCCGATTTCTGAACTTGGTGGGGCAGGCATCGCAGTAGGTGCAGCTCTGACCGGGCTTCGCCCGATCTTTGAGTTCCAGTTCTCTGATTTTGCGACCCTGGCGATGGAGCAAATTGTCAACCAAGCCGCGAAAGTTCGTTATATGCTTGGTGGTGAAGTGTCCGTACCGCTCGTTATGCGATTTCCGGCTGGCTCAGGTACAGGTGCAGCTGCCCAGCACAGCCAGAGCCTTGAAGCATGGCTTGCGCATGTTCCTGGACTGAAGGTGATCCAACCCACAACACCGCATGATGCCAAGGGGATGTTACTTGCGGCACTCGACGATCCTGACCCTGTGATGATTTTTGAGCATAAACTGCTCTATAAAACCAAAGGAATGGTCCCTCAGGGTCACTATACCGTTCCTATTGGTAAGGCCAATATTGCGCGACCAGGTACTGACGTAACCATCGTTGCGACGTCAATCATGGTTCACAAGTCACTAGCAGCTGCTGAAGAATTGGCTGCCGCGGGCATCTCTGCGGAAGTGATTGACTTGCGCACCATCCGACCAATTGATCGCGAAACCGTTTTGGACAGTGTTGAGAAAACGTCTCGTCTTGCCTGTGTATACGAAGGCGTCAAAACGCTCGGAATTGGGGCTGAAATCAGCGCGATGGTTGCCGAAAGCCATGCGTTTGATTTCCTTGATGCGCCAATTCTACGTCTTGGCGGCTCGGAAAACCCCATTCCGTATAACCCTGAGTTGGAGAAGGCATCAGTTCCACAAGTGGACGATATTGTCTCGAATGTGACCAACCTCGTGAAGGGTAAGATTTAGTCATGCCAATAGAAGTCATTTTGCCAAAGGTCGACATGGACATGTCGTCGGGGACAATCGCAGTCTGGCACAAGTCGGAAGGTGAGATGGTCAACGAGGGCGAAGCCCTTTTTGACATTGAGACCGACAAAGCCACAATGGAAGTCGAGAGCCCTGGCACAGGCACGCTCCATTTTGTAAGCGCTAAAGAAGGTGACGTTGTTCCAATCGGACAAGCCGTCGCCTGGCTTTTTGCAGAAGGTGAAGAGGTCGCTGAACCTGCTGGATCAAACGGACCCAAGCCGACAGCGAAAGAAGGTTCCGACCTTTCATCTGTCGATATTGACACCGCTGAGGCGGGCGTTGTTGAAATTTCCCCAGCAACCATGGCTAGAACGCGCGCAACCCCTTTGGCGCGCCGCGTCGCCAAGAAGCTCGACGTAAACCTGCAGTCTGTTTGCGGATCAGGGCCTCGGGGTCGGATCGTTCGCGTCGATGTGGAGCAAGCAGCAAAGTCTGGAGCGGCTTCACTTTCTGCCCAAACCCCTTGGGTTGGCGGCAAGACTGGTGCGCAGAAAACAGCAGATGAGTTGGGCCTAGCCTATACGAAAGTTCCTGTTGATCGGATGCGTTCGGTCATTGCGACCCGTTTGACCGAAAGCAAAAGTACTGTTCCGCACTTCTATCTCAATGCAGATTTGCAAATTGATAAACTGCTAGAGATGCGTGCCCAGATTAATCTTGCTCTCATAGACTCAGATGCAAAGAAAGTCTCGGTCAATGATCTGTTGATCAAAGCGTGCGCTACGGCCCTCAAGGATGTGCCTGAAGCAAATGCCGCCTGGGATGGTGACAACATCATCAAGTTTGATGACGCGCACATCTCGGTAGCTGTCTCGATTGATGGTGGTTTGGTCACTCCCGTCGTTAGGCATGCCCAGAAAAAGGACATTCAAACAATTTCAATTGAGATTGCAGACCTCGCGGCGCGCGCAAGAATGGGTAAATTGGCCAGCAAAGAGTATCAAGGTGGGTCATTCTCAATCTCGAACCTTGGAATGTTCGGCGTCAAATCCTTTAGTGCCATTATCAATCCTCCTGAAAGCATGATTTTGGCAGTTGGCCAGGGAATACCTCAGTTTGTTCCGGATGATGAAGGCAACCCCAAGTTGGCGACGGTTATGAGCGTCACACTGTCTTGCGACCACCGCGTAGTCGACGGGATGTTAGGCGCGGCATGGCTGAAGAAATTCAAAGAGCTGATCGAAAATCCGGCTGCTTTGATGCTTAATTGAGGGGAATGAAACGCGCCTGGTTTGACCGAGGCGCCAACTCATGAGTGGGACGGAGCATCATAAACAGATCAGCGAACACGTATTCGTCGGCAGTGCGTGAACTTGTGGTTTGGATGGCTTTGCCCAAGCGGGGCGCGAACGTCATCGCAACACCCGAATGTGAACCGCCCCTTGTTTACCGGAGACCCAGAAGTAAGGATACTGGGTTATGGAAAAGAACAAATGTGGAAACAGATATTCACCTGAGGTGCGCGAGCGTGCCGTGCGGATGGTGTTTGAGCATCAGG
>Ga0316205_10002600_pt1 | contig 18460 bp, 15 predicted proteins | sample 3monthpyrite_MG_FD_204941 | JGI IMG/M metagenome (GOLD analysis project Ga0316205, IMG submission 204941) | Microbial mat bacterial communities from mineral coupon in-situ incubated in ocean water Damariscotta River, Maine, United States -... | ecosystem: Environmental > Aquatic > Marine >... | reverse complement strand
TAGTACTGTGTTACTGCACCCTCATTTTTCTTCAAAACGTATACAAGGTGGTGTTCCACTTCTCCAAGTTTGACAGATTCCCCTTCTTTTTTTAGTGTCGCGCCAACCATAAGACCACCACGTGTAGGTCGCGTCTGCATGTTCGAAACAAAATTACCCAATGACCAAACCGTTAGCTTGTCTTCTCCCTTGATTTGTTTTTTAACAACGGGTTGAACTACGTGCGGATGTCCACCAATGACCATGTCGGCACCAGAACGATAGCACATGGCTTCATAGGTTTTTTGGTATCTGTTGGGAAGAAACTTGTATTCAGTTCCCCAGTGCATGTTGCAGATGATGTAATCTGCCCCCATTTCCTTTGCTTTCGCTATATCTTTCTTGATGACAACACTGTCGATGTAATTAATGATCAGTGGCTTTTTTACTTCAAGTCCGTTTGTGCCGTAAGTGTAATTCAACATCGCGATTTTCATCCCTTTTTCCTCAAGAATTAAAGGGTAAGTTTTGTCCCGTTCTTCTTGACTTCGGAATGTTCCTGTATGCGGTACACCTAATTTATCCAGTTGATCTAAGGTACGAACAACACCCTTCGATCCACGGTCGCATGAATGATTATTGGCTGTAAGAATAACGTTGAATCCCGATTTTATCAACGTTTTCGCAAGTGCATCGGGGGCAGAGAATTGGGGGTAACCTTTAAATGGTTTTCCAGCCAGCGTCACTTCAAGATTGGCTACGCGGATATCGTATTGCTGCAAAACGGGTTTAACGAATTTGAATCCATCGTCGTAGTCATAAGTACCCGTAGTTTTGTTGTAAGCCGCTTCTATTTGACCGTCGTGCTGCATGACGTCGCCCACGAAAATAAACGACAATTCATTTTCTTTTTGGGAAAATGAAGGGAATAAAAGAAGGAATGCTAAGACACTACACAGCCACTGCACCTTTGATGTGCGGATGCGGGTCATAGTTTGTAAGTTCAAAATCTTCATATGTAAATGAGAATAGGTCTTTAACTTCAGGATTAATCTTCATGGTTGGAAGCGGACGAGTGTCTCTCGATAATTGTAACTCAACTTGCTCCATATGGTTACTGTAGATGTGTGCATCTCCAAAGGTATGAATGAAATCTCCAACTTCCAGATCGCATACTTGCGCAAGCATCATTGTCAAAAGTGCATACGAGGCAATATTGAATGGAACTCCAAGGAATGTGTCTGCACTTCGTTGATACAACTGACAACTCAATTTGCCATCAGCAACGTAAAATTGAAACATTGTATGACAAGGAGGTAAAGCCATATTGTCTACGTCAGCAACATTCCACGCAGAGACTAATAATCTTCTCGAATCTGGATTGTTTTTTATGTTGTGAACCAACTTCGTGATTTGGTCAATTGTTCCACCTTTACCGTCAGGCCAAGATCTCCATTGATGTCCGTATACAGGACCTAGATTTCCATTTTCATCAGCCCATTCATCCCAAATTCGAACATTGTTATCCTTTAGGTATTTGATGTTCGTATCTCCATTGAGAAACCATAGAAGCTCAATGATGATTGAACGCAAATGGAGCTTTTTCGTAGTAATACAAGGGAATCCTTCTGAAAGATCAAAGCGCATCTGATAGCCAAAAACGGACTTAGTACCCGTGCCTGTTCTATCCTTCTTTACTGTTCCGTTATCAACAATATGTTGAAGTAAATCATGGTATTGTTTCATGTCAAATAAGTCCTTTTTGCAAAACTCGAATTTAGCTTTTTTGACCCGATAATCGTGTGAAATGTTGGTAAGTGACGCGATTGGTTGATAAAATTTAAAATCTCCTTCGATTCTGCGCACTCATTCTAAATTCGGATTTAAAATTGTATCTTCGTTTCATGAGAAAGTTGCTGATCATCGTGCTGTTGTGTTTGCCTGTAGTGGCATCTGCGCAAAAAGCAATTTCATTGAAAAAGAAATTCTTTGGTTCATATAAGGGAACGATTCCGGGCTATAAAATGGAAACAGGAGATGAAATCGTCGATGTAAGTTCAAGTGCAATTTACATTGAAATCACCAAAGATGATATGACTATCGCAATTGGGAATAATACGCTTCACGGCACCTATAAAGTGATGTTTATGGCCAAAACGTATTATTTGTTGGATGTGGATATTGATGGTCAATTGGCATCGGAACGCATCATGGTTTACAAAAGACGGAAGAAACTTTCGCGAGATGGGATGTATCCTCAGCCTGTTGCGGAGCTCAAAAAACACTAAGCTTATTCATCGCCGATAGGAAGCTGAATGGTAAAGGTTGTGCCTTTGCCAACTGTGCTTTTAGCGTTCACGCTACCGTTGTGTTCCGCAATAATTAGTTTGACATAATACAATCCTAGTCCAAATCCTTTCACGTCGTGGAGGTTTCCAGTGGGGACACGGTAGAATTTATCGAAGATCATTTTTAAATCATCACGCTTGATTCCAATTCCATTGTCTTCCACTTCGAGTACAAACTTCTTCCTGTCGTTGCTTGTTGAAAGCGTGATTTGCGGACTTGTGTTACAGTATTTGATTGCGTTGTCGATAAGGTTGTAAACAACGTTGGAGATATGCACTGGATCAACGTTAATCGTGTGCTTTTCTGCATTTAGATTTAGATTGATTTTTCCACCCGCTTCATTTTGATTGAATTCAAAATTGTCTTTTACCTCTTCCAGAAGTTCATGGATGTTGAGTGCTTCTTTTTTCAAGGTAATTTCTCGTTTGTCCAGTTTTGCGACGCTGAGAACCCGTTCTACCTGATTTTCTAAACGCTTGTTTTCCTTGAAAATTAAACTTGCATATTTCTGAATTTTCTCGGGGTCTTTTGCCGCGTCTGCACGAATGATCATTTCCGAAGAAAGTCCAATGGTGGAAATTGGAGTTTTCAATTCGTGCGTCATGTTGTTAATGAAGTCGGTTTTAATTTCTGACAACCGTTTTTGCTTGAAAATCACAATCATCGCGTAGCCAAAGAACATAAGCATTAGAATGACGATGATAAGTAAATACATATATGGTGAATAGCCCTCGCTCTTTTCAATGGGCTTCGATTCATTGCTGATTTCTGGGAAATAAACGGTGAAGTAATGATCAATATCCTCGAAATCAAAATGTGGGGTCTCAACTTCAGTGGTACTGTCTACTCTAAATTCTGAGCCGGAGTAACGGATTAATGCACTGTAAGTTGTGACACTGTCAAAGCAATCATAAATTGCGTATTGAAAATCGTGATGTAAATTCTGATCGTATAATTCCCGTTTCAACCAAAGTTCCAACTGAAAAGCTTCGAGATCGTCATTAAAATCAACTTTAAAGTAGTTCGGATCAATTTGTTTCACGGCCTCGAATACATCCGAACTATCTGAATTATCCGTTCGAATTTGATGAAGCACATTTCTCAATGCGATACGCGTTCGGTCGGTAAAGTAGACAAGGTTCAGGCTGTCTTGTTTTTGTTGGATAAGAATATTGTTTTCTTGCAGAGCTGCCGTTTTGTTGATCGACATCATCTGAATGAATAGAATGCAGATGACGGAAACGATTCCGAGTACAACAACTGCATTGATGGTTCTTCTATTCATGAATTTAAAGTTAGTAAAATCAGTTCAACTAAGCGTTATCCTATCAATTGAGCAAAGAGCATTGGGTTTTCATTTAGGTAGGTAAAGTTGAACCCTCCTGCATTCATTTGTTTCTCTAGTTGTCGGAAATCACTTTTATCCTTTAACTCAATTCCGACAATAGCTGGCCCACTTTCTTTATTCGTTTTTTTTGAGAATTGGAAATAAGTAATGTCATCTGAATCTCCGAGGACATCAGAAACAAAGGTTTTCAGCGCGCCAGGTCTCTGAGGGAATTCGATCATAAAATAGTGCTTGAGACCTTCGAACAAGAGTGAACGCTCTTTAATTTCTTCGGTTCGCAGAATGTCGTTATTACTTCCGCTTACGACGCAAACAACATTTTTGTCCTTTAGCTTATTTGGATCAAACAAGTCAAGCGCAGATATGGTCAGCGCACCAGCGGGTTCAACTACCATGGCTTCTTCATTGTAGAGCTTAAGAATTGTAGAGCAAACTTTGCCTTCAGGGACAAGAATTACGTCATGCAAAACGTTTCTACAAAATTCAAAATTTTGATCGCCAACACGTTTAACAGCGGCTCCATCTATGAATCTGTCAATAGTATCTAAAGTCTTAATTTCTTTAGCTTGAAGTGATGTCCACATGGACGGCGCACCCATCGGCTCGACACCAATAATTTTGGTTGTAGGACTTAGTTCTTGAACGATAGTGCAGATACCAGCAGCTAATCCACCACCACCGATAGGAACGAAGATATAGTCAATTGGGTTGTCGGCGTTTTCTAGTATTTCAAGCCCGACAGTTCCTTGTCCAGCGATGACCTCTAGATCGTCAAATGGATGAACAAAGGTTGCAGCTTGCTCATTACAGAAACTGTGTGCGGCGACCTGAGCATCATCGAATGTATCTCCGATTAGTAAAATCGCAATCTGCTTTCCGCCAAAAGACTTCACTTGTGCAATTTTTTGTTTTGGTGTTGTGGAAGGCATGAAAATAGTTCCAGTTATCCCAAGTTCTGAGCAAGCAAAAGCCACACCTTGCGCGTGATTTCCAGCACTCGCACAGACCACGCCCACAGATTTTTGTTCTTCTGTCAGTTGGGAAATTTTATTGTAGGCTCCACGAATTTTGTAAGACCTTACCACTTGCAAATCTTCGCGTTTCAAAAGGACGTTTGCCTGATATTGCTGGCTTAAACTTGTGTTTTTAAGCAAGGGAGTATGAACGACTACATTGTGCAGTCGTTCACTCGCCTCATATATTTTTTCCAAAAGATTCATTGCTCTCGAGGTCTTAGGTTTCGGACGGCCGCTCCAGCTTGCCACAGTTCAGAAGATCTGATTTCTGACAATTCAAGCTCGAGTTTTTCACGATAATCGGGTTTTGAGCCTTCTTGAATTACGCGCTTTGCCTCTTCACCTGACGCAACCTTCGTATATAACTCTTCAAAAACAGGGCTCGCGGCATCCCTAAATTTATTCTTCCAGTCCAATGCTCCCCGTTGAGCAGTTACCGATGTGTTTGCATACATCCAATCCATTCCATTTTCGGCAACGAGGGGCATCAAACTTTGGGTCAATTCTTCAACGGTTTCGTTGAAGGCTTCTGACGGAGAGTGTCCATGTTTCCGTAAAACATCATATTGCGCTTCGAACATTCCGGCAAGAGCGCCCATCAATATTCCACGTTCTCCTGTAAGGTCGGAGTACACTTCTTTTTTAAAGTCTGTTTTGAATAGGTAGCCTGAGCCGATCCCTATTCCCAAAGCGAGTGCTGTTTCTGTTGCTTTTCCTGAAAAGTCTTGATGTACAGCGAAGCTTGAATTGATGCCTTCACCTTTTGCAAATAGTCTTCTTAAAGATGTTCCTGACCCTTTGGGAGCGACCATAACGACATCAATATTCTTCGGTGGAACGATAGCTGTCTGCTCATGGAAGGTGATACCAAATCCGTGCGAGAAGTACAATGTTTTTCCTTCTGTTAGGTGCTTTTTTACCGTTGGCCATGCATCTATTTGACCTGCATCCGACAAGAGGTACATGATGATTGATGCTCGACCGCATGCTTCGTCAATTTCAAATAGGTTTTCCCCAGTTGTCCATTGCTGTTCAATAGCTTTTTTCCAGCTTTTTCCACCTTTCCGCTGTCCAACGATGACATTAAAACCATTGTCTCTGAGGTTTAGTGCTTGTCCGGGACCTTGAACGCCATAGCCAATTACTGCTATCGTTTCTTTCTTTAACGTTTCTCTCGCTTTTTCTAAAGAGAATTCTTCACGGAGTACTACGGTTTCTTCTGTTCCTCCAAAATTGATTTTTGCCATTTTTTATACTGTTATTAAGGTTTGTGTTACTGATTTTAATTCTTCCAGGTATTTTTCAAGTGTTTTCATTGGTTTTGAAATTGCGACTCGTCCCGACCGCGCGAACTCAAGCACTCCAATGGGTTCAAGCTCCTGGAAAAGTGCTTGAATTTCATTAGGCTGGCCTGTTTTTTCAATCATTGTGAATCCGCGCTCAATGGAGAGTACGTGCGCTTGGTGTCGACGAACGATCTCTTCAGGTTTGGAAGTCTCAAGAAATAGCTCTGTATCAATCTTGTACAATGCGAGTTCTTGATAAACGACTTCATCATTGGTATGGTAAAAGGCTTTCAACACTTCTACTTGTTTTTCAATTTGCCCAACGACTTTTTTCACCTGCTTTTCATCTGTTTGCAAAACGATGGTATAGCGATATACTCCAGGAACCTCGCATTCAGATGCAGTGATGCTCTCAATGTTGAGATGTCGTCTGGTAAAGATGATGGTGATTCGGTTTAAAATTCCGATTCTATTTTCCGTAAAAACGGAGATATTGTATGTTCTTTTCATTCTTCTGTGTTTAACTCAATCGTATTTCTGAAACTGAGGAACCAGTTGCGATCATGGGAAATACATTTTCCTCTTTTTCAACGGTAACTTCAAGTAAAAATGATCCTTTATGACATAGCAATTCGTCCAATGCAGCACTTAAATCCGCTCTTTTGTCAATCATCTTTCCGGGAATATCATAGCCTTTAGCGATCGTGATGAAATTTGGATTTTGAATATCGGTGAATGAATACCTACGATCAAAGAACAGTTGCTGCCATTGGCGCACCATTCCTAAAAAGTTATTGTTCAAAATCAGGAGTTTCACATCCACACCTGACTGGAGTATTGTTCCCAGTTCCTGTATTGTCATTTGGAATCCACCGTCTCCCATAATGGCTATGACCTGACGTTTTGGAGCTCCAAGTTTGGCTCCAATTGCAGCGGGTAAACCGAAGCCCATTGTTCCCAAACCACCTGAAGTAACGTTACTGGTTGTGTGCTTAAACCGATAGTAGCGCGATGCGATCATCTGATGTTGTCCTACATCGGTGACAATGACGGCCTCGCCTTTCGTTTTTTCTGAAAGAAGGTGTACTACTTCGGCCATTTTTAACGGTGATTTTGCCATTGGGGTGATCTCGCGGTCTATAACTTCACGTTGCTCTAAAGCCTCAGATTCTCTAAATTCCTCAAGCCATGATACATGTGTTCGCTGATCTACGTGTTTTATCAATGAATTCAATACTGTTTTCGCATCACCATGAATAGCGACTTCCGTGTCCACGATTTTATTCAGTTCAGATTTGTCTATGTCCACGTGAATTACCCTTGCCTGCTTTGCATAGCGAGATGTATCTCCAGTTACGCGGTCATCGAAGCGCATACCGATGGCAAGTAAAACGTCGCATTGGTTGGTTTTGATGTTTGGTGCATAATTTCCGTGCATGCCCAAGTATCCAACATATTGGGGATGATCTGTAGGGAAAGCTCCAAGTCCAAGTAGAGTGGAAGCGACTGGAATCCCAGTTTTTTCTGCAAATTCAACCAGCTCCTTTTCGGCTCGAGAAAGAATGATTCCTTGCCCAATGAGAAGGTATGGCTTTTTGGCGCTATTTAGTAGTTCAACAGCTTGTTCTATGACAGTAACATCAGTAATTGGTTGAGCCACATAACTACGAATTGAGGTGCATTTTTCATAGTTGAAATCAAGTTCGCCAAATTGAGCATCCTTTGTGATGTCTACTAGAACGGGGCCTGGCCTTCCAGAATTCGCAATGTAAAACGCCTTAGAAAGTGCTGCAGGAATATCTTCAGCTTGGGTCACTTGAATGTTCCACTTCGTGACTGGCATTGAGATTCCGATGACATCCGTTTCTTGAAATGCGTCTGTTCCCAAGAGGCCTGATGTCACCTGTCCTGTTATGCAGACAACAGCGGTAGAATCAATCATGGCATCGGCTAGACCCGTTAACAGATTTGTTGCTCCTGGTCCGGAGGTTGCAAAGCAAACTCCAGTGCGCCGTGAAGTTCGCGCGAACCCTTGTGCCGCATGGATGGCACCCTGTTCATGTCTTACCAAGATGTGATTAAGTTGATCTTTGTAGTCATACAAAGCATCGTAAATGGGCATTATTGCTCCACCAGGGTAACCAAAAATCGTGGTTACTTCTTCTGCGATTAGACTTTTGATTACTGCTTCAGCTCCTGTTGTTTTCATCGTATTGATCTGTTATGCAACCTTGCGAGGCACAAGAAACTGTCTTCAAATATTTGTACAGTACGCCTTGTTTTACCTTAGGTGCGGGTTTTTTCCAATTGTGTTTTCGTTCAGTTAATGTATCGTTGTCGACTTCTAGCGTGATGGAGTTATTACCTGCATCGATGGAAATCAGGTCGCCATTTTCGACCAATGCGATGCAGCCTCCGTCATGAGCTTCTGGAGATATATGTCCAACGACAAAGCCATGTGTTCCACCAGAGAACCGGCCATCAGTGATGAGTGCCACGTTTCCGCCAAGTCCAGCGCCAATAATTGCCGATGTTGGTTTGAGCATTTCAGGCATTCCGGGTCCACCTTTGGGTCCACAATAGCGAATAACAACCACGTTACCATGTTTAACTTTACCGTTGATGATGCCCTCGTTGGCAGACTTCTCATCGTTAAAAACAACAGCTTCCCCAGAGAAAAAGTCACCTTCCTTTCCGCTGATTTTCGCAACGGCACCTTTTTCCGAGAGGTTACCGAATAGAATTTGTAGGTGTCCTGTTTCTTTTATTGGTGATGTTATCGGGTGGATTACCTTTTGGTTTGGAGTTAAGTAGGGAAGCTCACTCAGATTTTCAGCCAAGGTTTTTCCAGTAACCGTTAAACAGTTGCCATGTAACATCCCGAGATCGAGCAGGTATTTCATGACACCAGGAACACCTCCTACAGAATGCAAATCTTCCATAAGATATTGACCACTCGGCTTAAGGTTAGCGAGTACAGGTGTCGTGTTACTTGCTTTTTGGAAATCTTCCAGCGATAGTTCAACTCCTACCGTTTTTGCCATAGCGATTAAATGGAGTACTGCATTTGTGGATCCTCCTAGAACGGTAATTAGAACCAATGCATTTTCAAAAGCTTGCCGCGTCATGATGTCTTTTGGTTTTATATCACGTTCCAGTAAGATCCGAATCGCCGCGCCGGCATCTTGACATTCTTTGTTCTTTTCTTCACTCAAAGCAGGATTTGAAGAGCTGTATGGCAAGCTCATGCCAAGGGCTTCGATAGCTGCGGCCATGGTGTTTGCTGTGTACATCCCTCCGCAGGCTCCAGCTCCTGGACACGCATTTTTGATTATACCATCATAGTCTTCGTCTGAAATTGATCCAGTGAATTTTTTACCCAGTGCTTCAAATGCTGAGACGATATTCAAGGTCTCGTTTTTCCATTTTCCTGCGTGAATTGTTCCGCCGAAAATCATAATTGCTGGGCGGTTGAGGCGGGCCATAGCAATGACAGAGCCTGGCATGTTTTTGTCGCAACCAACAAGCGCAAGCATAGCATCATACCATTGAGCGCTCATAACGGTTTCTATAGAGTCGGCTATAATGTCACGTGAAACCAATGAGTAGCGCATTCCATCCGTACCGTTGGAAATTCCATCACTTACGCCAATCGTATTGAAGATGAGACCAACGAGATCTGCGGATTGAACGGCCTGTTTCACATCTATCGCCATGTCATTTAAATGCATGTTGCAAGTATTTCCTTCATAGCCGGTCGAGACGATTCCAACCTGCGCTTTGTCCATATCAGCTTCAGTAAGTCCAATACCGTAAAGCATGGATTGAGCTGCTGGCTGCGTTTCGTCCTGAGTGATTGTTTTGCTGTATTTATTCAGTTTCATAATTAGAGGTAAACATGTTGGTATTCGTTCTTAGCCACACGGTACTTGTACATTCGCTGAAGTGTCGCACTATTGGTTTCTTCCCATGGCTTTGGAAAGGTGTAATCATCGAATTGTTTCAGGCCAATGATTTCGGCAGCTGTTCCACAAAAGAAAGCAGCATCTGCTGTATAAATTTCTTCTGGCGTAAATAGCTTTTCTTCCACTTCTATACCGAGTTCCTGAGCTAACTCAAGAACTGTTGCGCGCGTTATTCCTGCAAGGATATTCCCAAGTGGTGCCGTGAAGAGTCTATCGTTCTTTTCGATGAAAAAATTGGCACCAGACCCTTCAGCGATGTAACCGTTTTGATCGGTTAATAGAGCTTCGTCGAAACCTTTTGCTTTTGCCTCATTTGTCGCAAGGATGCTGTTGGTATAATGACCAATGATTTTGGCTTCAACAGGACAGGATTTGGGGTTTGGACGCTGGTAGGAAGAGAGAGTAACGCTAAGCATTTCATTTCCAAGGTAATTGCCCCATTCCCAGACCATGATTGCAACATTCGCCTCTGAATTACTCGTTAATGACATGTTTTCATCCATAAAAACGAGCGGTCGGATGTAGGCGTCTGCTAGACCATTTTTCTCAAGTAATTGGTAGCTAATTTGTTCCAATTCCTCAGAAGAGTATGGAAGGGGGATGTGCATTTGTTTCGCAGAATAATGCAAGCGATCATAGTGCTCTTTGGCTTTGAAAATGCGTATTCCATCGTCAGTATCGTATGCACGGATTCCCTCGAAAACACCGTTTCCGTAATGCAGCGTTTGTGCGTACAGATTCGTTGTGACTTCCTCGGCCTTTCGGAATTCACCATTGATGAAGATGATTGTGTTAGAATTAAAATACATGATGTTTAAATTGTTTGGATAAAAAAAAGGTCTTTCCCTATGAGAAAGACCTGTATATTGGGTTGTTTACTTTCTCGTTTAGGTACACATAATAATGACTAGAATTAAGGATAAGACAAGAATACTCACAGCGACTTTGGACTTCACTGCAAGGTTCATCGGAAATAGGTATAAGTAATTGTTCATTGTCTTCAATTTCGATTCAAAGTTATGTGCGATGTTGGTAAGTTTTTGCACAAAAAAAGCGTGAATTCATGTTTGTAAAAGCGTAAATGTGTTTATAACTTGTTGTATATTAGGTTTTTGAGTTATTTTGTGGTTCATGTATTCAACTTCTTTTGTGTGCTTTGTTTTTTCTGATTATCATTTCAGGAGCAAAAAAAAACCTTTCTACAGATTAACTGAGAAAGGTCTATATAAATGTTTTCTCAATTCAGACTCGAATAATAATTGTGTTTATAATATGTACCATGACTTGTTGTCCTATTTCTAAGTGTAATTATTTAGCAAACGTAGTTATTTTTCCATCGTATGAAATATTTTGCCCAGCTAATTTCATGAAATAAATCCCTGTAGCTAAAGGTGTTGTGATAGGAAGTCGAAGTGTATTCTCGGTTTTGTCTAATATTTGCTGGAATGCCCCGATAGAATTACCGTGACTGTCGTAGAATCCAATGCTAACCATTTCTGATTTAGTGACTGCATAATTAATCACAAGTTGTTGCTCCGAAACATTATAAAAAGCGTGTTTGATGGGTTCATCGGATTCACATCCAACTTGCACAGCAATTGTCTTGAGAAATTTTCGTGTACCATCCAGATCTACTTGAGAAAGACGATAATAAGATGTTCCGAATGATTGAGAGCGATCGAAGTAGCCGTAGTTGCTGATAAATGCTGTGTTGCCCCCCCCCATTACATAAGTCAAATCATCGAAGTGATCGCTTGTTTTTTTCTCGATTATGAAGTAGTCATTGTTCGATTCACTAGCAGTTGACCACGCTAGATTAATTCCCTCAAGTTCACATGAGCCTGTAAAATCAATTAGTTCCACAGGTAAAATTGTGACAGCTCCACATGTGCCGCTGTAATCAGCGACAACAGGTGAAGGAGTGTACGTGGGTGTAAGCGTGTTCAATTTATTTACAGTTCCGCCTCCAGCGTAGAGTCCGGGGTTTCCGCAATTGGTCAAGTTCACCACAGAACTATTTCGTGTTCCAATTTGGGCAGAGGACGATCCAAATGTCGTTTGGAATACGTTTACTGTAGTATTGCTTCTTTGTGCGTGCAGATCATTACCTCTACTTCCAGTATTTGTAGCAAAGTAGCAAGAATCAATTTGAGCATTTATGGTATTCGATGAGGATGTTCCATCAAAGCAAATACCTGCTCCGTATGCGAATGATCCACCTACGCGCGTTGTTCCTGTAATTTCAGATCTTGTCATGTAAAATGTTCCTTCATTAACGAGGATTGTTCCACCGTATTCATTGAAAGAATAGAGGTATTCATTGTCGATGAATTTACTGTCGTAGATGTTTAATGTCCCCATGTCTTGGTAAATGATACTCACTCCGCCATTGTTACAACGGTTCGCTTCGAACAGGCTATTTTTAATCGAAACGGTTCCATTTTCCATTCTCAAAGCTGCCCCGTCATCGAAACCACGACTGTTTTTGTAGAAAACATAATCGATGATTTGGACATTCGTTGTTGCGCCTACGATATGCATTCCGCCAGATTGAAGCCATGCGTTACAGCTCAAGCCTCCTCCTTGAAATAAAGCACTTGCTCCAGATCTGATTTCTATCGGGTACTCACCAGAATCTCTTCCGCAGTCATCGATGTGGATGTATTTTACTTCTACACCTGTAACTCCAGCCTCAACTTCAATTGCATGAGCGTATGTGTTCTGGATGCCGTATTGCAGGATTTTGAAATTCTCAAGGTGGACACCCGCTCCGAGCCTAGTGAAGTAATTACCGGTGATCCCATCCTGTCCGTTGTCAAAAGTCGTGCGCTCCATTCCTGCACCCGATATAACAATTGCTACTGTAAAATAGAGGTCTCGGTCTGTTTGGAAATAGGTTCCTGCATCAACAAAAATACTGTCTCCCGCGACAAGTACATTTGTTCCAGATGGACCGTAGGTATTCCATACATCCGTTAATGTTGCTTTGGGTGCGCTAATCGTTGTTCCAGAATTTCCAGAATTCCCAACAGCAGAGCAAAAGAGATCTCCAGTTGTGGATGCATCATTTACAAAGTAGTTACTGCTTGATGCCAGAGACGTGATCATCGAAAAGGATATGATCAACAAGAGTACTTTGTTTTTAAGAAGTGAAATGCGTGTTTTCATAATTGATTCTTACTAGACTGCGGATACAAATAGATAAATCGCTTTATTTGCTGTCAATCCAATTCTATGGGTCAATAATACGCCCTTGTTTCTATTTAGAAAAATATAATTGGCTAACTGCTACTTAATGCAGTGAAAGCTACGTTTTAGGGGTGAATGGTTGATCTTTTGAGAGGAACGGTTATCCTTGAATTTCGCGAATATCGAAGTTTCTTGAAACGGGTATCGGCTCTTCAAGGTGTTCCATGTGTATGCGATGGGCTTGTGATTTTCCAGCCACTTTTCGAATGAACGCGGGATTGATCAAATAGGATTTGTGTACGCGTTCGAATGAAATGTTGAGTTCGTCAGCGATGGTGTTGATGCGTTTCAGGGAAATGCGCTCCATTAACTTCACAAGCTCATTTTTATCGTTTAAAAAATAGACGACGACATAATTATCGTTTGCCTCAAAGCAGATAACTTTTTTTGGATTGAGTTCTGCAAGAATTTTTCCTTTGTCGCTTATGAGCTTGATCTGTTGCACTTCTTCTTTTATCTCTCCAGAAATGCTGATTTTGTTTTTTAGTTCATCAAAGATTAGCCAGAGTGTGGCTATCGACATGGGAAGGAGCGCTACAATTACAAACGAACTTAGGTAAAGAAGAAAAGAGGCTGCTTCGGGTCTATAAAGAACCCAAGGTGTTAATGAAGAAAATGTCGCGCCGATTAAAAAACTCAAAATGAAAAGCACTCTTTTCCATGCTTGATTTGTCCATTTTTGTGTGAGAATAAATGTTGTAAAGGTGGCGACAAAGCTTCCGAAAAAGACAAGGAGAATGCAGATTAGCATACGAGGATCGTTCAGGAAGACGAAGGGGTTGAATATCGCCAAGGTCACGCTGCTATAGGCTGCGAAAGCAAGAGAAATGAGTGCGTTATGTTTCTGACTTGTCTTCAAGCTTGTTTTGTAATTCGTTTTATTCCGTAGATGATAAGTGCCAGAACAACCAGTAGCGAGGAGATGAGAAACCAAACAATTTTTTGTTCGTAGTGCGCAATGGTTTTTTCCGACTGTTCATTCTTCTTTGCTAAATCGCGCTCTTCTTTTATCAGTTGAATTTCAAGTTCTTTACTATTCAGAGCATGTTGAAAAGTAAGATCTTCCAGCTGATTTTTTACCTTGATATTGTTCAGTTCATTTTTTAGTTCAATGTAAGTCTGATAACGTTCTACCGCAGCTTGCCATTTTTGTTGGGTGTTGAGAATGTCAATTTCTTCTGAGTAAATATCCAACAAGTGGACCCTGAATTCATTGGTATTGGAAATATCTTCAGCTCGTTTAAACTCTTTGTATGCCTGATCGATTAGGTTCTTTCGCGCAAACAACTTACCTCTCAAGTAATGAAAAAGAATGGCTTCTTCTACGTCGCTGGTCGTAATTAGCTCTCGCACGTCGTCCAGAGCAATGCTAGCATCGGTATAGCGTTCAATGTTCAAGTATACGTCTGCAATACCGAGAAGAGCGTAGACAATTCCTTCCTTGTTGTTGTGTTCTTGTTCGATTAACAAAGAATTGTTGAAGTAGCTTAGCGCGAGCCGCATACTGTCCAACTCCTTATAGACTTCGCCAATGTTGTATAAGCGAATTGATTTTTGAAGTGGTTGGCTCAGTTTTTCTTCCAACTTTAGGCTTTTTTGAAAATACTCTAATGCACGAGGGTAATTCTCTTGCAGTTGATAAACGCTCCCAATGTTGCTGTAGCAGGATGAAATTCTTCCCTCGTCTTGATCCTTTTCAGCGACGCTCAGTGCTTTTATGTAATGATTGATCGAGGTAACGTAATATCCCTTGTTTTTATTGACTATCCCAAGAATAGTATATGCGTTAATTTCGTGTTTCTTGGAGTCGGCTTCTTGACTCTTTTCCAGAAGTCGTTCTGCCTTAATAGATACGTCTTTCTCATCGTTTTCAAGTGCGCTAAATGCTACGGTGTTTAACTCTTCAAGTTCAACTAGCTGCTGTTCCGTCTGTCCCCAACTAAAACTGGAAAGAAAGAGCAAAATAATCAGAACGCGGATGTCGGCAGTCATTCAAAAAAGGTTTCTAGGGACAAAGTAACAAAAAAGCCTCAACTGATAGTCAAGGCTTTTCAAATGTTGGTATGTGAAGAGATTAGAATCCAGTCACTCCGTTTACCGTTGTATATTTTAATACGTTTTTCTTATCTGGGTGAATGCGTGCAAAAGCAGATTGAACAGCTAAAGTTCCTTCATGGAAGCCACATAGGATTAATTTCAACTTATTCTCATACGTATTTACATCGCCAATTGCGTAGACGCCAGGAATGTTTGTTGAGTAATCCAAGGTATCTACCTTGATTGCGTTCTTTTCTATTTCAACACCCCAGTCTGCAATTGGACCTAAGCTCGGTTTTAGACCGAATAATGGGATGAAATGATCTGTTTCTTTTACAAATTCGCCTTGTGTTTTATGTTTGATCGTTACGTTCTCAACTTTTCCATTCCCATCAACTCCAACAACTTCGGCTTCTGTAATCAAATTCACCTTTCCCTCATCCGCTAAATCCATTATTTGTTGAACTGAGTCTAAGTGACCTCGGAAAGAATTTCTTCTGTGAACCAATGAAACTTCCGTCGCAATTTTGTTTTTGGTTAAATAGATCGCCCAATCAAGAGCGGAATCTCCTCCTCCCGCAATTACACAGCGCTTTCCTTGATAGAATTCAGGATCTTTAATAATGTACTCAACTCCTTTGTCTTCGTAATCCGCTAAATTCTCAACTGGCGGTTTGCGGGGTTCAAATACACCAAGTCCACCTGCAATCATCACAATGGGAGCGGCGTGCTTGGTTCCTTTCGAAGTCGTAACGATAAACTCGTTTTCAGAAATTTTATCAATTGAAACGGCAGCTTCCCCCAAAGTGAATCCAGGTTTGAATGGCTCCGCTTGTTTCATTAAATTATCGATCAAATCTCCAGCTAATATTTCCGGAAATCCTGGGATATCGTAAATTGGCTTTTTAGGATAGATTTCAGAACATTGCCCACCAGGTTCTCCAAGTGAATCAATAAGGTGACAACGTAATTTCAGCAATCCCGCTTCAAAAACGGTAAAAAGACCCACTGGTCCAGCTCCAATAATTATGATATCAGTTTCAATCATGCATTTGATTTTAAGAGAGTACAAATTTAGCAATAAGTAGTAAGAATAAGGTAGAAAGTATAAGGTGAAATTTCATTGAATAATATTCATTAACTTAATTAAGAACCTACTTATTTACAAATGAAGAACTTTAGGGAGTTGCAGTTTTGGAAGAAGAGTCAGAATCTCGCAGTAAGCATTTATGAAAGCACAAAATTGTTTCCACCATCTGAACAATTTGGCTTGACAAATCAAATGCGTAGGTCGGCGGTATCTATTTCATCAAATATCGCTGAGGGTTCATCTAGAAGAACGGATAAGGACTTTGCGCGGTTTTTAGAAATTGCCATTGGTTCAGCCCATGAACTTGAAACACAATTGGAAATCGCCTATCGTATCAACTATTTGTCAAAGGATGAGTTTTCATACCTAGAACAAGAAACATTGAGTGTCACAAAAATGATTGGAAAATACAAGTCCAGTTTAATAGGAAAGAACTAATGCCTTCAACCTTTCACTTTCTACTTTCTAACTTTTCACTTCAAATAAACTTCCTCCCAAACTCCCACATAACAATCCCCGCGCAAACGGAAACGTTCAAGCTATGCTTTGTACCAAATTGCGGAATCTCAATGATATAATCAGATGCGTCAATAGCATCTTGGTCTACACCATTTACTTCATTACCAAAAACCAAAACGAAGTGCGCGTTAGGTAGGTCTTTTACATTTTGAAGCAACGTTGTTTCTTCAGTTTGTTCGATTGAGCAAATCTTTTTCCCTTCAGATTTTAAGTCAGAAATTAAATCAACAATCGATTCTCGGTGTTCCCATTCTACAGTTTCTGTTGCACCCAATGCAGTCTTCTGGATCTCGCGGTGAGGCGGAGTGGCAGTTATTCCACAGAGGTAAATTTTGTCTACATTAAATGCGTCGCAAGTGCGAAAGAAGGATCCAACATTGGTCAGGCTCCGAATGCTGTCTAAGACGACCGTAATTGGAAATTTTTCTTGTGCTTTAAACTCTTCCTCGTTTACACGGTCAAGTTCCCACAATTTTAGTTTTTTGTTCATCTTGTACAAATTTAATAGGTTTTGGAAGAAACCGTTCTTATCTGTTACCCACGCATAGTTAAGTCGATCAAAATTTACAGTGTATGAGTATCTGTAATTATTAGTAGGAAGTTCATTACTTTCTCGTTTTTGTGGATAACAAGCACCAATTTTAGTTTGTCAACTAAATTCATGCATCTATTTTTACATTCAATTCATTAAAAAGAACCGGTTTGGCCAAGAAAAGCTCAAAAAAAGAGGTGAAGGAAACGCCACTGATGAAGCAATACAATGCGATTAAAGCGAGGCACCCGCAAGCTTTGCTCCTTTTTCGCGTGGGCGATTTTTATGAGACTTTTGGAGAGGATGCGATAACAGCATCTAAAATTCTTGGAATTGTTCTTACCGCACGGAAGAATGGTGCTGCGGGAGCCGTTGAATTGGCAGGGTTTCCACATCATTCACTGGATACGTATTTGCCAAAGTTGGTGCGTGCTGGACAGCGAGTTGCTATTTGCGATCAATTAGAGGATCCCAAGCTGACCAAAAATATTGTAAAACGAGGGGTGACAGAATTAGTGACTCCTGGTGTTTCGTTCAATGATCAAGTACTCGATACGAAGAAGAATAATTTCTTATGTGCCGTTCATTTTGGGAAAAACACCATTGGAATAGCCTTTTTGGATGTGTCAACTGGTGAGTTCTTGATGACTGAAGGGACGCAAGAGTACATCGAGAAATTGGTGCAGGGGTTTGAGCCTTCGGAAATTGTCTACAACAAACGAAGCTCAAAAGACTACGACGAGACTTTTGGAAATCGTTATTACTCGTTTCGTTTGGAAGATTGGATTTTTTCAATGGACTATGCGCATGAGAACTTAAACAAGCAATTTGGCACCAAATCATTAAAGGGATTTGGAGTTGAAGATTTGGATGAAGGAATTATTGCTGCTGGGGTAATCATTCATTATCTATCAGAAAATCAACATGACCGACTGCAGCATATCACTGCAATTGCGAGAATTGAAGAGGAGAAATATGTTTGGCTGGATCGGTTTACGATTCGCAATTTAGAGTTGTTAAGCTCTCCGCATGAAAATGCAACCACGCTGATTGAGGTGATGGATCACACGCGAACCCCGATGGGAGGAAG
>Ga0316205_10002599_pt1 | contig 18476 bp, 19 predicted proteins | sample 3monthpyrite_MG_FD_204941 | JGI IMG/M metagenome (GOLD analysis project Ga0316205, IMG submission 204941) | Microbial mat bacterial communities from mineral coupon in-situ incubated in ocean water Damariscotta River, Maine, United States -... | ecosystem: Environmental > Aquatic > Marine >... | reverse complement strand
ATATACAGGCTGAAGCACATTTACTTTGGCAATCGTCTCTTCACAGAGAAGCTGTTAGTTTATTATACAGGGGTGCGCTTGCAATTTTATTTAAACAATATCGTTTTGACTTGCCAGCAGGTGCGACTGAGCACGATTGTATTCAACAGCTTGAAAAAAGAACAGAAGATATGGCCGGTTCATTAAATGAAGATAATCTTTATAAGCAGACATTACGCTCACGTGAGTTTAGAAAGTTGACAGAGATCTGGGTTGCTGTGGCATATGCGCATCGTATTCCAGATGATGCGGTATTTAATGAGCTTTGCAATAACTGGAATAGTCATTTTACTAAAGATGGATTAATTTAAAAATGCCTGTATCCAATGCCCAAAGCTCTTCCAATGCTCTGGTTTATGCTGTTTTAGTATTGGCTGCTATCGCGATGGCAGTATGGTTGTATTTAAATCTTGATTACAAAATAGTAGAAAAAGATCAGGGTTATCAAGGTGAGGCTAAAACGAATCCGTATTTAGCGGCTGAGTTTTTTCTCAGGCATATGGGGCAAAAAACAGCAAAGATTAAATTATTTACCGATAAACAAAAAGAATTAGATTTAGTTGATACATTGTTAGTGCCTAGTGTTCGTCTTGCTTTCGATAGTCGTCGCTCTACCGAGATGCTTGAATGGACAAATAAGGGAGGGCATTTAATTATTACAGGTCAACCTGATGCAGAATCAAATACCAGTCAACGTGATCACATATTAAATGCTATTGGTTTATACATAGAGAGACGATCATTAGATGATAAAGACAGTGAATATGAAGAGCCTGTAAATATAGCTATCTATGATGAAGATAATTTCTGGCAGGTTGATTTTGATGATTACTTAATCATATCTCGTACAGCTAAATTTAAATCTGAAATTATCTGGTCTATTGAAGATAATAATCGAGTTCATGCTATGCAGATACGATCTGGACAAGGCCGGATTACATTATTATCAGATATGAGAATGTTTAGGAATGACTATATTGAGAGTTATGATCACGCGGCTTTTTTATTTTCTCTTGCTAATGATCAGCTGGCAACGGCAGAAAATGGTATTTTTTATTATTCTTTATTCGAGAACCAAATATCTTTGTATCAGTGGTTATGGGAAAATGCCAAAACATTCATGCTATCTTTTATTGTTCTTATAATTATAACTCTGTGGATGTTAATACCAAGATTTGGACCTTTAATAAACGTACGTCAGCCTATAAGGCGTCAGTTTTTAGAGCACCTTAATGCTTCTGGGAATTACCACTGGAGACAGGGGCATTATAATCGATTGTTAATAGAGGTGCGTAAACAACTTAGTAACAAAGTTAAAGTAAAGCACCCTGAATGGGTTGCTTTAAGTAAACGTGATCAGATTTTACATTTAGTAGAGCTTAGTAATATTGATGAGGTTGTAATTGAAAATGCCTTGTTTGATAACAGTGTTGAACAGGTTAACGATTTTATTAAAAAAATAAAGATACTTGAAAAATTGAGGAAAAGTTTATGATCTCGGATGACAATAATGAAGAAAGTATGGAAAAATTAAAACAGACACCAGTTAATACGCAATCTGACTCACAACTTATTCAGCAGTTAAAAAAACAGATAAATGACGTATTTATTGGTCAGGTTGATGTGGTCGATCAGGTAATGGTGGCTCTGTTAGCTGCGGGTCATGTACTGGTTGAAGGGGTTCCCGGTCTGGGAAAAACTTTATTAGTTCGTTTGCTTGCTAAGTCAATAAATGGTGAGTTTGCTCGTATTCAGTTTACACCTGATCTAATGCCCAGTGATATTACCGGCCATATTATGTTTGATAATGAAACCAATAAGTTTCGTGTTAGACGTGGACCTGTATTTACAAATCTTTTATTAGCAGATGAGATTAATCGTGCACCAGCAAAAACTCAATCAGCTTTATTAGAGGTAATGCAGGAGCATCAGGTAACACTCGAAGGTAAAGCTATGCCTGTGCCTGAACCATATTTAGTTATGGCGACACAAAATCCTATTGAACAAGAGGGGACTTACCCATTACCTGAGGCACAATTAGACAGATTTATTATCAAAATAAAAATTGATTACCCTCAATTAGATGAAGAACACCGAATGGTTAAAGCGGTCACTACTAATCAGGTAGGAGATCAATTTTCAATCAATAATGTTGCTAAACAGTTTAACCCGGAAGATATTGTCAGGTTACAAAAGCAAGCAGCAAAGATATCGGTTGATGATGCTGTATCTAATTATGCAGTCTCTATAGTTAGGAGGACCCGTGACTGGCCAGGTATATCAACTGGAGCAGGACCTAGGGGTGGCATAGCAATTGTGCGCTGTGCACGTGCGTATGCATTTATTCAAGGGCGAGATTTTGTTACGCCGGATGATGTTAAGACAGTAGCGCTTCCTGTGTTGCGACACAGAATTATACTCTCACCTGAAATGGAATTAGAAGGTATGGATACAGACAGAGTTATTGTCGCGCTTTTAGAAAAAGTGTCTGCACCACGCAACTAAACGTAATATACGCCAATTATTATGAAATTTATAAAACTAAAACCAGGAATTCGATTGATTCAGTTAATCACTGTGCTGGTTTTTTTAGGTTTGATATCAAGCATCTGGCCAGAGCTTGAAATAGTCTGGGCAGTTACAGTTTCGCTCGTTCTGCTCTTCTCAATATTTGATTTGTGGCTGGTTTATAAAATATTACCACCCGTTGTTAACAGAAGTTTAATGGGAACCCTTTCTGTAGGGGTCAAACACAAGGTTAATCTATCTGTAAAGAATGTTAATTCCTCATCCATGCTTGTAGATATTTATGATTATTTTCCTGAACACGCTGATGTTCAAGGCATGCCAAGAAGGCTGTTACTTGAAGCTAATGAAACTGCAGAATTGTCTTATTTTCTAAAACCTTTGTTACGCGGTATGTTGAATCTCGATAAAATAGAGTGCTTGCTTTCCTCACCATTTTTAATTTGGCAATATAGTCATATTTTATCGCTCCGAGACAAAGTGCGCATTTATCCAAACTATGCTCCTGTAATTGAATATGCTTTGTTAGCAACAGAAAATCATCTCAGTCTAATGGGAATTTTAAAACACCGGCGTCGTGGGCAGGGAATGGACTTTCATCAATTACGTAAGTTCAGAGAAGGCGACAGTATAAAACAAATTGACTGGAAAGCGTCATCCCGAATGCGCAAGATGATTGCTCGTGAATATCAGGATGAACGTGATCAACAAATAATTGTAATGATGGATTGCGGCCACAGAATGCTCGCACAAGATGGTGACTTGTCACACTTTGATCACAGTTTAAATGCCTTATTGTTACTCTCCTATGTTGCTTTAAGACAGGGTGATTCAGTTGGTGTATCAACGTTTAGTCATGAGGATCAGCGATGGATCAAACCTGTTAAAGGCGTTGCAAATATAAACTCATTACTCAATGGTATATTTGACCTGCAGCCAGGTCCTGCGGCTCCTGATTACTCATCTGGTGCTCGTGATCTTGTTATACGGCAACGAAAACGCTCCCTTGTGCTGATACTCACTAATCTTCGCGATGATGACTGTGATGATTTGCTTGCAGCTGTTCACTTACTTAAAAAATACCATAAAGTCGTTGTAGCTAGTCTTCAGGAGCAGGCAATAGTTGATAGACTGGATCAACCTGTTATTAATTTACAGGATGCATTAACCGTTGCTTCAACTCATGCATATCAATCAAAGCGAGATAAATTGGTTAATCAGCTACGTAATAGTGGAGTTAACACACTCGATGCTTTACCCGAACAACTTGCTTTATCATTAACAAATACCTATTTAGATCTCAAAACATCGGGTCAAATATAATGTGTTTCGTTATATAAACAGCATTTTTCAATAGGTAGCTTATTTAAGGGTTTATAGATGACTATTTATCCGGGTGTTAATATCAAATCTAAAAATATCTGCTCGATATCAATCAATGTTGTAATATCTACTATATGAATAAAAACTATCAGGCAGACCGTATTAGCTGGTCGCAAATATTCAATACGGCTAAATCTTATAAACGTAGTTTGTGGCAAGCAAACCTAATTGCTATATTTGCTGCTGTGCTCAGTGCGCCCGTACCCATGTTAATGCCTTTGCTGGTTGATGAGGTTTTATTAGATAAGCCCGGTTTCCTGATAGAAGCAATGAATGCTGTATTTCCACAAAGTTGGTGGAGTCCTGCGTTTTATATACTTACAATTATGTGCTTAACCATTGCTTTACGTTTTTCATCCATGATGTTAGCCGTCTGGCAGACCCTAAAATTTACACAAATTGCTAAAGAAATAACATATCAAATTAGATTGAAGTTGTTATCCAAGCTTCAATTCGTTTCTATGTCTGAATATGAAACACTGGGTAGTGGCACTGTAGCATCGCACCTTGTAACTGATGTTGAAGCAGTAGACGGCTTTATAGGTAACGCATTAAGTAAATTTGTTGTGGCTGTATTATCTATTATTGGTGTAGCCGTAATTTTGTTGTGGATTCATTGGCAGCTAGCCCTGTTTATATTAGTGATGAACCCGGTTGTCATTTATTTTACAATGGTACTTGGTCGACGTGTAAAACACTTAAAAAAGCAGGAGAATTTTGCTTTTGAGCTATTTCAGCAGTCGTTAAGTGAAACACTAGATGCTATACATCAAATTCGCTCGGCTAATAGAGAGCGGCATTATATACAACGAGTAATTGATAAAGCACGGGCTGTAAAAACTCATTCATCATCATTTAGCTGGAAAAGTGATGCAGCTAATCGTGTTTCATTTTTTGTGTTTCTTATGGGCTTTGAGGTGTTCAGAGCTGTAAGTATGTTAATGGTGATTTTTTCTGATTTATCAATTGGTCAAATGTTTGCGGTATACGCCTATCTCTGGTTTATGATGTCACCAGTGCAGGAAGTACTCAGTATGCAATATAGTTATTATTCAGCCAATGCAGCTATTAGTCGATTGAATAATCTACTTAAACTTGATACCGAACCACAATATGAACACAATAGTGATCCTTTTGAGAATCATGAAAGTGTAAGTTTACGCGTAGATAATATTCATTTTAGTTATAACAAAAGTGAGCCTATATTAAATGGACTATCACTTGATATAAAAAAGGGCGAGAAGGTCGCCATCGTAGGGGCTAGTGGTGGAGGTAAGTCAACGTTAGTGCAAATACTTTTAGGTATGTATACACCTTCCAAAGGGAATTTGTTTTTTGGAGATGTAGACGTTACTAAAATTGGACTTGATATCGTACGTGAAAATGTTGCTACTGTTTTACAGCATCCTGCATTATTTAATGACAGCGTTCGTAATAATATAAGTTTAGGTAAACAATATAATGATGCTCAATTGTGGGCGGCACTAGAGGTTGCGCAGCTAAAAGACACGATTGAAGATTTACCTGATCAATTAGATACTATTGTAGGGCGTAACGGCGTCAGACTATCGGGGGGACAGAGACAACGAATAGCCGTTGCCCGCCTGGTTTTATCTAAGCCTAAAGTTGTGATATTAGATGAGGCTACCTCAGCGCTGGATACTGAAACAGAATCTAAATTACATCAGGCAATGCAGGATTTCCTGAAAAACCGGACTACGCTAATAATAGCTCATCGCTTAAGTGCCGTTAAACAGGCTGACAGGGTTTTTGTGTTTGAAGATGGTCGAGTTATAGATGAAGGTATACATGACGAAATGGTTCAAAGAGAAGGTGTTTACAAGCAGCTTTATGGGTCACATACCGAGTAGTAATAAAGAAGATAATGTGAGGAAACAATGATTAGAATTGGTCACGGTTATGATGTGCATGCATTTGAAGCAGGAGACCATGTCATTTTGGCAGGTGTTAAAATACCCTATGATAAGCAATTTAAAGCGCATTCTGATGGTGATGTCCTAATACATGCTGTATGTGATGCTTTGCTTGGTGCAATGGCGTTAGGTGATATTGGTCATCATTTCCCAGATACAGATTTATCTTATAAAGATGCTAATAGTCGAGATTTATTAAAAAAAGTCTATAAATTAGTGCTTGAATCAGGTTTTGCTTTATCGAACCTTGATGTCACCATTATAGCTCAGGCGCCTAAAATTTCGCCTCATATAGACCTTATGCGTACTAAGCTTTGTGAGGATTTGAACGCCGATATTAATTGTATTAATGTCAAAGCGACTACGACTGAAAAATTAGGATTTATAGGCAAAGAAGAGGGTATAGCAGTACATTCTGTCTGTTTATTACAAAAAATGGAATAAAATCCAAAATAAACACTTTTATTAGTAATTATTGGACTCTTTCTGCAGACAATTTAAAATTATCTTATATACTGAAGTTAGGGACAAAAAATGACTTTATCTTTATAGAAGTATATATGCTGATTTATATCCACGGGTTTAACAGTTCTCCAGAATCATTTAAAGCAAGTTTGCTTAAATCCTATGCGGATAAAATAAACATGCCTGATATGCTGGAAATACCCGCTTTGTCTTTTGATCCGGTAATAGCAATGGATCAGTTAATACGTCTGGTGCAAAAATATCAGCAGCACAATGGTATGCGTCCTTTATGTTTTATTGGTAGTTCTCTTGGTGGATATTATGCTACCTGGCTGGCTGAAAAGTTTGATAGCCGAGTCGTATTAATAAATCCCGCGGTTAAGCCTTATGAGCTATTTGAGGATTATCTAGGTTACAACCGAAATATATATACTGGTGAAGAGTATATGCTCACTATGGAACATGTAAATCAGCTTAGGAAGTATAAAGTTAAAGATATAAGTAAGCCTGACCGGTATCTTCTAATGGTACAAACCGGCGATGAAGTTCTGGATTATAATCAGGCTCTTGAGAAGTATGCGGCTGTTCCATCAATAGTTGAAGAAGGAGGTGGTCATGAATTCACAGGCTTTGATCGTCACCTTGAAACGGTTCTTGCGTTTTGCGGAATCAATTGTTTAAAAACCTATTCCTAATGCGGCTCCTGTTCAATTCTGTATAATCCAAAATTAATTACATAATTAAGAAGGAAATCTAAATGTCACTTGGACCGGTGATGCTTGACCTTGTCGGAACGTCAATCAGCCCACAAGAACGCGAAATGTTACTTCATCCTCAAACGGGAGGCGTAATCTTGTTCACTCGAAACTATGAATCACCCGAGCAAATAAGTGAGCTAATTAAAGAAATTCATAACTTACGTACGCCGCACCTCCTGATTGCTGTTGACCATGAAGGCGGCCGTGTACAGCGTTTTCGTGAAGGGTTCACGCATATACCTCCTGCTGCCATTTATGGAAAAACTTATGCCGAAGATAAAAAACAGGCTAAAAAACTAGCTTATGATTGTGGTTGGTTAATGGCCGCTGAATGCCGTGCTGTTGGCATAGATATGAGCTTTGCACCTGTATTGGATATCGGTATTGGTTTAAGCGGTGTTATTGGTGACCGTGCTTATCATTCAAATCCTCAAGTAATTTCTGAACTGGCACATGAATATATGTCAGGTATGCACCAGGCTGGTATGCAGGCAACGGGTAAGCATTTCCCTGGTCATGGATCCGTTAAAGAGGATTCGCACACCGCGCATCCTGTCGATCATCGTTCACTTAATGATATTATGATGGAAGATGTTATCCCTTTTGAAAGAATGATACATTTTGGTTTGGCTGCTGTAATGCCTGCACATGTTGTTTACCCGACTGTTGATGATAAGCCTGCAGGTTACTCACGTATTTGGCTACAGGATATTTTACGTGATCGCTTGAACTTTCAGGGAGTTATATTTAGCGATGACTTGAGTATGGAAGCTGCGGGTATTGCCGGAGACTTTGCACAACGAGCCGATACAGCGTTACGAGCAGGTTGTGATATGGTGCTCGTATGTAATCATTCTGATGCATCTCAACAGGTTTTGGAGTCACTTGAAGGTTATTCAAATCCGGCATCTCAAATGCGATTGATCAGAATGCATGGACGTGGTGATATTAAGCGAGAAGAATTAATGGCATCATCACAATGGAAAGAAGTAGTAGATAAAATTAAGCAACTTGATGATAGCCCTAATCTAGAACTGGATGTATAAATTCAGGTTTTAATATTAAACTTAAACATAACTGTATATAAAAAATTTAGTGATTATGGAATTTTTAAAAGAATTATTAAACGAGTTTGAACTTGCAAGTGATTCAATCTGGATGACTCAGGTTTTTTTTATCGTATTTACAACACTTATTATTAGTTTTATACAAAAACGAGTTTTTTCAAAACTACATAAAAAATTAACAATAACAAAAAACCCTTGGGATGATTTACTAGTAAATGCGGCTGGAAACCCTCTTAGATATTTGATCTGGTTACTCGGTATACTTTTTGCTGCAGAAATAGTGAAACACCAGAGTCAGGCGATAATCTTTGAAGTTATCGATCCGTTACGTGATATCGGAGTAGTTGCCATATTAATTTACTTTTTGCTTCAGTTAATACGTGGTGCAGAAGACATTCTGATTGAAAAGCAATTTGAAGATGAGGAGCAGGACTTTGATCAACATACCGTTCACGCTATTGGTAAACTTGTTCGAATTTCTGTTTTTATTACAGGTGGGCTGATTCTACTTCAAACGCTAGGTTATAGTATTTCGGGAATTCTTGCATTCGGTGGTGTTGGTGGTATAGCAATTGGTTTTGCAGCTAAAGATTTGTTAGCAAATTTTTTTGGCGGTTTAATGATATATCTGGACAGACCGTTTAAGGTTGGTGACTGGATTCGATCGAACGATAAAGCAATAGAAGGTACCGTTGAAAATATAGGCTGGCGTCTAACGCGTATTCGTACATTTGATAAACGACCGCTGTATGTTCCTAATTCCGTGTTTAACAATATTTCAGTTGAAAATCCTTCACGTATGACAAATCGTCGTATTAAGGAAACAATGGGTATAAGATATGATGATATAAACAAAATGTCATCAATAATTGATCAAGTTAAAAGTATGTTACAAAATCATCCTGATATTGATAGTGATCAGACTTTAATTGTTAATTTTAACAGTTTTGCATCATCTTCCGTTGATTTTTTTATTTACACCTTTACAAAGACAACTGACTGGATTCAGTTTCATGAAATCAAACAGGATGTATTATTAAAAATTGTTGGCATAGTCGAAGCTAATGGCGCCGAATTTGCCTTCCCAACATCTACACTGCATCTGCAGACTATGCCATATGAGGAGCGCCAGACTAATGGCTGATAAATTATTAGTTGTCATTGCTAATGTTGATACACAACGCCCAGCTGAAATATTACCGCCTTTACTTCAAGCAACAGTAGCTGCAGCCATGGAGTATGAAGTAGAAGTTTTATTTACAGGACAGGCAGGTCAGTTAGCAATGAAGGGAGAGGCAGAAAAACTGGTTTTAAAAGAAGAAGATAGCAAGAGTGTATATGATCATATTAAACAGGCCAGATCTGCAGGCGTAGTATTCAAGGTGTGTACACCCGCATTAAAGTTCTGGGGTGAGAACATAATCCCTGAAATAGATGAAACAGTTGGTGGTGCCTACATTATAAATGAATCTATGGATGATAGTGTCGTAACATTTACATATTAAAATGGAAAAATATCATAAGGCAAAACAGATTCTAGATAATGCAGATTTGATTTTTACTGCAGGTGAAATTCAAAACTCAATAGATCAATTAGCAAAACAGATAAATAATAAACTGTCAGATATAACCTCACCCGTAATTGTATTACCTATTATGAACGGCGGTTTGATACTGAGTGGTCATTTAATTACAAAACTAAAGTTTCCCGTTGAGATTGATTATCTACATGCTACTCGTTATAGAGATAAAACAATGGGTGGTGATTTACAATGGAAAGCAAAACCGCAAAACACTTTAGAAGCCAGAACTTTATTAATTATCGATGATATATTTGATGAAGGGCATACTATGCAGGCTGTAATTGAATATTGTAAATCTGAAAATGCTGACAATGTTTATTCTGCTGTTTTAGTAGAAAAAAATCACCCTCGTCCTAAAGCGGCAATAAAAAGTGATTTTGTCGGTATGAGTGTCGCAGACCGATATGTATTTGGTTTTGGAATGGACTATAAAGGTTTTCATCGTAATTTAAATGCAATTTATGCTGTTAAAGAGTCTTAACTTTCTCGCTTTTTATCACTATTACGATTTTTGTATCAGGTAACAACAAATGAATGATAAAGAATTCTCAGCTGAGCTAGCAATCATTGGTGGAACAGGGTTATACCAGTTAGATGGATTTGAAGAAATTGATCGACGTAATTTAGTTAATCGCTGGGGAAAGCCATCTTCTGAGATTATTTTAGTTGAATATAATAATACTAGAATTGCTTTCCTGGCTCGTCATGGTTTGCAGCATAATATTCCACCTCATAAAGTTAATTACAGAGCAAATATCTGGGCCCTAAAGGAGCTGGGTATTAAAGAAATAATATCAGTTGCTGCTGTAGGAGGTATTAACGAGACAATGCCGCCTGAAACAGTCGTTATACCCGATCAGATTATTGATTATACCTACTCAAGAAAACATACATACTATGAAGATGAGTTAGAAACCGTTCAGCATATTGATTTTACTGAACCCTACTCAAAAGCTTTAAGGAACAGGTTACTGGCTGTATCTAATGATTTAATAGATGGCGCTGTCTACGCTGCTACACAGGGCCCAAGATTAGAAACAGCTGCTGAAATACTAAGACTAAAAAGAGATGGTTGCGATATAGTTGGCATGACGGGAATGCCCGAAGCGGCCTTGGCTCGTGAGCTTGATATCGAATATGCCTGTTGTGCTCTGGTTGTTAATTGGGCAGCAGGATGCGCTGGTACTACAAAAATAGAGCATCCTGAAATGCTAAAAATTGTAAATAAGGGTATGTTAAGTGTTAAGTCTATCTTACAAAAGCTGATTTAAGCGATTGTAAGAGTCTGTTTAGAGGTGTTTTAATGGATTTTGATATTTTTAAGCTCGATTGACTCTTTAGAAGCGTATTTTTGTTATTCAGTCCTCGTTTTCACCATCAAATCCCGACAATTAACAGTCTTTTCATGCCTAACTGGAACTGAGCATATCAATACATATAACAATACTATAAAATACGCCCGAAATTAATATTGAATGAAAGGTAAGACATGTCACGTGCCGATAAGGTTTCAGACGCTACGGGTCTGGAAAAAATAATTCTAACACTGCGTTACCATGAACAATCGCGTCAATGGTTTGCAGTTGTTTTTGTATTACTTGTGAGCCTTCTGGGCACATACGAACCTATGTTATTCATTGTTGGAGGTGCTATTGCCGCTTTTGGCGAGCTAATACGCATGTGGGCATCAGGTTATGTTATGAAAAATAAAGAGCTGGCAACTACGGGGCCTTATGCATATGTCCGTCACCCTCTTTATGTTGGAAATATACTGTTATTAGTTGGTTTTTCAATAGCCTCGGCTCAGTGGTGGTCATTTGTCTTAATGGCAGCATTGTTGGCCTTTTATTATCCACCAACAATTTCTTATGAAGATAATAAACTGCGTGGCATTTTCGGAGCAGAGTGGGAAGAATGGTCTAAAAATGTACATGCTCTGATCCCAACGTTTGGAAGTAAAGCCGGTAGTGCTAAAAGTGCCTGGTCTTTTAAAAAGAGCCTGATGCAAAATGCTGAGCCTGTTATTGTTGTATATTTAATTGGCTGTCTATATCTTCTATATACAAATTAAATGTTAGAAAATCTGGATTTTATTTCAGAAAGTGATCTAACCAAATGGGTTAGAAATCACCTTGAATCAGATCAATATGCATTATCAGCAGGGTATCAGGGGAAAACCCTGCTGTTTAATGAATTAAATCATAAGCTCGTCATAAAAGCCCCACTCGGAAATATCCTTACTCGCCCCATCAATTTAGCGTTATTACGCCATGAATACCGAATCTATCAAAAGCTTCAGGGTTTAGCCGCTATTCCAGTTTGTTATGGAATGGCAAATAATGAATTTTTAGTCATTGAATTCATTGAAGGTCAGACTATAAGGCAGAGACGGCCGAAGCCAGAATCAGAATATTTTGTAAAGTTGCTGGATGCAATTAAGGAAATGCATTCAAGAGATGTTGCTCATTTTGATTTAAAGCGATCTGAAAACTTACTTATTACTAATAATGATGAGCCTAAACTTATAGATTTTGGTGTTTCAATAGTAAAGAAGGGTGGTTTTCATTTTATAAATATGTATCTGTATAAACTGGCAATGCAATTTGATTTTAATGCGTGGGCCAGACATAAGTGCCACAGGAAAATGGAATTATTATCTGAAGAGGATAAAAGATATTATAAAAAAACACGAATTGAAGTGTTTAGCAAAAAAGTAAAACGCTTTTATAAAGATAAAATATTAGTTCTATTTAGCTAGTTTATAATTACAATATCTTTAAAGTTTCTTTAATAGTGATGCAGCACTATCAATATATTTTTTTCGGGATAGTAAAAGTTGCCAGCGACTCCCGCCACACTGTCTCCAAAGTACCGCAGAACGAATAGCCGAAAACAACAAAGCACGAACTTTGTTGACATTATTAGAATGTGATAAGTAAGTATGGCTACCTTGAACCATTATTTTAGGTCCTATAGGGCTAATGATCTGCTGATAGATATCAGCCAGGTTGGCAACTACATTTTCATGGCTTATATGAAAATACTCAATTTTACTTTGTGTGTTTTCAAGCTCAGAACTGAGTTTATCCATTAAGTCAGGCGATTTTCTTAATATTTTTTCAAGCTGTAGAATATTAATGACATAGCGTGTTAATTCAATATCTATGTTTCTCTTATCACCGCTTAATTGCTCATGTAATGTTAACAGTCCTTTTTTAATCACTGATACATCGCCGTACACATTCATGACATTCTTTGCGTCAAACCTGAATAATGTCTCTAAAATTGAAGCTAAATGAGCATCAGATACATTACCAGTGTTAGCTACTTCTTTAACTAATACAACTGACTGGTAAATACCGGCAAGTGCTAAAGTTCTGTCTTGTTGACTGTGTTTCATGATTGTATTTTCTAAATATGTTTATAAATTATACATGGTATCAATTACGCCACCACCTAGACAAATGTTGTCATGATAAAAAACAACTGACTGTCCTGGAGTGATTGCTCTTTGAGCATTTTCAAAACTGACTGTAATTGACCCGTTTTTGATGGTTTCTAGTGTACAAATCTGATCGTCTTGTCTGTAGCGTACTTTTGCTTTGCAGGAGTAGGGTAGATCAGGCATTTTATTGTTTACCCAACTCAATTGAGATGCTGTTAAATGAGTATGGTATAAAGCTGAGTCATCGCCTTGAGCCACATATAAGGTGTTTTCATGAAGATCTTTTTTGACGCTGAACCAGGGTTCTTCGCTGGCATTTTTAACACCACCTATACCAAGGCCTTTTCGTTGTCCAAGTGTATAATACATAAGCCCATGATGCTTACCAACTACCTGGCCATCCAGTGTTTTAATTTGACCGGGTTGTGCAGGTATAAATTTTTGTAAAAAATCTTTAAATTTACGCTCGCCAATAAAACAGATACCCGTACTATCTTTTTTATTGTGGGTTATAAAGTCATTCTTTTCAGCTATTTTACGTACTTCAGGTTTCTCTATATCTCCAACAGGAAATAAACTGTGTTTAAGTTGTTGTTGGTTAAGGGTGTATAAAAAATAACTTTGATCCTTATTGCTATCAAGACCTTTTAATAGCTGATATTCATTACCTGACTCACCACGTTTTACATAGTGCCCGGTGGCAATGAAACTCGCCCCCAACTGCAGAGCGTAATCTAAAAAAGCTTTAAACTTTATTTCTTTATTGCATAATATATCCGGATTCGGTGTTCTTCCCGCAGAATATTCATCGAGAAAATGCTTGAAAACTCTATCCCAGTATTGATCAGAAAAATTAACACTATGAAGTTTGATTCCTAGTTTGTCACAAACTTGTTGTGCGTCTTTTAAGTCTTCTGCAGCAGCACAATAATCTTCATTGTCATCCTGTTCCCAGTTTTTCATGAACAGGCCTTCTACATTGTAACCCTGTTCTATTAAAACGAGCGCAGCAACAGATGAGTCGACACCACCTGACATGCCGACAATAACAAGTTTTTTTTGATTGTTGGCTTTGTTATTCGAATTCATCTTCACTGTCACGGGTTTCAGGTGTATCATTAATTTTGATGATTTCTGAAGTATTATCAGAATTCTTTTTAAAGCTTTTTATTATTGCAGATGAGCCGAGCTGTGTATTATTAGATTCTAGGATATATAATTTAGAGTCTGTAAGTGACTGAAGCAATAAACCATTGCTTTCAAAACCTGCCCAGTTTGTAATTGTGATTGTTTTTCTTATAAAGTGTTTTTCAACCATGTGTTGATCTAACAGAACCCCTAAAATATATTTAGTGTTTCTATAGTTATTCTTAATGCTGTTAGAGGTATACAGGTCATTAGCGTCATCTTGTTCAGTTGTGTGTTTTGAAAGAGCTGAATAAATATCAGACTCAATTAATGAAATGGATGTAATGATATTATCTTGTTCATCTTTATCAGTTGAAAAGGGAGTTGAAAAGATCTCTTTAACTTGAGACCAGCAAGTTTCGCTGATTGTTACTTCAGCCGGTTTTTTGCAGTCATCATCAAGGCACACTTTAACAAGTGGGCCTGCGTAAGTTTGATAACTCAGTAAGAGCAGAGAAATCATTAATAAGGTTTTAATTGTAAATGGCATTGTTAAATGTCTATTAGTAAGTCTAGTGGGTATTTTTTACCGTCAAGGTAATCATCAATGCAGCGAAGTACCATAGGACTGCGTAATTTATCAGTGTTTTTTGCGAGCTCGTCCCGAGTTAACCATATGGCTCTTATTATTCCATTATCAAGTGATTGATCTTTATCATGGTTTTTACAAGTACCCACAAAGGCAACGCGTAAAAAACAGCGATCTGTCGCGTTTTGATCCCAGCGATAAATACCACTGATGTATTCAGGTGTAAATTGCCAGGCTGTTTCTTCCTGTGTTTCACGAATAGCAGCTGTTATAAGGCTCTCTCCTGGATCAAGGTGCCCGGCTGGCTGATTATATACAGTTTTTCCAGCAGACATTTCTTCAACGATTAAAAATCGTTTATCTCTTTCAATAATAGCGGCGACGGTTGCATGGGGCTTCCATACATCTTCCATAGTTAACCTTTTTTATTCTTACGATTTATGAAACGATTTTTTTTGTTCTTTATATATGTAATGACATGTAACCGCCAAAGTATTCGAATAACTGTAAACCCGGTAATTGAGCTTACTATGCCGAGTGTCAGGCAGCCAAGCAAGAAGGGTTGCCAGATAGCGTCCATTTGCTGGGCTATCCAGTCAAATGATGCTTCAAATTCAATATTACTGGGTGGTAGGCCTAACATCCAGTTTCCTAGTGAATAAGCTGCGTAAAACATAGGGGGCATGGTTACAGGGTTGGTAATCCATACCAGTGCTACTGATAGAGGCAGGTTACAGCGTAATAAAATAGCGGCACCTGCAGCCAAAAACATTTGAGACGGTAGTGGAACCCACATAAAAAACATACCGACGAGAAATGCCATAGAAACTGATTTTCGATTCATATGCCATAAATTTGGCTCATTAATAAATTTACCGAATATTCGTAATGATTTCGATTGGGTGATTTTATGTGGATCTGGCAGGCACTTACGTAAAAACTTTTTTGGCATGATTTAATTCTAGCTAATGTAATCTCTAATGCAGCATATTGAGCCATCAACTAACTTGGCAAGCCTGCTTATAAAGTATAAATTATAACAGACAGATCAAATAATAAGGATTTTAGTTGTGTCTGAATCAGGGACGTCTCAGCTCGCCTCATCATTACCTATAAACGCTTTGTCCATGTTAGCGGGTGTCTGCGCTTTACAGGTTCAGCCTGATGTAACTATTCCTCTCTGGAGCAGTGCTGAAATATTAATCTTTCTACCTGTCAGTTTGTGGTTTTTTTACCTGTTGCGCACTAAACGTATGGTTTTTGCATTCTTTATTGGTTATCTATGGGCATTATTATTTGCACAGCTCTATTTTTTACAACAACTACCTGATGAATTGGTGGGGCAGAATATACTGCTTGAAGGTGTGGTTACAGGCCTACCCGATGTAACAGAGACCTCTCAGCGATTTGGCTTCAAGGTTAAGCGTTACATAACAGTTAATGGTGATACAAGGGGGTTATCACATAAAAATTTACCAAAATATCTAAGATTGAGTTGGTATTATTCAAAAGAAAAGGTGCATAACGGTGAGCACTGGCAGCTTCTGGTTCGCTTAAAAAATCCTCATGGCATGTATAATCCGGGCGGTTTTGACTATGAAAAGTGGTTGTATGAGCAAAACATACAGGCAACCGGTTATGTCAGAAAAAATGTTCTAAATGTTAAAACTGAAATTAAAGATCAAGGAATAAACAGTCTCAGAGAGAGATTACAAGGTATCTTAGCCGCATTACCTGATAAAACCCATAGTGGTCTCTTGCAAGCACTCACAATAGGACATAAAAGTGAGATAAGTCCTGATCAATGGCAAGTTTTAAGACTAACTGGCACGAACCATCTTATGGCTATTTCCGGATTACATATTGGTCTGGTGGCCGTTCTTATTTTTACACTGATTAGCAGGTTTATCCCGGCATCATTTTGTTTATATGCTAGTAAGAGTCAGATTGCAGCGGTTGTGAGTTTATTGGTCGCTGGATTTTATGCGTTGTTAGCCGGGTTTACTGTGCCAACTCAACGCGCATTTATCATGCTGTTTGTAATAATGCTGGCACTTTTACTAAAACGTCCAGCATTTAGTTTAAACACGCTGGCACTTGCTTTGATCTTTGTGTTACTGGTTAATCCCGTGAGTGTGTTATCAGTTGGATTCTGGCTTTCATTTATAGCTGTTCTGGTTATATCAATGGTGACATCAAATAGAGTAAAGGTTAAGAAATTATACTTAAATACTTTTTATCAAAGTGTGAGGGTACAGTGGCTAATTGCTCTGGGCATGTTACCGCTGAGTATTTTGTTGTTTCAGCAAGGATCTCTTATATCTCCCGTAGCAAATATGATAGTCATCCCCTTAATCGGGTTGTTAATTGTTCCTTTATCACTTACGGCGAGTTTAATTTCTCTATTTTCTTCCGAATTAAGTTTATGGCTGTTTACTGTAATCAGTGATTTGGTCGAATTAATCTGGCTTTTGTTGGCGTGGTTGTCAGAATTACCTTTCAATAATTGGAAAAGATCATCGGTACCGTTAATACATAGTGTTTTGTCTTTAGTCGGGGTTATTTTGTTGTTACTGCCTAAAGGCTTAGTCTTTCGTGTGTATGGTGCATTTCTGCTGCTGCCATTACTCACTTATGAATATCCAAAACCAGCAGAAGGTCAATTTTGGGTCGATGTGCTGGACGTAGGGCAGGGCTTATCTGTACTCGTTAGAACCCGAGATCAATCGTTATTATACGACACAGGGGCTAAGTTTAGTAAACGCTTTGATGTAGGTGAGAAGGTGGTTGTGCCTTATTTAAACTATATCGGACTTAATAAACTAGATATGTTAATGATAAGCCATAGCGATAATGACCATGCTGGAGGTGCTGAGTCCGTAATAAATAACATAACAACAGATGTTATTCTTGCTGAAAGTAGTGTTATAAGCAAAGGGATTTTAGAGGGCAGGGTGCTAGAAATATGTCATGCAGGACTAAAATGGACATGGAACGATGTGAATTTTGAAGTTTTACATCCAAAATCATCATATAAGCGTTCTAATAATCGGAGTTGTGTTCTAAAAGTATGGAATCAGTATTTTAGTTTACTATTACCAGGTGATATTGAATCTAAAGCTGAACTAGATATGCTTACATATTCTGCTAGTCAGTTAAAAACCGATATTCTTTTAGTACCCCATCATGGAAGTAATACCTCATCATCAATAAGCTGGTTACAAAAAGTAAGGCCTCAATTGGCAATTGTGTCTGCTGGTTATAGAAATAGATTCGGCCACCCTACCCAAAATGTGCTTAAAAACTATGAAAAACTGTCCAGCCAGGTATTAAATACCGCTAAATCTGGGATGATTCAAATAAAAGCGCCTGTCGTGCAATCTACTCAGGAAATTGAAACCAGCCGGTATAGAAAAGTTAGTAGACATTATTGGAATCATCGCTTCTGATAACGTATTATGTGTGCATTATAATTACATCTCAATGAGGCAGCATACGTGTTTGAAATGGTAAAAGCAGGTGGGTGGCTAATGTTCCCCATTATCGCAGGTTCAATTAT
>Ga0316205_10002598_pt1 | contig 18490 bp, 18 predicted proteins | sample 3monthpyrite_MG_FD_204941 | JGI IMG/M metagenome (GOLD analysis project Ga0316205, IMG submission 204941) | Microbial mat bacterial communities from mineral coupon in-situ incubated in ocean water Damariscotta River, Maine, United States -... | ecosystem: Environmental > Aquatic > Marine >... | reverse complement strand
ACAATCTTTGAAACACGAGATTAGTATATTGACAGCATAAGGACTTGCTGTATTTTTTAATTTAGATTTCGTACTTAAATATGAATACTGTCAACAATTACAAATGGCATGGGCACGAAATAAACATACAGACAAATGCTAGCCCTAAGTTCTTATGGCTAAATTACAAACTTGATGTAAAGATTGATAATACTCGTACTGCTTACCATAAAAAACTCTCTCTAACCCGATCACACGCCAGCTTTCATTTAAAACATAATGGTAGAAATTTAAAGGGGCAAATCATCTCAGCCGGCTTTCCGTGCACGCCCGTTATATCACAACTAACCATTGTTGATGACACAATCATTGGTCGCTCACACGTACTCGTAGGCTCACGTATTCTCACCTATTTACTTATATCTGCAACGACGATTGGGTTGAACTTAATATAACCTCAATCAACCAATGATAAACCATTAGTATCTGGCGGCGGCGGATCATCATTTTTTTTGATCTGTCCCAGCTCACTACCTGCCGGGGCCATATCTAAACCACTTATATCTAATACTGGCTCAGCAACCTGAGTAATTTCATCCTGCATATCACTTCCAACAGGTGCAATCGCGGCTGCCAATTCAGAAATATCACCAGCCCCTATTCCTAGCGGGTCTGTTTGAGGTGCAGCAGGCGCATTGCCACTATTAACCACACTTTTAACCTTTGCAGGTGTACTTTTAACCGGCTCAGCTTCGGCAGGGGATTCAGCAGGCGCTTCGCTTAACGATTTAACCTCACAAACGGCCCCTGCATTATTTAATGCTGATTTATATTTGTTCGCTGTTGCCTGATCAATATTTTTTTTGATCACCATACGCTTGCCCGAAAACAGATGTGCGAGTTTGGTTGCATCAGCCTTAAACATAGCACCAACCTTAGCTTTTACCTGCTCAAGATCCGCACCTTCTTTTATCTGTCCTGCAAAAGCCACTTCAAATAATTCATCGCTCATTTATTCTTACCTTCACGATTTTTCAATAATAATATTTATTTAACACTATACTTTTAACATAATAAATCAATCAGCAAAAAATAACCAAAGCTGATAGTTACAACACATATATACTTAATATATTACTTATAGAATATTTTGGGGTAAATATCCCACACAAATAATGGACAAAATATGAGCAAACACCCTGAACTTTCCCGCATAAGCCCCCATGGTCGCATGGAAACGCTTTCGCAAATGGAAGTCAATCAGTTAAAAAAAGAAAGCGAGTCTGGAAGTTATGATATTTACAGACGTTGCTCGCTGGCTGTATTAAATGTAGGCAGTGAAGTTGATGACACTAAAAAAGTATTAGAAGAATACGCCGACTTCGATATCAGGGTTATCCAGCAAGAGCGCGGTATAAAACTTGAATTAGAGAACGCCCCTTTAAGAGCATTCGTTGATGGCAGTATGATTGACGGTATTCAGGAGCATCTTTTTTCAGTATTACGGGACATTGTCTACGCGCGCAGTGAATTAGAGGCTCGAGCCAAATTTGACCTTGACTCCAAAAGTGGTATTACCAATGCCGTATTTCATATTTTACGAAACGCCAATGTATTACGGCCTAATAGAGACCCAAATCTGGTTGTATGTTGGGGCGGTCATTCAATTAACCGAATAGAATACGATTACACTAAAGAAGTAGGTCATGAACTGGGCCTGAGAGGCCTTGACATCTGCACAGGCTGTGGCCCCGGCGCAATGAAAGGACCGATGAAAGGCGCTACCATTGGGCACAACAAACAACGAATTTACAACGGCCGCTATATAGGCATGACTGAACCGGGGATTATCGCTGCTGAGTCACCAAATCCAATTGTCAATGAACTCGTTATTCTGCCCGATATTGAAAAACGCCTGGAAAGTTTTGTTCGCACAGGACACGGCATTATTATTTTCCCCGGCGGTGCGGGCACAGCTGAAGAAATTTTATATATATTAGGTGTATTATTGAACCCGGCCAATAAAGAATTACCTTTCCCGCTTATACTTACCGGCCCCAAAAGCTCTGAAAACTATTTTAAACAAATTCATCATTTTATTGAAAACACATTAGGTTTTGAAGCTCAGCAACGGTATAAAATAATAATAGACGACCCTGCACTTGTTGCACGTGAAATGAAAAATGGCATGGAGACCGTAAAGGATTTTAGGCGATATAACAGTGATGCATATTACTACAACTGGATACTGGAAGTTGACAATGAGTTTCAAAATCCATTTGTGCCCAGCCATGAAAACATGTCTAAATTAGAATTAAATAGCAATATGCAAACACACCATTTAGCGGCTAATTTACGTCGTGCATTTTCAGGCATCGTATCGGGAAACGTAAAAGAAGATGGCATCAAATCAATTGAAGAAAATGGCCTTTTTGAAATCAGGGGTGAGAAAAAAATCATGGAACCTCTGGATAAGCTACTTGAATCATTTGTTCTTGAAAACAGAATGAAATTACCCGGAAGTCAATATACACCTTGTTATAAAGTGGTTACCTAAATTAATATTATTTAGCTACTCTTTACTAATTTTTTAAACTTGAGCAGGTTTTTTCATTACGAAAGCAACTCAAGTTTAAAATCATTTTTAACTATTGATCTACATAGAAATAAAGGATGATTTCATGTCAAATAGCTTTTCTTCACCATATATTCGTGCCCCGCTGAGATGCGAGGTATGTGACAGTCTTATTACCTACTCTGACTCACTACTTTTAAAAAACACTAATTATACAGTTTGTCGATCATTTGATTGCAACAGAGTCATGGATAAAAAATCCATCATGACACCTCTAATGTTTAAATCTCACCTTGACTTCAACCGAGGCCTAATCAATAAAAATCGTCAAAAAAATATCGCCACTAAAAAACACATAGAACATGTTACAGCCAAAGAGAAAATTGAGAACCAACTTCATCTAAAACACACACTTATCTCAAACCCTCATTTATCTGCAGATGATATTTACATATTAACTATACCGTGCGGTAGCTCACACACGATCATTTGTGAAGAAGAACGACTTAATAATTACACAAACCATTTAAAATCTATTATCAATGATGCACAGGAATATACTGATGCATCTGAAGTCACTTACGACGAGCACCATGACGCTTATGGTAAACGGTGTGTTGTTGACAACAAGTTCGCAGAAAAACCCCAATTAAAAGACATCAGCGACCGACTCTGTACCATGTGCAAAGGCGGTTGCTGTGCATCGGGAAAAGAACACGCTTATCTATCTGTTTTTTCAATACGCCGTTATATGGACAATAACCCGGATTTAAGCGCTGATGATATTTTAAATCTGTATATTTCTTACATCAGCCCAGAATCAATTAACAACTCATGTATTAACCAGAGAGTATCTGGGTGCGCACTTCCAAGAGAACTGCGCTCAGATATTTGCAATGGATATTATTGTGACCCGCTAAAAAAATATCATAAAAAAATGATGCCCATGAACACAGCTAAAACCGTATTAGCTATTCAACGTTCCTACACCTACTGGGACCGATTTAATTTAGATGTTAGCAACGAGGTAATTAATGTCGCTCTGGTTGATGATAAAGAAGTAAATATCACTAATAGCTTTCCTACGCAGGATAAGTAAGCTAAAAAACAATATAATAAAAATTCATACAGCTTTAACAGCAATATAACCTGTTCGCTTTTTTATAAGTCATAAAAACACCAACTATACTATTGATTTAAAAAGTTTTTTTATAAATATGAACTATACTTAGCCTATGCAGTAAACTAGAAACACTCATGGGGAGGTGTTTTTTATGCACACAGGAGAGACAACACCGTTAATTCTAACGCTGGATAATGCCGGGCGACCCATAGATTGGCTCAACTGGAAAGAAGCCATCAATTTGTATGTGCGTGAACAGGTAGCCTGGACCGCCAGTGAAACCAAACTTCGCTTTTATGGTGGGACCTGCCAAAAAACAGGTTTAACTTCATACCTGGACCTCAGCACAATTATTGCCATACGCGGTGCAAAACCTAAATTCAATCATGACATCACTCCCCTTTTAACTAACCGGGCTTTATTCGAAAGAGACAGGCATACGTGTTTATATTGTGGTAATCATTTTAAACTTTCGCTGTTAACACGTGATCATGTGAAACCAAGAGCACAAGGCGGAAAAGATACCTGGATGAATGTTGTCACCGCCTGTAAATCATGCAATGTAAAAAAAGCCTGTAATACACCTTCTCAAGCTCACATGCCACTTTTAGCTTTGCCTTATGCACCAAATAAAGCGGAGTCAATGATACTTGCTAACAGAAGGATTCTGACTGATCAAATGGATTTTCTACGTAACCATGTACCACATGAACGTAGAGAAGAGTTTGGCTAGCACTTTATAATAGTTTAAGCCCCGCCTCTAAGTTCGGGTACTTGAGTTGCGTTTTAAAATGGCTTAATAATTTTTTATTAGATATCCGTTTTGATTCTGCCAGATAGGACAACATTCCTTCTGATAACGTTTGCTTAGCCTTCGACAAACTTATTTCCTCAGGTCGAGGAAGACCCAAAGCATCCGCTACCTTCGTAAAATAATCATTCATTGTAGAGGGCTCGCCATCACAACAGTTAAATATTCCTGACTCTACCTTTTCAAGCAAAGCTTCAACACAGAATGCCGACAGGTCTTCTGCATGTATTCGGTTTGTATAACCTGAGTCAGCCGCCCGAACTATTGGCTCACCTGAGGTTATCCGCTTGATGGGTAATTTATCAGATGCATAAATCCCCGGCACTCTGAACACAACTAACTTAATATTATTCTTTTCACAATATTCAGCTAGTTGTGTTTCTGCACTCAGTCTACGAAAAGCCCTGTCGGCCTGAGGCTGTGTCGCCCTGGACTCATCAATCCATTCGCCTTTACAGTCACCATAAACGCCGGTTGTACTAATTAAAACTATCTTATGAGGCACAACATTAACTGACTCTAACGCAGAAATAAAATTTGCCATTCGCACATCGGTTAAGCCATTTCTTTGGGGCGGCGCCAAATACGCAAGCGCACTTTTATCAAACTCTTTAATCTGACTTTTATTTAATGACAGGCCTTTTTCATCCAGGTTAAATTGAAATACAGGCAAACCCATTTTTGAACATGCATCTTTGGATGTTTCACTTTTTACAAAACAATGACTGGATACATCTCTAGCGATTAGCAGGCCGGTAATTTTTTTGCCTATATAACCACATCCGATAATATTTATATTTTTTAACATAAATAAATTATAACCTTTTACTAATGACTACAATAGCAACTGTAAGAACATTTTATTCATGCAATAAAAAAACCCCGGATAAACCGGGGCTTTTTTATAAAATTCAAATTAATCTTGTTTAAAATTTTTCATCACAAAGATTCACACGTGCATCATAGTAACGCTCACATGTATACGCATCACCACCACGAGCATAACATTGCCCACGTTGCTTATAAGAAAACTCACGGCAATGACCCCATGTGTTACTTAACTGCAGCATTTTCTTATTATGCATTTCTTTCTTCGCTTTCTTAGCTTTCCATGGGTTACTACCTAATTTCTGATGGTTACCCTGATTCGACTGGCTGAATTTATTTTTAAATTCAGCCGTCATTTTATTCTTTTCCCATTGAGTTAGCTCATGCTGTGATAAGGATTTACCACTAAAAACGCCACGATCAGCTGCTACAGCCGTATTAAAGGGAAGAAAGATTGCTAATGCAATTGCAAAAATAGCTGAGATACGATTTCCAGTCATGATTAAACCTGTTTAGTAGTTATATTGATAAGTTGTTTACCAATTGACCCATGTTCTAAATTAGATATGATCTATTGGAAAAATTTCAAAATCAGAGACGTCTGATCATCGTTAATCATTTGTAATAAAAACCAGAATATTTGAGGTATTTATTTAAGCGACTATTAGCTAGGCGCTAACTGAACGGCGGCTACTTTAGCAAATCCGGCAAATTAATTCAATATATTACTAGCAGAAGCCATTGATTTTACTATAAATTAACCCATTCGGGTTAGGTTTATTGCGGAAGAATATCCTCAAATGAATCGAGCAGCAAATAATGCTCATGCTGCTTATCTTCTTCAGTACTATCAGGCTGCCTGATCGCCAGCAGGTGCTCAATACCGTATTCTGATGCCGCATCCAGCACATTGAAGTTATCATCAATAAACAATGTAGCCTTTTTATCAACCTCTTCTATCTGCTCTAAAGCATGCCAGAAGGCCTGATCTTCTTTCGGGTGATATAATTCATGAGAGGTGATAACACGATGAAAGTAATGAGCCAGGCCGGTTTTATCAAATTTAACCTGAAAACTTAAAGGGTGCGCATTAGTAACGAGAACCACTCGTTTACCCTGCATATGTAATGCCTCAAGAAACTCAACAACAAAAGGCCTCACACATATTTTATCTCGAATACTGTGTTTTAAAGCCGCTATGTCCAGACCTAGCTCGTCTGTCCAGTAGTTCACACAATACCAGTTCAAACTCCCATAAACTTCTGAATATTTCTTATTTAACTGCTCATGAGATTCTTCCAGTGAAAGCTGCTTATGTTCGGCGTAACATTGCGGTACATACTTCAACCAAAAATGGTTATCAAAATGTAAATCCAGCAAAGTACCATCAAGATCCAGAAACACCGTATGAATTTTTGACCAGTCAATCATAAGCCTTATCCGACACCTTTTACGTTACAATAGATTAAATCCGGCATATTAAAAACCGGCAGAACTTTTCATCACTCATTTTCACCTGAGATCATATGCATAATAAACCTAAAATTCTACAGCGCAACACTCATAGTAAAAGTCGATTATTTACTATTGAGCAGGTCGATCTCCAGTTTAGCAATGGTCAGCAACACCAATATGAACGTATTATTTCACCCGGCGCAGGTGCCGTGTTGATTATTCCTGTACTTGATAAAGAACATGTTGTGATGATACGTGAATACTCCGTCGGTACCGAACGTTACGAACTGGTATTCCCTAAAGGAAAAATAGATCATAATGAGAATATTCTTCAGGCTGCTAACCGCGAATGTATGGAGGAAATCGGTTATCGTGCAGATAAACTAACTAAACTTTGTGAAATGACCATTGCGCCTGGTTACCTGGGCTTTAAGACACATATAATTCTGGCTGAAAACTTACAGGCTGAGAGGCGTCAGGGAGACGAGCCTGAAGAGCTCGAACAGGTTGTTTGCAACATTAATGATATCGATACACTTATGGCAAATGAAACTCTTAGTGAGGCCAGAAGCATAGCGGCTCTATATAAAGTTCGAGACATTTTGCAACAACGTGAAAAATAATACTTAAGCTACCTGATATTAATCTGATTAGTTTCAGCCTGGCTGGAAAATTATTATAATATACAACTATGAAAAAAAATGACGACCTAAATCTCGAATACCTCTGTCGGAATGCGCTTAGTATTGCAGTGATTGCAGGTAAAAAAATTCTAGATATTTATGAATCAAAGTACACTATTGAACACAAACAAGATAATACGCCACTGACAACAGCTGATCTAGCTGCCGACAAAATCATCCGTAACGGCCTGAAAGAATTAACCCCGGAAATTCCTGTTCTCACAGAGGAATCAGACGCAATACCATTTGATACCCGAAAAAAATGGCATAGATACTGGCTGGTTGACCCCCTGGACGGGACACGCGAGTTCATAAAACGTAATGGTGAGTTTACCGTTAACATATCACTAATAGAAAACCACAAAAGTATTATAGGTGTAATCAATGTACCAGTAATACAAACCGATTACTTCGCCTGGCGAGACGGCGGCGCTTTTAAAAGATCAAGCGATACACCGACGCAACAAATAAACAGCCGTAAAGCTGATCTCAATAATCTTGTTATTGCAGGCAGTCGCTCTCATGTTTCTGACAAGCTACAAAGCTTCCTCGACAAATTTGAAAACATTGAGTTACTAAATGTAGGTAGCTCACTAAAATCATGCATGGTGGCTGAAGGTAGCGTCGACTTATATCCTCGCCTTGGACTGACATCCGAATGGGACACAGCCGCTGCTCACTGCATTGTGGAAGAGGCAGGTGGTCATATAACTCAAACCGATAACAGAGAATTACTTTACAACACTAAAGACTGTTTACTCAATCCTGAGTTTTTTGTGTTTGGTGACGACTCAATTCCCTGGCATGATTACCTTTAGGTGATTTTATGATTTTATCTAATAAGAATAATTTTATCGGTCTCTTAATAGGTCAATTAGTATTAATTTTCACAATGCCTTTACTTCATTATATTAGTGAAGATGCCGGAAAATTAATTTTACACTCTGCCATTATAGGAATGATTTTATTAACTATAATAGGCAACCAAAAAGATAGCGCATGGTATAAGTTAATTATTACATTAACTGTTTTAGAAATCATAATTCTAGTTATTGCATTATTTCTAAATATTTTCGCTTTAACCTATATCGCGATTTCACTTAGCCTGTTCTTTCTTTTTACCAGCATTATCGTTGCATTTAAAAGTGTATTTTTCAGCACCAATATCACATTAAATCATCTTGTAGGTGCATCCTGCATTTATTTACTACTAGGTATAATTTGGGCTATTTTATATGCAAATCTCTACTATTTATCACCCGATTCGTTTAGTGGGCTTAGTGGTATAAACAATAAGCTGCATTTTCCTGAACTCATGTATTATAGTTATGTTACTTTAACAACACTGGGTTTTGGAGACATCACCCCAATCACACCCGTGGCAAAAACACTTTCATTTATGCAGGCGATTGTTGGACAGCTCTATTTAACAATAATGGTTGCCGGCTTAGTTGGAAAAGCTATAAACAATAACAAAAATTAAACCTAGTTTACTATTTTCCACTGAGAATCAATTAAACAAAAATTAAAATATGAAACGCCCGATTGTTGCTTAGAATAGTTTTTAAATTTTAGGCGTTTACATGACTTTTCATTACTTTTATATTGCCTGATAACAGTGATTTCGCCGCCATTCTTTGTTTCTTCATTATTCCAGTTATAAACATCACCGGGTTTATTATTATTCAATACCTTGACGTATTCTTTCTGTAATAATTCAATATCACCCTTAGTAAAATCAGTAATAGCGGCATACTTCAAAAAACCCAGATTTGATGCGTTTGTTTTTATTGAAAACAGCATAACGAAACATATAAAGAATAATTGAAACAGTCGTTTTTTAACTACAGTGTGCATGTTTATACTCAAAATGGGGTTAATCTGACTAATGGTATGCCATAAACCACTCTGGGTCGAGGCATCTGCCTAAGATCACCTGTTTACTGGGGTTTATTAACAGCCTATTTGTGATAAATTCTCTCACTATGAATAATCCCTCTCAAGCCAGCTCAAAACAAGACATTAGTATACAGTCAGGCCGCCCTTCCAGTGAGATCCAGCTAAGCACTGAAGCTCAGCTAGATGTCCACCAGGCCTATCTTGTCACTATGCGTCAACGCTTTAAGACTGAAATAAACAGACTGACACGTGGCGACATGTCTGAATTGCTGATGGCTCAAAATGCAGATGCTGATAACCTCAGCTTTCTCATGACTTATGTTTACGCCTGGAACTGGCTACAACAAAATATTCATAACCTATACCAACAAGAAGTTTTAGCCGCATTTGCCAATGGCCCGCAAGCGTTTTTAATGGACCTGATATTAACCAGCAAAACAACAACGGAGTTTATTGACGCATATATTAGTTACTGGCAGCACTACCAGGGTGAAGCTCAACTACAACAGCAGCAAATTTTAACTCTATTACAACAAACGACCGACAAAGAAAACCTTGTTAAGGCTATTGAAAACAGCTGGAATAAACTTCATTTATTTAGCAAAAGTTTTGCAATTGGCTATAAAGATTTAGCTAAAAAAGAAAAAGAACGCTATGCCGATATGCTGGCAGATGAAGACCGGGAAAGATTAAAATTAGTTGATGATTTACCTGATGTGTCTGAGTTAAAGTTTTTTAATAAATTAGGCATTATTCCAGCAATGGGCTGCCCGCAAACCTGCCGTCATTGCATGTTTATTTTTCGCCCCCTAATGAAAAACACTGAAGATCCTGATCAGGTATTTCAGATAGTCAACAAACTAACCACTTCTGTTTTATTTACCGGCGGCGACTTAACCAAACATCTTGAGCATTTTTATAACGCCATTTCAAGCATGCAACACGTGACTACATTTGCTATTTTATTAAATGGTGACTTTGCTGATAGCCGCGATGTAACTGAAAATATTATGCAAAATATGGCAACTGCGATTCGTCGTCGACATATCACCTGGCCAAAAGCTAAGGTTAATCTACAGATTAGTTTTGATGAATTTCATCAAGAGGTAGTTGTTGATCGAAAAGGCAATTTAAAAGAACGTATACCCGTAGTTAAAATTGCCAATATTGTTGAAGCCGCACCAAAATTTGGTGATGAAATTCAACTTTGCTTATGTCACAAACAAAGTCATTTGAATTTTTCTATGGATGTATTCAAAAAAGGTGTGTTCGCACGCTTATCAAAAGAACTCGGCCGACGTGGTCATCAGATACAAATATTAGCGGCCGGCCCTTCAACACGACTAAAGCGAAACCCGCATAACCCTGAAACACCGGCTCAGGTAATTAAAGACGCGACATTCGTTTTAAGCAAGTACCCCCTTGTTCCTTTAATGCTAACCAGCTCTACTATTGATGCTTATGGTCGTGCTGAAATGATGGAATTACACGAGTCTGTCAATGAACGTGACTTATTAAAACAAATGTTAGATGGCAAGGGTACAGGCGCTGAAACGTTTGATAAAGATTTAATGTTCTGGTTTAACGGCTGGGCAACTTTATTTTCTGCGGTTCATATGTGTTTGGGTAATGTATTTGAAGACGGCATAGAGACTATCAGGCAACGCCAGGCAAAAGACCCCTTAAGCAACGCCATGTTCAGGTTTGATATTAGTTTACTGGATTATTATCGAGAACAACGTGATGATCTTGATTCAATTATTGAAAAATCAACCGGTCCTCACCACCTGTTTCATACGATTACTGAAGAGGGCGCTATGCGCCTGCATATGACAAAACGACTCATTGAATCTGGCAAAATACAACACCCCGTTTAAGTTAAATTTTATTACCTGCACCTTTCTTTGTTTATACCCAGCATAAACCTTCATACCAGGAATGCTAACACAATTTTTTCAGGTATAAAAAAGCCCGCCACTTTTCATGGGCGGGCCTACTTACGTTTATTGTTATAGAAATTTAATCATCGTCATCATTAACAACAACTTCTGAACTATAAGCCTCATAAATTGCCAGCTTCTTCAATGTAGATGCTGGTAGTGATGTATTCAGGAAGCCATCAGCAGCTGTTGGGAACTTGCCGCTTGCGCCTTTCTTCAGGTAGTACACTTTATGTTTAACTGTTAGTGGGAAAACCGCACCTTCAGTGTCATACGTTACTGTGTACTTTTCACGCTCATTAGGCTTCAGTCGATTATCAGTTGCGATATTTGAATCGAAACCTGGGCGAACTACGTGACTACCATCGGCTGCACGCTTACCTGTTTCACGACCGTATATACGTGTGAAGTGATCGGCAGTACCTTCGATATCAGTAATTTTCTTAGCTGTCGTTACACCTTTAATAGCCCAAACACCTGGTGACGTTTCAACCGCAGCGCTACCCGTAACTGTTGCATCAGGTGATACCCAATCGAACAGAGTCTGATCCATAAACTGACTGCTTACATTTGCAGGCTTTTTACTTGGCAGGTCAGGAGTGTAACCCTGGATTTTAATTTCACGGTGTTTATTGTATTTAACCTTCACCTCTTCATGACCTTCAAGCAGCTTACTACCTTCAAGTGTTGCAATCTGATTAGTTACGTTCTTGAACTTAGTCTTACCTTTCGCTTTCTTGAAGTTCAGCTTGTTGCCATTGGCATCAGTCACAACCGTACGAGTTAATACACGACGCATTGGGTGAGCACCCGGGAACATGTGAGCTGTCTTATTTTGCAGATAAGTCTTAACTTTAAGTCTGTCATCATCTGCTACAACTTTCATGTCAGCTTCAAAACCAGACTTGATCTTAGCCAGACCAAAGTCAGCTTTATTTGCACCCATGAATGCGTGATTGTTCAGGTAACCTTCTGCAACCGGTCCAACGCCACTAGCTGGATCAAAGTGCTCAGTTACACCATCTTCAGCAGTGAACAATGACGTTGGATCATCCCACTTGTGTAGAACAGTTACAGCTTCACCACCTTTTTCAGTAAGTGGCTCCATGTGACACTTCTGACACTTAGGAGAAGTCTTTGAGTCTTCGAAATTGTTACCAACACCATCACTCATTGCAGTCCAGGTACTACATAATTCCATAAACTGATCATCACCCGGTTGTACACCTGGTATACCATTTGACTCCGGGTTTAGTGCTCCAGCTGAGCGTTGGTGACAAGATAGGCACAGGGCTTTGCCGTATGCAGCAAACTGATGCTTTGATGTGCTCTTATCACCATGTTCTGCATCTACTGCTGCCTGGAACTCGCCTTTAACCAGTGATGCGCGATCTGATAAATCATCTTCACGACTATTTTCCAGACCTGTTACACCGTGTGGACCATAGTAAGGACCACCTGTGTAGTAACCACTATTACAGCTACCGTCTTCGTCAGTTGTTTCACAACCTGTTTGAACACCCTTCATTGTGTAGCGACCATCAGCTGCCTTAGCAACATCAAACTCAGCCGCTTCTTTAGGTGTATGAGAAATACTCTGGTATTTTTCTGGACCAACCAAGGTAAAGAATGCATTCATATCAGCCGTGCTTGAATCCGGGCTGTAAATTAACGTATCGCCTGCATTGTGTACCAATGGTCCGATTGGACCCATTTTCATCGGCTTAGCCAATGTGTACTGACCAAGATCGCCATCCACATCGTTCATCATGCGAACGGTTTCAACACTGTGACAATATGAACAGTTGATGCCTTCACGGTTATGCTTGTTACCTACATGGTAGCTAACAGTGTAGACCTTACCGGTCTTAGCCATAGAAACGACTGTTGCTTCCAATGCTGGATCGTACGCAGGAGAAGTCCCCGCCAGATTGCTTTGTAGAACCTTAGCCGCTTCATATGCACCCGCATCAACATTTTGGTCACCCACTTCAGTCAGTGTGACTTTATAGTCACCCGAATAATAAGCAGTAGGAGCATGACATTTGATACAAACCTGAGCCGTTTTCTGAATGGTGCCTTCCTGGTAAGTACCCGTTGGGCCGACAGCACCGATCTTGCTTGCCTGTAAACGTAAGAAATCCTGATATTTAGATTGGAAGATAGGGTCTTTCCACGACTTGGCGTGCATCGATGTCTTCCACGTATCATACAAATCGTTATGACAGTTCTGACACTTATTATCTGCACTATCGAACAGTGTGTGCGTATAACCCGTACCCGCAATAACCTCAGCTTCACCCGGACCGCTTAACTCGGTACGACCTTCAGCAAAACCTAACTGAGGAAATAAAAGAACAAAACTCGTGAGAATAACACCCACACCTTTTATCAATTTCATTACATCTCCTAATCATTTTTTTAATCAATTTTTATCAATCAACTTTTACAACTATTGATTTTATGAAATGCAATAACCCTCTCCAGATAACCAGCCAGCTATAAAAGAAATGAGGTCTTACACCTTTAAGAGAAAAGTAATTGATCTACTCACATGAATACAGCTTCGTCTTCGTTCGTTTTCGTTCAGACTCGTATACAAAAATATTTATTCATATAAATCAAAGGCTTATTATTTTTTATTTTGAATATTAAAAATGCAATCCGCCAACATTACAATGAAAAAAACTAACAAAGAAACAAAATGAAGATTAATTTTTGTAAAACAGCCTGTATTAATAAGCAAACTTTTTTGAGTGCATTCATTAAATTCAATTTAGCTGATATGCGCTGTGTCAATATTTAGTGAATCTATGTAACAAACAATGAAAACTACCAAGTACTTCAAAAAATAGACCCGAATTTTTCTATAAGATCTGGCTAATGAAGGTTGATTCTTAATTTTGCTTTCACTGTATTAAATATGACTATTAAGATTTATTACCCATAGAGTCCTTATTAGTTTTTAGAAATGAATGATAAAAAGGCCTCCAATGTTAAAAATTTTTTATCGAGTATGTGTCTGCAGCATGCTCTGTTTGTATTCAGTAGCTTCATCGTCTGAAGTTACTACTTTCACAACGTCTCACTTTTCTGGTTCTGGTAATTGCTCTTCCTGCCATGATGGATTAACGGATACGTCAGGTGATGATGTTTCCATCGTAAAAGACTGGGGCGCATCAATGATGGCGAATGCGACCAAAGATCCATTCTGGAAAGCAAAAGTAGAAACAGAATTAAAGCGTAATCCACATTTATCAGATTTAATAAATGATAAATGTACCAAGTGTCATGCACCCATGGCAAATTACGAAATAACAAAGGTTGCCCCTGCAGGACAGGTTACTTTATTTGGGCCAGGTGGATTACTCGATTCGGACAATACACTTCATAATGCAGCTATGAATGGCGTTAGTTGCACTGTTTGTCATCAAATTACAGATGATGCGACGATTGGAACACTTGATGGCTTCTCAGGTAATTACAATATCAATAATACTAAAACCATCTATGGGCAATTCAGTAATATAAATACACAACGTATGCAAAATAGCACGGGGTATACACCAACCTTTAGTACACACGTTTCTGATTCTGCGATGTGCGCAACCTGCCATAACCTGAAAACTCCTTATGTAGATGCTTCGGGTGTTGTATTAACGAGCACAACAGAATCCGAGTTCCCGGAACAGATGCCTTATACAGAATGGGAAAATTCGATTTTTGATGATGCAGGTAGTGATCCACAAAGTTGTCAGGATTGCCATATGCCTAAAACCACATCTACAATATCTACTCCTCCGCCTAATTCAAGCGCCCGATCCGGCTTTGCTAAACATCATCTGGTAGGTGCAAACACAGCTATGCTGACTTTATTAAAAAATAATGCCGTACAACTTGATGTTAATAACAGCTCTAATATGGACTTAAGCATAAGCCGCGCACGCGCTATGCTGCAAAGTTCGGTAGATATCAGTATTGCTTCAGCATCAATAATTAATGGTGTTCTGCAGGCAAACATTAATCTGACTAATAATTCTGGTCACAAAACACCATCAGGTTACCCATCACGTCGTATGTGGCTAAACTTTAAAGTAACTGATAGCAACAGTAATATTGTGTTTGAATCAGGTCGTATGAATACAGATGGCTCAATAGTCGGTGCGGATAACGATAATGACCCAAGCGTATTTGAACCCCACTATGACTTGATTACATCAGCAGATCAGGTACAAATTTATGAACCTGTTATGGGAAATTCTGATGATGAAGTGACTTTCACATTACTTCGAAGCGCACAGTACCTGAAAGATAACCGTCTAACACCCCAGGGTTTTAATAAATTTGCAGTGCCAGACGATGTGGCAGTACGTGGCCAGGCCATAAATGATGCAAACTTTAATCAGGGCAGTGACAGCATTACTTATCGATTGCCGATTACTGTTAGTGGCGAACTAACAATTAGTGTTTCATTAAATTATCAAACAATAGCATATGGCTTTTTACAGGATCTATATCAAGATGATCAGCTAGAGCAGGTACGGGTATTTAAGGAGATGTACGATGCGCAAAGCCTGAAACACGAACAAATTACAAGTACTCATACCACAATAGTTAGTAATGGCACTGAAGGCAGTGTAAGTAATACTGGAGCAGTGACGGTTAATGACAGCACTGACAAAAACAGTAGCAGCGGATCTGTTTCGCTCACAGGTTTACTCATTATGTTTATGTGGAGCTTAACTCTAATATTTACTCGAAAAGAACCAAATCGATAAAAAGTCTCAATATAGAAATATCCGCTGTTATTGATATGCAGCTTGATAGCGGACTTTCATTTTTCCTTCTAAACACCTGCTCCTGGCTCCGTGGGCCGAAGGCTGAAGTACATGGAAGTGCCGAACAACTGCGCCAGGGAAACGCGGATCTTCAACCGGCATAAAATGATTACTGTTTTCCTTTCAATGGTTTACTCATAAAGACAAAAGGAATTGCAAGTGGACCAAAAATGGCTCCCATTACGCACCAGAATCTGGCATTAGCATTTCTTTTTTTTGCAACATAATGACAGAAAATTGCGCTAGGAATAAAAGTTAAAACAAGAATAGCTGAGAGCATTGTTTTTTCCCTGGTAAGCTGAATTAATAGTTTTTGCTCATGAAATAAATCATAGTCACAATTATTTAAAACGTTAAATGTCAGTTATTGGCGGCGAAAGCAGACTGACGAATAATCGACGCTATCTACAAACTTAAAGTTCTAACAATTAGTTAGTCGGCACGATGTAAGGCTAAAAATACGCACCATTCAAAGACATTACAATACAGAAATCAGGATCTGGATCAATTAGGGGGCAATTCTTTTAAACTTTCTGTTGGATTTTTATAAATAGATGAAAAAAGTGGTGGCCGAACCTGGACTAAGTTTGCCTGGAGCAAACTTGGACATGGAGCGTTTTTGGCTCCATGGGCCGAAGGACGAAGCACATGGATGTGCTGAGCAACTGAACCAGGGACACGCGAATTCTCAACCCCTCTACCACCAACTTTTATCAGTTAAATCAATAATATACTAGGCACCCTTTGCATATCTTAGTATTACTTTTCATTACTACGCATAACCAATACCCACAAATTGCCACACACAATTATTACCTAAACGGTGATATATAATCCCTTTTTAAAATAACAATAACCCCTTATAAATCAACATATTAGTTTAATAAATACATCAAAAGGCGCACAAAAAGCGCAATAACCCCTTGAATAAGAACATAATATAGACAATTCTCTGAATCTTTTGGATGCAAAGCGTTCTAAACATGCTATTCTAATGTTATCAGCAAATGATAACAGTAAAGGATAATCCTTAGTGGCCAAAGACAATGGACTGCATACTCTCCTTGAGCTAAATGGGGAGATATTCATGCTAGATGACGGCTACTGGGTAAAGTTTGAAGTCCGGTTAGTAGATATAAAAGAACACATACCTCACGGTGTCCGATACTCTCTAACCCTACATGATAAAAACAATACTCGCATATTAGGCTATGACAATGCTCATGCAATAAAGCCTAAACGCAAGAAATATGGCGCCAAGCGAGAAACATGGGATCACACCCATCATAAAGCCCAAATAAGAAATTATGAATTTCAAGATGCAGGGCAATTGCTTAGTGATTTCTGGGATGATGTAAATAAAATAATGGAATAGCTTTAAGGAGACAACTCAATGACAAAAAAGACTATGAAAGTAGGAATTATTACTAAAAAAGAATATATGCGCCGCTCCATTGCGATCGCTAAAGGCGAATATGTGCCTAAGAAAAATGAGCCTAAAATTTGGTTTGAGTCTCTAAAGTCTATGTCTCAAGTTTTGAGCACAGAAAACCAACACTTACTGAAGCTAATTATCCAGCACAACCCTCGCTCAATTACAGAGCTGGAAGAAATAACATCTCGACGCAAATCAAACCTGTGCCGAACTCTCAAGACTTTAGAGAAATACGGAATTGTGGACCTTCCAAAAGTTAAGGGTCAGGTTGTGCCTAAAGTTAAGGCAACAGATTTCAAGGTCGAGTTTGGCCTTAATATTGGCGCACCTATTCCAGAAGGAAATAATCGCGCTTACGCTTGAATAGGAAACACCCCTCTCAATAAATAAACAGAGGGGGTGCAAGCTAGAAAATAACCGCCAAACACAAACCTACAAGAACACCTACCAACCTCTGAGAAAAAAATAATAAGCCAATTGGTATTGATCGATGTAAGTTATTGTCTTTTTTCGCAAAAGAATGTGCCATAAATGCGCCTTCACAACAAAGACCACAGCTCATAAATTTTTTAACTGTTTGAAAATATTAAAAAAAAGTGGTGGCCGAACCTGGACTAAATTTGCCTGGAGCAAACTTGGACATGGAGCGTTTTTGGCTCCATGGGCCGAAGGCCGAAGCACATGGATGTGCTGAGCAACTGAATCAGGACCTGGTTCAATTCGGGTCGATTCTTTTAAACTTTCAGCTGGATTTTTTATAGATAGATGGAAAAAGTGGTGGCCGAACCTGGACTAAGTTTGCCTGGAGCAAACTTGGACATGGAGCGTTTTTGGCTCCATGGGCCGAAGGCCGAAGCACATGGATGTGCTGAGCAACTGAATCAGGACCTGGTTCAATTCGGGTCGATTCTTTTAAACTTTCAG
>Ga0316205_10002597_pt1 | contig 18491 bp, 14 predicted proteins | sample 3monthpyrite_MG_FD_204941 | JGI IMG/M metagenome (GOLD analysis project Ga0316205, IMG submission 204941) | Microbial mat bacterial communities from mineral coupon in-situ incubated in ocean water Damariscotta River, Maine, United States -... | ecosystem: Environmental > Aquatic > Marine >... | reverse complement strand
CTCCGGGGCGGGCGTGGCCGATTCACCCACAGGCTGGTTTTGTGGATTTCTGTTGAAACCCCGCTGCTTTAGAAGGCGAAAGTAGTAGTGGCACCGGATCGCTGCGGGTTTTCTTAACAATTGTGAACGGCGCGCCGCCGTAGAAAAAAACCCGCGCAGCGTGACCATCGGGACACAAGATATTGTTGCTTGGCCGCATCCATACCCCAGGATCAGAGCTTTTTCATGGTTAACGCCAGCCAGAGCATCGCCTGACCGACCCGGCTCTGACGATAGAGGCCGGCCCGCGCGAATCCCTTTAGCCGCGCGAATAGCCCCAGATCCCGCAGCGTCGCAAAATCGGTCAGGATCGCCCGGTTTTCCGGCGTCAGCCGATCGGCCGAGGCAGACAGGGCCGCGATATTGGCATCGACCCACCGGGTCAGATCCCCGCGCTGAATATGGCTCAACCGGCGCAGTGCCGCGCCAAGGCCGCGATTGGTGCCAAAGAGGTTGCCACCATGTTGCCGGTAAAGGATCGTTGGCACCTCGTCGCGGATTACCTGCCCGCCTGCCCCCGCAATCAGTTGATAGAGCCACCAATCATGCGTGGCCGGCCCGCCCGCCGCCAGAGCCTCGGGTGCCGCGGCGCGCGCCAGATCGGCCCCGGCCCGGTTCAGCAGCATCGTGTTGCCGCCCGCGATGCTCTGGACCAAGGCATTGCGAAACCCGGGCGGATGGTGAAATTCGGGCGATAGGCGGCGGCGGCCCAGATCCTCATCGCAGATCCAGCTGCGGGCCCCATAAAGCGCGGGCACCTTGCCAGGCACCGCCGCCAGCGCCGCCAACCCGGTCTCAAGATGCTCGGGCAGCCAGACATCGTCCTGATCGCTCAGCGCCAGCCAATCGGCATCGGGGGAAGCGGCCAGAAGGCCGAGAAAATTCGCGGCCACGCCTTTGCACGGGCCATCGACCAGGCGCACATGCGCCCCGGGCGGGGTCATATCCTTGGCAAAGGCGCGCAGAATCGCGGGGCCATCATCGGTGGACCCGTCATCGCCCACCACAAGGGTCCAATTGCCGCGCGTCTGACCTGCAAAGCTCGCCAATTGCGCGGCCAGATGGGCGGCACCGTTATGAAGCCCCATCACGATAACGCCCCGACCGCCCGGCACCGGGGTCACTGGCGGCATTTCAGGCGGGTCTTGCGCAGGCAACATGGCGCATTCCTGCCTGTCCAAACCAAGCGGCGCAAGGGTGGCGATCAATGAAGATGGTCGGGGCGGCGAGGTACGAACTCACGACTTTCTGACCTCAAAGCAGCTACAAAGCTCTCTCTGTTTCCCGCGCCATTCGAGCTCACTCGGCATATGCGCTATAAAAATAAGGCCTATACACCCATGCCATTCGGAATCGTTCGCTTATTTAGTGTCGCATAAAGCGTCTACGATTCAGTCCAGGCTCAGGCCCGCTACATTGGTCTGTCATTGCGGGGTCATGGGAGGAGCTGGAGCCGTGGGAGAGGACCAGCCACAGGTTTGAACTACGCAACAAAAAACCTGCTCTTCTTTCAGCCAGAGACACACCTGCCTGGCCCGACACCTTCGAGGTCAAGTTAGCTACTTTGAGAATTTAGCCAATCAATTACCGCTTGCGTCACGCGCCGGATCTGTGCGCTGTTTCCTTGCTGGATGAAATACCCGTGTGTTGGTTTGATCTCTTCATCAAACAGCCGAACAACGCGGCCTTCCCTCAGATCCTGATCGATCAACGGCAGCCATCCCACAATCGCGCCCTGACCTTCGGCGGCACCGCGTAGTAGAATGTTGGCATCTTCGAACACCGGGCCTTGAAGCGGGCCATCGAGGTGGACCTCCATCGCGGCAAACCAGTCGAGCCAGCCCCAATGATTTCTCTGATGCAAAATGGGTTTGGTCTGCAGGTCCCGAGGCCCCTCTACCCTGCCATGTTGAGCGATATACGCTTTGCTGGCAATTGCGACAGGACGCAGCTCAAGAAGTTTGAGTGACTGCGCCGGCATCTCTGCTATGCGTTCCCAGCTGATGACGATATCTGCGTAAGACTGATCGCCGATACGCGGGCGGTATGACGGCACCACCTGCAACTCGATATCAGGAAGCTTTTCCCACAAGTCACTGATCCGTGGCATCAGCCAGCGCGCGGTAAAGATCGGACCCGCCGCAAGGCGCACCACATTGCGCGATGAGCGTTGCAGGGCGCTGATGGTATCATCCAGCATCCCGAAGGCCTTGGCCGTCGTCTCCGCCAGCCGCTTGCCATCTTCGGTCAGGGCAACTTCACGCGCCCTGCGGTCGAACAGTTTGAGCCCGAGGTGATCTTCGAGGCCACGGATGTGGTGACTGATTGCGGTGGGTGTGACGGCGAGAGCTTCTGCTGCCGCGCGAAAACTGCCCTTTCGAGCGGCGGCATCAAAGGCACGTAGGGCGGCAAGGGAAAGCTGCATGTCAGTCCATCAGATGAGTTCAGCTCATCAACCACTGAGAAATGACCATTTGTAAATGAGGTTTCGCGATGAAACGCTGCGGTATGGCAAAGTTGAACTCATGAGATCATGTCAGAAAAGACAAAACGGCGTGGCCGCAGGCAACGCCTGAACCAAGTGAATGAACCTGAAACCAGCCCACCGGTCTGGCCGGGGGTGGTTGGGGGGCGTCTGAAACCTCTGTCCGCACAAGAGGTTACTCTGATTGAGGACGCCGTGTTTTCGCTGCTGGAAACGCTGGGCCTCAGTCAGGCCATACCTTCGATGATCGAGAAAGTGACGCAAGCGGGCGGGCGGATGACCGGTGACGGGCGTCTGTTGTTTCCGCGTGATCTTGTGCAACAGGCGATAACGGATGCCAAACGAGGCTTTGCCCTTTGCGGGCAATCCCCTGATCACGACCTTCTGATTGAAAGCGCGCGGGTTCATATGTCGACAGGTGGGGCGGCACCCGGGGTGTTTGATCTTGAGACCGGGGCTTATCGCGATTCAAGCCTCATGGATCTTTACGATGCGGCGCGCATTGTCGATCAGATGGACAATATCCACCATTTCAGCCGATCCGTGGTGGCTCGCGATATCGAAGACAATGCGGTGATGGATATCAACACCGCCTATGCCAGCCTGATGGGCACCTCCAAGCACGTGTCAATTTCGATCAGCGATCCGGCCAATGTGCGCTCCATCACCGATTTATGTTACCGCATCGCAGGTGGTGAAGCCGCCTTTCGCGCGCGTCCGTTTCTGACGGTGATGGTGTGCCATGTCGTCCCGCCGATGCGCTTTGCCGAGGAAGCCTGCGAGGTGCTGGAGGCCGCGATCAAAGCAGGCTTTCCTGTGCAGTTGATCAGTGCCGGACAAGCCGGAGCCACCAGCCCCGCCACCATTGCCGGATCGCTTGTGCAGGCCGTCGCTGAAACGCTTGCAGGGCTGGTTTTCGCGCGGCTCGTGGACCCCGAGGTCAAGGCGATCTTCGCTCCCAAACCGCTGGTGGCCGACCTGCGCACCGGATCGATGTGCGGCGGCGGCGGAGAGCAGGCCATTTTGATGGCAGGTGCGGCCCAGATGGGCCGGCATTTCGATTTGCCGACCTCATCTATTGCGGGCATCACCGACGCGAAATGCCTTGATGCGCAATATGGGGCCGAGAAATCTCTGGCGGTGGCGATGGCCGCCCATGCCGGGTCCAACATTGTCACGCAGGCCGCCGGAATGCAGGCCAGCCTTCTGGGGGTCAGTCACGCCGCCTATGTCAGCGACAATGACCTGCTGGGCAACATCCTGCGCACCATCCGCGGCGTTGAGGCGACGCCTGAAAATATCGCCGCCGATGTGATCGCCGATGTGTGTCGCGGTGAAGGGCATTATCTGGGGGAACAGCATACATTCAGCCGGATGAAGTCAGACTATTTTTACCCGGATATCGGGGACCGGCGAACGCCGCTTGAATGGCAGGAAGACCGGTCGAAACCGGTTGGGGATGTGGCGCGCGAAAGGGCGCGTGAAATTCTGGACAGCCATTTTCCGGCGCATATCCCAGACGAGCTTGATCATGCCTTGCGCAGCGAATTCGACATTCGCCTGACGCGTGCCCAGATCGGGAGGCCCGCATGAAAAACAGCCAACTCAGCGAAGACGCACGGGCCAATTTACCGGGCGGGGTCAGCCACGAGCTACGCTATCGCGAGCCGCATCCCGTTTTCATCGCCCGCGCGCGGGGGGCTGAAAAATGGGATGTCGAAGGGCAACGCTTCATTGATTTCAAAATGGGGTCGGCCAGTCAGATGCTGGGGCATTGTCACCCCGCAATTGTCGAAGCCATTCAGAAACAGGCCGAGGTTTCGATATTCTCGGCCGATTGCCACGCGTCCGAGATCGAATGGGCGGCGTGGGTCAATCAGCTATTCCCATGCGCGGAACGCACCAGGTTCACAGCATCAGGCACAGAGGCCACGATGCTGGCGCTGCGTCTGGGGCGCGCCTGGTCGGGCAAGGATCACGTCTTGCGTATCGACGGGCATTTTCACGGCTGGCACGACCATGCCCTGAAAGGCGCGAAACCGGGAGACGCGCGGGCCAATTCCTTGGGCATCCCTGCGGCACTGGATGAGTTGATCCATGTCTGCGCCGCCGATCCGCAGGCCATGGAAAGCGCGCTACAGGATGATCACATCGGAACCGTGATTGTCGAGGCGTCCGGTGCCAATTATGGCTGCGTGCCTTTGCCGACCGATACGCTGCGTTCCTTGCACGATGTCGCGCGCAAGGCCGGTGTGGTGCTGATCTTCGATGAGATCATCACAGGGTTTCGCTGGTCCCCGGGCGGGCGACAGGCGCGCGATGGAATTGTCCCGGACCTGACTACCTTGGCCAAGATCGTCACCGGCGGGTTGCCTGGTGGGGCAGTCTGCGGGCGGGCGGACATCATGGAGTTGATGAACAACACCACGCGGCGCGGCGGCTTTGCCCCCGCCGTCAGCCACAAGGGCACCTTCAACGGCGCACCGCTTGTCGCGGCGGCGGCCTGTGCGGCAATGCCCCTGTTGGCAACCGGCGACGTTCAGGCACATGCCGATGCCATGGCAGACCGGATGCGCGCGGGCATGAACGCAAGCATGGAGGCTGCGGGCGTCAAGGGCATGGCCTATGGCGACAGTTCCGCCTTTCACCTGCATTTCGGACGCGACAACCTGAATGGCCTCACCTCCGCCCAAATCCGAGGGCTGCCGAAGGCTCAGGTCAAAGCGTATCGCGACGGGATGTTGGCGCGTGGTGTGGATATGATGGCCTATACGTCAGGTCTGACCTCGGTGGCGCATACGCCTGCGTTGATTGACGAAGCACTTGGTGCATTCCGCGAAACTCTGGCCGACATGACACGCGGCGGGGTGCTGAGATGACCTTGCCCGGACACGCACGCACTGTTGTGATCGGCGGCGGCGTCATCGGCTGCGCGATCGCCTATCACCTTGCCCGCGAAGGGCGCAAAGACATCGTCGTGCTAGAACGATCCAAGCTTACGTCCGGCACCACATGGCATGCCGCCGGGCTTGTGCGGCGGCTCAGACCTTCGGCAACGCTCACCAGGCTCATCGACAATTCCATCGACCTTTATGGCGAGTTGGAGCGTGAGACCGGGCAAGCCACAGGGTGGGTGCAAACCGGATCGCTGACACTGGCCACAAACGAGGATCGGCTGACCAATATCAAACGGCAGGTGTCACTGGGCCGGGCCTTTGGGCTTGAAGCGGAAATTGTCGATGCGGCGCGTGCCAGGGAATTATGGCCCCTGATCGAGACGGATGATGTCATAGGCGCGGTCTGGTCGCCTGCTGACGGGCGGGTGAACCCCTCGGACGTGGCGCTGGCGCTGTCCAAAGGTGCCAGGGCGCGCGGCGTTCGGTTTTTCGAGGATACGCGCGTCACGGGCCTGCAAAAGGCAAAGGGCCGCATCTCTGGCGTCCAGATCGGTGACCATGTGATCCAAGCCGATGAGGTGGCGATCGCCTGTGGTCTGTGGTCGCGCGAGGTCGCTGCGATGGCGGGCGCTCATATGCCGCTTTATGCCTGCGAGCATTTCTACATGCTGACCAAACCGCTGCTCGAGGTGCAGGCGCTTGGCAAAGGCGCGCATCTGCCAACGCTCAATGATCAGGATGCGTTCTTATATGCGCGCGATGATGTCGAAGGGCTGTTGGTTGGCTCGTTTGAACCTCATGCCAAGGGCCTGCCACTGGATCGCCTTCCGGCGGATTTCAGCTTTGATTTGCTGGACGAAGACTGGGATCACTTCATGCCGATGATGGAAAACGCCCTTCGCCGTATTCCGGCACTTGAGCGGGCCGAGGTGCGGATGCTGCTGAACGGGCCGGAAAGCTTTACCGCAGACAGCCAGTTCATGCTTGGCGAAAGCCCCGAGGTGCCGGGACTTTTCCTGATGGGCGGCATGAATTCAACCGGGATCGCTTTGGCCGGTGGGGCGGGAAAGGCGATGGCTGAATGGATCATTGCGGGCGAACCAACGATGGAGCTGAACGAGGCCGATATCCGGCGTTTCAGCCCCGAGATGAATGTGCTGGGGGCCCTGGAGGCGCGCATTCCCGAAGTGCTGGGTCGCCATTATGACAACCCCTATCCGGGGCGGGCCATGGAGACCGTGCGGGGACAGCGCCGATCCCCCATTCATGCGGGCCTTGTAGCGGCAGGCGCGCGTTTCGAGGCGCGCGGAGGTTGGGAACGGGCGGTGCATTTCGGTGGCGGGGCGGCCCATCTGCCGCTGACTTTCGGCGTTCCTGCGTGGCGCGATCAGGTTGGTCAGGAAGTGGACGCCTGTCGAGCGGGTGCCGCGATCCTCGATCAGTCGGCCTTTGGCAAGATCATGGTGCAAGGTCCAGACGCCTGCGACTTCCTGAACCATCTCTGCGCCGCACAGATGGACATCGCCGAGGGGCGGATTGCCTATACACAAATCCTGGATGCGCGGGGCGGCATTGAAAGTGACCTGACCGTTCAGCGCCACGGGCCGCAGACCTACCTGATGATCGTCGGTACAGGCGAAGGTGTGCGCGTGCTGAAGCGGATGCGTGAGACCAAGGGCGTATTCCGCGTCGCGTTCACCGATGTGACCAGCGGCTATGCCATTCTGGGGCTGGCCGGTGCCAAGGCGCGCGCGGTCTTGCAGGCCACGACAAATACGCCGTTCCCCGATCTCAAACGGTTTCAATTCGCTTGCGCAGAAATCGGATTGGCGCGGGGATGGGTGGGGCGGCTGAGTTTCACAGGTGAGGAAGGGTTAGAGCTTTATATCCCATCCGACATGGCCATGGCCGCCTATGAGGCCCTGATCGCTGCAGGGGCCAGCCATGCCGGGCTTTATGCCAGCGGCAGCCTGCGGATCGAAAGTGGATTTCGGGCCTTTGGCCATGAACTGTCGCCCGGCACTACCCCGCAAGAGGCCGGGCTTGGCGCGTTTTGCGCATTCGGCACCGGGTTTGTCGGCGAGGCGGCCTTGCAGGCCCACATGCCTGCACGCCGCATCGTATCGATCCTGTTCGAGAACCCCGACGCGCTCCCGATCCACGATGAACCAATCTATTTTCACGGACAGGTCGTCGGGCAAGTCACCTCAGCCGCATGGAGCTATCTGTTTGGACGGTCCGTCGCATTGGCCATGGTTAATGCGCCTTTGGATACCCTGTCAGAGCAGATTGTCGTAGAGGGTTTCGAGGTTGAAATCGCCTGTACCAGATACGCCGCCCGTGCCTCACTTTTGCCCGCGAAGGAGGCGTTTGCATGAGCGACACGACACGCACAACGCGGGTTGCGATCATCGGCGGCGGCATCATGGGCGTCGCGGCACAGTTCCAACTTGCTGAAAACGGCTGGACCGACACGATCCTGTTCGAAAAGGCTGAGCTGACCAGCGGCTCCACCTGGCATGCGGCGGGCCAGATTGCACATGCCGTTGGCAGCCGGATTGCGGGCTGGATCAACAAGACCTCGATTGAAACCTACAAACGGGTTGAGGCCGAGACGGGCCAAAGCATCGGCTGGCACGAGGTCGGAGGGTTTCGCATCGCAACCACCGATGACGAGGTTGATTGGATGAAATCCATCATGGGCGTGGGCAGATTGCTCGACCTGCCCATGGATCTGGTTGGGCCAGAGGAGGTTGCGAAGGGCAACCCGTTTTACAAAGTCGATGACATCAAAGCGGCCGTGCGCACTTATGAAGACGGGCATATCGACCCCTCAGGCGTGACCATGGCGCTTGCCGCTGCCAGCCGTGCGCGCGGGGCCAAAATCGAGCGGCACAACCGGGTCCTGGGGGCGTCCCGCAATGGCGATATGTGGCGGCTCAGCACTGAAAAAGGCGATGTTCTGGCCGAACACATCGTGATCGCGGCGGGCAGTTACGCCAATCAGGTGGGGGAATGGTTCGGGCTGAAAATCCCGTCGGTCTCCTGTCTGCACCATTACCTTGTGACCGATACGGTGCCGGAATTCGCCGACCGTCCCGAACTGCCCGTCATGCGCGACAATGCCTTTGGCGGTTATATCCGGCAGGAGCAACAGTCGGGCCTGATTGGCATCTACGAAGGCCATGTCTGCCCAACGGTTTGGACATTGCCAGAGGGCGCGCCTTGGGCGGCTGAAAACGAACTGTTCGAGGCGGATTATGACTCCATCGGCGATTTCCTGATGATCGCCTTGGAAAAAATGCCCATCCTTGCCGAGTTGGGGATTAAACGCGTGGTGCGCGGCGCAATCACCCATACCCCTGACGGTGGCATGCTGGTTGGCCCATCCGGTGCCCCCAATGTCTGGCTGTCCTGTGGGTCTTCCATTGGTCTGGCTTGGGGCGGTGGTGCCGGAAAGGTGCTGGCCGATTGGATGGTTCACGGCCAGACACAAGTGAACACGCGGTCGATGGACCCGCGCCGTTACGGTGATTTTTCAACTGACAGTTTCATTGTCGAACGCACGAAAGACGAATTCATGCGCCGCCACGACACGCCTTGCCCCGGCAAGCAGTTTGAAAGCCTGCGTCCATTGAACCGCCATCCGCTTTATGACCGCCTTGCTGGCAAAGGCGCGGTTCTTGGTGAAATTGCGGGGTGGGAACGGCCACGGTATTTTGGCGAGATTGGCGAAGTTGAGCAGATCGGCTGGGGCCATCAGTCCTGGCACGCAAACGCGCTGAAAGAGGCGCAGGCCACGCGCAGGGCCGCCGGGGTGATTGACCTTTGTGCTTTTGCGCAGTTCGAAATTTCTGGTGCAGATGCAGGTGCGTTGTTGGACCGTCTGTCTGCCAACCGCATTCCGGCGCGTAACGGGCGGATCAGCCTCAACCATCTGCTGACCGAAAAAGGCAGGTTCGAAACCGAGATTACCATCTGGCGGATCACTGAGGATCGGTTTTTCACCGGCTCACCCATTGCCCGCGCGACCCCCGATTTCGACTGGATCAAAAGCCACATTCGCCCGGGCGAAGACGTGGAAATGATCAACCGTTCCGCTGATTGGGGAATGCTGGCGATGTCCGGTCCTGCGTCGCGCCGTATCCTGTCTGAGCTTACGGATGTCGATCTGTCAAACGCGGCCTTCCCGTGGTTATCGGGGCAGGAAATCACCGTTGCCGGCATTGCGTGCTACGCGCTGCGGGTGTCTTTTGTCGGTGAACTGGGCTGGGAGTTGCATGCCCCGTTGGATCAGATCGGCATGATCTATGATGCCCTGTTTTCTGCGGGGAGATCGCATGGTCTGACCGATCTGGGATCTTACGCCTTTAACGGTATGCGAATGGAAAAGGCCTTTCGTGCGTCAGGTGAGTTGACCACGGATATCGGGCCATTTGATGTCGGGCTGGAGCGTTTCGTTGTGACCGGGGGGCGCGATTTTCTGGGTAAGGAAGCCGTATTATCGCAGCCGCCGAAATGGGAGCTGTTTTACGCCGAATTGCATGCCGGTGATATCGACATTCACGGCGGTGAGCCGGTGCTGCACGAAGGCAGGCTGGTCGGGCTGACGACATCTGGTGGCTATGGCTATACAATTGGCAAATCTCTGGGCTGGTTGTTTGTGCATAAAGGGACGCCCGCGAAAGGGCTGAGCGTGCAGATCCTGAACCGCGATATTCCCGTGACCGTTCATTCTGCCCCATTGTTTGATCCGCAAAACCTGCGCCCCCGATCCGAGGATTGACACCATGTCCACAATAACCGGCGGCGAAGCCGTCTACCGCGTCCTGAAAGCCAACAGGATCGATACCGTGTTCGGCCTGTTGGGGGGCTCCATGCTGGAGCTTTACGACGCCATGTACCAGGGCGGCGAGATCGCCTATGTCGGTGCGCGCGATGAACGTGCGGCCGGGCATATGGCCGATGCCTGGGCCCGCATGACCGGCAAGCCCGGCGTGGTGCTGGGCGCGCAGGCCGGACCGGGTGTTGTCAACCTTGTGACCTCCGTGGCCGAGGCGCATCTGGCCTATTCGCCGCTGGTGGTGATTGCCGGCGCGATCACACGCGCGGATCAGGCAAAGGACACGTTTCAGGAGGTTGATCAGGTGGCGCTGTTTGCACCGATCTGCAAACGATCCTTGATGGTCACCGATCCGTCGCGGTTGGCCCCCATGGTGGAAGACGCCATTCGGCTGGCCAATTCGGGCCGCCGTGGGCCGGTTGTGCTGCATGTCCCGCGTGACCTCTTTGCGACCGAGCTGCCGGAAATCACCCCCCAACGTCTGAGCATCGCGCGCGCCGGCCCCGCAGCGGCCGAGGATATTGACGCGATTGCGCAGATGCTGGGCCACGCCGACCGTCCGGTGATCTTTGCCGGTGGCGGTTTCAAATGGGGCGCGGGGCGCGATGCATTGACCAAACTGGCGGAGCATCTGGAAATCCCGGTTGTGGCCTCGACCGGCCATGCCGATGTCATGCGGCACGGCCACCCCTGGTTTGCGGGTCAGGCCGGTCCGCGTGGCAATCGGGTTGCCAGCCGGCTGACAAAAAAGGCTGACGTCATGGTTGTCCTTGGTGCACGGCTTGGATTCAACTCGACCTTTCACTCAAATGACTACGTCGGCGCAGAGACCCGTATTGCCCATGTGGATATCGAAGGCTCCGCCGTGGGGCGTTACTTCCCGGTCGAAATCGCCGCTCAGGGCGATGCACGTCTAACCGCAGAAGCGCTTGGCTCCATTGCCGAACGACCGAGTTGCGATGCCTGGCGCAAGGATTTTCAGGCCGATTGGGCCAGCCTGCAAGCCGAACGCGTCGGCGAGGCCAGAATCGCAACCCTCCCCATGCATCCACGCCGCGCATTGGCCGAAATACGCGACACATTGCCCGAAGACGCCATCGTTACGCTGGATACTGGCAACACTTGCCTGCAAGCGGCAGATCGGCTGGCGCATTATGCGCCACTATCGCTGATTACTCCGCTGGATTTCGGACTAGTGGGATTTGGCCTTGCCGCAGCCATTGGGGCCAAGGCCGCCGCACCCGACCGGCCCGTTGTCGCGATCATGGGGGACGGGGCCATCGGCTATACGATGATCGAAATCCAGACGGCCATTTCCCAACACCTGCCCATCGTGATCGTGGTTTTGGACAACGAGGCCTGGGGGGCTGAAAAGGCTTATCAGCAAGAGTTTTTCGGTGGGCGGCTTTTGGGGGCTGAAATTACCTCTCCCCGGTTCGACAAATTTGCAGAAAGCTGTGGCGGCAAGGGGATTTGGGTCGATGGTCCGGGCGAGATGGGCCCGGCCCTGACCCGGGCGCTTGCCAGCCAAGAGACAACCGTGATTCAGGCCAGGATTGATCCGGGTGCCTTGATGACATTGCGCAAAGACCTGTTCAAAGCGCCAAAGGAGGGCTGACCAGATGACAAGTTGGGACGTTATCATCATTGGTGCCGGGAATGCGGCATTTTGTGCAGCCCATGCCGCCTGTGAAAAAGAGGCCAGCGTGCTGATGCTGGAATGCGCACCCGAGGCCGAAAATGGCGGCAATTCGCGTTATACCGCCGGGGCGATCCGCTTTGCCTATGACGGTGTCGATGACATCCGCGCGCTTTGCCCTGATCTACCAGAAGAGCAAATCGCGATCACCGATTTTGGCACATACACCACCGATCAGTTCTTTGACGATATGTTCCGCGTCACCCGATACCGAACCGACCCGGCCTTGTGCGAACGTCTGGTTACAACCTCGCGCGCGACCATGCTTTGGATGCGGGACAAGGGGATACGCTTCATGCCGATCTATGGGCGGCAGGCCTTCAAGGTGGATGGGCGGTTTACATTCTGGGGCGGCTTGACGCTGGAGGCATGGGGCGGCGGCCCGGGTTTGGTGGACGCGCATACCAAAATCGCCAAGGCCGCGGGCGTCGAAATCAGATACGAGACACGCGCCCTTTCACTGATCACCGATGGCCATGCCGTCACGGGTGTGAAGGTCCGCCATAAAGGCGAGGTATCAGACCTCAGCGCGCGGTCGGTCGTGATCGCCTCAGGCGGATTTCAGGCCAACACCGAAATGCGTACTCGGTATCTGGGACCGGGTTGGGAAATGGCGCGGGTGCGCGGCTCACGTTTCAACACCGGTGAAGGCATCCGCATGGCGATGGAGATCGGCGCGTCCACATTCGGAAACTGGTCTGGTTGCCATGCGGTCGGCTGGGACTACAACGCACCGGAATTCGGCGATCTGGATGTGGGCGACGGGTTTCAAAAACACTCCTACCCTTGGGGGATTATGGTCAATGCAACGGGCAGGCGTTTCGTCGATGAGGGCGCGGATTTTCGCAACTATACCTATGCGAAATACGGCCGCGTGATCCTGAACCAACCCGATCAATTCGCCTGGCAGGTTTTTGATGCCAAGGTCACACATCTGCTGCGCGACGAATACCGCATCAAGCGCGTCACCAAAGTGAGCGCTGCCACGCTGGAAGAACTGGCGCAGAAGATGGAAGGCGTTGATCCGCAGGGGTTTCTCGACGAGATCAAGGCCTACAACGCCTCGATTGATACCCAGACCCCGTTTGATCCCAACGTCAAAGACGGGCGGGCTACGCAGGGGTTGAATATTGCGAAATCAAACTGGGCCAATACTATCGACCAAGGCCCGTTTGAGGCCTATCAGGTTGGCTGTGGCGTCACCTTCACCTTTGGTGGCCTGCGCATCGACCCCGACAGCGCGCAAGTTCTTGATAACGATCAGACACCAATCCCGGGTCTGTTTGCAGCCGGCGAACTGGTCGGCGGGGTGTTTTACTTCAACTATCCGGGTGGGACCGGCCTTATCAACGGTTCGGTATTCGGCCGACTGGCAGGTGGAAGCGCTGCCAGCTAAGGGGTTTGAGTGGCAGACGTGAAGGGAGTATCAACCAGCGCCTCCGGAGAACAAGGTGACGGCGTGATGCTTGCCTCCCGGTTGGCAATTCCCAAGTGGTTTTTGGTTTCACAGGCAACAGCTGCGCATTGCTGACGTTCGCAGCAGCGCAGAAAATCGGAAGTTTGGGCGCGAAGCGGTCGCTCGCTGCGTGGTCCATGAATCTCCGCAAAGGGCCAAGCGTTTCTTGCGGATGGTTTTTTACTGAGACGAATTATCATGCGTTGAAAGTGGATCGTGAACTGCCGCCGGATGGCAACGGCCGGTTTGACGGGCCGCGCAGCAGCATGGCAAATCCGCGATGAACGGCGGCGAAGGGCCGTTCATGCCACATGCAAAGTTCCCACCTTGAGCGGAACCGATTTCATCCAAAAACGCGGCAATCGAAAAGAATGGCTCAGAGTCGGCTTTCCACACTTTTCTTAGGATGACGGCTTTTTCGAACCCTGCTCATGCACTGCACCGTTTGCTTGCGCGTTGGAGACAGGCGAAGTTGTAGCGATCAAGCACTTGCTCCGTGCTTACCTTCACGGCACGAAAAACGTCGCAACCTATGCAGACCTTGATGCCATCTGTTTCAAACCGGGGACGTTGGACGTCAGGTTTTGAGGGATTCGACATAGACCACCGCGCAGGCTGCCCGTTTGGAAAGAGTTCCACGCAACGTCAAAATAGGCCGAAATCACAAAGGACCAGGGTCTGGCAAGCCTTCATAGCTACTGTTTTTAATCCGGAAAATGGTCGGGGCGGCGAGATTCGAACTCACGACCTTCTGTACCCAAAACAGACGCGCTACCAGGCTGCGCCACGCCCCGACTGGCGCTTCTCCTAACCGGTGTTTGGAGGCGATGGAAGCCCGATAATCAACAGGGCCACGCGGCCAGGTCCGGGTCAATCGCCGGATGCTGAATTTGCGACCCGACCGTGATGCCGAGCGTCGCGGCCATGCCGCCATTGATCTCCAGCACATATTGGATGTCGTCACCGCCGGGTATCGGCGTGCGGTCGCGCGGGATGGCGTTTTCATGGATGCGCATAACTGTGCCGGTCGCATCGGCAAAGATCATATCCAGCGGAATCAGCGTGTTTTCCATCCAGAACGCCACGCTTTGCGGACGGTCATAGACAAAAAGCATGCCGGCCTGCGCGGGCATGGATTCGCGGAACATCAGCCCTCTGGCCCTTTCTGCCGTGTCGTCGGCCACCTCGACCCGGAACCTGGCCATACCCCAATCGCCGCGCAGCTCCAGCCGATCTTCCAAACAGGCCGCTTGCGCGGCCCCCGCTATCAGGAAGGCCGCTATCGCCCCAAGCAAAACCCGCATCTTAACTCTCCTGCACAAAATCCCAGCTACGCACCTCGCCGGCCATCCGACCACGCGGGCCATCGACGACACGAATCACCACCGCCTCACCGGCTTGCAAATCGGCCAACCCATAGCGACGCAGCACTTCGACGTGAATGAACACATCCTCAGAATGACCGAAGACATTGGCAAAGCCAAACCCTTTTGCCTTGTCGAACCATTTAACGCGCGCCGCGACAAACGGCACGTCATCAGGGATCTCGATTGCAGGGCCGAAATCCTCGTCCACATAGGCCTGGTCGGGCGGCGTAATGGAAATAACTTCCTGCGCCTGAGCGCCACGCTCAGTCTGCTGGACGATCACCTCGATCCGCGCCTGGTCGGCCACCGAGCCCTGGCCGAAATTGCGCAGGACATTTGCATGCAGCAAAATGTCCGGCCCTCCTTCGTCTGACACGATGAAGCCGAAGCCCTTGGAAATATCGAACCATTTAACAGTACCCGTAATCACGACGCCCTCGGGGCGATCTTCGTCCGCCATGGTTCCCCAACCCTTATTTGCGGTTAATGATCAGGTCTGTGCCCTCTCCATTCCTTCCAGTAACTTGACGGTTAGTATAGAACTTCGCAAGCATAAAGAAACATATCCTTTTCAACAGGTTGCCAATTGATGTGACCTATCGGTTACTAAGTTTCCGCAACGGAACATGCGGATATTTCGAACGGGTTCAGGGGTTCAGTCGCTGAATGTCCCAGCTGGCTGACGGGCTGACGCGGGTCCAGCGGAACCTGTCATGCAACCGAAACGCCCCATCGGCCCAGAATTCGATTTCAACCGGCAGGATGCGAAACCCGCCCCAAAAGGGCGGCCGGGGCGGATTTGGCCCCTTGGTCGCGGTGATCCTGGCGACCTCGGCCATCAGCGCGGTGCGCGAGCCAAGCGGCTGCGACTGTTCCGAGGCCCAGGCCCCGAGCCTGCTTTTGAGCGACCGGCTGTGATAATAGGCATCGGCCTGCGGTCCGTCCTCACGCGTGACCGTGCCACGCACGCGGATCTGGCGACGCAGCGATTTCCAATGGCAGACAAAGGCCGCTTTGCCGGTATCGGCAATTTCCACCGCCTTGGCCGACCCGAAATTGGTGTAGAAAACAAAGGCGCCGGCTTCGATCTCTTTCAGCAGAACCATGCGCGCATTGGGCAGGCCATCGGCATCGACAGTCGACAGCGCAATCGCGTTTGCGTCATTTGGTTCGGACTGTTCGGCCTCGGCCAACCAGGCGCGCGCAATCGAAAAGGGATCGTCGCCCGCGAATATTCCGCTTCGGTCGCTCATGCGCTTTCCCCTGCCCCGTCTGACCCATGCGCCCAAGGTAGACCCGGGCGCGAACCCGCGCAAGCGCCGCGCGGCTCGCGGCTTGATGCAACCGCGCCAATGGCCTAAACGGACCCAAGTGTTAACAAAATCATAAACACCAAAGGGACGTGCAATGGGTTTGATGACGGGAAAACGCGGGCTGATTATGGGCCTCGCCAATGACAAATCCATTGCCTGGGGCATTGCCAAGGCCTGTGCCGAACAAGGCGCTGAGCTGGCCTTTTCCTATCAGGGCGAACAGTTGCTGAAGCGGGTCAAGCCGCTGGCAGCGGCGATCGGATCGGACAAGATGATCGAATGCGACGTCACCGATGCGGCCTCGATGGATGCGTTGTTTGCAACGCTCAAGGAAAGCTGGGGCAACCTTGATTTTGTCGTCCATGCCATTGGTTTCTCGGATAAATCCGAGCTGCGCGGACGCTATGTCGATACCTCCAGCGACAATTTCAGGATGACGATGGACATCTCGGTCTATTCCTTCACCGCCGTCTGCCGCCGGGCTGCCGCGATGATGGGCCCGGGCGGCTCGCTGTTGACGCTGACCTATTACGGGGCCGAACAGGTGATGCCGCATTACAATGTCATGGGCGTGGCCAAGGCCGCGCTTGAGGCATCGGTGAAATACATCGCCGAGGATCTGGGCAAGGACGGTATCCGCTGCAACGCGATCTCGGCCGGGCCGATCAAGACGCTGGCGGCCTCGGGCATCGGCGATTTCCGCTATATCATGAAATGGAATGAGCTGAATTCGCCGCTGCGCCGCAACGTGACGCAAGACGATGTCGGCAAGGCCGCGCTTTACCTGCTGTCGGATCTCGGGTCGGGCACGACGGGCGAAAATCTGCATGTCGATGCGGGCTATCATGTGGTCGGCATGAAGGCGATCGACGCCCCCGACATGACGCTGGACAAGAAGGAAGGCTGAGCCGATGAGCACCCAATTGCCGCACGAGAAAGGCTTTCACATCTCCTGGGACCAGATCCACCGCGACGCCCGCGCACTGGCCTGGCGGCTGGACAAACGCGGCCCCGGCGAAGGCGGAGCCTGGAAAGCGGTCGTTGCCATTACCCGCGGCGGCATGGCCCCGGCGATGATCATCGCGCGTGAACTGGATATCCGCACCGTCGATACGATCTCGATCAAATCCTACGATCACCAGACCCAGAGCCAGCCAATGGTGCTGTGCAAGCCCGACGCCGATCTGGTGGGCGATGGCACCGGCGTGCTGGTGATCGACGATCTGGTCGATAGCGGCAAGACGCTGGAAGTGGTTCGCGCCTTGTATCCCAACGCCCATTTCGCCACCGTCTACGCCAAGCCAAAGGGCGAACCTTTGGTCGATACCTTCATCACCGGCGTCAGCCAGGATACCTGGATTTTCTTTCCCTGGGACATGGCCCTGCAATATGTGGAGCCTTATCGCGGCACCGATTGAAGGTGTTTCCGCGCAAAAAAAGGGCCGCGCCTCCTGTAACAGAGGCGCGGCCCTTTTTGTTTTACGACAGCGGCTTAGCCGACCAGTTCGAGGCCGGAAAAGAAAAACGCGATCTCGACGGCGGCGGTTTCCGGCGCGTCCGAGCCATGCACCGAATTCTCACCGATCGACAGTGCATATTCCTTGCGGATGGTGCCAGCATCGGCATCGGCGGGGTTGGTCGCGCCCATCACTTCGCGGTTCTTCGCAATGGCGTTTTCACCTTCCAGAACCTGCACCACGATGGGCTCGGAAATCATGAAGTCGCAAAGCTCACCGAAAAAGGGACGCTCTTTGTGGACGCCGTAAAATTCCTGCGCCTGGGCCAGGGTCAGCTGGATACGCTTGGAGGCCACGACCCGCAGGCCCGCCTCTTCGAACTTGGCGACAATCGCGCCGGTCAGGTTGCGTTTGGTGGCATCGGGTTTGATGATCGAAAAAGTGCGTTCAAGCGCCATGGGACATGCTCCGCGTCAGGGTTTCATTTGTCGCGGCTGCTAACATGGGTATGCGCCCGTGAAAACCCGGCAATTGACACGCCTGCGCGGGCGGGCCACACCGCGCCCCATGTTACGGATCACAGACATCTCCTATTCGGTTGCGGGCCGCCCGTTGATCGAGAATGCCACCGCCGCCATCCCAAGCGGTCACAAGGTCGGCATTGTCGGGCGCAACGGCACCGGCAAGACCACGCTGTTTCGCCTGATCCGGGGCGAATTGGCGCTGGAGGGCGGGGCCATCACCCTGCCCGCCCGCGCCCGCATCGGCGGTGTCGCCCAGGAAGTGCCGTCATCGGAGACCTCGCTGATTGACACGGTGCTTGCCGCCGATACCGAACGCGCCAGCCTGCTGACTGAGTCCGAGACCGCGACCGATCCGACCCGCATTGCCGATATCCAGACCCGGCTGGCCGATATCGACGCCTGGTCGGCCGA
>Ga0316205_10002596_pt1 | contig 18494 bp, 18 predicted proteins | sample 3monthpyrite_MG_FD_204941 | JGI IMG/M metagenome (GOLD analysis project Ga0316205, IMG submission 204941) | Microbial mat bacterial communities from mineral coupon in-situ incubated in ocean water Damariscotta River, Maine, United States -... | ecosystem: Environmental > Aquatic > Marine >... | reverse complement strand
GTTTAAATGATGGTTTTGACGAAGCAAAAAACAACGCTGATAAATTTAAAAGCCTGATACAGGAACTCACTGAGTTAGACCCTGACAACGCAGAGTTATTTCAAAGTATGTTGCCTGTATTCGATGCGTATTATGAAACTGGCAAAAAAATGGCACAGTCCTATATTGATGACGGACCGGCTGGCGGCAACCACATGATGGGTGAGTTTGATAAAGTTGCTGCAGAGATGTCTATCAAAGTTGATACTCTATTAAGCGACACGATAGTAAACATGAACGATGCTTTGGCTAATCAGCAAACGGCCGAAAGATCATCAAAAACTTATTTTATTGCCGGCAATTTCGCTATTTTTATTGGCATAATTCTACTGTTTTTTGTAATGAACCGCTCATTATCAACACTACCTGCAGCATTTCATAACATTCAGGAGGTCGCTAAAGGCGACTTGACTATTAAAATTATTTCAACCAGCAATGATGAAATAGGCCAATTATTACAGTCTGTCGAGGAACTAAGGACTCATCTTGTTGATTTGATTTCTCAGATATCTGGTACAACGTTCCAGTTATCCCAGTCATCCGATGACATAATACAAATCACTCATGATACGAGCAGCCATACAACAAGTCAGCAGTCAGAAACACAGTTAGTAGCTGCGGCAATGACTGAAATGACGGCTACCATTCAGGAAGTTGTTAGAAATATAAATGTTACTGCAGAAAAAGCTCACAACACCAGCAATGAATCAAATAGTGGTAAGCAAGTCATAAATCAGGCTGCCTCGCAAATACAGGAACTATCCACTCAATTAGAAATTGCTGGTGACACTATTCACCAACTCGAGCAGGATACTGAATCCATTACGACTATCCTTGATGTTATCAGAGGCATTTCTGAACAAACTAATTTATTAGCTCTAAATGCTGCCATTGAAGCAGCCAGAGCAGGAGAGCAAGGAAGGGGCTTTGCTGTTGTTGCCGACGAGGTACGAGCCTTAGCCAGTAGAACTCAGGAATCAACAGAAGAAATCAACCATATGATTGAGAAATTATTGAGCGGTTCGCATCAGGCTGTTGATGTAACAAATATCTGTCGTGAACAAGCTAAAAAAGCTGTAGATCAGATATCAATCGTTAGAAATAACTTAGATACAATTACCAATTCAGTTGCAGAAATAAGTGACATGAGTAATCAGGTTGCAACTGCAACCGAAGAACAGGCTGCAGTATCAGAAGAGATCAATCGTAATATAGTGCGCATAGAAGATATGAGCAATCAAATTGTAGACGGGGTATCCAAACTATCTAACTCAAGTGATGGACTTACGGTACAGGCTAATACGTTAAATAGTATGATACAGCAGTTTAAGATCTAATTAATATCACAAGCATGCTAACCATGAAAGAAGCTATATACTTATAATCCAGAGTCACTAAAATTATTATTTAATTCGACTCTAACATATGACTATGTAGCTTTGATTTGAGACAGAAATATTATTCTAAAAATATATTAAATAGCTAACTTTTGCCTCACGAACCTCAAATGATTCATAGTCTATAAACTCATACTCAAACCTCAAAGCATGGTCTTCTACTATATTAAGCTGTATTCCAGCTTTTATTTTTTGAATATCACCCTCTTCTCCCGATAATTGACCTAGAAGCTGATAGACAACTTCTGTTTGCCCTGAAATAACTTCATTATCAAATGACCACAGAATACCTGTATTGAAACCTAAATATAAGCCATGATTATTTTCAAACTCAGTAGCGTACTCAAACTGGGTCTGTGCAAGTGCATATATCAGGACATTATTAAAATCCGTCGAGTAGCCCGTGGCGAACTGAAATTCAAATTCAGTTATTTCCTTATTTTTATCGAGATTACGTTTTTTTAATTGAAAAGATATTTTTCTGGAAAGTGGATTTGACCATGGGTTTACTGCAACAATAGACTTAAGTGAAAAAAAATCTAACTTATCAAGTTTTAATTTTTCCTGCTCCTGATACCACCTCAGTTGTAAATCCAGTACATTAATTGATGCACCGTCAATAAAACCTTTATTTATATCTAGCAAATCGTGAAAAACCGGTCTAACTCCAATTTCATAAAATCGCTGTTTTTCAAACTCATCCACCTTGTAAGCACCCGATGATAACAACCAACGAGCTGACTGATGAGACAATTCGGGCGGGCTAGCGATAAAGTCAAATTCATGTTTCTCCACATCTAAATGACTACGAGCACTTAACACTTTTAACTGTAAGGACTGTTGATCTTTCGTTATTGCTTTATTCTGATTTAATATTGCATCCGCTATCTGATAAATTTTTGCCTGTTCACTTTCTGTGAAGTGTTTTGAGATTGAATCAATTGATATTTCATTTTGAGATAGAGCAATAGCGGCCTGTTGTTCAGTATCATCTACCTGCTTTAACATTTGCCTGATCTTATTATGGGTTGCAGGCCGATAATGTTTTTCCATGATTAAGCCTGCTCGCTCAATATCGCGCACCGTATCAACTGGTACCGCATATAAGGGATGCGCATCCATGCTCATATTTATATTTTCTCTGGCCACATCTAACAAAGCTAATAAGCGAAATGAACAATTCTCTCTGAAAAAGAAATAATCAAAATGAACGCCTTTCACTTCCCACAAATGACGTACAAGCTGCTCAATTTCCTGTTTATTCAGATTTAATTTATATTCCCAGATATCACGCTGCTCAATATCGCTATATTCCTGCAATGTTTCAAAGTATGCCTGCAGAAAAAATTTTCCCGGATAACCACCCGTAATACCTTTCCATGAATAGACCAGCACATGATCAGACTCATCATAAGATGCCGCATAACTTAAGGTGTAACTAAGTAAGTGATTATTATCTGGTCTGTCAAAACGGATAAATGTGTGACCAAACATAGACGCTGGATTTTCCAGATGCATGCTTGGAAACAACAGTGTCACCTGCTCTGCTGTTAATTGTTCTTTCCAGTTATTATATTTTGTACATTCAATCTCTGGTAACTTACCACTAAAATTCAACTGCGAGTTCAACCAGTGATACCTTGCCGGAAATAAACAGCGAGGATGAGCTACTCTTTTCTGGCTAAAAAAACCTCGCAAATCGGCTTCCAGCTCTGCCTGTGCATTAAAAGAGCCATTATCTGCTAGAAAAAACTGACTATCATCAACCTGGCTTTTAAGGCCACCAGAAAGACTGCTTTTAAAGTGCAATAAATTCAACCAGGCAGCTTTATCAGCCAACTGCAATTTTCTGGCTCGTTCTATATATTTTGCTAATATATCTGGCTCTTCCAGCACTATATTTGACTCTACTGAAGAACTTATCGATACCAGTGGCATAAAACATAAGCTAAATAGCAATAATATCCATATAAGCTGTAGATTCTTATTCACGCATCCCCAATAGTTTTGTAAAATCACCTGCAATTCACATATCCTGATTAAATGTCTAACTTAACTGTTATGATTATTTAGTTGGCATTTTATCTATTTACACGGAAACCTCCATGCGCGTATCAAAATTTCCACTTTCTACCCTTAAAGAAACTCCTGCAGATGCAGAAATTATCAGTCATCAGTTAATGCTAAGAGCAGGCCTGGTGCGGCGTCTGGCTTCTGGTCTCTACACCTGGTTACCTCTGGGTATCCGCGTGCTACGCAAAGTAGAAAACATCGTACGCGATGAAATGGAGAAAGTTGATGCCCTTGAGGTCCTTATGCCTGGTGTTCAGCCTGCAGAGTTATGGCAAGAATCAGGCCGCTGGGACGAATACGGTCCGGAGCTACTGCGCCTTAATGATCGTCATCAACGAGAATTCTGTTTAGGTCCAACCCATGAAGAGATTATTACTGATCTGGCTCGTCGTGAATTATCCAGTTACAAGCAACTGCCAATCACATGGTATCAGATACAGGCAAAATTCCGCGACGAGATACGTCCCCGCTTCGGTGTAATGCGTTCACGTGAGTTCATTATGAAAGATGCGTACTCATTCCATATAGATCAGGACTCGTTACAACAGACATATGAGCTTATGCATCAAGCTTACACCAATATATTCACCCGTTTTGGCCTCGATTTTAGACCTGTTATAGCTGATTCTGGCTCTATTGGTGGATCAGGCTCGCATGAATTTCATGTGCTTGCTGACTCCGGTGAAGATGCCATTGCTTTCTCTAATAATTCAAACTACGCCGCTAATATTGAAAAAGCATCAGCACTTCCTCCTCAGGAAAAGCGGGCTGATGCAGCAACAGAGAAGAGCACTGTTGAAACGCCAGGCAAACACAGCATAGAAGAGGTTTCAAAATTTCTAAATATTCAAACCCAGCAGTGCTTAAAAACCCTACTCGTTGACGGAGCTGAAGAAAATTCTGTGATTGCACTGGTTTTACGGGGAGATCATGAGCTTAATGAAATTAAAGCCGAACAACTTGAACAGGTTGCCTCACCATTAAATTTTGCTTCGGAGGAACAGGTAAAAGCAGTTGCTGGCTGTGCTCCCGGCTCAGTAGGCCCTGACCTAAAAATAACAGTTATTGCTGATTATAGCGCGGCTCATACTGCTGATTTTGTATGTGGTGCAAATGAAGATGGTAAACATTTTCAGGGCGTGAACTGGGGACGAGATATTGCTGAACCAGTTACAGCTGATCTACGTAATGTAGTTGAAGGTGATAATAGCCCTGATGGCAAAGGCACTTTATCTATTGTTCGCGGAATAGAAGTCGGGCACATTTTTCAACTCGGTAACAAATACAGTGATAAATTACAGGCGACTGTACTGGATGAAAATGGCTCTAAAAAAACAATGACCATGGGCTGTTACGGAATCGGCGTGACCCGTGTTGTAGCAGCTGCAATTGAGCAAAATAATGATGACAACGGCATTATATGGCCACAAAATATTGCACCTTTTGATGTGGCACTGGCTCCGATAAATATGCAGAAGTCTGAACGCTTAAAAGACGCCGCAGAGAAATTATATAAAGAACTTTCAGACGCCGGGCTAGATGTACTGATGTTTGATCAGAAAGAACGTTTAGGTTCAATGCTGGCCAATATAGAACTGATTGGTATACCTCATCGTTTAGTTTTAGGTGAACGTGGTCTGGATGATGCTAAAATTGAATATAAAGGTCGTTGCGATAAAGAAAAACAGGATATTGATTTAGATAATATCGTTGAATATTTATTAAGTAAGAAAAAATAAAGAAAGTGTAAATGAATGTAAATGAGCGTAAGTGGCTTCGATTGAAAGTAGACGTACTCCGCAGTCATATTTTACTGGCACATAAAATAAATATAGACTTATATTTACGTTCATTTATTTTTTCTATCTGTAAACTATTCTTAGTTTTACTCATATTCAATTCAAATACAGCCTATGCTGAATCTGTCGACCCTAAATTACGTCAGCGACTAATATCCGCCATAGAGCAATCAAACAGTTTTCAAGACCGCTTTCATGCTGAAGTATGGTTACTCGATATGTCTACTCGATTAAAAATTCGCGTTAAAGATACGGCAACCCGTTTAAGTTTATTACGCAGTATTCACCGTGAAGCAAGTAGAGTTGAACTACCTCCCGAATTAATCATCGCTTTAATTGACATAGAAAGTCGCTTTGACCATTTTGCTATTTCACGATCAGGCGCTCAGGGCCTGATGCAAATTATGCCTTTCTGGTTAAAAGAAATTGGTCACCCAAATGATAACCTAATGGATGTAGATACCAATTTACGTATGGGCTGCACTATTCTTAAGTATTATATGGATATGGAAAAAGGCAATATTCGTAGAGCACTAGCACGTTACAACGGTAGCCTGGGATCATGGAAGTATCCTGACAAGGTAATGAGTGTACTAAATAAACACTGGTATAGAAGTTGATGCCTGAATTAGAAGCTAGCAACTCACTCACAGAACTACTTAAAGAAAAAGATTTCGGGTATCTAAACACAGAATCACAAAAAGTTACTGTGCCTGCTAATAGTACTGTTTTTCGACAGGGGGATACCTGTAAAAACTATCTACTTGTTTTGAAAGGCTCGGTAAAAGTATTTAGCCGTGCAGAGAATGGTCGTGAGATTATTTTATATCGTGTTCAAAATGGTCAATCTTGCACTCTGACTACTGCCTGCTTATTTGCTAATAACCCTTACCCTGCAGAAGGAATAACTGAAGTCGATACAACTGCTTTAATGATTCCGCTCCCTATATTTAATAGAGCTCTGGCAGAGTCAGAAGAATTTAGAAAGATTATTTTTGACCAATATGCTCAACGACTTAGTGACGTTATTAGTCTGGTAGAGAGTTTGAGTTTTGGTCATATCGACATACGCCTGGCACGTTTATTATTACAACTCAGCAAAAGCACAGACACAATTGAAACAACACATCATATTTTAGCGACTGAACTGGGTAGTGCCCGAGAAGTAATTAGTCGCCAGCTAAAAGAATTTGAAAAGAAACAAATTATTTCTTTGCAGCGAGGTAGCGTTACAGTTATCAACAGACAAGAGTTACTGAAAATAGCTGAATAAATAATACCCTCTCCTTGATAGAAAAATTTTTCCTTGTGTGACTACATCACATACTCCTGCACTAGAAGCCTGCAAAATTCACCCTGTTATAAACAAATGAAATATTAAAGGTGAAATTATGTGCAATGTTGGCGGAATCGATCGAATCTTACGTGTAATTATTGGTCTTGCTTTATTAAGTCTGGTTTTTATTGGTCCACAGACACCATGGGGCTGGTTGGGGTTAATTCCTTTATTAACCGGTGCTTTTAGTTTCTGCCCACTATACCCATTAATTGGTATAAAAACCTGCTCAACTAAGGATTAATTATTAAGAATCTGGTGGCACAGGGCTACGCCATCTTTTACTTTTATAAAATTAATGATCTACGGGCGGTGCTACCCTGAGCACCTCTTCAACCGTAGTTAAACCCGCTGCGACTTTTAAGGCTCCACTTAAACGTAAAGGTCTCATACCTTCACTCATGGCGAGTTTTTTTAAATTCGGCATATTTACATTTTCAACAACCTGCTCTTTAATTGCATTGCTGAATGTAAACATTTCATAAAGCCCCATACGCCCCATAAATCCTGTATTTCTACATTCTAAACAGCCGACCGGTTTGAATATTTTCTTAGGTTTAGCCGGCTTCCAGGGTTTTACTAATGTTTTCCAGGTCGCGTCATCAATTTCTGACTCCTGCTTACAATGCGGGCACAAAACCCTTACCAGACGTTGAGCCATAATACCCAATATAGTTGATTGAATTAAGTACGCAGGCACGCCAACTTCCATTAATCGAGTTACAGCTGATGGTGCATCATTAGTATGTAATGTGGAGACAACTAGATGCCCCGTTAGCGCAGCCTGAATGGCTATATCCGCTGTTTCCTTGTCACGAATCTCACCTATCATAATTATATCCGGGTCTTGTCTTAATAAAGTACGAACCCCATTAGAGAAGTCCAGTCCAATATTATGCTGTACCTGCATCTGATTGAAACTGCTCTCAATTAATTCAATTGGGTCTTCAACAGTGCAAACATTTACTTCTGGTTTTGCCAGTTGCTTCAGGCTGGTATATAGCGTTGTCGTTTTACCCGAGCCAGTAGGCCCCGTTACGAGAATAATACCATTCGGTTTTGAGATCATCGATTGCCAGCGCTCATCATCTGACTGACTAAAACCAAGCTCTCTAAAGTTCTTAACCAGCACTTCAGGATCAAAAATTCGCATTACCAGTTTTTCGCCAAATGCAGTAGGCATAGTAGATAAACGTAACTCTATTTCTACTCCATCGGGTGTTCGTGTTTTTAATCGTCCATCCTGTGGTCGACGTTTTTCAGCTACATCCATACGACCTAATATCTTGATTCGGCTAGATACGGCAGCCATAACCGTAGAGGGAACCTGATAAACCTGATGCATAACACCGTCGATTCTAAAACGAACGTTACCAAGATCACGACGCGGCTCAAGGTGTATATCACTAGCACGCTGATCAAACGCATATTGTAATAGCCAGTCAACAATATTTACTACATGTTGATCATTAGCATCCAGTTTGCCGGCACGGCCCAGCTCCATCAAACTTTCTAAATTGCCAATATCCTTACCCAGGCCCTGAGTCTCAGACTCTGCCCGATTAACTGACTTTGAAACCGTATAAAACTCTAAAAGGTAGCGGGAAATATCATCCGGATTTGAGATTACACGTTTAAACTCTTTATTATTAATTCGAGAAAGCTCTTGCTCCCACTCTTTAACAAATGGTTCAGCCGTCGCAATTGTAATAAACTGATCATCAACAGAAATTGGTAAAATATTGAATCGCGCAGCATAAGCATAAGACATAACTGCCGTGATTTTTCCAACTTCAATTTTAAGCGGGTCTATACGATGATAGGGAATATCGACTTTTTCAGCTAACCAGGTAGTTAGAGACTCAAGTGTTAAGAGGCTATGCTCGTTTCGTTGATCTATCCACTGACGCTCAGCAATAACGCATAATGGGTTTTTTTCCTGATATTCTTTGCCAACAGCCAATGTTCTTAACATATGGGCATTTTCGTTAGTTACCAAACCGTCATCTTCAAGCCACTTCAGTACTTCGTGTATATCTAGCTTCTTTTCGCTTTGCTGGATGACTGCATTCATGGGTAATAGCCGTTTTGTAGTATCAAATTTAAAGTACTTACTGAGTGTAGCAAATAGGATGTATCAAATCATCCTTTAGCCTGTATTCTTAAAACCAATATACAGAATCATTAACGACGCTTTAGTTTTATACTTGGCAAGCCTGCATATAAAACAATATCTAAGTGGTCGATTTATCTATAATAAGAATACCTTAATATTTAATCTTTATTAATTTTCCTGGCTCAATCATATTCGTGTAATAAAATTCTGCTAGAACTTTATATTTTTTTTCTGTATTCGGTAGCATATCAATAGATTTAACTTTTGCAGGAAACTCCTGCTGATCAACAACCACTTTTAATTCCTGTCCAATACTAAATTGTTTTTTCTGCGTATAGCTTAAAGAAGCAATAGCAGATGCTTTTTTAGACGAAACAGATTCAATATAAATAGTGGATTTATTTTCATCGGATATAACCGTACCAGGCATTACATTCGAATTTAAAATATATATAGACTCTTTAGCTTTTAGAATAGACAGTTTCATATCCCATTTCTTTAACAAACAGTCTGCTTTAGCTACGTTTTGTTGTTCAAGTAGATTTTTATAACGCCCATCTATCTTCTGCAACTCAACTTCAGACAACACTGTTCTCTCAAATAATTCTTCCGCCTGATCAAACTCTAACTTTGCATCGAAAATTAAAGGCTCGAACTTATTAATAACAGCCTGACACTTTTGCACTCTGTACTTGAAAGGAGTTGAAATTAAACTAGCTAAAACACTCCCTTTATTAACTTTTTGGCCAATATCTGACGTCACATTCTCAATTATACCATTCACAGCAAAACCATGTTTTTGGTAACCCGACCAATCTAATTTTGCATCCAGCTCAACAGCTAAAGAGCTTGCGCAAAAACTAAATAGTAAACCTGTAAGTAAAAATCTATTTTTTTTCATTATTAACTCATACCTGACAGTGTGTTTTTATGCTTCATGTTATTGACCAATTAATGCTTACCTATTACTAAATCAAACTAGTTTCACCAGACAATAATCGTAATTGCATCTTAGCTAAAAACAGCTCAAAGTCATTCTTTGCTTTTTTATATTGTATTTCTGAAATAGCAACCATTGAACTCCCCAGGTTAGTTTGAACTTCCATTTCATATAAGGCACGACTTTTATCAAGCCTTAACTCTCTGAACTCCTGCGACGTTTCAAGTTGTTTTCTTCGTTTACTTAGTACATTTATTTTTTGCCATAAAGCCAATACACGTTTACGTAGGTTGATTTCTATATTAAGCAAACTAGCTCGCTGTTTAAGCCACGCCGCTCTCGCTATGGAGATATCTTTTTTGATAGTGCTATTTTCATACAATGGAACCACAAGATTAAGCTGAGCTCGCCACTCATCATGTGAGCCGGCTACACGGGAATATTCTGACACTTCAACTTCTGCATCCAGCCTGGGACCAAACTTTTTACCCGCTGCCGAAACCCTTTGACTTGCTGCTTCCAACTGTTTTTTAGCCAGTAATATCTGCGGATTTTTTAACATAACTTTTTCCAGCAGCTCTGGATAGTCAATAATTTCGTTGCCCGAAAAGTCTAACGCTGGAAATTTTAAATTTGATGGTAACTCTGTTGGTCTATTAAGCAGTTCAGCTAATATAGCTCTACTATGCCGCTGATTAATCTCACTTAACTGTCGCTGATGAAGTATCTCTATATAATTGTTTTCTGATTCTAAAAGGTCTACATCAGACACCTGAGATAATGTATGTCGATCTTTTGCTGATTCAAAACGAATATACTCGACAGCCATAGACTCATTATCCCATGCATATTTTAAGTCACTTAATATCACCTCAAAAAACTGTTTTGCGATATCTATCTTTCTTAGACCAATTAGATATGGCATATGATTTTGTATAGCTATCTGCTCTGTTTGAGCTGCTTGAATGTCTTCAGAACTTGAACCAAAGTTGTAAATAGGTTTAATCATTCGAAGAGAAACACGACTATCATTAGACGACTGGTCCAGAGCTATTTGTGACGGCTCAATATAAGCGGCCTCTATTTCTAACTGAGCTTTAAAACCCAGAGCTGCTTCCGCCTGCTCTACTATAGATTGTGCGGCCATTATTGAGGCTTCCGCTTCTATAAGCTGATAATGTTGTACGTCACCAGCCATCTCTATCGCCTGTTGCAAACTGAGAGGGTCAGGTAATGTGTCTGCAATAACAACAGACATATTTACCAGACAGAATAATAAACCTGTTGTTTTATTTAAAATATTCACTCTTATGACTTAAACACCCTGCAATTTAATATATCTAGTTTCTTAATTAACTGACTCAGATTTCCGTCTGGCTCGTTTATAACGAGTAAAACTAGATTTTTTATACTCCTCACTAACCATGTATTCTCCTAACCAGAGAAATTCGTTAACACTAGATGTTGGACCAGTATATTTAACTACTCTCTTACCACTTAGGTCAAAAAAGGCAAACACAGGTGTTGCACGAACTCTCTGCTGCTTAAATGAAAAATCTTTTTGAGTGGTTTCATTTCCCTGAAAATCGGTCATTTCTACATCACCTTCAATATTTACCTGAAATATTTTGAAATGCTTTTTATAAAACGAGATAACTTCGGGTTGATTCAGTACGGTCGTTTTCATACGGTGACAGAACGGACATTCATCCATCTCGAAAAAGATAAAAACACCTTTTTTACCTTCTTCTTTTGCTATTTCAAGCTCTTCAGAGAAATCACCAAAGCTTTTATCAAAGAAAGCCAGTTCACTTGCATGGAGTTTAGTCTGCATTGATATAACCAGCATGACTATGAAAAGCACTAGATTTGTTTGCAAATAGGATTTATTCATTCTGACACTTTTTTAGTATTCGTTTAAACCATTATTATAAGACAAGCATCTTAGAATATTCTATTTATTTACATTTTTTTTACATATAAAAAAAGGCTCGCATTTGCGAGCCTTTTCAAATATCAAACTAAATAAGAATTAACTTACTGTGCAAGATACGCCTCATCTGAAGCCTCTGTTGAACCAACAGACCATGCACCACGTGACTTAGCATGATTAACTGCTGCATCTACATCGGCACCTGAAGCACTTCGATCTATATCGAATACCTGACCAGGATGAATTAAATCCGCATCTTTAATTTGACCACGGTTTGCTTTATAAATTAATGGCCATTGGTAAGGGTTAGAGTAAATGCTGTCTTTAGCAGAAATGTTCCATAAGTTATCACCACCTACTACTTCATATGAATCATCACCAGCCATTGCTGCTCCACCCTGCTTTGAAGAAGCGTCATCTTCTGAAGCACCGGCTATCGCACCACTGTCTTTCAGTCTAGCTTCTTCCGCTTTAGCCTGTTTCATAGCTGTTTCAGCCTGACGCTGCGCCTTATTTGCTAGTTCGGTTGCTTTCGCATAATCACCGTCAGCCAGAGCGGCTTCAGCACTCTCAATGATCTTCCCTGTATCACGCCATTCAGCATTCATTTTCTTGGCCTGTGCATTGCTAGATTTTGCATCTGCAATTGCTTGCTCAGCAGTTGCCTGATCAACAACAGCATCACCATCTTCTGGAGTTGATGCACAACCTGCAACAAGGCCTAAAACTAGCATCATCATAAAAAATGATTTTAAAAGGTGGTTAAATTTCATCTTGTTCGTCTCCGGTAGACTTTTTTATATAGTTAATAGAAGAAATTAGCAATGACACCATGAAGTGTCAAGCAAATCCCCCAAATAGGTCAGCTTTAATTAACGAGTGTGACGTATATCATATTTGCTCCAATGCATACTGACACCTAGTGGTGTGCTTATAAATACGTTATTCTTGCCTGCCCCAACTAAAAAGCATAACCAGGGTCTTTAAAAGATGACTGATTCGACAAAAATATTCCATAACCCAAGATGTTCCAAGTCTCGTATGGCTATGGCATTACTAACTGAGAAAGGCATAAATCCTCAAGTCGTGGAATACCTGACAACACCTCCCTCAAAACAGGAACTTGAAGATATACTCAATATGCTGAATTGTGAGCCTCGACAATTGATGCGTACCCATGAACAGGAGTACAAGGATAATAACTTATCTAATGAGTCCCTTAGCCGCGACCAGCTAATTGAGGCAATGATTACTTTCCCAAAATTAATTGAACGTCCTATTGTTATAAACAACGGGAAAGCCGCAATAGGTAGACCTACTGAAACTATACTTGAGATTTTATAAATGATTGAAATCATGGTTTTATACTACAGTCAGGGTGGCTCAACTGCTGAAATGGCACGCACAATAGCCCGTGGAGTTGAAGAAGTAGAAGGTGTACAGGCAAGATTAAGAACCGTTCCTGCAATTTCTACCGTTTGTGACGCGACTGAACCCGTTGTCCCAGAAGCTGGTGCACCTTATGCACAACATTCTGATTTACAGGAATGTGAAGGACTGATACTCGGTAGTCCAACCCACTTTGGTAATATGGCAGCTGCTTTAAAGCACTTTATTGATGGCAGTGGCAGTCTTTGGATGTCAGGGGCTCTTATAGATAAACCGGCGGCCGTATTTACCTCAACCGCCAGTATTCACGGAGGCCAGGAATCTACCTTATTAAGCATGTTATTGCCATTATTACACCATGGAATGATTCTTATGGGCTTACCCTATAGTGAGGCGTCACTTCACAAGACAACGACAGGAGGCACACCCTACGGTGCCAGTCGCCTGAATAATGATAATAATGCCCCTTTAGATGAAGATGAGAAAAATCTATGTCTGGCACTAGGGCGACGCGTTGCTGAATCAGCGATTAAACTAAAATCAACATCATAGACTTCAATGAATAAAATTAAACTTTCTAGACTCAGCACACTGCTTGGCTATTTTGGCTTACTCACCTTTATTCCTGCTTGGCATGTATTGATCAACCCATTAGATGCTAAATTCATGTCAATTACCCTGCTCCTGCAAATAGGCCCGCTTATGTTTCCTCTGCGGGGCATATTACATGGCAAGGTTTATACTCATGCCTGGGCTATGTACCTGGCATTATTCTATTTTGTCATCGGCATATGGTATGCAGGAGACGAAAGTACACGGATATTTGGCGTTATCTTTAGTTTGTTAAGTGTTTTGTTCTTTATGGGCACTATGTTGTATACACGTTATCAGGGCATGGCGAATAATGCTGCAGACATGGATCAATCAGATACTGAGACTTGATTTGATATAGATCATTTTTAATTTATTTTTGCAAGTTAACCTGTACGTAAACTATTATTTAACTGGAGCCAGGATGTATTCCCTCAGTGAGCTAAAAAAACAGAATCAGGAAATCACTGATTTGATCGAAGTTTTACGTGTATTATTCAGTGACGAGAAACTAGTCAAAAACCCTTTTGTATGCGATCTGGTTTCTCGCTTCAATGAAAAAGTATGGATGCATCTGGTTTTTGAAGATAACGCGCTTTACTCAGAATTAGCCAAACACCATAACCCGGATATCAGTAATATTGCTCAAAGCTTTCATGATAGCGCTAAAGAAATAAAAAAAGAGTTTTCATGTTATGTGAAACTCTGGTGTAAAACATCCGGTGCTGACCATCACCAGCAAGCCTTTTGCGGTAATTCATTAGACATGTTAAATAAAATCCAGAAACGCATTGAGTTTGAAACCAATAAAATATTTCCTCTGGTTGAAGATCAGGCGACAATCTAAACCATCAAAAATCAATGAACTGTCATCCTGTTTATACATCTGGATGACAACTTTTATCTAAATAGCAGATTTACAAAATTTCAAAGCAAAACACATCAATATTGTCTAAGCTTAACTTCATGATCAGGCATCTCTATAAAACATATATTCACCTGTTAATCGCGTTTTTCATAACGGGCTTTTGTCTTGCGGCTTACGCATCTGATTTAGCCAAAGAAAAACGGATGAAAGATCAGGTCGCCGATTACGTAATGGACGGTGATGTGATTTTATTAAAAGATGGCTCACATGAATTTTTATCCATTTATATGGAAGCAGACGAGCAGCCTGCAAAAGGAGCCGTGATCATTATCCACGGCCGTGGATATCATCCTAACTGGCCTGAACTGGTTTACCCACTGCGCACCGGATTACCTGAATACGGCTGGAATACACTTTCAATTCAAATGCCGGTATTAAGTAATGAGTCATCATTTTACGACTATATGAAAATATTACCCCAGTCGCACCCCAGGATGGAGTCGGCTGTTTATTTTTTAAAACAAAAAGGTTTAAAAAATATAATCATTCTTGCTCATAGCTGTGGCGTTCATATGGCTTTTGACTGGTTACACAAAAACCCTGCTGCAGGTATAAGTGCATTTATTGGGGTGGGTATGGGCTCAACTGATTATGGCCAGCCTATGTTAAAGCCATTTGCATTAGATGATATAAAGATACCGGTGCTGGATATCAGAGGAGAAAATGATTTCCCCGCGGTACAAAGAAATGCACCTAGAAGAATGGAAAGAATAAAACGAGCAGGCAATCCGAAATCACAACAACGGGTTGTAGCAAAATCAGATCACTATTTCACGGATCGTGGAGATGACTTATTAAAAGAGGTAACTAAATGGCTCGATACCCTGAAATGATTAGTCGCCCAACACAGACTTTACAAATGGAATAGTCAGGCGACGATGTTGTTGCAACTGAGCTTTATCCAGTGCGTCCAACACGGCAAAAAGATCGGCCATATCTCGATTACAGTTATTGATTAAATAATTTGCTACATTATCCGCCAGCTCAAAACCCCTACAATTTGCTCGCTGCTGTAACGCCTTACATTTTTCTAAATCATTTAATGAATTCAATCTAAAAACAGGTCCCCATTGTAAACGTGAGGTTAAATCTTTTAGATTTATATTAATTTCAGTCGGCGGTTGGTTTGCAGTCAAAATTAATCGCGCATTATTGCCTTTTGCATTATTTTCTCTAAACCGATTTATCAAATTAAACAAAGCCTCCTGCCATTGCGGTTTATCCTGTAACAGCTGTATATCATCAATACAGCAAATATTCATTTCTTCCTGCCCCTGAAATATTTCGGGAGAATATTCAATTAACTGATGCAACGGCAAATAACTGAGATTTATATTTTTATCCGCATGAAACTGACAGACCGCCTGTAATAAATGAGTTTTACCCGTATTATGCCCTCCCCAGATATACACCTGTTTTTCAACACCATCTCCTTTGCTTTTTAAAAGGTCCAGCAACAACGGCTCGCCTCCCATAACAAAGTTATCAAAGGTAAAACTATCTTTTAGTGCTAAGTCTAAGGTTAACTGGGTAAACATGATAAATTAAAAATTTGATTATTTTTCAAACAACGTCATTAAAAACTGAACTGGACTTATACTCATTATGCATATGGCGCAACATCACAACCAAAACGGCGGCAACTGGCAAAGCTAGTAAAATACCAACAAAACCAAATAACTGTCCTCCAGCCAAAACGGCGAAGATTACAGCCACTGGATGCAAGCCAATTTTATCACCCACTAACACAGGTGTTAACAACATTCCCTCAAGCATTTGCCCAATACTAAAAACGATGATAACTGGTATTAGCTGCATCACATCATGAGTTTGTAATAACATGGCAATACTGGCAGCTACAATACCGACAATAAAGCCCAGATAAGGCACAAAACTTACCAGTCCCGCCAACATTCCAATTAATAGAGCTAGTTTTAAATCTATAAACCATAAGCCCGTTGAATACACTGCACCTAAGGCCAGCATAACGACAAACTGCCCACGTAAAAACGCCGATAAAACTTCATCTGATTCTTTTGCAAGCTTTCGAATCACTGATAAGTTTTTTCTAGGTAACAGGCCATCTATATGTGTTATTAATACATCCCAGTCACGTAATAAATAAAAGGTAACAACAGGTATCAAAACCATATTGGCCACCCATACCGCTAATACCAAACCTGACGATGCCAGAGAAGAAACGATTTGAGAAACTACCCCTCCAGCCTGTACATAATGTGTCGAAAATAATTTTTTAAATAATTCCAGGTCAAATATCGATGACTCTATACCCATATATTTTGTCACCATCGGTAATACATTATTTTGTATATGGTCCAGATAAGCAGGCATGTTCGAAATCAGATAGCCTATTTGCTGACTTAATAACGGCAAAATCAGAAGAGCTATAATTGTTAATACAATAAACAGGGTAATAAATACGATAGTGACAGCAATACTGCGGGATAATTTTTTCGAAAACCTTGGCTGAAATTTTATTTCCAGACGATCTGCAACTGGATCACCTAAATACGCCAGTAATGCCGCTGCAAAAAAAGGCATTAATACTGGCGATAACAAATACAGTACAAATCCGCCAAAGGATATTGCCAGTAGTATCATCCATTTTTGAGAGTCTGATAATTGACTCATCCATTAAGCCTGTATTTTAAAATTTTAGGTATAACTACCGGTAGTGAGTTATTCACTTTATCACCCACTGTTTCACTCGATTTTTCACCAGCAGTCTGTTGTGTGGGTTCTGTCTGGTTTTCAGGCATAAGCTCAAGCGATTCAGAAACCGGACTATTTAATACATCTGGTCGAGTATCAGGTACCAATACTTTACCCAATGCTATTATTCGTTTTAAATCACTTTCATCACCACTTAATTCAATATGAAAATCGACCTGTGATCGACCTACTTCTGTCGCATAAACATTTTTAACCGGTGCCAGTGATGAGAGATAATGCGAGGCCTTTGCATAACGACTAACACTGTTTAAATCACTTACTCTCAATAATAGTTCGCCATCATTTGCGCTGTCAGCAAACACCGCAAAACGGCTGGATATATGGTCGGTGGCCACACCTACACCACTACTCATGAGTACATCCAGATCTAAAGCTGATAATTTCCAGCTTTCAGTCTGATCTTCCATCAATAATGACCAGTTTACGGTCCAGTTACCATTTGACCAGTTCATACGCCCTAGAATAACCGCATCAACCGGATAACGTTTACTGGCCTGCTTAATTGGCTCCCAAAACTCCCCCCAGACATCGATAAACTTAACAACTTTTTTATCCTGACTGTCATATTCAGGCCAGATAACAGGCAGACCCCGTTGTTTAGCCTCATTTGTCACCGCGTCTTTAATTTGCGATACATCTGATTTTTTAAGCACATAGCGGTTTCGACCGTCTTTAACCGCTAACCAGACTAATACATTTGGCCGTTGATAACCCCATATAGGTAAACCATTATCACGTAATAGCTGTTTAACTTTTGACCCATCGAACTGCATCCACAATTTAAACTTGGGCGCTATCAAGGTAGCGGTTTTTTTCATATACGCATCTATTTCAGGCTGAGTCATCGTTTTATAACGATATTGACGCACCATACGTGTCGCTTTTTTCAAGTCAATCTGTGTGGGCGCCAGACTGTTACCGGATATACGTACAGAAACTTCTATTAAGCCCTGCTCAAAAGCAGCCCCCCGAATTTGCTTTTCCTGACTAATAACAGGCAAATTAACTTCGTAGATATGCTTAATAACAGATGCCTGCACATTTGCAGACAGGATAAATAAGATAAAAATACTAAAAAATATTGTTTTACGGTTCATTTTCATTCGTGACCATTGCCAGGAAGATGTACAATACCACATCTTTTAATCGTGATGGTTTACCAGGTTCGCAATGTCTCAAACAGATTCAAAAAAATCAAC
>Ga0316205_10002594_pt1 | contig 18511 bp, 19 predicted proteins | sample 3monthpyrite_MG_FD_204941 | JGI IMG/M metagenome (GOLD analysis project Ga0316205, IMG submission 204941) | Microbial mat bacterial communities from mineral coupon in-situ incubated in ocean water Damariscotta River, Maine, United States -... | ecosystem: Environmental > Aquatic > Marine >... | reverse complement strand
TGCCTGTCTGATCCTGCTGGATCACGGCGAACATGTTCTGTTTCGGATTGATCGCGAACTGCGCAGTGCCGCACCAGGGGTGCACATCGAAACCATTCTTGGATCGGTCTGCGACAAATACCTTGTCACCGAGGTTATGCAGGACATGCAGGTCGATATCGTGCTGCATGCGGCGGCCTACAAGCACGTCCCCCTTGTGGAAACCAACGCGCTTGAAGGCATGCGCAACAACGTGCTGGGCACCAAAGTGGTGGCCGACGCGGCCCGCGAGGCCGGGGTCGGCCGCTTTATCCTGGTATCCACCGACAAGGCCGTGCGCCCGTCATCGGCCATGGGCGCGTCCAAACGTCTGGCCGAAATGGCGGTGCAGGATCTGGCGACGCGCTCAACCGACACGCGGTTTTCAATGGTGCGCTTTGGCAATGTGCTGGGATCAAGCGGGTCGGTCATTCCACTGTTTCAGGAACAGATCGCCAAGGGCGGCCCGGTCACCCTGACCCATTCCGATGTGACCCGCTATTTCATGACAATCCCCGAGGCGGTCAGCCTTGTCCTGCTGGCCGGGTCTTTTGCCCGTGGTGGCGATGTGTTCGTGCTGGATATGGGCAAGCCTGTGCCGGTGTCCAAAGTGGCCCGTCAGATGATCGAAGGCGCGGGCAAGACCGTGCGCGACGCCGATAACCCGAATGGCGATATCGAGATCACGGTCACCGGCCTGCGCCCCGGTGAAAAGCTGCACGAAGAACTGCTGATCGGGTCCGATATGCTGACCACGCCGCACCCCAAGATTTTGCGGGCCCAGGAATCACATCTGTCCGAGATTGAAATGGCAAACGTCCTGCAATCACTGCGACAGGTGGTCGAAACCCGTGACCGCGCTGGCCTGAGCGCGATCCTCAGCAAGTGGATTGAAAAATCAGACGCGGACGAGATCGCTGTGCACCTTTAAAGGTCCAAGCCTCTTGTCTATTGCGCATCAAATCCGCCCGTTGATGAAAGGCTTAGACGTAAAGCGCCCCAAACTTTTCGCTCAGATACGCCATTAACGGCTCGGATGTGGGCTCCATTCCGCAGGCACGGGTGATCACCTCACGCGGGGCGTATAGCCCGCCATGCACCTGCACCGCGTGGCGTAACCACGCCGTGGCCGGGGCCAAATCGCCCGCCGCCAGTGCGTCGTCCAGATCAGGTAACGCCTGACGCAGTGCATTGTGCAGGCACCCGGCATAGACATTGCCAAGGCTGTAGGTCGGGAAATAGCCAAACAAGCCAACCGACCAGTGCACATCCTGCAATACCCCGTCCGAGGGGCACGCGATGTCATAGCCAAAATCAGCCTTGAAACGGTCATTCCATGCCGCTTCCAGATCGCCGACCTGCAGATCACCCGCCACCAGCGCGCGCTCCAGATCAAAGCGCAGCATGATGTGCAGGTTGTACTGCACCTCGTCTGCTTCGGTGCGGATAAACCCGCGCTGCACGCGGTTCACCGCAGCATAGAACGCGTCTTCGCTGTCGATGCCGAAATCACCAAACGCATCGACCATCTGACCATACAGCCAGCCACAAAACGCCCGGCTACGGCCCAGCTGGTTCTCGTAAATCCGGCTTTGGCTTTCATGCACGCCCATTGACACACCTTGGCCCAGCGGGGTCAGGCGGTAATCGGAATCGATGCTCTGCTCGTAACAGCCATGTCCGACCTCGTGGATGGTCGAATAAATGCAGTTGAACGGATCCTCGGCATTGGTGCGCGTGGTAATGCGCACATCATCGCCAGAGCCACTTGAAAACGGATGCACAGCCTTGTCCACCCGGCCGCGCGCCATGTCATACCCAAACACCTTGGCCAATTGGCGCGACAGTTTCATCTGCGCCTGTTCATCAAACTGACCACTGACACCGCCGAGGTCCTTCCCGGCCAAGGCCTGTTCGCGCAGCGCCACCAAACCGGGACGCATCGCATCAAACAGGGTTTGAATATCGGTCGCCGTGGTTTGGGGTTCGTAATCTTCCAACAGCGCATCATAGACATCGCCGCCCTCGGCCAGTGCCGCGCCCTCTTGCCGTTTCAGGGCCAGAACCTCATCCAGCACCGGGGCAAATCCAGCGAAGTCATCATTCTCCCGCGCGTCGGCCCAGATGCCCTGCGCCCGGCTGGTCAGCTTGGCCAGCGCGACGGCCAGATCGCCAGGCACCCTGACCAGACGGTCATAATCGCGCCGGATATGGCGCAGCATGGCTTCGCCCGCTTGATCCTGTGTTTCGGCCTCGGCCGCATCCAGCCACCCGCCAATCCGCGCATCTGTGCGCCGCGCATGGAGCACCGATTGCAAAGCTCCGCTTTCCTCGGCGCGTTGCGCAGCGGCGCCACGTGGCATCATGGTTTCCTGATCCCAGCCAAGGCGGCCTGCCACCTGCCCCAGCGCCTCGGTATCGCGGGTGAACGCGATCAGTTCATCAAATGCTGACATGGGGTTACCCTCTGACCGATTGCGCTTGGGGATATTGACTGAGGAAACGGGCGCGCAGGATCAACACCCACAGGATCACCGCCAACAGCTGATGCATGATCGCAAGGTTCCAGGGCGCGACATACATCACTGTGATAATGCCCAACAGCACCTGCGCGATCAGCGCAATGAAGGCCAGATGGAACGCAAACTGCGTCTCGCGATTGGCCGACCGGCGTCCCTTGATCCAGACCATCACCGCGAACCCAAGCAACAGATAGCCGATGACACGGTGGGAAAACTGCACGAAACCCGGGTTTTCAAACAGGTTGCGCAAACCCAATTCTGCCATCCAGAAATCTTCCGGAATCAGGCTGCCGCCCATCAGCGGCCAATCGGTAAAGGTGCGCCCGGCATCAATCCCGGCCACCAGCGCACCGATCAGGATTTGCAGAAATACGAAATGCAGCCAGCCGGTAGAGAGGCCAAACAGCTTTGCCTCGCGGGCGCGCCGCGCCTGCATCAACTCGCGTTCCTCTCGGCCCAGCATCATGATGTACCACGCGATGAACCCAAGGATCACAAAGGCCAACCCCAGATGTGTGGCCAACCTGTAACTGGCCACATCCAGCATCGCGCCTGTCAGGCCCGAGCTGACCATCCACCAGCCGATCGCGCCTTGCGCGCCACCCAAAACGCCGAGCAACGCCAACCGCCCTGTCCAGCCAACCGGAATCTGCCGCACCGCCAAAAAGCCAAAGAACCCGATCGCCCAGACCAGTCCGATCACCCGGCCCAATTGGCGATGTCCCCATTCCCACCAATAGATGGTCTTGAAGGCCTCAAGGGTCATGCCCTTGTTCTGCAACTGATATTCCGGGATGGCGCGGTACTTTTCAAATTCGACGTCCCACGCCTCGGCACTCATCGGCGGCAGCGCGCCCGTCACGGGTTTCCATTCGGTGATCGACAACCCGCTATCGGTCAGTCGGGTCAGTCCGCCCACTGCGATCATGATCACCACGAGGGCAAACAACACCATCAGCCATACCCGGATCGCACCGCGCGCCCCACGCCGACCCTGATCAATCATTCCGCCTTTGGGGGCCTCGGGTTGGGGTGTATCCTGCCCGACCTCTTCAAAGATGCTGCGCTTGCCGCTCATCGCTTGTCCTCAATTCTTTGCGCAACGGTAGTGCGCCGGGGGGCAGGCTTCAATCCCGCTCCTTCCAGCGGACCATCTGACGCATCACCCCGTGCAGCATCTTGGCATCCGCACCCGTCAGGGGCATCCGGCTCCACATGTTACGCAGGTTGACCTTCATGCTTTCCGCCTTGTGCTCGGGGAAAAAGAAACCGGCCTCTTCCAACCGCTCTTCATAATGCGCTGCCAATGCTTCCATCTCGCGTTGATCTGCCCAATCCGCACCTGCCATCTCGACCCGTTCAGGCTGTGCGTTGTCAGTGGCACGTTGCCACTCATACCCGGTCAGCAATACGCATTGCGCCAGATTGAGCGAGGCAAATTCCGGGTTAACCGGCACGTTAATAATCGCATTGGCCCTGGCGATATCCTCGTTTTCCAAACCAGCCCGTTCCGGGCCAAACATCACCGCAACCTTTTGGCCACCAGCGATTTTCTCGGCTGCCACCTGCATCGCCCGTTCCGGGGTGTAGACCGGTTTGGTCAGACCCCGCGCCCGCGCCGTGGTGGCAAATACATAATTGCAATCTTCCAATGCCTCGGACAGCGCATCACTCAGGCGCGCCTCATCCAACAGCCGCCCCGCGCCGGACGCCATCGCGACGGCCTTCTGATTGGGCCACCCATCGCGTGGGCCGACAACACGCATCCGATCCAGACCGAAATTCCACATCGCCCGCGCGGCTGCCCCGATATTCTCGCCCATCTGAGGGCGCACCAGAACAAAGGCAGGTTGTGGCGTCGGGTTGGGCATGGGTGGCGTCTCCTGAGTGGTGGGGGCGTCTTAGAACACGCACGCAGCACGGACAAGCCGCGCCGATGCTTCCCCTAGTCGTAATATCCCGCCCTGACACTTGCCCCGATAAAATTGCAGATCATCCGTTCGGCATGCACCATCGTGATGCCTCCGACATCCCGTGCCGGGGCCATTTCGACAATATCCATACCCAGCAACCGCCCTTTGCCGATCACGCCATGAATCAGCGCGCGCATCTGCACCCAGGTCAGCCCGCCGGGGGCCTGTGCCATAACACCCGGCATGATCGTCGGGTCCAACCCATCGGCATCCACAGTCAGATAAATCGGCCCCTCCGGAATGCGCTCCAACACCGATGCGATCCCGGCCTCGTGCACCTCGTATGCCGTTATAATGTCGGCCCCATAGGCGCGCGCCACCTCAACCTCCTGGGGGCGTGCCGAGCCAAAGCTGCGAATGCCAACCTGTACGATCTTGTCGATCCAGCCCATCTCGGACGCGCGCCGGATCGGGCTGGAAAACCCATGCCGCTCGCCGTTTACATCATCGCGCCAGTCGATATGGGCATCGACCTGAACCAGCGTAATACCAGTCTCCATGCCTTCGAGAGCGCGAAAAATCGGGATCGGGATGCCATGATCCCCGCCAATACAAATGGGGGTTGCCCCGGCCTTGAAAATCTTGCGCAACGCGGCCTCGGCATTGCTGTACTGGGCTGCCGGATCACCCATGTCCGCCACCACGTTGCCGCAATCCACGACGCGAATATCGCGGCCATTCAGCAATGGCCCGCCCAGATCGAAATCATAGCTGTTGCGCGTGTAATCCACATGCGCACTTGCCCCGCGCAGCGCATCTGGTGCGCGGCTTTGCTCATTTCCCAGATCTGATGGCACATAGGGCATCCCAAAGGGGATACCCAGAATTGCGATATCGGCCTCAAGCGCATCCAGATCTGGTGCGAAGGGAAACTCAAGAAAGGTGCGCGGCGCACTGCGGGGCGGTTCGGTCAATTGGGTCATGGTGTGTCTCCTTCTGCGGTTCAGCTTAGAGACACGGGTCGGCAGGGCAAGCACTGGGCCATTGCCATAGCCCGCGCTGCCCGGATCAAACCGTCTTGGCCTAGGCCCTGTCCTTGGGCTATAGGGGCTGAAACCCCTTGCAGGAGCGCCGAAAATGGCCGAACCCGAGCAGCCGCAAATCTACCTGATCACCCCACCCGAGTTTGAGCTGTCGCAGTTCCCCAGCCGACTTGCCGCCGTGCTGGATGCACAGGATGTGGCCTGCGTGCGATTGGCCCTGGCCAGTCAGGATGAAGACCGTATCGCGCGTGCTGCAGACGCCTGCCGCGAGGTCACACATGCCCGCGATGTGGCTCTGGTGATCGACAGCCATTTGGCAATGGTCGAGCGGTTGGGCCTTGATGGTGTGCACCTGACTGATGGTGCCCGCACCGTCCGCTATGCCCGCAAGGAACTGGGGCCCGATGCTGTGGTCGGCACGTTTTGCGGCACCTCACGTCACGACGGGATGAGCGCGGGGGAATCCGGTGCAGACTATGTCAGCTTTGGGCCCGCAGGGGCCAGCGCCCTTGGCGATGGCTCGCAGGCCGAGGTCGAGCTGTTTGACTGGTGGTCGCAAATGATCGAAATTCCTGTTGTCGCCGAAGGTGCGCTGGATGGGGACCTTATCCGGCTACTTGCGCCGCATACCGATTTCTTTGGCATTGGTGACGAAATCTGGCGCAGCGATGATCCTGTTGCGGCCTTGGGGCACTTGATGGGCCATATGCGCTAAGCACGGTGACGCCGCCTAATACGTGATCTGGCGGTCGGGGGGCATACCTGCGCGCACCACGTCTTCGACATGTTTGGCAAGTGCCTTGCGATTTGGAAAATCTGCCACCTTTACAGGCGGATGATAGATGATCTTCACGCTACCCTGCCGCCCTGCTGCCAGCACCTGCAGCAAATGCGCCCCAAAACTCATATCGCCCCACCAGCCATAGAACCGATGCTCTCGCGAGGCGGAGGCCGTGTAGATCAGCGTTACCGGTTGGATCATGGTCTGATCCCGCAGGGCATCATTGTAAAAGGACTGAAACAGGGTTGTCTTGAAAGGCAGCACCCGGATGCCATCGGTTGAGGTGCCTTCGGGAAAAAACAGCAGCTTGTGACCCGCCATCAACCGTTGTTCAAACAGGTCCAACTGGGCCTTGGCCTGTTTGGGATCACGGGCGATAAAGACCGTGCCGGTGATGCGCGCCAAAAATCCGATACCGGGCCAGCCAGCGACCTCGGATTTGGACACGAAATAAATCCGCTTCCCGGCGTTGAGTGCAAAGATATCCAACCAGGATGAGTGATTGGCAACGACAGCCCCCCGCGCGGCCATGATCTCGCCCGTGCTCTGATAGCGAATACCAAAGATCAGCATGGAAATCCGGCAGACGGCCATCGTGATATAGGGCGTGACCGGCCGGTGCAGGCCAAAAGCCGGACGCTCGACCAATCGTATCAGCGCCATCAGCAAGACCCCGGTGCCGAGAACAAGGATCAGGGGAACCGCCCGTGCAATGATCAGCAGCCAACGCCAGGCCGGGATCTTTGGCAAGGTCGGCTCTTCTTCTGGCTGCCACGTAAACGTCACGTTGCAACCTCTTTGGTATAAATGTTTTTCTGCTTTTCGCTCATGCGATCCGTATCCATCACAAGGCATACATCGGTGGTGTTGAAACCATGATCTATGAACGCTCCCTCACCCACATAGCCCCCCGCACGTAGATAGGCTTTGATCAGCGAGGGCACCTGCATCATCGTCGCCTTGCGATCGAGCTCTGCTTCCGCAATCAGATCCATCGCCTGATACGCCTCGCTTCGCGCGCGCACCCGCAGCGCCGGGGGGGCCAGGTGGCGGTGGTGTAATAGGGACAGCGGCTGGGCGAGGGCATTGGCATCCGTGCCATGAAAGCTGGCCACGCCAAACAGAACTTCTACTTTGTGGTCAATGACATATCGCGCCAGTGCGGCCCATAAATGGTACATCGCCATGCCACCCCGAAACGCCGGATCAAGACACGAGCGGCCCAGTTCCAGCAATCCGCGCCCCGATGATTTCAGCACACTCAGATCATACTCATCTTCCGAGTAAAACTGACCGGCCCGCGCCGCCTGATCGCCACGCAGCAGGCGGTAGACGCCCACCACCTCGTCCGGGCAGGTGTCAGTTGTCAGAATCAGGTGGTCGAAAAAGGGGTCAAACCGGTCCGTTTCCAGTTGACGGTCGTGATCCACCAGGGGGCCGTCCCCGCCAAGTTCCCGCACAAAAACGCGATAGCGCAGCCGTTGGGCCGCTTCCATTTCTTCCTGCGTTTCCGCCAGCTTAACGTGGAACTGCGGCTCGTTGCGACTCATGATATCCCGGGTCCTCATCCTTGCCGGGTTTGTAGGCAAAGCCCCGCCTGTTGGCAACATAAAGGCCAAAACCCCGCTCAACCTTTACGCGTGTTAACCATTTGGTAAGGTACGGTATGACTAAGTGACAGGCAGAAGGGCGATGCGGCTGCCATCAATCACCACCTTTCCCGCATCGGGGAAATTAACCGTGATCTTGCCACCGGCATTGGATTGCACCTGCCCCACGCCCCAATCCGGTTGCCCGGGATGTTCGACCAGCATGCCCGGTTCTAAAAGTGCGTTAAGGTCTGACATTTCTTTTCCGTTCGGGGAGCGTTGTAACCAGATGACATATTATACCGAAAACCTGGCCGCCCTCATAGGGTCGCGCATTTGTCACGACCTGATCAGCCCGATTGGTGCGGTCAACAACGGTCTCGAGTTGCTCAGCCTGTCCGGCGCACCGGAAGGCCCGGAAATGGCCCTGGTCAGTAACAGTGCCGCCAGCGCCAATGCGCGTATCCGCTTGTTTCGGCTGGCTTTCGGGATCGCCTCTGACACGCAAATCACCCGCGGGGATGAAATCAGGGATATCTGGCGTGGCGTGCATCATGATGGCCGCATCACCCTTGATTGGGCAGGCCCCGATAGCATGGAACGCACGATGGCCCGATTGATCGTGCTGGCCTGCCTATGTTGCGAAGTGGCCCTGCCCCTGGGCGGGAGTATTCACGTAATGCAGGATGGCAACGAATGCACACTCACCGCCAAGGGCCCCAAGCTGGCCATTGATCCGGGGTTGTGGGATGGGCTTCTGGATCTCGGCGATCAGCGCGATATCCAACCAGCCCATGTGCAATTTGTGCTGCTGCCCCACCATCTTGGATTAATGGGGCGCAAATGCAGCTATCGTGCCACGGAAGAGGCGTTAACCATCGCGCTTTAGGCGCGGGTGGTTCCGTCCCCGTCCACAAGATACTTGAAACTGGTGAGTTGCGCTGCCCCAACCGGGCCGCGGGCATGCATCTTGCCCGTGGCGATCCCGATCTCGGCCCCCATGCCAAATTCACCGCCATCGGCAAACTGGGTTGACGCATTGCGCATCAGGATCGCACTGTCGAGCTGGCGAAAGAACTGCGCCGCGGCAGCATCGTCTTCGGTGAGGATGCAATCGGTGTGGGATGAGCCAAACTGGCGGATATGCGCAATGGCATCGTCAATCGTATCGACGGTTTTCGCGGCAATAATCATATCCAGATATTCACAGCCCCAATCGCTTTCCGTGGCCTTGACGGTGCCGTCAATCGTGCTCAGCCCATCGTCTGCGCGCACTTCAACACCCGCGTCCAGCAGTGCACGGATCACGCCCTGCCCGATGCTGTCGGCGACGTCACGGTGAATCAGCAGACATTCCGCTGCGCCGCAAATCCCGGTGCGCCGGGTCTTGGCGTTCATCACGACGTGCAGCGCCTTCACGGGGTCGGCTTCTTTGTCGATATAGATATGCACGATGCCCTCCAGATGGGCAAAAACCGGCACCCGCGCCTCGCGTTGCACCAGCCCGACAAGGCCCTTGCCCCCGCGCGGCACGATCACGTCAATCGTATCCGTCATGGTCAGCATTTCCTGCACTGCGGCGCGATCGCGCGTCGGCACCAGTTGCACCGCATCTTCGGGCAAGCCCGCGGCGCGCAACCCGTCGACAAGGCAGGCATGGATCGCACCCGACGAATGGAAGCTTTCCGAGCCCCCCCGCAAGATCACCGCATTGCCCGATTTCAGGCACAGCGCCCCGGCATCCGCCGTCACGTTGGGCCGGCTTTCATAGATCACCCCGATCACGCCCAAAGGCGTGCGCACCCGGCGGATATGCAGCCCCGTTGGGCGATCCCATTCCGCCAGCACTTCGCCCACCGGATCATCCTGCGCGGCCACCGCACGCAGGCCGTCAACGATGCCCTGAATGCGCTCCTCAGTCAGCTTCAGGCGATCCATCATCGCATCCGTCAGCCCCTTATCACGACCAAAGGCCATGTCTTTGTCGTTGGCAGCGATAATTTCGGCGCGGCGGGCCCAGACGGCCTCGGCAGCGGCGTTCAAGGCATTGGCCTTGGCATCAGGCGAGGCAACAGCCAAAGCTGTCGCAGCGTCCTGCGCGCGAGCACCAATATCAGCCATCAGGGCGGGAATGTTCTCAAGATCTTTCATCGGGTCATACCTTGGGTCAAAGCAGAGTCAGTTTAGCATCAAGGGCGCTTAAAACGCCATATCATCACGGTGGATCAGGGGGCCACGGGCCGGATGGCCCAGAACCTCTTCAATCTGGTCCGTGCGCAAGCGACAGATTTTCTGCGCGTCCTCCGCATCATAGCGGGTCAAACCCTGCCCCAACGGCTGATCATCCTCGTCGACAACCGCAACCGGATCACCGCGCAGAAATGCACCACGCACCACCACAACCCCGGCAGGCAACAGGCTGCTGCCACCTTGCAGCGCCTTGATGGCCCCGGCATCCAGCACGACCTCGCCCTTGGGTTTCATCGCCGCGATCCAGGCTTTGCGCTTTTGTTGCGGATCGCCCTGCGCGACAAACCATGTGGCTGGCGCACCGGCCTCAAGCGCGGCAATCGGATGCAATCCGGTGCCTTCGGTGATGGCCATGTCACAGCCGCCCGCGGTGGCGGTTTTGGCCGCCATCAGCTTGGTTTTCATGCCCCCTTTGGACAGGCCCGAGCCTGCATCGCCTGCCATCGCCTCGATCTCGGGCGTGATCGCCTCGATCACATCAAAACGTTTGGCATTTGCGTCTTGCGTCGGATTGGCCGTGTAAAACCCGTCCACATCGCTGAGCAGGATCAACTGATCGGCCCCGGCGGTCACGGCCACCTGAGCCGCCATGCGATCATTGTCGCCATAGCGGATTTCGTCGGTGGCGACGGTGTCATTTTCGTTGACAATCGGCACGACGCCCAGCTTGAGCAGCTGTTCGAGTGTGGCGCGGGAATTGAGATACCGGCGGCGATCCGTACTGTCTTCCAGCGTCACCAGCACCTGCGCGGCCTTCAATCCATGCGCCGCAAGCGCCCGCTCGTAAGCTCCGGCCAGTTTGATCTGGCCCACAGCGGCAGCCGCTTGCGATTGTTCCAGCGACAGATCCCGCGCAGGCAGGCCCAACGCGCCGCGCCCCAGTGCAATCGACCCGGACGAGACCAGGACCACATCCGTGCCCCGCGCCTTCAGCCGCGCAACATCATCGGCCAGTGCCTGCAACCAGTCAGATTTCAAATCGCCACTGTCCCGGTCGACCAACAGGGCCGAGCCGATCTTGATCACCAGCCGTTTCGCGCTGTCTACGGCTGCCATGTGTCCGGCTCGTCATCTTGCACTGCATAGCGCAGCTTGTCTTCGTCAATTTCCGAGCGCAGGGCGCGCAGCACCCCGGTCAGGCCCTCACGCGCCACACCTGACATTTCAAGCACAGGGGCACCCACGGCGGCCTCAAGGGTGGCTTTGGCCTCGGCTCGGCTGTCTTCATCCAGCGCATCAACCTTGTTCAGCACCGTGATGCGCGGCTTATCGGCCAAGGCACCACCATAGGACTCAAGCTCGTGAATAATCGTGGCGTGATCCTCGGCAATCGTCTCGGACGTGCCATCGACCAGATGCAACAGGACTGAACAGCGTTCCACATGGCCAAGGAACAAATCACCCAGCCCCCTGCCCTCGGACGCGCCATCAATCAGGCCGGGGATATCGGCCACGACGAATTCCACGCCATCCACGCCGACAACCCCCAGATTGGGGTGCAGCGTGGTGAACGGATAATCGGCAATCTTGGGACGCGCGTTTGATGTCGCGGCCAGAAATGTGGATTTGCCCGCATTGGGCAGGCCCAGCAGGCCCACATCGGCAATCAGCTTGAGGCGAAGCCATATCGTGCGCTCAACGCCCTCCTGACCCGGATTGGCCCGGCGTGGGGCCTGATTGGTCGAGGTTTTGAAATGCAGGTTGCCAAAACCTCCGTTGCCGCCCTTGGCCAAAAGCACCCGGTCGCCCACCTCCATCAGGTCGGCAATCACCGTTTCCTGATCTTCATCGAGAATCTCGGTCCCGACCGCCACACGCAGCACGATGTCATCGCCATCCTTACCCGTGCGCTGACGGCCCATACCGGGCTGTCCGTTCTTGGCAAAAAAATGCTGTTGATAGCGGAAATCGATCAACGTGTTCAGACCGTCGACCGCCTCGGCCCAGACCGAGCCACCGGTGCCTCCATCCCCGCCATCCGGGCCACCATATTCGATATACTTCTCGCGTCGGAAGCTGATGCATCCGTTGCCGCCCGCGCCGGAGCGAATATAGACCTTTGCGAGATCGAGAAACTTCATCAGAATACCTGTGGTGTGACAAGAGAGGCGATAGAGGGAAACGGGCCGAGGCTCAAGCCCGTGGGAGAGTTCGCGTGAACGTGCGGGTTGGGCAATCACCACCCCGGGCCCTGCAATGACCCGTGCAGACAGGCCCTTCGACAAAGCCCAGCTTTTCAAGAACGCGGGCCGAGGCCGGGTTATCGTCAAAGACACACGCCTTCAGTTGCTCCCAAATCCCCTGAGCGGCGACATGCGCAATCACCGCGCGCCCAATCTCGCTCGCATAGCCGTGCCCCCAAAAAGGCCGTGCGATCATGTAACCCAGATCACCGTCTTGCTTAATTCCGATCATACCCACCAGTTGATCGCCTTTCAGAGCCACCATTTGCAGATCATCCTGCTGATCCGAGCCCTCACAGCGCGCAGCGGTAAAGGCTGGATCGGCAGGCCACGGCCAGGTGGCCGTGTGGCGCACCACCTCGAAATCGGTGGCCATAGCATGGGCCTGATCCGCATCAGAGGGCCGGGCCGGGCGCAACATCAGGCGCTGGGTGGTCAGGCCGCCAGTCATGGGTCAGCCCTTCCGACTATAGGTCCAGGTCGGGACATTGGCACCCCGGGCAACCGAAAATACCTCTGCATCGCCGAGATACTCAAAGCCACAATTGGTCAGCACTCGGGCCGAGGCCGGGTTGTCCTGAAACACGCTGGCGAAAATGGTGGAACTGTCCTGCGGATTGGCCTGCAACAACATCTCGACCGCCGCCGAGGCGACGCCGGTGTTCCAATAGGCCGGGGCCACCCAGAAACCAATCTCGGATTGATCCCGATCCATCCGTTCCAACCCGATAACCCCCATCAATTCAGCCCCACCGGATTTGGAGGCATCCATTGCCCACACATCCTCGACACGCTCGTCCGAACGAGACCGGGCGATAAACGCCTCGGTCGTACCAGGGGGTAACGGATGAGGGATAGCAGCGGTATAGTTCGCCACCCGCGCATCCCCCGCGTAAAGCGTGATCAGTCCAGCGTCCGAGGCGCGCAGCGGACGCAGATCGAATGTCTCAGCCTCGATAACAGGCTGATTGATGATCGTTTCCAGTTTCATGCGCCTTCTCCTCAAAGTGCATTTGTCAGGGGCGGCCCTGACAACTAGGTGGCCATGCCCACGATCATCTTCAAGCGTCTCCTCAGCGCCTGACAGGATCGTGACGGGCATTTACCCCAAAAAGAAAAAGGGACCGGCACTCTGCCGATCCCCTTTTTGATTTCAAAACCTTAAGGTCGGCTTACTCAGCGGCCTCCGCCATTGGCAGAACCGAAATAAAGGTGCGGCCCTTGAAGCCCTTGTGGAACTTCACGGCACCGTCGACCGTTGCGAAGATCGTGTGATCCTTGCCTTGGCCAACGCCCTCGCCGGGCCAGAATTTATTGCCGCGCTGACGCACGATGATGTTGCCGGGAACAACCGACTGACCACCATACAGCTTGACGCCAAGACGACGGCCAGCCGAGTCGCGACCGTTGCGGGATGAACCGCCTGCTTTTTTATGTGCCATCTTGTCTCTCCTTAGCCTTTAGCCAGATCTTTGGCCTGTGCGATCCAGCCTTCACGCTCGATCCGGCCTTTGAACGACAGTTTTTCGTCCATAGCAGCTACATCGTCCGCGGTCCATGCTGCGATCTGCGCGAAAGTGGTCACTCCTGCCGCATGCAGTTTCTTCTCAAGCGCGGGACCAACACCCGACAGCTGTTTCAGATCGTCCGAGCCAGCTTCGGCCTTGGCGGCCTTCTTGGGCGCGGCCTTTTTGGGTGCGGCGGTCTTTTCGGCCTTGGGTTCGGCTTTCTTTTCAGCCTTCTTGGGGGCCTCGGCCTTTTTCTCGGCTTTCTTGGCCGGCTTTGCAGCCACGGCCACAGCGGCCACCGACCCGGCACCCATCGCGGCCATCACGCCCGACTTGTCGCCACCTTTTTCAAGGATCTCGGTCACGCGCAGGACGGTCAGTTGCTGACGGTGTCCTTTGGTGCGCTGACTGCCATGCTTGCGGCGGCGTTTGACAAAGTGGATCACCTTGTCGCCCTTGATCTGGTCCACCACTTCGGCCTGCACGGCAGCGCCGTCCACCAAAGGCGACCCGATGACCGGCTTGTCGCCGCCCAGCATCAGAATCTCGTTGAATTGAACTTTATCACCGGCATCTGCCGCAAGCTTTTCCACACGGAGCGTATCGCCCGACTGGACCTTGTATTGCTTGCCACCGGTCTTGAGGACCGCAAACATGTGCATTTCCTTTGCATCTCCGCATCCTGTGGTCCCCATTCGGGTGTTTTGGCCAAAGGCCACCTCGGACAGCGCGCCCTTTCGGGCGGTATTGATATATGATCCGCGCGAAGACGCCCCCGCCGGAATGCGCGCTTATTCAAGAGAATGGGATGTAAGTCAACCCGTTTTGACCCGAATGACCGGGTTTTTCGTCACAGCTTTTCGCTCATCATCTGTTGCGACACGGCGCGGCCCAAAAGATACGAGATTTCTTCGTACATCTGATCGAATGCCACAAAGATCGCACGGTTCAGATCACGCCCCTCCGGGCTGCGATAAAAGGCGGCATAATCCTCCAGCTGCTCGGATTGAAGCGGCTGATAGGCCATCGCCAGAAAGGATTGCAACCACTCGCGCGACGACAGGCGCAACTCCTCTTCCTGCGCCCAGACATCGGCCAGCATTTCTTCTTCGGTCATCTCGAACGCACCACCATCGGTCAGCCCGCGGTAAAACATCAGGTCCGAGTTCAGCGAGCCTGCCACGTTCATTTCGACCAGGTCACTGTCGCTAATCAACGTGTCGATCTGATCAATCAGCCCTGCATTGGTGTCTGACAGGTTCTGATAGCGCGCGACAGCCGCCGCTTCGGTATCCGCATCCAGAAACGCGCGACGCGCGGACACTTCCAGGCTCACGATCTCGGCAGCATCGGCAGACTGGTAATATGCCAGCATCGCGTTCAGATCGGCGTCTTCCAGCTCGGTCTCGAACCCATCCGCAATCAGAGCATACATCTTGTCGTGATCATAGATGCGCGCAATCGTCTGCGCCCAGCTGTCCGGATTAACGTCGGGCACCAGCTGATCCGCAAGGTCATCGCCATAGTCCTTCCCCTCTTCCTGCATGACCTTGATCGTGTCCGAGATTTTCAGCGCCTCAAGCAACGCCTCGATCTGAGGGGCGCGTTGGGCCTGCACTGGCAAGGCCAAAAGGAAAGTGGCGCAAATCACCACGCCAAGAGAGCGAATCATTCCCATTGCTAAAGGTCCTCACCGCGTTGCACGCCGGCCATCCGGTCGGCCAGTGCCTCAAACCGGTTGGCCGTCACCTCGTGCTGAATCGCATTCATCAATTCATAGACCTGCTGCATCTTCGAATCGCGCAGCGCATCGCGATAGGCCAGCATGTCCTCATCCGAGATGTCCCGATAGGTATAGGCTGCCGAGGCAAGGCTGGATTCCTTCAGGCTTTCGCGCAGTTCATCCTCGCCCTCGGCCAGCAACGCCCGCAAGGCACCCTCATCAATCTCGTTCTCCAGAACCCCGGCATTGGATGCGGCCATCAAGAACCGCACTTGCAGCTCCTGAATGGCCCGCACGCCTGTCCCCGCACTGTCGACCGCCTCGTTCAGCTGCATCAGGATCTCGCCGCGCGTGCCCGGCCCGGTGCCGTATTCAGCGATCAGGGCATCACCATCCGCCCGCTTCGTCTCGTCATCCTCGATCATGTGCGACGCATTCTCGACCTCGACCAGCCGCTGCCCAAGATCAGACGCATAAAACCCTGCCGCATGGGTCAGCAGATCATCCGACAAGGTCTGCTCAAGGATATCCAGCGCCATTTTGTGCATGACACCCTGATCAAAAACCTGCTCGGCCATGATGCGCCAGTTTTCGCCAAAATCACTGGCCTGCATACCCAGCATATCCGGCGCTTGTTCGGCGGACAGGGCAATACTGTTCAGCGACACATCAAACCCGGTCACCTCCAGGAACGCTTCCAATCGGTCCCGTTCCGCCGCCTGCACAGGGGCAAAGGGCAGCAGACACAGGGCGAACAGCCCAAACAATGCAGTGAAAATTCGAGGATGAAGGGCGGTGATAGGTTGCACGGGCGATCCTTGGGTTAAACGGCTTGCCCTAAACCTATGCAAATTCTGCCGACAGACAATGCAAAAGCCCTTGCCCCACCCCGAAAAGGCAATTAAACGCACCCACCAGACCCCCGCGGAGAGGTGCCGGAGTGGTCGAACGGGGCGGTCTCGAAAACCGTTGTGGGTGCAAGCCCACCCAGGGTTCGAATCCCTGTCTCTCCGCCACTTGTATGGCAATTTTTCTGAGTATAAGACGGGATCGCCCGCCCGCGTGTTGTTGGCATGCCTAACCGGCGCGCAGCAACACTTTTTGCGCCAAGCCGGCGTGGAAGGCATCCCAGACCTCGCCATACTCACGGCGCACGCCGACGATGACCGGAACACCCAAACCAAGCGCCTTTACGATCGCGCCGCGCATCCCCTTGCCTTCGGCCTCGGCACGGCCAAAGCGGTTGACGATCAGGATATCGGGCCCGGTCAGCAGATCAGCCTCGGTCTGCGCGGCCACCTGCATCAGCGCGGACCAATCCAGATGGCAGCCCCGCGCCTGCGCGCCGCGGTTTTCCGAGATTGGAATGTGTGCCCCGCTGGCCAGGTCGATCAAAGACATCTCACGGCAGCTGCACGCGCCCAACGGCTCACCTTTGATCTGAATATGGCCCAGAACATGCCGCCCCTGCCCGCGCAGCTGAGCGGCCAGAGCCAGTAGTGTGGTGTCATCCACCCCGTCTTTTCCCAAACGGATTTCAAACAGGCCCGCATCCGGCGCAAAGAATGGCTCGGTATCAAAACTGCCGGGCACCGTCAGCTGGCGGTGCGGCTCAAGCGCGGTTGTGGGCTGGACATGTGACATCGCCACCCCTCCTCTCTCAGGCACCGGGTTCATGGGCCGATGCGGCGGTACCAGCCAGGGCCTGCATCAGGATATACGCCTCGCGTGGGGGCAGATCGGGAGCCGCCAGCGCCGTGATCGTCAAACCCATGATGCGTGTTGAGCGATCACAGGCCTCGGCCAGGGTATCGATCTGTTCTTCTTGTGACAGAATACGGAACGCGGATGCTTCCAATGCGCCGTCTTCTGCACCAAGGATCATGTCAAGAGCGCCCTGCCGAACCACCAGCGCCGAATCCCCCAAAGCCACCAAGGCCTCGTCCGGACCAGCGGCATGGCGCACGGCAATAGCCCGCACCAGCGCGTCGTCGTCGTTCAGACAGGGGCGCAAAGCAGTGGTTGCATCGGGCTGCAAGGCCAGTATCTCGGCAGCTGTCGAGCGGATCGCAGGATTCAAGTCCCCCAGACCCGGCACCGCAAGGGTCGATTGCCGAGGCGTCAGATGGCCTGCCACCGCACGACCATGCAATGCACGCCAGGCCGACAGGCGCAGCACGTCATCGGTGGCGTTCAGCGCCTCGGTCACAGCGGTTTCAATTGCCGCGCCGGGCAGATGCCCGGCAATGCCAAGGGCAACGCGGCACAAATCGTCACCCACTTCGGCGGGGCCTTCGACGGCGCGACGATGGCGACGTTTGGCCGGGGTCTCTTCGGGTGTGTCCTCAGCCAGCTCTGCGTCGTCAAGCTCCGGCTCCTCTGCGGGCGGTGTGCCCAGCATCTGGATCGAAGCAAGAGTCGATTGCGGTACGACCGCATCCGGTTCGGCCTCGGGTTCATCTTCGATGATCTTGCCATCCCGGGAGATCCGCAAATGGCCGCGCGGTGGTTGATCGACCCTGGACATCGCAAGGTCGGGACCATCTTCATCCGGATGCTCCACCAAGGCACGATCAGGCGCAAGCAGCGTACCGTCCATGGCCATGGCCAATGCGTGTGTGGCATCGTCATCCCCAGCTTCAGACAGCACTGCCAATTGGGTGAGCGCCACCGTGCGCAGCTGCTGCGTTTCATTGCCCAACAACGTGATCAGCGCCCCGGTTGTCGGCAAGTCGCCCAGATCGCCAAGCGCCGAGGCCGCAGTCAGGCGCAGTAGCAGGGGGCGCTCATTATCTTGCGCCAGTTCGGGCAACAGTGACGCGGCCAGATCAGGGGCCAGTCGGGGCAGAAGTTTTACCGCCGCAATGGCCAGCCCCTCTTTGCCGTGATGTGCCCAGGCGACGGCGTTGTCGATCAAGGCGCCTTGCAAGTCGCCTTCGAGCGGCAGGGCCAGGTGGCTCAGGGCCACGGCCTGCACGGCT